>Ga0209647_1001993_pt1 | contig 16797 bp, 17 predicted proteins | sample GraSoi_2013_60cm_FD_185827 | JGI IMG/M metagenome (GOLD analysis project Ga0209647, IMG submission 185827) | Grasslands soil microbial communities from the Angelo Coastal Reserve, California, USA - Sample 9_17_2013_60cm (SPAdes) (version 2) | ecosystem: Environmental > Terrestrial > Soil >...
TTTACTCATATTATTGCTCCTTCCAAATAAGCTGCTTTCCGGTTCCGTCAACCTGAAAAAAGTGCAGTTTGATGCAGCGAGCCTGTGATCACGCTTACCGAACAGAGAGAAGATGCTCCCGTGGGTTCGATCTGTCTCTTTAGATGATACTACCATTATAGCCCGAGGCATAGACAGTATGAGGTTAAATTACATCCCTCAAGAACCCTGGTAAGTCAATTGCCGCCTGTTCTATAATGCATATGCATGGGAATAGCTTCTGTAATGGGCATTGAAATATACAGAGCCACTACTGACCTCTATTTTTAACTATACATAAGGGAGAGTGGGCATGACGCAACGCATACGTGTCTTGATTGTGGACGATCAAACGCTTGTACGCGAGGGCTTTCGCAAGTTGCTTGAGTTAGAGCCTGATTTTGAGGTTGTGGGCACTGCCGCGAATGGTGAGGCCGCCCTGGCAGCTGCCGAACGTCTCTATCAAGCGGAAACGCCACCTGATGTGATCCTGATGGATATTCGCATGCCGCACATGGATGGGATCGCTGCAACAAAAGCCTTTAAAGAGCGCTGGCCTGATGCGCATATTGTCATACTGACGACCTTCGATGACGTTGAACTCATTCAGGAGGGGCTACGTGCGGGGGCACTGGGTTATTCGCTTAAGGATATTACTGCTGAGCAACTTGCCATGACAATACGTACTGCTGCTCGTGGGCAGGTGCTTCTGCAACCTGATGTCGCTAGCAAAGTTATTTCTGCCCTGACAAATGCTTCTTCTACCAGGCCACCAACTGCTTCCACAAACTATACGCCATCTTCTACTTCCACCACGTATATCGATGCTACGTCATATGTTGAACAATTGACTGAACGCGAACGAGAGATACTGGCCCTGGTTGCTCAAGGTGCTTCTAACCGCCAGGTTGCCGAACGTCTTTATCTTACCGAGGGAACAGTCAAGAACCATATGAGTAGCATCCTCAGCAAATTGGGGGTGCGCGATCGTACTCAGGCCGTTCTCAAGGCAAAAGAGCTGGGGTTGACCTGACAAGTTCATCTATGTAACTGGGGGCGGTATCAGTAAGACTTCATACCCTCCAGCAGCGGATTCAGGTGCGTTTGTAACATTGTGGATAGTTGCAACGGATTCTCCATTTCCAGCCAGTTAATGAACGTATAGAAGTAGGTTGACAGCAAAATCACGGCCATGGATTCGGCCATAGTTGTAGTGTGCAACTCACCGCGCTCCTGCCCTCGCCGAACTATTTCAAGCAGTTGCTCGTACAACCGGTGTGCGCTGCTCGCCGTGTCTGAGAAGGCGAATGCGTTGTTAAAGATTTCATGCGTGACGATGCGCAGGAACTCACGATCTCCCTGGACTCCTGCTGCCAGCAGATTGAAAATAAACAAGATTTGCCCGTAAGCTGGGAGCTTGTCGAAGTCCGCTATCAAAGCGATGGCTTCTTCCACCAGGCGCATCTGCTGACGACCCAGGTGGCTAAGCACGGCATCTTTGGTCGGGTAATACTTAAAGAACGTGCTTGTGTCGACACCGGCTGCCTGCGCAATCTCCTCAACCGTCGTCGCAGCGTAACCGTGTTCACGAAAAAGGCGCAGCGCTGCACGGTAAATTAGCTCGGCTGTATCTCGCTTCTTGCGCTCGCGAAGCGCTAATTGAGGCTGGTGGCTGTCAGTTTGTAAATTTTCGATTGATCTGTCCATATATTTTCTCAAAAGATGAGTTCAACTACTGAGTTATTATACCTTCTTTCCCGATTGTGTGCTCATAGTCAGGTTGCGCATGAGAACAATACCGAACCACAAGGTCCAAATAGGTATCAGTAGTAGTATTCCAGCCAGCCCAACGGTGTAGATGATCTCAATGTTCAATATCCAGCCAAAAGCATCGAGCAGCGCAAGGATACCCAATGCAATAGTAACGATACCGAGAGCGGGCTGCTCACGTCTTAGAAGGCGGCCGATACCCAACCACCATATGCCACTCAAGCTCGACTCGAGAAGATTCCAAAGACCTACGTAGACAACATTGATGAAGCCGCTGAAGACAATCTCCAAAATCTGACGCTGTTGTCCTGTAGCCTTGCTATAGCTTTCGATCAATGGTGACCCTGCCGCAGCTAGAATAACAGCACCCATTGCCCCGATGAGGATATAGGCCAGGCCGCAGAGCGTGTAGAGTGCAACGAGGTTCATGCCTTTATTCTTCAACCAGCTCCATAAAAACAAGGCCAGTGGAGCGAGCAACAGGTAGTAACCGAACATATCGAGTATCATTCCCCATCGAAAAAGGCTGACACTGCTGGCACTCATGACCAGCATGGAATGAGGATTGGAGAATGCATCAATATTAAAGCCGACAGCCAGCGCGAGAAGTACTATACTGCCGAGTGCCAGTACTCCGGCAAGGAGCGATGTTATAGCAGTCAGGCGTTGAAATGGTATTTCGTCATTCATACTGGCTCCTTGTATCTGGGTTGATCTTCTCTCTGTCCAGGAGCGATTAGCTCTGGCGCGGCTCTACCAAAAACATTTCAGAGATGTGAGCCTTTCAAGGATTCGGCTACTATCACGCATAGTACTATATTAACCGTCTCAAAATCGTTACGGTAAGCGTTACAAGTTATTGAACTGTGAGCTTGTGCTGAGGTTATAGTTGTACTGAACTTGCAGCTGTAAAGGGTCTAAGAGGTCTTGACCTTACTCCCGCTGGAAGGTTTTATACTCGTAGATGACAGGAAGGAGGTCGAGCTGTGCGAGAACTATTACACATCGGCGAGGTTGCAAAATGAATGAGAGTATAATCATGAAAAAGTATGGGCTTTTTCTTATACTGCCCTACGCGTTTTAGTTGTGCTTATTTATATAGGCTAATAAGCGGCAACTAACGGCATAAATTTGTCACGAAAAAACTATAACATGACCTCAAGCTTGTCAGAAAAGCTGTTTCATGTCATACTGAGTCAAAATACGATGTAAACATGGTGCAATGCGGAATGAATGTATCGAATCTAGGGAATATCCTCGTGGACGATCAGCAAGTAACGGCCGTCTTGGATTTTGAGTTCGCTGGCACGGATATTCGAGTCCTGGATTTATGTGTAGCACTCAGTTGGCGGCCTGTCAATCCGATGGGCACGGGAAAAGAATGGGACCTGATCGATGCGTTTGGCACAGCCTATATGACCCATTTCCCCTTAAGTGAAGGAGAACTGCTCGCCATACCGGATGCATTACGACTTCGTGATGCCACCTCGCTGGTGCACCGGATGGGGCGCTATTTCGTAGGTCTGGAAACTGATGCCCGTATCGAAAGCCGGGTAAAGCATTCGCTCTGGCGTGAAGAATGGTTGTCTGCCAATCAAGGGATACTCCTGCGCCATGCGCTGACATGGGGTTGAGGTGAAAGAGGATGTGCTACCTGTTTACTTCCATTATATGACCACTGCTTCCTAGTGCACGAATATGCTACTGGGATGTGGTGCCATGACGACATACGATCCTGCAATCCGATCATAGAGTGTCTGGTGTGTCTTGCTCGTCAACAGGCTGATCACGTATGCTCCAACAATGATCCAGACGAGCACTAACCCCGCTGTGATGATCGGTGGAGGGGTTTTTGCTGCGAAAGGCCAGCCTGGAATACGCCAGAGGCACGCGTGCGTCAACTCCCATGGCAGGAACTTAAGGAGGGAGCGAACGAGTGATCGCACGAGACCCAATCGAGCGCCATGGATATCCCTCACCCATAGCCCGAGCTTTCTCTTGCCCCACGTTGCTTGCCATGCAGAGCATTCGAACAGGGCGAAGTAGAGGATGACCGGCAAGACCAATAGGAGAAACGCACTGAGCTCACTGGAATTGGGGTTGGAGAATAGTGCCTTGAACGTCTGCCGGAGAGGGCTCAATCCAAGGGAGACGCTCACAGCGATCAGCAGGATGATGTAGGCGGCAATGATGAGGTAATCAAGCAAAAATGCTGCAAAACGAAGCCGGAGGTTTGCCAAAGAACTCACTTCTGTTTCTCTCCTTACAGATGAGGACTACCAATTTTGCGTTCAACTCGTTAAAGAATGCTATGATGCTTCGACCAGGCTTGATTGAGCAGGAGTAGTGCGTTCGGACGTGCCTGGAAGCTGTTTGACCTGGTGCACGTAGGCAATGAGAATGAGCGTTTCTTCGACCAGGTTATACAGGAAGTGTAGATCGGGACGGATCAGCGGTAAGCCGCCGGCGATAGCTCCCCCACGCGCTAAGAGGCCTGGCGATCCTACAATGCCGGTTGTGAGATAGACCCGCATAATTGCCACGTGTTCGAGCGCATGCCAGGTGACTACTAGCAACAATACCCACAACCACGGATTGCTTTTGCGGAAGATGAAAAACAGTGTGTATACACAGATGGGTACCCAGCCTGCATCAAAGATGAAGTGTGCCCATTCGAAATCCAGCATGCCTATAATGCCGTGTGCTTGTATGCTACTGAGACCTAGCAGGTGAATCTGGATCATCTGCGCGATATGTTCCGTGAAGTGCACGCTCTGGGCGATCAGTAAGACGAAAAAGAACGCCAACCAGCGATACTGGCGATAGAGTGCCAGTGTTACGCGTACAAAGATGGGAGACCAGGCCAGCAGGATGAGCAGCGCCACAATCCATAATTGCCCTCCCATCATATGGATAAGCAGCAAGACGAAGGACGTGATCGAGGCTAACACGACGGCGTACAGCGGGACCGGGTGAAGGGAGATGATGTGCCTGGCAAGGGATGTCTTCATCTTTTGTCTACCTTTTTTCACGACTGTCAGTTCGATGACGACTCGAGCACCTACAAAGGACGGACAGGAGCATGAGGAGATAGCCTCTTTGCCATGCATGCCAACGCGAGGCACATCGTTCTGGTCGCCACCACGCAAGATGGACATGCACACTGTACTAGTGTATCACATAGAGGGATTCAATTTTATTCCCGGCTTCGTAGCAGGTTCTCCCAAGAAGCGGGGGCTAATTGCTCCTCCAGCCAGGGCGACGCAAGCGTCCCCTCCTCTCGTCCGCACCACCCCCGCCTCTATGCGGCCAGGTTTCTCCATCTCCCCTTCTTGTATGGAAGAGAGATCTGTACATGCTTGAAGATGGTATGTTACTATGAACGATGGAAATAAAAAGTGTGCGACAAGAAGCTGGGAGAAGCCCATGGAAGAACAGGAAAACCCCGCAGAACAAGAAGATTTCAGACCCAGGCGTATTGTCTATGCTGTTCCCAATATGGAAGAGGTCACTGTTCGGAAGGACATCACGTACAGAACGGTTGATGAGAACGAGTTGAAGATGGATGTGTATTATCCGTCCGACTTTGAAGGAGAAGCCAGGCTACCGGCTGTTATCTTTGTGCATGGAGATGGACCGCCTGATTATCTCAAGGACGCGAAGGATTGGGGATGCTACATTTCCTGGGGACAACTGGCTGCGGCATCAGGACTGATTGCGGTTACATTTAACCACCGATCTACGGAAGGACTTACCCGGTTGTACGAGGTGGCGAGAGACGTTGATGCTCTCGTCAGCTATGTTCGTGACAACAGTGGGATGCTGGGCATTGATGGGAATATGCTGGGTATCTGGACCTGTTCGGCCGGTTCGCCGTTTGGCTTCCGGGCGGCACTGCGCAATGCTCCACCATACGTACGATGCGTGGTCTCCTACTACGGAATCACTGACCTGAAAGCCTACTACGACGAGCCCACTGAATCGCAGGACGAACCGGCGGAAGCGGGTGAGCCCGAGCAAGCGCTGCCAACGTTCACAGACGAAGTGTTCAACGAGTTCTCTGCAACTGCCTATGTGAGTAAGGCATCAGGCAATATTCCTCCAATGCTGCTTGCCCGGGCGGGTCTCGACCACCCGTTACTGAATGCGTATATCGAAAGGCTCCTAAGGGGGGCAATTGCGAAAAATGTTAGCATTGATTTCATGAATCACCCAACAGGTCATCACGCCTTCGATATACTCGATGATAATGCACGCTCGCGCGAGATTATTCGAGCAACGGTGGAGTTTTTGAAAACCCACCTGCTCGAGTGATTTGTAGGGACGCAATGCATCGCGCCCGCCTGGTGAGCCGCTTCCGGCTCCTTGACGCGATGCATTGCGTCCCTACAAATGTGTATCTAATGTTAGACACTTCTTCCAATAGGATTTGCGCTTCCGGCTGTTATCGTGCCGGTAGCCTGCCCGCTTTGATCGACCTGTACATCCATCCGCACCTGTAACTGCTGACTACCGCTGTTTGAGCCTGTACCTGTTAACGAAGCAGTCATATGCCACCGGCTCTGGCCAGATATGTTAGTTAGAGAACCTGTATAAAGTTGTTCTCCCGTACTCGTTCCAAGGGTGACATGGGACGAGGTGATTGTGATATTCTCACTGTCTCCCGCAGATTGCCCCTGCAGGACAATCTGCAAGTTCCCTTGTGGCCCATTGCTGATATTCATATCGAGTTGCATCGTTACATTGCCATTACCGTCAGGTCCAGATTGCGTGAGCTGGCCCTGTAGATCACCCGTGAAAGATGAAGGAAAAGCTGGCTGTTTTGAAGTAGCAGCGAGCGCGCTTGATGAGCCCCCCGAACCATTGCTGTTATTGGCAACAGTATTCCATCCCGGCTGAAACGGACCGAGCAGCGCCCAGACCGTCCCAACGAGCACAGCTCCCACAACAGCCGTAGCGAATACCGGGTGAGCACGGCTCTGTGGATGCGCAGGTTTATACAGGCGTATCAAGAGTGGTATCCCAACCAGGAGAATGCTGAGAACATAGATCGCGGCTCCCCACCAGGTACGAGTATCGCTTCCCGTCGCGATTCCGTGCACGACAACCAGGCCATACAGGAGCAATGTCAGCACATGCAAGCGTCGCCACCATTTATAGCCGATATGAGGTCGCAGCCATGTGCTGATGCCGATGGCGATACCCAGGTATAGTGCAACGATGCCGAATGCCATCCACAGAGGCCGGTAGTGGCTCACGAACGGGATAAACACTTCGTTCCAACCAAAATTGGTGAACGGGTCAATCCAGACCGCCAGTACATGCACACCTGTGAAGATGAGCGCGAGTAGAGTGACAAAATTATGCAGTTCACTATTAATAAGGCGCGGCCAGCGGGATGACTGCCAGTGTAGTGTGAGAGCCAGTCCTATAGCCACTGATAAAGTTAGAAGACCAAAGGCAGTGAAGCCGCCGGCACGAGCAACATCCCAGGTTACCGTTTGCCATACACTCATCATCTATCCCCTTTCTTCTCCTCGTCTAGCATGGCTTCCCTGGCCAGGAGCCTACAGCCGGCTGGCAGGAGCAAAGAGATCGTTGTTCCCATTGCGCGAAACTGTGAGCGAGCCATGCCGAATGGAACTTGCATGGAATCAGGAGACATTAGAGCCGGAGGCCGGTGGTTGCGAGGAATTGTTGTTTCCAAAGCCGTATCCTCCTCCTTGCTGCTGTTGGAAGAAACCGCCGCCTGTAGAGGGTGAGGTTGTAGAAGGTGAGGTCGTAGAAGGGGTATTGGATGCTGGCGTTGCCTGGTTTGAGGTAGTTCCAGTCACATGGCCTGCAACCAGGCCTGTGAGTATACCAAAGACCACAATGGAGCCTGCTATCAGGCATTTTTTGCATGTGTGTACTAATTCGAGTGCCTGCGCTTTGGAGAGACGTGGCGAGACCAGTGCGGCATTTGAAGGACGGGCAGGCGGCGTAGTACGTGACGGGCTTGCCGGTCGTGTAGTAGGCATGGATACGACTTCTCGTTGTTGAGATAACAATGGATCAGGATGCGTTTTATATGGCTGATATGGCAGTGTGGGCTGCCCATAAGGATCATCAGCATTAGGATAAAACATCAGTAGGGACCTCCAGTATGCAAATAGCTGGTCCTTGCCGGTAGCTACTACATCACTATTTATATGATAGGCACTTGTTACTTGTTACTATACAAGGTTTTTGTGAGAGACCGATGAAAGATATGTAAGGAATTTGTCAAGAAAGTATAAAGTGCAGGGCTTTAGCTGTGGGAGCTTCACTGAATCCTTATTACAATTGCGCTCACGTTGCCTTCGCCGCCGGCCAGGTTTGACTCGTCGACCAGGGTGCGCGCAAGTTTTTGCGGATCGCCGCCCTGCGCCAGTATTTCTTTGATGCGCTCATCACGTAACATGCGCCATAAACCGTCGGTACAGAGCAAGACCAGGTCGTTTAGTTCCACCAGAAAGTGGAAAAAATCTATTTGGAAGCGATTAGCCCGGCCCAGGTAGCGATAAAGATGCTTGCCTTTAGGACTCGTGTACACTTCTTCGGGCTTGAGAAGATTAGCCTCAACCAGGTTTGCAGCCAATGTATGGTCGGTTGTGATGCACTTTAGCCCCTTGTCCGCGCTGTAGTGGTATGCACGGCTATCTCCGATACTTGTTACGTAGAGGTGATGTTTGTAGACGAGGGCCACGGTCAAAGTACTGGCCATATTTGTTTCGTAGTCGGCATTACAATGATAGATTACCTGGTTTGCTCTGCGTATGCTCTCTCCCATCCATTGCTCAATGACGCTGTCTGCGGGCGAAGTGGGTTGATAAGGACCGCCAGGGATGCCTCGACGAGAGACCGAAGAGCTATTGCCAGGGCTAGCGTATGAATGGGAAGGCAGGGGTGTAGACAGGAGAGGCAGCAGGACATCGGCTACGGTCTCTATCGCCAGGCGGCTGGCTTCATGTCCAACGGCGGATTTGCCTTGCGGCCCACGCAGCCCGTCAGCTACGGCAAACAAGCCAAAGGGGCGAGGTGGCGGCGCCAGATTAGCACATAACCCCTGAACGATCAATAACATGTCCTCATTGTCTTCAGCGACGTAGCGGCGACCGGTATCGCTGACATACCCGACCTGGCAGACATCGGTCACGAGCGGCGAGGTATCATCGAGGCGGTGCCCACAGCGGCGGCAGTAGCGCGAAGTGCTGCGATTCTCTTGCCCGCAGGCGCTACAAGGGTTTTCAGGAATGATGATGCGCACGCTCACGTTGGCATTGCCTACAGCGGGAAGCCTGGTTGGCGTGCTCGTCGCCGGTTCTACATTATTGAGCGCGGCATTAAGTGCGTCGGCAAAGGCATGTGCCGAGGGGTAGCGCTTTTGGGGATCGGTCTCGGTCGCGCGAAAAACCACTGCGTCCACTGCTGGGGGTAACGACGGATTTAGCTCGCTAGGTGGCGGAAGCGAAGCTGAGCGACTACGCACAATCGCCTGGAAAGGCAGCAGGCCGGTGAGCATTTGATAGGCTATTACGCCCATCGAATAAATATCACTGGCAGGTTCTGCATTTCCCTGGCCCTGTTCAGGAGCGGTATAATGCTCGGTACCTAAGGCCCAGCCTCCCTGGGTCAGGGGGCGCTCCTTCTGCATGGCGCGAGCGATACCAAAATCGGCAACGACTAAACGCCCGTCATCCTGGTGAATGAGTAGATTCGAGGGTTTGATGTCGCGGTGAACGATGCGCTGTGGATGAGCATGGATGGCGTCGATGGCATCCGCCAATTCGTTCAGGTAGCGCAACGCCAGGGCCGGGGGCAATGGCTGTTCGGCCTTCAACAAGGCTTTAAGCGTGCCGCCTGTTATCAGCGGCATCACGAGATAGAGCAGCGTGCCGTCCTGGCCAAAGTTCAGAACCGGCACAATGTTTTTGTGATGAAGTTGGTGCGCGTAGCGGGCCTCGCGACGAAAGCGTTCGACCGCTATTGCTGTGTCCATGTTGCTGGCTGTTGTCGAGATGACTTTGAGCGCTACCTGCTGCATCTCAAAGGTGTCGCTTGCACGGTAGACCGCGCCCATGCCGCCAAGACCCATAAGCGTTTCAATGCGGTAGCGTCCTGCCACTACTGCCTCGGGAAGCAAGCACTGGCAGGATGGATTGATGCACTTGAATGTTCCAGGTGGGTAATCGGTACGACACCGAGGGTTTTGGCAGCGCGGCATTGTGTTTCCTTCATCGCAAAGAGTAAGCAAAAGAGAGCTTTTGCATTAAGTATCTGCCACAATTTTAGAGTGATGACCGGGCTATGTCAATATAAAAATTCATATTATTGCCAGGGTCTGACTTGATGGTGAAGCTGGCAATCACGTATACTTGCTGCCAGATATGGATCAGATAGCGCTCATTTTGCGCGGTAATTTTTTATCTGCCCCTTTCCTTCCTGATTGATGCGCATGGAGAAGAGGTGGTATGCCTCTTTCTCTTATTATACATGGGAATCACTAATACCACCCTGCGCGGGTTCTGGCTTGTCATCGCGTGGGTGGTGTGGTTAGCCATTGCTGCCCTTGCCCTGGTGCTCTTCGCAGTCACTTTCCCGCTGTATATCAGGCTCCTGAAGTATGATGCTGCCAAGACAATGGCAGCCTTCGGTGCGACATTGCGCAGTGAAGTTGACCTGGACACGTTGCGCGACCACTTGCTGTCGGTGGTACAAGAGACCATACAGCCAGCGCATGTCTCCCTCTGGCTGCGTCAACCTGAGAGAGACGTGAAACGGGATGAGTATTCTTGCACAGTTCGAAGACTAGGCCCTGCGGTTAAACACAACATTGATAATGACCACTGCGGCATAGAAGAATATGAGTAAGATGAGAAACAGAAAGCCTCCTGATAAACCTACATTTGCGAGAAACCCTATGCCTATCACGCCAAAGGTTACCAATGCCAGTAGTATCAATGAAACTATCGCTAGTACCAGCCGTTGACCTATCGAGGGAATATGAACTGCTGAAATTTTCTGACCATAGGAGCCAGTATAGTAATCCTCGCTATGAGGAATCCCCTCAAATCTTTGATGGGAAGAGCTTTCTCTGTCGTGGTAGATTTCACCAGATGCCATATGTTGTTGTGACATGCCGTTTGACTCCTTTTGTATTATGAGTTAACTCTCTGTGCGTTCATAGAATACGAATAGGTAGGTCTCCATCTTCTACTAGCATACTCTCTAAATGTTACAAATTTATGACAATACGCCTAACTACCCAGGACCCTCAGGCGATGGGAAGAGGATGACCGGTAAAAACTGCAGCAAGGGCAGTAAGCATGGGATGGCCTTCAGGTGCGCATCCGTTTCCAGCTTTCAGACTGCTGGTGGCTGTAGGTGATCGTCGTTGCGCCCAGAAACGCTGCCAGTTCCTCGATGGCCACTGCTATTGCTTGACCGGTCTCTCCAGTGATCGAGATAGCAGGTTCGGTATGAACCGCATTGATCATCAACTGCTTGCGCCCGCGATCAAACGTGGGATCGATCCGGCCAATGAGTTGATCGCCAGACAGGATGGGCATGACGTAGTACCCGAACCGCCGTTTGTCTTTGGGCATGTAGATCTCGCTCTGATAGGTGAAGTCGAAGAGGCGGGCTGTTCGCTTGCGATCACAGATCAGATTGTCGAAGGGAGAGAGCAAGGTTGTCCGGGGTTCCCATGCATGCTGCTCCAACCGTTCCAGAACCGGGAGCAACTCTGCATGCACAAACCATGGGCCCGCTAGTTCCTTGCCCTGCTCATGGACGCGGACCCGCAGGATGCGTTCTCTGGCTTCCAGGTGGGTCAACACTTCAGAAAGGCCGGGGTAGCGGTTGCGCGTGAAGTACTCGGTAATATCCCGTGCGGTCGCCACACCCAATGCGCGCAGAGCCTTTTGAGCAGCAGAACACACCACCTCGCGCTCGGCAAGCGGTTCTTTTGAGGTCCAGAGCGGTGGCAGGCAGCGTTCCGCCAGATCCCACCACTTTTGTGCGTCCACGCGCTTGGCGACCAGGATGTGTCCCTGTGCCCAGAGGAAGTCGAGCATTCTGCCCACCGTGCGGCCACCCGTCCAACCAGAGGACTGCCAGGCAACCAGAGCGGTATCTTCGAAATCCCGGGACCGCAAGGGACCACGCTGATGCAGCGCGGTGAGGATGGATATGCGCAAGGGCTCATTCTGCTGCATCCAGGCGCTGACTTTCTGCGACCAGGAGTCGGACTCCTTGCCGTAGCGCCGCATCCGCATCTGATGGATGGGGTAGTCCTGCGTTAACACAATCGAAGCTGCATGCGCCCAGTACTCGAAGAGTCGACGCTCCTGCCAGAGCAAGGTGTCCAGGAGCCGGGGATCATACGATCCGAGGCGACTCCACAACACAAGTAGATGACTGCGGGCAACGATGTTGATGGGGTCAAGTTGCAGGCACCCGAGCCGACTGACTATATCCATGATGCTTTCCACGTCAGCGCGAGGACGCGGTCCCGCCAGACCCTGAGCCACAATGGCCAGCAGACGGGCCACGGTACGCGAAATGACGCGTGTCTCTTTCATCACCATCGTCTCACCTCTGTTTCACGAGTTGAAACAGGCACATGTGTCTTCATCGGTACCTCCTCCTTTACCACCAGTAAGTCTACCACAGAAAGCGGGCAGAATAGGTCCTTATTGTGCAGTTTCTGACAAAAACCGGGGTTGCAAAAAAACTAGAGCCACATTTTTCTCTGGTAGGAGATACTCCATAAAACTTGTAAACAACAAAGGCGAGTACTGATCTGTCATGTGCTGCAAAGCAGTGTATATGAGTAAAGTTACTTGGGAGTTGGTCTACAGAAGCTTGAGGCAAGCAAGCGAGTTGCTACTCTAGTAATGCATCAGGTACGAGATGTGCCGTTCCCTGGGTAATTACCTGCAAGATCGCATTCGTCACCTGTTCTTTGGACATCGTCGTTTCCTCCTGACTCCACTGGAGGGCAGCTCCGAAAATTGCCCAACTGACGACGTTGGCAATCGTTTCCAGCGGCACAGATGCTTGTGTCTTCGCGCTCCTCTCCTGTTTGAGCCATGTCAGGAGAAGTTCCGTGAGTTCCTCATGCATGGCCCGTTCAAGCAGCGGAGCAAGGACGAATGACGCGTGATGTTGGTGGCAATACTTGTGTTCAAAGCTGTCCAGTATCACCTGAATGAGCAGATGCAGCGTCCTCCTGTCCCATCGAGGTGAGGAAGGCAGTGTAATTGTCACCATCTGGCGAAATTGCTCACGGATGATCGTCTCTGCCAACATATATTTATCGGCAAAATGGAGGTAAAAAGTCCCTCGATTGACGTTGGCCCGCTCCGCAATATCCTGGATACTCATCGCCAGCAGGCCCTTTTCAATACCCCAGATACCCGTCGCTGCAAGACCCTTTTCATGGATGATTTCCTTGAATGCTTGCTGTAACACCCGACGCGTGCGCTGGATGCGCCGATCCATATTCCTCTTAGGGACTGCCATAGCGTCTACTCCTCTCTCCTTAAGCTCTGTCAAGATGCGCGCCACATTTCTCAACAGTTTCTCTCCCGTGTTCAATACTCAACAAAAGCACAGGGTTGAGCATTGATTGTTGGGTCATCGAACCTTAGCATTATAGACGACGGTTGCGAAGGTAGGCAACTGATAGATGATATCCATGAGTACCACATTGTTGCAGCATCGAAAAGGAGAAAGATATGCAGTCATTAGAAGCCACGAACGAAGACATCACTCAATACTACACAACAGCGATTGATGCACTCTATGAGATAGGCAGAGCGTACTATACCCTCGGAAAGTTAGGGAATGCCCAACACCTGCTTCGTACGTCTCTGCAATTGCTAGAAGCGAGCGAGGTGAAACCTCAGTATCGCCTCAAGTTGTTACTTTTGTACGGACAGGTTCTTCTCGTCGATCATTTGCTCACTCGCGGGGGTGGGAACGCTGACCTCCTGTTTTCGACCATTCTGCATGCCAGGCAGGTCGCCGAAGCGTCTCATGCGAAACTCGGCATTGCCGACGCCTTGAGTTTGCTTGGACAGGCTCACTACTTTACGACCGTGGTGAGCGGTGCAGTGATGGACAACCCTCAAAGCGGGAAATACAATGAAGCCCTCACCTATCAGCAACAAGCTCTGGAGCTGCGCGAAGCGCTGCACGACACCCGGGGGATGAGCGAATCATACTTTCAAATCGGCGTGATAAATGAGCGCTGGCAGCAATATAATCGAGCTGAGGAATACTATACGAAAGCCCGCCAGATAGCCGATCAATATGGTCACCCCTTTGAAAAGGCCGAACCCGCTCGTCATTTTGCTATCCACGCTTTGATGAAAGGAAACCTGGATGAGGCGCTCAGTCTGGCCTTGCAAGCCCTGGAGTTGCGCGAAGCAGCCCGATTTAAGCCCTACCAGCCTTTAGATCATCTCTTACTCAGAGATATCTATCAGGGAAAAGGAGATACGGCGAATGCTCAACTCCACGAGCAAAAGGCGTCTGTCCTGGCTGAAGAGATGGGATATCCAATGCTCGTGGCCTCCATGCCTAACATAAGAGAGAGGTTGGCAGTCCAGCAGGAGGAAGCATAGGCGCGAGTCACGTATGAAAAAGCGCTCGTGCAAGAGTTAGAGCTTGCCTTCCTTCTCATACGAATGTCGCGCTCGAGTACACGACGAGGCAATGGGCTCGGAGAAAACATAACGCGGTCGCCCTCCCCTTTCCCGACTAGAGCCTTGTTCGCGCCCTGACAAAGCCTGCGCCTTCGAGCCTCATCAGTCGTGGAAACGGCATCTCCCCGCTTTCCATCTGCGAGAAACCCGCTTCCTTCATGAGTGCAGGCAGATCTTGCAAGCCAAGCTCCCCAGCGCCAAGCTGCGCAGGTCGGCCCTGCTGCTCCGCTGCGCGTTTGAAATCGACAATCACCAGGCGCCCTCCTGGTTTGAGCACGCGGGCCATTTCAGCGAGTCCTTGCCGTTTGAGGTCATCAGGCAAATGGTGCATCATCAGGGTACTCAGCACGACATCAAACGACTGGTCGGGGAAGGCGAGCCGCTCGATCACTCCGACCTGGAAGTTGATGGGGAGATGGGCTCGCTCGGCTTTGGAGCGGGCACGGGCGATCTGCCTGGGACCAGGGTCAATGCCGCACACGCGGCCTGTTGTGCCAACACGCTTGCAAGCAACCATCGCCAGCGCTCCGGTGCCGCACCCCACATCCAGCACCGCCTCTCCGGGTTGAAGCTGAGCCAGGTCGGCGGTCCTCTGCCTGAGCTGCCGCAACTTGCCACGTAACACGAAGGTGTCGAAGAACCACACCAGCAGGTCATAGCGCCAGCCCAGGTTCATGACCCACCCTCGCGTCGAGCCGGTCTGCGTCTCGCCCGTTTCCCCGTGGTGGTGATGTGCGAATGAATGCATAATCTTGCTCCTTCCAGAGAAATCCTCTCTGCTGTTCATGAGGACATTGTTCGTTTTTGATGCACGAGGGAGCGGTCACCTCCCGTCCCTCATCAATGGGAAGCGCGAAGCCTCCGACATCAAGGTCGTCACAATCTCCTCTGAGGACCATCTGTGCTGTCCAGCGTGATCGTGTCTTGTGACCAGCCTTTCTCATTTGATACAATCACTGTACAAGAGAGTGGAGAGGAAAACAAGTACGCAGCAGAAGAACGCCTGCAACCGATCTTCTTAAAATCACGAAATGCTGATATACTTCTTTTAGAGGAAACGCGATCCTGATCCTGGGAAAGAGTTGCTTCTGGAAAGTGCAGAAAGGAAAACAACAGGCATGATACCCTGCACACGCATGCTGCGCGTACCATCTTTTCTGAAAGAGAGAACTATGATATCACGACAACAGAAACTCATCCGCCTGCCCCTGGTTGGCACGATCCTTCTTTGCTTGCTTGTTGCTGTGTACCTGTTTGCATGGAAGCGTTTTTCGAAACCAGCTCCTTCGGCCACGATCGTGAAGCACACGGTGGAGACTCCTGCTGATGAGACTCTCAAGTATTGGACAGCGGACAAAATGCGCAATGCCAAAGCTGCTCCTCTGCCGAACGTCAAAGCTCTCGAGCGAGGGAAACAACATCCGCGACGCCCTCCACATCGCTCTAGTCCGCACCAGGCTTGATGAAAGAGAGAGGCATGATGCCACAACTGCATAGACTCATTCTCCACCCCCTGACTGGCAAGATCTTTCTTTGCGTGCTTGCCAGCGTGTACCTGGTGTATCTGGTGGGATTTGCGCGTTTTCTGTCCACGTCGCTGTCAGCGCCTCCGGTGACGATCAGTGAGCACCCGGTGGAGACGAGCCCCAACGCCGTCGTCAAGCATTGGACCGGGGCGAGCATGCGCGATGCCACCGACGCCGATCTACTGATCAGCCAGGCTTCCGATCTTACACAGGGGAGCAGCGACACAAGCCTGGGCAAGGCGGCCCAGCAACAGGGGCAGCCCCCGCGCGATGGGAACCTTTCGTATCCCCTCTCGACCGTCGGGAAGGTCTTTTTTACCAACGCCGCCGGTCAAAACCTCGTCTGCTCTGGTACTGCTGCCGCAAGCCTCAACCAGAGTGTGGTTGATACAGCTGGCCACTGCCTCTACTTGTATGGTGACTGGGTGCAGAACGTGATCTTCTGTCCTCTGTACGAGAACGGCAGCACGCCTTATGGCTGCTGGGCCGCTCGCGATTTAGAGGTCCCTTCCGACTGGATAGGCGCCAGGCCAAATGACTATCATCATGACTTTGGCATGGCCATCGTTGCCCCCAATAGCCAGGGTGTCTTGACCGACGTGGTCGGTGGCGCCGGTTGGGCATATAATCAGCCTGTCAATCAACCTTTCTATGCCTATGGCTATCCCGCCGGGTATCCTTTCGATGGCCAGACCAGAAAGTCCTGCGAGAGTTCTTTCGGCACTCTCTGGCAGCATGGGGGCGGTAAT
>Ga0209647_1001995_pt1 | contig 16790 bp, 12 predicted proteins | sample GraSoi_2013_60cm_FD_185827 | JGI IMG/M metagenome (GOLD analysis project Ga0209647, IMG submission 185827) | Grasslands soil microbial communities from the Angelo Coastal Reserve, California, USA - Sample 9_17_2013_60cm (SPAdes) (version 2) | ecosystem: Environmental > Terrestrial > Soil >...
CCGCCACTGCGACGGGCAGCACGGCAATCTGGGCACCGACCGGGAAGGTTCGTCAATCCTCGGCTGGCATAAAACTCTTGTTCGCCAACGGTAAAGGTGAAGTCCTGACCACAGTCACGACAGGTAAGGATACGGTCCTGGTAATTTTCAACGGACATCATAGGTTTCTATTTCCTCTTTGTTGTATTCGCTCCGCCAAACAACATGTTTATATCTAAATCGAATGGGATGGTACTTGCAGGAGATACCTTTTTGTAAAGACCTTACACAGGAGGGACATATCTCGAAGTGATCTTAGGCAGTGTTTATCTTATCTTCCAGGCGACGGAGCGAAACCAGAGACTGAATACTACTTACCTTTAATTGATCCCAAACCATGCAGCTATTATAACACACCAATGCAAGTACATATTCCCCCGTTTATGTAGGAAGATAACTGTTCAGAAATCAGCAGAACTGATATACTTAGATGAACAAATAGAATCTCTTGTAAGGTTTTGCCTGTTGATAGCCCATACCTTACTATATCGATATAATAGACGGTGATGCAGGCTATCGAAAAAGCTAGAAGGAATCTGTAGATGAAATTAGGTAGTGGCAGCGAAGCACAGGAGCAGACCCGTTCTCAAATTATCCAGATATTTCGCTATCTCCAGGCATTAAATCAGGTACGCAATCCCCCACAAAGAAGTTTTGATACGCAGGCATGGACCCTCTGGTTTCATGACCTTCCCGACCATCCTTGCGTTCGGCGTGGAATAATAATTGGCACGACGGAGCGTACCGATGCAGAAACAATCGATAACGATGATGAATTCATCTTAAAAGTCAGTCGTCCAAGATTAATTGACCCACCGCAGCCGCCAAAAGAGATTCGCTCCTGGCTGCAGGACGGCTGGGAACAGGTAGACGGCAGCGTTTCCGTCAAACCACCTGTTACTGATTCAAACGGGGTAGTAACGAGGTTTGAAGATAATCCGCAAAGACCACTTCTGCTAGAAGAGTGGAAGACGAAACGGGCTGCCTGGGCTGAATCTGAACGTCCTGCACGCCGCACGATGGCGATCTTCGAGAAACTATATGCCTTACAAGGCCAGTTCGAGCGCGAAAGCGAACGGTTAGAGCTTATGCTAGGAGATGGCCGCATCCGCTGGCGCACACACGAGGGCTTCCTTCTCGACTATCCAGTGCTCCTCTTGCGGCTTCAGCTCCTTTTTGATCCCAAAATCCCAGAGTTTAGTCTGATTGACACAGGACAACCATCAGAATTCTACACGGCAATCTTTCAATCCATAGAAGAGGTTAACGCTTCGGCGATAGGGCGCTGTCGCGCCGATCATGAACAAGGCGAATGGCACCCATTGGGGGGCGAAGAGACAACTAGCTTTTTTCGACGACTGGTCAATCTGCTCTCGCCCTATGGAGAACTTATCGAACATGGCTTTCCTGAGAAGATGACTGTTCCTTCTATCACTCGCGATCCCGTCATCTTTGTGCACCCGCGCACGTTAGGAATCGGCACGGCCCTGGAAAGCATCCTGGAAATTCTACCGCAGATAGATCATCTGCCCTACTCGCTGACCAGCCTTGTCGGTATCACTGGCATCTCTAATGAGCGGCAGGTTACACTCACAGCACAGCAGATGTTGGATGCTCCTAACGGTGAGGACGAACATATTCTTTTAAGTAAACCCGCCAACGCGGAGCAACTGGAAATCGCACATCGTCTTGAGCGGAACAACGCCGTGCTGGTCCAGGGTCCTCCAGGCACTGGTAAGACCCATACTATCGCTAACCTTATTGGACATCTTTTAGCGCAAGGTAAAAGCGTCCTTGTCACCAGTGAGAAACCCAAAGCCCTGCGCGTGCTGCGCGAAAAAGTTGTGGAGCCGCTCCAGCCTCTATGCGTCAGCATCCTGGAAGATGATAGCAGAAAACACATGGAAAGTACCATCGACGCGATCAGCGAGCGTTTAGCAAGCTCTAATGTGGATAGATTAGAGCGTGAGGCTGAAGCATTGACCAGGCAGCGTCTTGAACTATTGCATCAGCTACGCGAAGCTCGTCAAAAGCTTCTGGAAGCACGTGGAAGCGAATATCGTCCCATCATCGTAGCAGGCGAAAGCTACTCTCCTACAGACGCTGCTCGTTATATTGCCCAATATCGCGTAACAGATTCGTGGATACCTGGGCCTGCTACTCCGGGCGCTACACTCCCCCTCTCCAGAAGCGAACTGATAGAGCTATATAACACGAACGCCAAAGTAACGATCAGAGAAGAACATGAAATGGGCCTGTCGCTGCCCGATCCTAACAAACTACTCGCCCCGGTTGACTTTGAACGTCTGCTCGCTGAGCAGACACAATTGAACAATGCAACCATAGGCTACCGGCATGATCTCTGGTTGCCAGAAAGCTATAGGCAACCAACAGAAGCATTACAAGCATTGCAGAAACGCCTGGTGCAAGAGATCGAGCCAATTCGCGAATTAACAGGATGGCGTCTGGCGGCAATTATAGCCGGACGCGAGAGAGGTCCGCGTCGCCAGGCCTGGGAAGATTTATTGCAGGAAATACAACAGGCCTATACTTTTGCTGCACAGGCCCAACTGCGCATCTTGAGATATGACCCAGCTATTTCTCCAACCTGTCCTATAGATCGTACAGATAAAATATTGGATGAGATTATCGGATATCTCTCTCAAGGTGGAAAGCTTGGTGGTCTCAAGTTATTGACAAAACGAGAGTGGAAAGTAGTTATTGAGAGCACAACCGTCAAGGATAGACAGCCCGAAACAGTAGAGCATTTTGAAGCATTGCGAGACCTGGTACGCCTACACATGATGCGTGTAGACCTGGTGGGACGCTGGCAGAGACAGATGACCGCTCTGGGAGGGCCAGGAATCAATGAGCTTGGGCCTGAACCCGAGCGAACTTTCTATCAATATGTTGATCCATTACGCCGCTGCCTGCACTGGTTCGTGAATACCTGGGCCCCATTAGAACGCGAATTGAGACAACAAGGCTTTCAATGGGATGCTTTTCTGGCGGAAATGCCAGTGGGACATAACGAACATAGCGAAGTATTACGCCTGCGGACAGCAGTGGTAGAGAAACTTCCCGCTATTATCGCAGCAGAAGAACAGCGCCGGGCCTATACTCGCGTCAATGAACGCTTCCTTGAGTTTGAACGCAATTTGGAGCAGGGAGGAAGCAATATAACAAAAGCCGAGGTCTTGCTACTTCTAGACGAGGCTGTAAAGCGAAGAGATCCACACGCTTATCGCACTGCCTATAACAATCTTTTAGATTTCTACGCTAAACATGAAAGCCTACAGCGCCGATGCACTCTGTTGGCAAAACTGGAAAAGGTAGCCCCGGGCTGGGCTACAGCTATTCGCGAACGGATCGGGAAACATGGTGCAAGGGACCTGCCTGGCGAGCCTGAGAAAGCCTGGCTTTGGCGGCAGCTCTACGACGAACTTGATCGGCTGGCCAGACTGTCACTCGAGGATATCCAGGACCGCATTAACCGATTAAGCAAGGAATTATTCGCCGTTACCGCAGACCTGGTTGAGAAGCGAGCATGGGCGCAGCAAATCCGGCGCACATCCCTTGAGCAACGAAGAGCATTGCAAGGCTGGCGGGAACTTATGAGAAAAGTAGGTAAGGGAACAGGTAAGCGCGCACCACGTCTGTTAGCAGAGGCTCGAAGGCTGATGCCTATATGCCAGACAGCAGTGCCAGTCTGGATTATGCCGCTAAGCTATGTCGCGAGAAATTTCGATATGAAACGTAACCGCTTCGACGTAGTTATTATCGACGAAGCGAGTCAGGCGGATATCACCGCGTTGATGGCAGTCTACATGGGTAGCCAGGTCGCCGTCGTAGGCGATGACGAGCAGGTCAGTCCTATGGCCGTTGGACAGCGCGTGGATGAGATCAATCATTTGATTGACGAACACCTGCGAGGTATTCCACTCGCTAATATGTACGACGGCAAGCTCTCCATTTATAGTCTTGCTCGCACAACTTTTGAGCCCGTATGCCTCCTGGAGCATTTTCGGTGCGTATCCCCTATTATTCAGTTCAGCAATGAATTATCCTACCAAGGAAAGATCAAGCCGCTACGTGACGATAGTGAGGTACTCAGGCGCCCGTTTACAGTGGCCTATCAAATTAAGAGCTTAAGCAGAAGCAGCAAAGTTAATAAAGAAGAGGCTCTTGCCGTTGCTTCCTTGCTGATAGCCGCTTCAGAACAACCAGAGTACAAAGATAGCACCTTTGGCGTTATTTCTATGGTGGGCAGCGAGCAAGCACTCTATATTGAGTCATTATTGCGTAAATACATGCCTGCGACGGAATTCATGCAGCGCCGCGTGCTCTGTGGCGATCCGGCCCAGTTTCAGGGCGACGAACGCGACGTGATGTTCCTATCAATGGTTGACATACCGGAAGGCAATGGACCACTCTCTCTACGCAATGAAGAGAGTAACGAGTACATGTTTAAGAAGCGCTTCAATGTAGCTGCCAGCCGCGCGCGTGACCAGATGTGGGTAGTTTATTCACTTGACCCCAATACAGACTTGAAGCCCGGTGATATTCGCCGCAGATTAATCCTTCATGCCAGAGATCAACACCTGCATAACCAAGTTTTGAAAGAGCAGGAGCAGAAAATAGAATCCGAATTTGAGAGGCAGGTGCTTCAGCGATTAGTGAAAGCAGACTATCGTGTGACAACACAATGGCCTGTAGGGGCCTACCGTATCGATCTAGTAGTTGAAGGCGCTGGCAAACGACTAGCAATAGAATGCGATGGAGAGCGCTGGCATTCAGCCGAAAAACTGGAAGAAGATATGGCTCGTCAGGCCATCCTTGAGCGCCTGGGCTGGCGCTTTGTGCGTATTCGCGGTAGCCAGTTCTTTAGAAATCCAGATCTGGCAATGGAACCTGTGTTTGCTCGCCTGAATGCACTCGACATTCCTTCCGAAGGTATCGTTGCACGGAATATCGGAGAGCCAAACGGTCAGGAACTAAAGGACCGTATTATCCGCCGGGCCGATGAATTGCGTGATCAGTGGAAAGAATCTACCGATTATTCCGCTCCTGAGGTTGTATTCAATCGCTATCAAAATAGAGGCACCGGAAGTGAAAGACCTGTTACTCCTGCCAATATCTCTGGCAGACCATCCTTATCCGGCACAACAGCAGGTGTACCACCACTACAACAAACTTCCGTTTCTCGACCGATAAATACACCTCTACCTCAACCAAGGCAAGAAAGACAAGCTACTGACGGACGAACAGCAAAGCAGGCTATGCAGCATGACAGCCCAACTCGCTTTAGCTCAGAAGCCTCGCCTCAGAGTAGCCAGAGTCCTCAGTTCAACCTTATCCTTTTCTTACAAACGAAAGGACTGAGAGTAATCGATAATCGCGAGAAAGGTGGAGGTGTCTGGGTAGTGGGCGGTAGCGAACTAGGACCGGTGATGCAAACACTGGCAGCAAAAGGGATTCACTTCAAGCTTTATCCAGGCGGACTACAGCGACAGCTCGGTCCAACAGCCCGCACTACAGATGGCTGGTTCATAAAATCCCTCTAATAACTTCAAAGTTAAGTTAAGCGCAAAAAAGAACGTCACTGGCGGCACAAACCTTTGCATTCCATCTGCCAGGCGGTCTCCATCGTTCGCTGAATGCGGGAGGCGTCGAACATGGGCATGCTAATCGCCAGGGAGACCATCCCATGGACCAGGGCCCAGAGGACATCGCTATAGCTCTCCGCATCACCTGGTCGCAGGATTCCTGCATCGATGGCCTGTTGCACAGTCTGCTGCAACACCCGAAAGCTAGCAATACGTGGCTGGCTCTCACCTGCCTGCCTTCGCGTTAAGAAATCCGTCCGCTGCATAAACATGAGCTGGTAGTACACCGGGTTCTGCAAGCCAAAGGCCACATAGGCTCGACCGAGTGCAATGAGCCGCTCCCAGGGATCCTGCGTACTGGCTGCCGCCGCTTCAAGCTGCTGGCCGAACCGCCCAAACCCCTCATCGACTACTGTGAAAAGCAAGTCGTCCTTATCGCGAAAGTAGAGATAGATGGTTGTCGGAGAGTAACCAATGCGCTCAGCCACCTTGCGCAACGAGAAGCGCTCATAACCGTGCTCCAGGAACAATTCGCCTGCTGCCGTCAGTATGGCGTGACGCAGTTCTTGCTTCTCCTGGTCCTGCCGGTGGCGAATCGCCTGGCGCAGACGTTCAGCCTGAGTTTTCTCTGTGCTTTTTTTCATAACAACGCTCCTTTAGATAACATCGTTATTTTAACGAGTGATTGCAGGTTTGTCAAGAGGGGGTTGGGGTTGAATAGCACTTATGAGGGAGCACCCTCAATAGCCCCCAGGGCGCGCAATGACGCCTTCTGCGCTTCGGTCACACCTCTGATCCCTGTGATATCGAGCCGCTCGTAGGGCCGGTCTCGCCGCAGGGTACGCAGATGCTCGCCGCTCTCCAGTTCCCAGACGTTGATAGCGCCATCGTCCCCGCAACTGGCGAGCGAGCGGCCATCGGGACTCACCTTGAGCGATTGGACTGTCCCCTGGTGCGCCCGGCGCACCTGCACCCACTCTCCGCGCTCGACGTCCCACCAGCGCAGCATGCCACTGCTGCCGCCACTGACCAGCATCGTGCCGGTCGGACTCCATGCGAGCGCATATACGATCTCGCTCAGCTCGCTCAAGGCGTACAGGCGCTCTCCACTGTGTACATCCCAGATGAAGAGCTCTCCACTGCCTCGACCTCCGCCACCACTGGCCAGGCGCGTACCATCAGGGCTCCATGCCACGCTCATGACCATGCCACGATGCCCTTGCAGCCTGGCAAGTTGCGTTCCGTTGGAGGCCTCCCACAGGATGACGCTGCCATCGTAGCCGCAACTGGCCAGTCGCCTCCCGTCCGGGCTCCACGCCACACGACGGATCGTGGTTGGCTGCCCACAGCCCACCCACCGGTGGGTGCCTGTGCTCACCTCCCACACCTGCACCTCCTGCTGATAGCTCCCACTGGCCAGAAACCTGCCATCTGGACTCCACTCCACGCCGAAGAAGGAGGTGTCGACGTGGTTGGGGTCGCGCAAGGTCTGCACACCGGCTTCTGTGGCCGCGTCCCACAACTGGACGGCATTGTCCAGCCCACTGCTGGCAAGGAGCCGTCCATCCGAACTCCACGCTACCCCATACGCTATCCAACTATGGCCGCGCAGCAGCCTGGGCTGGGTCCTGCCGTCACTCTCCCAGATGGTCACCAGTCGATCAGAGCCTGCACCGGCGAGCCGGGTGCCATCGGGGCTCCAGGCCACGTCGTAGAGGGTGATCGCGTAGCCCTGTATAACACGCGCACACTGCCCACGCTCCACGTCCCACACCCGCAGGGTGCCATCTTCACTCCCACTGAGCAGGCTGCGGCCATCTGGCGTGAAGGCGAGAGCGTGCACAACGGCAGTATGCCCGTGTAGCGCCATGCGATAGCTGCCTCGTTCGACGTTCCAGAGCCAGATCATCTGGTCACGGCTCCCACTGGCTAGCAGACTGCCATCCGGGCTCCAGGCCACCGCATTCACCGGGGCGGTGTGTCCCACGAGCGTCTCACGTCCTTCTCCACTGGCCACGTCCCACAGCTTGACGGTTCGATCAAAGCTCCCGCTCGCCAGGGTGCGTCCATCGGGGGCAAAGGCCACCGACCAGACAAGGCCGCTATGTCCCCTAAGGATACGCGTGGCGATGCCTGACTGAGCTGCCTGCATCCCCTGCATCTCCCACAGTCGAATACTTCCATCGAAGCTGCCACTGGCCAGCAGGCTCCCATCGAGACTCCAGGCAAGCGCGTATACCGGGCTGCTCTGGCCGGAGAGCGTCTGGAGGTGCATGCCCGTGTGGGCGTCCCAGAGCCGGATGGCTGCATCATCTCCTCCACTGGCGAGCGTACGCCCATCGGGAGCAAAGGTGAGGCGCTGGATGCTGCTGGCATGCTGCCCTATCCAGAGCAAGGATACCTGTCCCCCAGACAGGGTTCCGTTCTCCAGGTCCCATAGCTTGATGGCCCCATCCCAACTCCCAGTGGCGAGCGTGCGCCCATCCGGACTGAAGGCGAGGGCTTGCACTGCAGCGGTATGCGCTTGCCAGGCCAGGTCCAGCATCTTCCCGCCATCGCGCCACACGCGTGCTCCCCCGCGCCTGCTGCCCATAGCCCAGTAGTATCCATTGGGGCTTGTGGCCACCGCCCAGGGGGCATCGAAAGCCTCGGTAAAGACCGTCTCTTGCAGAGTAGCCCCGGCAAGCGCCGTATCCTGCATCTCGACCCCTTGGAGATAGGCGCCTCGAATCGAGAGTTGCGACAGATCCAGGCCGCGCAGGTGCCCACGAAGCATTCGTAGCAGCGCGAGCAGGTTCGCCGGTCCATAGGCCTGGGCGTGGTCAGCCCGTTCGCGCAGCCGGTCCAGCAGCGCAAGCAGTTGCTCCCCTAGCGCGACTCGCACAGGGTAGGCGCTGCGCAGGTCCGCCAGAATGGGAGTCACAATGAGGCGCTGTTGGGTCTGCCGCACATATTCCTTGGAGGTAGCCAGTTCCAAACCATGCTCGATCAGGCGCGAGAAATGGCCCTGCTTAATCTCGCTGGTCACCTCCGCAATGAGCCGTGCCGCCACATACTCCATCACGACCGATTGCAGCGTGAAGCTCCCCTGTCGCAGGCTCCGCTCAATAAGCGAGCGGCGACGCAAGCCATCGACCGCTTCCAGCACCTGAGATCGCGACAGGGGTACGCCGAGCACCGCCAGCAGCTCCTGCAGATTCACCGGCTCGCGCAGGATCGCCAGCCACAGCAACACGCTCTGCTCGACCGCTGAGAGGCGGGCGTACTGCTCATCGAGCAGCTTGCGCACCCCGCCGAAGACCACTTCACCTTGCTCCAGGAAGGGAACGATCTGGCCATCGAAGAGTTCCACGATGGTCCGCGCCACGATTTTGAGGGCCAGGGGATTGCCCGCGTAGGTCTCGACCAGCCGGAGTTGCTCAGACGTGCTGCCTGAGACCCCCTTTTCGGCCAACAACTGCTGGCACGCGTCAACATCCAGCCGGGCGAGGCGTAAGGCACGCACGGGAGCCCGGCTGCCTTCCAGCGGCACCAGGTCGCCCGGTTTCTCCCGGCTGGTCAGCAGCAGGCAACTCTGATGCTCGGTTTCCGCTACCCGGCGCAGCACGCGGGAGAATCCCTCATAGCCTGCACGCATGCGACCGCTGTCCTCCCCTTCCTCCAAGAACGACTCCAGGTTGTCATAGACCAGCAGGACACGTCGGCTGCGCAAGCATTCCAACAGGAGGTCCTGGCGTCTTTCGGGGCTAGCAGAAACGTCGCTCAGCGCCTGGGGAGCAAGGACCTGGAGGCAGCTATCGAGCAGCGCTTCGCAGGCCGGGACATCGCGCAGGGAGCGCCAGATGATGACCTCGAAATCCTCCGCCACGCGGTGCATCACCTGCGTCGCCAGTGCCGACTTGCCAATGCCACCCTGGCCCAGCACGCTTACCACCCGACAGCGCTCCTCGACCACCCACTCAGAGAGCAGGTCCAGTTCCCACTCGCGCCCATAGAAGGTAGTGACGGCGAGTGCGTCGCCCCAATCGACGCGTGGCCCGCCCCTGGAAGGAGAAGCGAGAGCGTGGGCAGTGACACTGGTCTCCTCTCCGGGCTGGGATGCCGGGGGAGCTTGTATGTGGGACAGCAGCCCACCAAGCCATGCTTCATCGAGGAGCACCTTCTGGCGGGCCGCTTGCCAGAGAGCACGAACCTCCTCTGCCTCACGCCCGAAAGGCCAGGCCTGGCGCTCAATAGCGAGGACCACGAACTGTTTCAGGTGGTCGGCCTTGGGATAGGTGAGGCCTCCCTCCCAATCGATCACGGCGCGGCGCCTGACGCCAAGTATGCCAGCCAGTTCGGTTTGCGTCAGCTCAAGCCTGGTGCGCAAGGTCAGCATCACCTGCCCAAAAGCGTAGTCTCGCTCGCGGTACGCGGAAACCTTCATAGACCTTCCCTTTTTGTCTCCCTCACACAGACGCAGTAATGTGACGTAATGTGCGGTGCGAAAGTGTCGCGATGTCCGGTGACTTCAAGTACGCTGCTTAGTATACTACAAAACAGAAGCCTCCTCACACAGTAGCGCAGGACGGTGGCGAGCAGCCTGTCGACCCATCAGGCTGCGGAGGGGTGAGGGGAATGGAATGACGGCCATTGCGCCGGAGACACAACGTGAGTTGTCAGACGTCACGAGGAGCGAGACCAATGACCAACCGGATTCAGTTGGAACCCGAGGTGCAAGCCTTCGCAGAGGCGGAGGCCCTGTCACCTGTGCTGTTCACTCTTAGCCCCGAAAAGGGACGGCTCGCCCTCGATGAGGCGCAATCTGGCAGGGTTCGCAAGCACCCGGTCGACATGGAAGACCTGACCATTACAGACGGTCCCAGTGTGCAGCTGGCGCTTCGCATCCTGCGGCCCCAGAACGCGCAGACTCCGCTGCCGGTCATCGTGTATATCCACGGTGCCGGGTGGGTGTTCGGCAGCATGCAGACGCATGACCGGCTGGTGCGCGAACTCGCGGTCGGAGCCGGGGCCGCGGTCGTGTTCCCGGTGTACAGGCTCTGCCCTGAGGTCAGATACCCGACGGCCCTTGAAGAGTGCTATATGGCGGCGCGGTGGGTCGCCAGGCGTGGGCAGGAACATGGCCTGGATGGGCAACGCCTGGCCGTGGCTGGCGACAGCGTCGGGGGCAACATGGCAGCGGCGGTCACGCTGCTGTCCAGGGAGCGTGGGGAACCGGACATCCGGCTCCAACTGCTGTTCTACCCGGTCACCGATGCGACCTTCGATACCGCGTCCTACCATCAGTTCGCCGAAGGCTACCACCTGCGGCGCGACGCGATGATGTGGTTCTGGGATCAGTACACGCGCCACCCGGGCGAGCGGAATGAGATCACCGCGTCGCCGCTGCGAGCCGGCGTTGCGCAGTTGAAAAGACTTCCCCCAGCGCTCATCATCACCGCCGAGGCCGATGTGCTGCGCGATGAGGGGGAGGCCTATGCCAACAAACTGCGGCAGGCGGGGGTGCGCGTCACGGCGGTACGGTTCCAGGGGACCATCCACGACTTCGTCATGTTGAACGCCCTGGCGCACACCGCGGCGGCGCGGGGAGCGATCGCCCTTGCTACTGCCTGGCTGCGTGAGGGGTTCTTGACTCGGCCCTCGTAGGTTCTTTGCTCTACAAGCATCATATGGAGGAATTACAAACAATGACACCCGAACAGATCACACAGGTTATTCAAGGTGGCCAGTGGGTGAGCATCACCACCGAACTGCGCCCAAGCACAAACAAATCAGCAACCGGGGAAATCCAACCGTTTTATTGTTCACGCGTTTTTACCTATTCTCCCGGTGACCGATTTGCCTGTACCGTGATGAATTATGCCGATCCCAATGGCAAAGTTCCTCTGGTGAAGATTGTGATAAAGGGGCATAACGCCTGGCGGGGAGAGCACCCGATTGCACAAGGCGCGTACAACCTTGACTACATTGCGGATGAAGCCTATGAGGTGACCCCACTGCATCAAGGCTTTGCCGATGTCGCGAACAAATTTCCAGTAAATGGCCTCAACAAGTGGGAAGTCAATGTCATGCAAGACGTCAGAGGAAAAGCTTTTCCGTTGTTTAGCCTGGTCGAAGGACAAACCTATGTCGACTACGACCTCATTTACATCTACAACGACATGCTGTTTAATGGGAGTAAGAACGTGGATGGTCGTGCGTTTGACAAGCCGGAAAACAGGCCCACCAATTTGCAAATCCCGTTGGTGAGACAGCAATAAACAAGCTCCCACTGTCCTGGTGCGGCTGTTGCTCAGGACATGAGATAAGAACTTCGTCAAATGTAGTGAAGGTACTTCAGGAAAGTAAGAGCAGCGTTTCTGCTCGGCAAAGGTAAAATAGGCGCTTCCATCTTTGGGAAGCAGTGCTCGTTCTACGAGCGAAAGGAAGTGAAGAAGTGAATACGCTCCCGAATATTGTGTTAGTGCATGGTGCCTGGGCCGACGGCTCCAGTTGGAGCGCCGTCATCGAGCGCCTGCAGGCCGACGGCTACACCGTCACCGCACCCCAGTTTCCGTTGACCACGCTGGCCGCTGACGTCGCCCGGCTGCGCCAGGTGCTGGCCCGCCAGAACGGCCCGACCATCGTCGTCGGCCACTCCTACGGCGGCCAGATCATGACCGCGCTGGGCACGGACGCGCCCAACGTCGCTGGCATGGTCTACATCGCGGCCTTCGGACTGGACCAGGGTGAATCGCTCGGCGCGCTGCTGTCGCAGGGACCGGTGACCCCGGCACTGGCGCATCTCAGCATCGACAAGCAGGGCTTCGGCTGGCTAGCAGAGGACGACTTCGTGAACCACTTCGCGGCTGACGTTGATCCGGTGAAGGCAAAGGTGATGTATGCCGTGCAGCAGGCTCTGGCCGCGTCCGCCTTCCAGGACGTGATGGGTGTCCCGGCCTGGAAATCGCTGCCGACCTGGTACATGGTCGCCGCGGACGACCAGGCGCTCCCGCCTGATGCCGAGCGCCAGTTCGCCAGGCGCATGGGTGCCACCACCGTCGAAGTCCCGTCGAGTCACGTGGCGATGGTCTCCCACCCGGATGACGTGGTGAAGCTCATCGAAACAGCGACACAAGCAGCGGTGACTGCCTGAGCAGAGTCCTCAAGGTTGGCATGGGCAGGTGTTGTGGTGTGTCGGATGATGGCCAGGCCATCCAGCACCCTGTCTTTGTCGCGAGCGGGAGCAATGACCTCATTATCCCAACCGTGAACGCCCTGGTGCTGGCTCGACGCTTGCCCAATGCTCAGCTCATCATGTACCCCGATTCTGGACATGGGTTCCTGTTCCAATACCACACGCTCTTCGTGAAATATGAAAAAGTTGTTGATGCGCTTGAAGTTCGTCTGGGCTCAGTCGTAAACTGGGAGGAGATTGTGCAACCATTAATTGCCCCCAAAGCATCTTGGGAGCAGATCACGCAGGTGATCGAAGAGCATATCGGGACGAGTGGCTTGACGATCTTCTCTTCTCGGTAGAGGCTCTCCTGGCCGTCCTGTCGTTAGTCGGTTTCCTCAAAGAGAGTGGAAACACAAAAAGATGTCACTGTTTAGTCCTCCGCCTCGTAAACCTGGCCCCTAGCCAGGTTTACGAATTTCTTTTTGTCTGCCTGCCACGCAAAATACAAGGCGCGACCGGCTCACCGATACGTCCCGTGGCCGTTGTGCCTCAGCGTGAAAGAAAGGATGTGTGAGCATGACGCAAACCATTCTTGTCACTGGGAGTACCAGTGGTTTTGGTCGTCTGACAGTTGAAACCCTGGCGCGTCAGGGATACATTGTTTTCGCGGGCATGCGTGCAGCAGCAGGAAAGAATGCCCCTGCGGCAGAAGAACTCCGCGCGCTCGCGCAACGAGAACGGCTTGCCTTGCATAGTATCGAAATTGATGTCACGGATGACGCGTCCGTGGAGCGAGCCATCGCAGTGATTATCGAGACGACCGGCCGTCTTGATGTGGTGGTCAACAATGCCGGGGTGTCGTACAGCGGTCCACTGGAAGCTTTCACCCTTGAACAAGTCCGCCAGCAATTCGAGACCAATGTCTTTAGCGTCTTGCGGGTGAACCGCGCGGTTCTGCCACAGATGCGCGAGCAAGGCAGTGGTTTGTTGCTGCAAATCGGGTCCATTGCCGGACGTCTGGCCTTGCCGTTTCAGGGCCTCTATGGAGCGACGAAGTTTGCCCTGGAGGGACTCACCGAGTCGTATCGCTATGAACTCGCTCCCTTTGGCATCGACGCCGCCATTATTGAGCCGGGGACCTACCCGACCACCATCTCTGCAAACCGCCAGGTCGCGGCAGACGCCGGGCGTTTTGCCCTCTATCAGGCTGCTATGGATGCGTTTACGGTGCCGTTTTTCGCGGAGAACCGATCCGCCACGCCTCCCGATCCCCAGGAAGTGGCCGACGCGGTAGCCAGAGTCATCGCTCAACCAGCGGGAGAGCGGCCATTGCGCACGGTTGTCGCGACCGTTGTCCAACGCCAGGCTCTCCAGGCGTTGAATGACGCCGTCACACAGGCGACCCGATCCTTTTTCGAGAGGCTCGATCTACTCCCGGCGACCCTCGCACCAAAGGGAGAGAAAGAGAGAAAACGAAGATGAAAGCGATTGGCGTGACGACATGTGGCGGGCCAGAGGTCTTGCACGTCTTCGAGCTTCCCGAGCCGCATGCTGGTGCCGGAGAGGTGCGCATTTAAACTCATTCTTTCATCAAAAGCGGCCAAGGAGAGACGGTGTGTTTTGGCAAGAGCTTGCGCCCCCTGCTGGTGAGTTGATTTCACAAGACGATGGATATGATCGCCATAAAATGTCTCCACAAGCCATTATACACAACCTCTACGCGCGTCCTCCTGCCCCATGTTTGCCATCCTCAATGAGCCCCAGGTGCTATAATTTGGCTACGCAAAAGGGACCGGCTTTGCGTGTCTTCGGCACGCATCAGAGTCGCCTTTTCACGTTGTCGTCTTGAGAGGAACGGTGTTCATGCGGGCAAGAACGGCTCGCTGTGCAACGCAAGAGAGAAAGCATGGATACGATCATGGCTGCGCAGGAGAATGTGGCTCTGGCCCGGTCGCTGTTCGATCTGTTCAACAATCGCCAGTCAGACCCGGCCTGGCTCGAGAAGAGTATCGCTGCCTTCGCAGCAGACGCCGAGGACGTCGATGTTCCCTCCGGAACAACGCTTCGTGGTCCAGATGGCCACAAGCGGTTCGCGCTGTTTTTCGCAGAGAACTTCCCTGATAGCAGGGCAGAGCTGACCAATGCGTTTGCCACAGAGGATCAGGTCACCCTTGAGTGTACCTGGCGTTGGAACAATACCGGTCCCCTGTATCTGCCCTCGGGAGCTCTTCCAAACATGAGGCGCGCGGGCGAACTGCGGGGCTGTTATGTCTTCCAGATCAGGAATGGGAAGATCGCCAGTCACCACGGCTACTACGATATGCTGACCCTGATGGAACAACTCGGTCTGGTTCCTGCAATGGGACAGGCGACGGAGTGACCTGTACTGTAAGCTGTGTTTTGTTAGATTGAGATAGCGAAAGAAGAAGTAGACAATGCGAGCAGCAATTTTTCGTGGAGCCTTTAATATACAGGTTGAGCAGATCCCTGATGCGACCATTCTTGAGCCAACTGACGCCGTGGTTCGAATTACCCATGCCTGTATTTGTGGAACCGACCTGTGGCCGTATCGGGGACAGGGTCCCTATACGCCAGGTTGGCAAATCGGCCATGAATGGATGGGCATTGTTGAAGATATTGGCTCAGAGGTACGAACCCTCAAGCGAGGAGACCGGGTGATCGCTTCCTACGACTTCTGTGATGGAACGTGCGAATTCTGTCGCAAAGGACTGGATAGCGCTTGCCTGCAGGGAGGCCTCTGGGGCTATGGGCACGAAGGTGGACAGGCCGAGGCGATTCGTGCTCGCTTCGCAGACGCAACGCTGGTGGCGCTTCCATCCGCCGTGGAGGGAGATGAGGCCCTCATCAAAGCACTCCTTCCGCTGACCGATAACATGGCGGCGGGCCACCATGCCGCAGTCGTAGCGGGGGTCCGCCCAGGCGGAACGGTTGCGGTGATCGGGGATGGAGCGGTCGGCTTATGCGCCACGCTGGCGGCGCGTCGACTGGGAGCTGAACGGATCATCGTGCTTGGACACCAAGCGCAGCGTCTCACCCTGGCTCGCCAGTTCGGGGCAACCGATGTGGTCACAAGTAGAGGAGAACAGGTGGTCCCCCAGGTGATCGAGATGACAGGAGGGGGCGCGGATGCCGTATTGGAGTGCGTGGGAACCGAGGAGACGATCAACCAGGCGGTGAATATGGCCCGTCCGGGTGGAACGGTTGGGTTTGTGGGAGCGCCACATGGCAGCGGACTCCCACTTGGACGCATGTTTTCCTACAATATCGGCGTGCGTGGCGGATTGGCCCCGGCGCGAGCCTATCTTCCCGAACTGCTGGCGGATGTTCTTGCTGGTAAGCTCGATCCCTCACCAGTGTTGGATTTAACAATAGGCCTTGCGGATGTGGCTTCGGGCTACGCGGCAATGGATCAACGCCAGGCCATCAAAGTATTGATCCAACCTTAAGGAAAGGCTGGCTAAAAGTTCCCTGCATCGAACAGCCGCGGCCTTATTCTCAAGCGTCACTGTGCGAGCAAATGGCTAACCTTTGTGCCAGCTTACTGGCCCACCTGGAGCTTTCTTCTGAGCACCTTGCCCACCAGAGACTTGGGTAGTTCAGCGCGGAATAGCGCGGGTAGGAACCGTTTGAACATGGTGTGCCATGATGTTACTCCTTTTTTCTCGCACTGCAAAGACGTTGCCAGGACGTATGATTTCGCAGCACCGCTACACACGCCTCAACGCGATTAGAGATCGTTGGCATCTCCATGAAATATCATGGCGAAAGCCGCGATGGCGAGATCGCAAAGCTCCTCCTGGTCGATACTACGCTGATCAAGCCAGGCAATACTCGTGGCCTCGACAAAGCCAACCCAACCATTGATCGCTATACGCTGCTTCGGCGAGGGCGCTCGACCGCGCGTGATGTTTTCGGAAACACGCTGGACATAGGACTGGCGCACGTTATCCACAATGGATGCAACC
>Ga0209647_1001996_pt1 | contig 16788 bp, 13 predicted proteins | sample GraSoi_2013_60cm_FD_185827 | JGI IMG/M metagenome (GOLD analysis project Ga0209647, IMG submission 185827) | Grasslands soil microbial communities from the Angelo Coastal Reserve, California, USA - Sample 9_17_2013_60cm (SPAdes) (version 2) | ecosystem: Environmental > Terrestrial > Soil >...
ATTCCGCGACGCCATGACGCAGGGCGCCACCGGCATCGTGCTGGTGAATGTCTCCTCGAAGCTCAGCGGCACCTATAGCACCGCGCTCGGCATGGTCGAGCAGCTCCGCTCCTCCGGCTTCGCCATGCCCATCAAGGTGATAGACTCGCGGCTGGCGTCGCTCGCCATCCAATTCGGGGTGCTGGCCGCCGCGGAAGCTGCCCGTCAGGGGAGCGACGTGCGCGCCGTCGCCGACGTGGCGTGCGATGCCCTCGCGCGCACGTCGATCTATCTGGTCGCCGACGATCTGGGCTACTTGCAGCGCGGTGGACGCATCGGCCAGGCTCAGTGGCTCGCCGGCACGCTGCTGAATGTGAAGCCGATCATCACGCTGCGCGAAGGTGCGGTGGTGCCGCTGGAGAATCCGCGCACGCGCCGGCACGCCTACGAGCGGCTGGCGCGGCTAGTGCGTGAGATGGCGCCAGTGGAAGCCGTGATTGTCGGCCAATCCAGCCAGGAGCGCGGAGACGAGCTGGAGGCGGCGATTCGCCGCGAGTATAGTGGGCCGCTGCGCCGCGCATGGGCGGGCGCCACGATCGGCAGCCACGTCGGCCCCGGCGCCGTGGGCCTAGCGATGCTGCGTGCGCGTCCATCATGAGTGTGAGTCGTGCGTGTAGACAAGCGGGTCCGAGGTGGGCATAAGCCGAATTCTGTGCCCGGCGTCCTCACGGCGCACCGGGCGGCAATCATCTCTCTAGGACGGCGGTTACCCGCCGCCTCCAGCGGCCTACCCGAGGGGTGACGGGCGAGCCACCCGCGGGCAGCCGGGAAAACCCGACCACCGCTCCCTCTGTCTGGCCTTGCTCCGGATGGGGTTTACCTCAGCCGGCCGGTCACCCGACCGCTGGTGAGCTCTTACCTCGCCATTTCACCCTTACCGAGCACTGGCGGAACCAGCGCCAGGCGGTATGTTTCTGTGGCACTGTCCTTGGGGTCGCCCCCACTGGCCGTTAACCAGCATCCCGCTCTGTGGAGTTCGGACTTTCCTCGCGCGCGGCGCATGCGCCGCGCGCGCGATTGCCTGCCCACCTCGTACCCGCGCACCCGCGCGCACCCCGTAGTATACCATGCGCAACCGGCTGGGCACTGTACGGCGCTGTGCTATAATCGGAGATGGCCCACGGGGTATGGAGGCGCCTATCCCCGGACCAGCTGTTTTGCGTCCTCATCAAACAGGTGTGTGGGCAGCCACCATCAGGGAGGTTCCTGAAGTTACCATGCCGTACGACGTTACCCTCATTCCCGGCGATGGCACAGGTCCTGAGATCACTGAGGCCACGCGCCGCGTGCTCGAGGCGACCGGCGTGGAGTTTGTCTGGCACATGAAGGATGCCGGCCTAGCAGTCCTTGAAAAGACCGGCACCGTGCTGCCGGAAGATGTGATTGACTCCATCCGCCAGACCAAAGTGGGCCTCAAAGGCCCGATTACCACTCCAGTGGGCAAGGGCTTCCGTAGCGCCAACGTCGCCCTGCGCAAGAATCTCGATCTCTACGCCAACCTGCGACCGGCCAAGTCCTATCCGGGCCTACGCTCGCGCTACGAGAACATCGATCTCATCATCGTGCGCGAAAACACCGAAGACCTGTACGCCGGCATTGAATTCCAGCGCGGCACCGATGAGATGGACGAGCTGGTGGACTTCATCAATCGTGTCAGCGGCACCAAACTGAGCAAAGACGCTGCCATCAGCATCAAATACATCTCCGTCATCGCCAGCCGCCGCATCACCAAATTCGCCTTCGAATACGCCCGCGCGAATAACCGTCGGAAGGTCACCGCCGTCCACAAGGCGAATATCATGAAGTTTTCCGATGGCCTGTTCCTTTCCAGCGCGCAAGAGGTCGCCAAAGACTACCCGGATATCCAGTTCGAGGACCGCATCGTCGACAACATGTGCATGCAGCTCGTGCAGAAGCCGGAGCTCTACGACGTGCTAGTGCTGCCTAACCTCTATGGCGACATCCTCTCGGATCTCTCCGCTGGCCTGATCGGTGGCCTGGGAGTCGCGCCTGGCGCCAATATTGGAGCGGAATACGCTGTCTTCGAGCCGGTGCACGGGAGCGCACCCAAGTACGCCGGTCTTAACAAGGTCAACCCGATGGCGATGATGTTCTCCGGCGTGCTGATGCTACGCCACCTGCGCGAGAAGCAGGCCGCTAACCGCCTGGAGGCCGCGCTGGCGTCGGTCATCGCCGAGGGCAGATTCGTCACCTACGATCTCAAACCGCGCCCGGACGACCCTACCGCCGTCGGCACCTCGCAGGTGGCCGATGCCGTCATCGCGCGCATGGCCGAGATCGCCTAGCGCGCCTGGACCGTACTGCCTCCGGTGATAGCCCGTCCTCCCCGCGTGCGGGGAGGACGTCCCGTTCTACGAGCCGGCTTGGCCCACCGCGCGCCGCGCATGCTACGCTAGCGAGAGGGGCCCACACACCCCACCGCAACGATCAGCGCTTCACAATGAAGGGAGACTGCTCGATGAGCGATGCCAACACGCTCGATCAGCTACGCCAGCAGGCAGAGACACGCGCCTTCATCACTGCCGACCTGGAACGGCGTTTTGCCCCCGAAGATGATGCCTTGCGCGCCGCCCTCCAGGCCGCGCGCGACAACGACATGCCCGCGATCCAGATCTCCCCGCTGCAGGGCAAGCTCCTCCAGGTGCTCGCCGCCGCCTGCGGGGCGAAAAAGATCCTCGAGATCGGCGCGCTGGCCGGCTACAGCGGCATCTGGCTGGCTCGTGCCCTGCCGCCCAACGGACGGTTGATCTCGCTCGAAGTCAGTGAGAAGCATGCCGCCGTCGCGCGGGCATCGCTCGCGCGCGCCGGTCTGGCCGACCGCGCCGAGGTGCGCGTGGGTCCCGGCGAGCAGCTCTTGCCGGCTCTCGCGAGCGAGGCGCCGTTCGACCTGGTGTTCATCGATGCCGACAAGCCAGGCTATCCCACCTATCTCGACTGGGCGCTCAAATTGACCCGCCCCGGCAGTCTGATCGTCGCCGACAACTGCATTCGCGGCGGCGCGCCCCTGCGCGACCCCGGTGACGATCCCGCTATGCGCGCGATCGCCGAGTACGACCAGCATGTGGCGAGTGACCCGCGTCTGGTCTCGGTGGCGCTGCCGTTGGATGACGACGGCACGGACGGCTTCGCCATCTCGGTGGTCCGCCCGACACCTGAGGGCGCATGAACGGGCGGCAGGTGCGTCCCGATCTCGCGCGGATCGTACTGTGGGTGCCTATCGAGGTGCGCTACGGCGACTTCGACGTGCAGGGGCACGTCAACAACGTGCGCTATTTCACCTATTTCGAGCAGGCGCGCGTGGAGTTCTTCAGCCAGCTGCGCGCCCGCGCCCGTGAGGAGGCGGCGCCGACCGCGCAGGACGGCGTGCCGACCGCCGGCGCCGCGCTGGGACCGGAAGACATCCCGTTCGTCGTGATACGTGCGGAAGCCGTGTACCGGCGGCCGATTACGGTGCTCGCTCCTGTGGTCGTCGGCCTCGACTGCGCCCGTCTGACGCGCACTTCGATGGACCTGCGCTATGCTGTGTGCGACCAGCCGGGCGGCACGTTGTACGCCAGTGGGGCCACCACCATCACGTCGGTGGATCAGCATAGCGGTCGGCCGCGTGCGCTGCCGGGCTGGGCGCGCCAGGGCGCCGAGGCGCTGCTGGGACCAGTGGGCGACGGCGCCGCTGGGACGTCCAGGCAGCCCGCTTGACGGTAGGCCGCCAGCACGCGTACACTGGCGCTACTAACACGTGGACCCGGCGTTCCAGTCGTGGCCCTGCACGCGAGCCCTGGAGGATCGCATGGCATCACGCTACTCAGGTGGCATTGCCGGATGGATCGCTGGCGCGCTGCCACTCGTCGCGGTCAACATCGCCGACTATCTCGGCGTCTTCGCCTTCCAGGATGCCATGCTCGCCGGGGCCGCCGCGCTTGTGGGGGGCGCGTTGATCTGTGGCGTCGTCGCGGGCAGCCTTGGTGGGCGGGCACGCCCCGGCAGGCCGGGAGGCGCGGCATCCGCGGCGCCGTCCGGCATCCTCGCGGCGCTGCTCTATGTCATCACTGTCGCGGTGCTGGTGGTTGGTACGGGGGTGCGTGACGCGGCCTTCACCTTCGACGTGCGGCAGTGGCTGGGCCTGGGCGCGGGGCTGCTCTTCTTCGCGGCGCTGCCTCTCGGTGTCGCGCTGGCCACGGGCGGGATTGTGGGCCGGCAGACGCGCCAGCGCAGCGCGCTGCCGTCTATGCCCACGCGACAGGGCCCCATGCCCGCGCCGCGCACGGGACCGCGACCGCCGGTCGAGACGTGGGGCGATGTACGCGAGCGCGCGCCGCGCCAGGACTGGCAGCAAAGCCCCGGATGGGACGCTGAGACTTCCTTCCCGCGCGGCGACGAGTGGCAGCCGCCCGCCAACCGGCCCGCGCCGCGGTCGAATCCGACCCACCAGTATGCGCCCCCTGGCAGGGAGGGGCGGCGGCCCGGTGACGCGTCCCAGCGTTAGGTACGCGGCGCACGGCATCCAGTGTGACTGAGGAGAACGGCTCGCATGGCTCGATTGATCTTTCTGGGTACCTCCGCCGCGCTACCCACTGCCGAGCGGACCAACGCGCTGCTCGCCGTCATACCAGATACACAGCCGTCCGGATTGCTGATAGATTGTGGCGGCGACGTCTACTCGGCGCTCCAGCGCGCGCGCCTGGGGCCGGACGCCATCGGCGACCTGCTCATCACGCATGCGCACATCGACCACATCGGCAGCCTGCCGTCCCTCATCGAAAGCTTGCGTCTGGGTGGTCGCACGACACCGCTGCGCATCTACGCGCTGCCGGAGGTGATCGAGGTCGCGCGGCGGATCGTGCAGGTCTTCGACTACGAGCTCACCCTCGACAGCTGGACCTTCGACGTCAGCTTCGCCGCCGTGAGCCCCGGCCAGGAGCTCGCGCTTGGCGGCATGCCGGCGCGCGTGCTGGGTATGGACCACACGCTGCCCTCGGTCGGCGTGCGCCTGGAGCTGCCGCGCGGGCCTGTGGCCTACACCGCTGATACGCAGCCGACCGCTGCCGTGCAGGAGCTCGCGCGGGGCGCAAACACGCTCATCAGCGAATGTACGTTCCTGCGCGGTGCGGAGGCGGCGGCGCGGGTGAGCAAGCATACCACCGCGTTCGAGGCGGGCCAGGAAGCGGCAGCCTGCGGGGTGGAGCGACTGGCGCTGGTCCACATAGGCGGCTGGCCCATCGCGGAGGCGCGCGCGGAGGTCGCGGCGGCCTTCTCCGGTGAGGTCCTCTTCCCCAACGATGGCGACGAGATCGCCGTATAGCGCGATAGGATCGTGCACGCTCGCCCTCTCGCTCCGCGGACTGGGGTTGAACAGCCGGTGTGGTACACTGGCACGGGAGCCAAGCGGCTCCGCCAGGTGACGGCACGCTGGCATAGCTCGCCCGTTCGCACGCTGGCAAGATGGGCGACTCGACGGCGCTGCCCTGTTCTGTGAAGGAGAGTATCCGTCATGTTCAACGATCCCACTCATCCGGATATCGCGGCCCTTGCGGCGCACCATGACGCCGGCACCCACGACCAGATCCCGGCTGAGCAGGCCGCCGCGGCGGTCCAGTCCTTCCACGAGAATGCCGATCCTGCGCTCGTCCAGCAGGTGTCGGAGCAGCACTACGAGACAATGGCACCTGTGCAGCTCCAGCAGGCGGCGGCGCAGATGCAGGACAAGATCCGTTCCGCTGGGGACGCCTCGCCCGAGGCGGCGCAGCTCGCGCAGATCGACCCCGCATCCGCCACACCGCAGCAGGTCTCGGCGATGCACCGCTTCCTCTCCACCAATCATCCTGAGCTGGCGCGCGACGCCCTCATCGCCGGCGGCGCCATTGCCGTGGGCGCGCTAGCCGCTTTCGCCGCCCGCCGCTATCTTTCCCATCACGGGCGGTAGTCAGGCGGCCTAACCCTTCCCCCTTCCCGCGGCCGCGGGAAGGGGGAAGTCGCTCTCTGGCGGGTTTCGTGGACCGCGCACGACAGGTTCCTGATGGCGACGTGGCACGGGCGCGGAATGATATACTATGCGCGTAGACGGATGGAACGCGCGTTCGGTTCGCATGGTGCGTAGGGCCGGAGAAGTGGCATATGGCCGATCGTCTCGTGTCGCCGCTGCAAGGCGATGAGGACGGGCAGGAAACCAGTCTGCGCCCTCGGAGGCTCGACGACTACATCGGGCAGGAGCGGGTGAAGGAGAATCTGCGTATCCTGCTGGAGGCGGCGCGGCTACGCGATGAGGCACTGGACCACGTGCTGCTATATGGTCCGCCCGGCCTGGGCAAGACCTCGCTCTCGCTCATCATCGCCAACGAGATGGGCGCGGAAATCCGTATGACCTCGGGGCCGGCCATCGAGCACGCCGGTGACCTGGCCTCCATCCTCACAGCGCTCGAAGACGGCGACGTGCTTTTCATCGACGAGATTCACCGGCTCAGCCGTATCGTGGAAGAGCGGCTCTACTCGGCGATGGAAGACTTCGCGCTCGATCTCATCATTGGCAAAGGGCCTTCCGCGCGTAGCGTGCGCCTGCCGCTCAAGCCGTTCACAGTGGTCGGCGCGACGACACGCATTGGCGCGCTCGCAGCCCCCCTGCGCGACCGCTTCGGCGCGATCTATCGCCTCAACTACTATGACGAGTCCGCGCTGCAGCACATCGTTCGCCGCTCCGCGCGCATTCTGCACGTGGAGATCGACGATGCGGGGCGTGACGAGATCGCTCGGCGCGCGCGCGGCACGCCGCGTATCGCGAACCGGCTGCTGCGCCGTGTGCGCGACTATGCCCAGGTACGCGCGAACGGCGTGATCACCCTCGCTGTCGCCGAGGCGGCGCTCAATGCCCTCGAAGTGGACACACGCGGCCTGGACCAGACCGACCGTACGCTGCTCGAAGCGATCATCCGCAAATTCGATGGCGGCCCGGTCGGCGTCGAGACGCTGGCGGCGAGCATCAGCGAAGAGGTCGAGACCATTGAAGACGTCCTGGAGCCGTATCTGCTGCAGCTGGGCTTCCTGGCGCGCACGCCGCGTGGTCGCGTCGCGACACGGCTCGCGTACGAGCACCTGGGCATGCCGTTTCGTCCCAGTCCTGGGATGCCGGGCCTGTGGGAAGAGCCGCCCGAGCCGGAGGCCTGAGGGCGCAGCGACCGCTCATAGCGCCAGTATGGCAATAAAAATGGGCCTGATCGGCGAACCGATCAGGCCCATCATCATCCTGTTTCCAGGGCGGCTCGGCTAGCTGCGCAGGCGCTCCAGCACCTTGGGATGGCGCAGCTTGGCCAGCGCGCCCGCCTCGATCTGGCGCACGCGCTCGCGGGTGATGCCGAGCTGGCGGCCTACCTGCTCGAGCGGGAACGTATGGCCGTTGCCCAGCCCGAAGCGCAGCTGGAGCACAAGCCGCTCGCGCGGTGTCAAGACATCTTCCAGCACGTCTTGCACCTCTTGCTTCATGGTGCGCGTGGTCGCCGCCTCTTCGGGCGAGACACTGGTCTCGTCCGAGAGCACGTCGCCGAGCTCCTGCTCCTCGTCCTCACCGACCGGCAATTCCAGCGAAATGGGCGTGCCGGGGGCGGCTTCGAGCTCGTGCAGGCGATCGACGTCCATCCCGAGCGCGTCCGCCAGCTCCTGCTCGGTAGGATCACGCCCCATCTCCTGCACCAGTCGCTGCCGCTCGCGGCGCACACGATTGAGCGCTGTGTTCACATACACCGGTAATCGAATGGCACGGCCCTTGTCGGCAACGGCACGGCTGATCGCCTGGCGAATCCACCAGGTGGCATGCGTGCTGAAGCGATGGCCACGGCGCCAGTCGTAGCGCTGCACCGCGCGCATCAGGCCGATGTTACCCTCTTGAATCAGGTCGAGCAGCGAGAGGCCACGCCCCACGTAGCGCTTGGCGATGCTGACGACCAGACGGAGGTTCGCCAGCACGAACTGCTGGACAGCCTCCTTGTCGCCCGCCTCGATGCGCTTGGCAAGGTCGATCTCTTGCGCGTGACTAAGCATCGGCACGCGCCCGATCTCGCGGAGGTAGGCCGTGATCGCGTCTACTTCCGCGGCTTCGCCGCGCTCCGCCGCGCGCGCGACCTCCTGCACCCGGCGCAGTCGAGCCGGGGTGGCCTCTGCCACATCAGGCAGATCGACGAGCGGGGCGCTATCTGTTTCCATGGCGTGAATGCCACTTTCGATTTCCTCGTCCTCCTGCACGCGGGCCTCCTCTTCCTCGTCGTCGACAATGTCAACGTCCGCGGCTAAGAGCTGCTCGACGGCAGCGTCGAGGTCACTGAGCTCCTCTATCTCTGGAACTGAATCTGTTTTATTGGATTGTGGGGCATCCGTGCGCACTGCACCAGTGGCCTTCGGCATGCGCTGCAGCACGGATTCAAGCTCGGCACGCCGAACGTAGCCCCGCTTCCGCCCTTCTTCGATCAGACGGTCGAGGTCAGATGTGTTGGTGGGCTTCATTGTTGACATAGGCTTCATCCACCATCGCCGGCCAACAGCCTGGGGGCCGCCACAGCCGGCACTAATCGTCACAGCAGGGCATGCCGCCGGGCGAAACGTCCATGGTCACCGCTCCACCCAATGCCCGCCGAGGGAGAGGTGTCGCGAAATCAATGCCACCGTAAGAAATATACCGTTAGCAGGTACAAGAACGGTACTCAAGGTTACAAGATCGGAACGGTACACAGAGCCTGCACTTATGTACTTACTATACGAAACGGGGTGGTCAATGGTTACACTGCGCACGCCCCGAGCCAGGCACAGCGCACGCGAGCAACGTCCACGCAAACGCACTACAACAAGCCGCACGCCTCGTCGTTGCAGCATGCAAGCAGATAGGCCCGGCGGCGCACCAATGCGCATAACCGGGCCTGAAATCGCATGCACCGTCCGCCAACGACTTCTCAATCGCGGAAAGCCGCATGCCTGCCTGAACAACCGCATGCGATATGGACCTGGGTTGTCGTTACCTCGATTTTGCCGGGCGGGCAAGAGAGCCTCCGTGGCTCCAAAGCTGCCGGCATGGCGCCTGATGAAGATGCGGTAATTGAGTAGCCAAGCCTCACGACCATTAGGGACGGTAGGCTGAGCACGTTACCGTGCGTACACCGCCGCCCTAGCGACCCGGTAATCTGCCGGGGGTCTTCGGACGGGGCCTCACTTGCGCGAGGGTGCCCGTCGGGGAGGGGTCATCTTGGGGTCGGCTTCGCGCTTAGATGCGTTCAGCGCTTCTCCATGCTGGACGTGGCTACCCGGCGGTGGCGGAGGCCCGCCAACCGGCTCACCAGTGGTCCAGCCGCTCCGGTCCTCTCGTACTGGAAGCGACTCCCCGCACTCCTCCTGCGCCCGCGACGGATAGAGACCGAACTGTCTCGCGACGTTCTGAACCCAGCTCGCGTGCCGCTTTAATGGGCGAACAGCCCAACCCTTGGGACCGACTCCAGCCCCAGGATGCGACGAGCCGACATCGAGGTGCCAAACCTTGCCGTCGATGTGAACTCTTGGGCAAGATAAGCCTGTTATCCCCGGGGTAGCTTTTGTCCGTTGATCAACGGCCCTTCCACGCGGCACCGTTGGGTCACTACGCCCGACTTTCGTCCCTGCTCGACGTGTTGGTCTCGCAGTCAAGCTCCCTTGTGCCCTTGCACTCTGTCCGGGTGATGTCCATGCACCCTGAGGGAACCGTTGGGCGCCTCCGTTACTCTTTGGGAGGCGACCGCCCCAGTCAAACTACCCGCCTGGCCCTGTCTGGTCGCCGGCTGTTTGTTGCGGCCGACCATTAGACGCAAGTCCACGCAAGAGTGGTATTTCACCATTGCCTCCCGCACGCCCGCAAGCGCACGTTCTCTGGCTCCCACCTATCCTACGCAGGCCTGGCCTCGCGCCCAGACCAAGGTGTAGTAAAGCTCCACGGGGTCTTTTTGTCCTGTCGCGGGAAACCCGCATCTTCACGGGTACTTCAATTTCGCCGAGCCCTCGGTCGAGACAGTGCTCAAGTCGTTATGCCTTTCGTGCGGGTCGGAACTTACCCGACAAGGAATTTCGCTACCTTAGGACCGTTATAGTTACGGCCGCCGTTCACCGGTGCTTCAGTTCAGGGCTACGTACACCCCTCCCGTTAACATTCCGGCACTGGGCAGGCATCAGCCCCTATACGTCGGCTTGCGCCGTGGCAGAGACCTGTGTTTTTGGTAAACAGTCGCTTGAGCCTGCTTCCTGCGGCCCCCTCACGCTCCCGGACTCAGGTCTCTCCCGAAGGAGACACCCTCTCCCGTTCACGCTGCCGGGGCACCCCTTCTCCCGAAGTTACGGGGTTAATTTGCCGAGTTCCTTAACCGAGGATCGCTCGTCCACCTTGGGGTTCTTACCCCTGCCTACCGGTGTCGGTATGCGGTACGGGCGGCTCCGCCCGTCCAATGACGGCGCTTAGAGGCTTTTCTCGACGGCCTGCGCACCCCGTCCCTTCCGCTCCCTATGCGGGAGCTCCCGACGCGCCTTGCAGTAGGGCCTCCCAAAAGAGACCCCCCGGGGGCTGGATTTGCCTGGCCCCCCTGCGCTGCGCGCCAACCCACCCTGTCCATTTGGTGGGCGGACGGCCGCTACCGTGTCCCCCCTTCGCGCGGACGGCGCCGGTGCAGGACTGTCAACCTGCTCTCCATCGCCTACGCCTTAACGGCCTCGGCTTAGGTCCCGACTGACCCTGGGATGACTGCCATGGCCCAGGAACCCTCAGGCTTCCGGTGTGGGGGGTTCTCACCCCCATTCACGCTACTCATTCCGGCATTCGCGCTTCGGTTCGCTCCACGTGCGCTCCCGCTCACGCTTCTCCGCTACTCCCGAACGCTCCCCTACCATGCCGCTCCTCTTTTGGGGGAGGAGCCGCATCCGCGGCTTCGGTGGCCTGCTTGAGCCCCGTTACGTTGTCGGCGCGGCGCCACTCGACCAGTGAGCTATTACGCACTCTTTCAAGGATGGCTGCTTCTAAGCCAACCTCCTGGCTGTCTGGGCAGCACCACAACCTTTCCCACTAAGCAGGCACTTAGGGACCTTAGCCGGCGGTCTGGGTTGTTTCCCTCTCGGCAACCAAGGTTAGCCCCGGCTGCCTCACTCGTCGCGCCCGCTCGCCTGGGCATTCGCGGTTTGGTTGGGGTTGGTAACCAGCACCTGGCCCCGAGCCCATCCAGCGCCCTACCTCCCAGGCAGACGTGGGAGCTTGCGCTCCGCTGCGCGACGGCTGTACCTCCATACATTTCGGGGAGAACCAGCTATCTCCGGGTTCGATTGGCATTTCACCCCTAGCCACAGGTCATCCCCCTGTTTTGCAACACAGGTGGGTTCGGGCCTCGACGCGGTCTTACCCGCGCTTCACCCTGCCCATGGCTAGCTCACCCGGTTTCGGGTCGCATCTACGCAACACCTTGGTGGGCCTAGCCCCGAAAGACTAGGCCGCGCGCCCTCTTCAGACGACTCGCTTTCGCTGCGGCTCCACCCCATTCATCGAGGGCTTAACCTGTCTGTGTTCTTGCTGCGCCGATGCACTCGCCGGATCATTCTACAAAAGGCACGCCGTCACCCGTCGACGGGCTCCGAAGAGCCCGCCCAGCACGGGCTTCGACTGCTGGTAGGTGTAGGGGTTCAGGCTCTCTTTCATTCCCCTCTCGGGGTGCTTTTCACCTTTCCCTCACGGTACTCGTTCACTATCGGTGGCCAGGCGTCTTTAGCCTTGGAGGGTGGTCCCCCCCGCTTCCCACAGGATGTCTCGTGTCCCGTGGTACTCAGGAACAGCCCCCAGCACCCCCGCACCCCCTGGCGCCGCGTACGGGACTCTCACCCGCTCCGGTGCCGCTTCCCAGCGGCTTCCGCTGCCAGCTCGTGCGCCCGTGCCTTTACAATGGGACGTCTTGCGACGCCCCACTGAGGCTGCCCTACAACCCCGGCCGGAGACAGGTCTCCCCGTCCTCGCCCGGTTTGGGCTCTTCCCGGTTCGCTCGCCACTACTACGGGAATCTCGTGTTGATTTCTCTTCCTCGAGGTACTGAGATGTTTCAGTTCCCCCGGTGCCCCTGGTCGTGCCTATGCATTCAGCACGCCATGCGACCGCTCGCACGGTCGCGGGTTGCCCCATTCGGGTCCGCCTGGCTCATCGCTCGCTTGCAGCTCCCCAGGCACGTTTCGCCGCTCTCCGCGCCCTTCTTCGGCACCTGGCCCCACAGGCATCCACCCTACACCCTTCTGCGCTTGGCTATGTACACACCTGTCACCAGATGCGCCACACCACAAACTCAGGATCCTCGTAAGGTTCTCTTACTCGCTTCGGCAAAATCGAAGTAATCAACCGTGACACAATCGCCCAGCGCTCCAGTGCGCGTGCGAACACGCAGACACCATACATCTGGCGATCGTGCAGGTCCATATCGTTATGCGGTTGTTCAGGTGCGTCCCGCCTGCTCCCAACCTGGTTGGTTGACGGCACTTTGCACTCGCGCCGGTCCCGTTGCCCGTGATTGTGTCGCGAACATCAGGAAGCCGATTCGAGGGTATCCGCCGTGTATCTCAGCGCCACAACTGCCGCGACGAACCGGCTTCAAGCCTGCCGGGGGAGGTGTGGAACCGTGAGCGTCCTGCGCTCAAACGCGGGGACCCTGTCGCGGGGTGCCTCCTGAGTATGCCACATTTACGGGCCGACGTCAAGAGGATTGCGCCAGGAAAATCGTCCTACCCGGCGCTGCGTGGGGCATCACATGCCGGCTGCCAGGCGCGGATGATTGCATGTCGGCTCAGTTGACGAAGCGAAACTTCACCAGCGCCCAGATCGCCGCCATGCCGTCGCGCCAGGTGATCTTCTTTCCCTCGGCATAGTCGCGGCCGGCGTAGTAGATCGGCACCTCGTAGATGCGATAGCCAGCTTTCAGCACCTTGGCAGTAATCTCCGGCTCGAAATCGAATCGGTTGCTGCGAATCTTGACACCTTTGAGAATGGGGGCACGAAACGCCTTATACCCCGTCTCCATATCGGTCAGGATATTGTTGAAGAGCACATTCGTCACCAGTGTCAGCGCCTTGTTGCCAACATAGTGGTGCAGCATGAACGACCGATGGATACCAAGGAAGCGCGAGCCGTAGACCACGTCCGCGACACCGTCCAGAATCGGACGCAGCACAATCGCGAAATCGTTCGGATTGTACTCCAGGTCAGCATCCTGAATGATGATGATGTCTTTCGAGGCCGCCGCCACCGCCGTGCGGATACCGGCCCCCTTGCCCATGTTCTTCTCGTGGTAGAAGATGCGCACATTGGGCGCCCATGCCACCTCGCGCAGCAGGTCACGCGTACCATCCGTCGAGCCATCGTCGACGATGATGATTTCTTTCTCGAACGGCTGCGCTTGCACGCGCCGCACGATTTCCTCGATGGTCTCGCGCTCGTTGTAGACCGGAATCAGGACCGACAGCTCCACGACACGCTTCCTCTCACCCCGCCACCGACACACCCCTGGAGCCGCACCTCATCGCGCACGTATGCCCTGCTCCAGCCACAGATGAACAGATCATGCGCAGCTCACAGCGTCACGCAGGCGCATAGGGGCGCGGCGCACAGCGACAAGCTGGATGGGCGCGGCATTCGCGTACGATAGCAGAGCGAGCGCATCCTGTCACGCACGCTAGGCACTATCGGTCGATCCATACATGATGGCCCGCTTCACCTCTTCAATCGCATCGGTGACATGGATGCCACGCGGGCAAGCCTCCGAGCAGTTAAAAATGGTGCGACAGCGCCACACTCCCGTGCGGTCGCCCAAGATTTGCAAGCGCTCGGCGCCGCCGCGGTCGCGGCTGTCGAAGATGAAGCGGTGCGCGTTGACGATCGAAGCCGGCCCGACCCATTCCGGGTTCGCCCAGACCGACGGGCACGAGCCGGTGCAGGCGCCGCACAGGATGCATTTCGTGGTGTCGTCGTAGCGCTCGCGCTGCTCTGGCGACTGCAAGCGCTCCGTGCGCGGCTCCGGCTCGTCGTTGATGAGATAGGGCTTCACCTTCTCGTACTTGTCGAAGAAAGGATCCATGTCCACTACTAGGTCGCGAATCACCGGGAACCCCAGCATCGGCTCCACCGAGATACGGGCGCCCAGGTCTTGCACCAGCAGTTTGCACGCGAGCCGGTTGCGCCCATTCACACGCATGGCGTCTGAGCCGCAGACGCCATGCACGCACGAGCGCCGGAACGTGAGCGTGCCGTCCTGCTCCCACTTAATCTTGTTCAGCACATCCACCAGACGGTCGTTGCCCTCGGCCTGGACCTGAAACTCCTGCCAGTAGGCCTTGTCGCGGGTGTCGGGCTGGTAGCGCTTGACCCGTAGCTGGACGGAGCGGGGGTGTGACTCAACGGGCATCGGTGTCAATCCTCTCGTTCGGCCGTCCTCCCCACCGGGCAGGGGAGCGGCCAGTATGCGGGTCGAACTAGTATTTGCGCTCTTTCGGCTCGAATGTGCCGAGCACGACAGGCTTGTAGCGCAGCTCTGGCTCGCCAGGCCGGTCGGTATGGTACGCCAGCGTGTGGCGCAGGAAGTTGACGTCGTCGCGGGCGGGGAAGTCCGCGCGGTAGTGGCCGCCGCGGCTCTCTTCGCGCGCCAATGCCCCGGCCACCGTTGCCTCGGCGCACTCGATCAGATTGCCCAGCTCGATGACCTCCATCAGCTCGGTGTTAAATGTCCGGCTGGTGTCCATCAAGCGAATCTCGCGGAAGCGCTGCTTCAGCTCGGCAATCTTATTCCGCATGTCGGTGAGGATGGTGGCGTCGCGTACCACGCCCGCCTTCTCCATCATCTCGTCGCGCAGCTCCTGCCGCAGGGCGTCTTGCGTCTCCTTCTTCTTGCCGTTGCTGAGCAAGCTCTCGACCTGCTCGCGCGCGAAAGCCTCAGCATCAGCCGGCAGCGGTGCGAACTCTGCCTCTGGCAGCCACTTCGCGGCGATGTGTTTGCCGGCACGGCGGCCGAACACGATCAGGTCGACCAGCGAGTTGGTGCCCAGGCGATTGGCGCCATGGACCGAGACACACGCCACCTCGCCAGCCGCGTAGAGCCCCGGCAGCACGGTGTTGCGCTCGTCCACCACCACCTGCCCCTCCACATTAGTCGGCACACCGCCCATCGCGTAGTGCGCCGTCGGCTGGATCGGCACCGGCTCGTAGTATGGCTCGACGCCCAGATAATTGCGGGCGAAGTCGGTGATATCCGGCAGCTTGGCGTCAATCTTCTCCTTGCCCAAGTGCGCCACCGAGAGATAGACATAGTCTTTGCCGTCGATGCCGCGGCCCTCGCGGATCTCATCGTAGATGAAGCGCGAGACCATGTCGCGCGGGGCCAGCTCTTCCAGTGTCGGCGCGTAGCGCACGCAGAAGCGCTCGCCCTCGCTATTCAGCAGATATGCCCCCTCGCCACGCGCCGCCTCGCTCAAGAGGATGCCTACCTTGTAGAGGCCGGTGGGATGGAACTGGAACATCTCCATGTCTTCGAGCGGGATGCCGCGCCGGTACGCCACGGCCATGCCGTCGCCGGTGCAGGCCAGCGCGTTGCTGGTGATGCGCCAGGCGCGGCCATAGCCGCCAGTTGCCAGCACGATCGCCTTGGCGTGGAAGACGTGCAGGGTGCCGTCGCGCAGGCAGAGCGCCACGACGCCGCAGGCCTGGCCGTCGTTGATGAGGAGGTCCAGCATCATGTACTCGTTGAAGAAGTTGACCTGGTTCTTCACCGACTGCTGGAACATCGTCTGCAGAATCATGTGTCCCGTGCGGTCGGCGGCGTAGCACGAGCGGCGCACCGGCCCCTCGCCGAAGCGTCGCTGGTCGATCTTGCCGTCGGGGGTGCGATTGAAGGGTAGCCCCCAGTGCTCGAGGTCGTAGACGGCGTCGATTGCCTCGCGCGCTAAAATCTCGGCGGCATCCTGATCTACCAGATAGTCACCGCCTTTGACGGTGTCGAACATGTGCCACTTCCAGGAGTCCTCCTCCAGGTTGCCGAGTGCCGCCGCGACTCCGCCCTGCGCCGCGCCGGTGTGCGAGCGCGTTGGGTAGAGCTTGCTGATGACGGCGATGCTGGAGTTGTGGGCGAGTTGCATGGCGGACATGAGTCCGGCGCCGCCTGCGCCGACGATCACCACATCGAATTTGTGGTAGTTCATACATCGTTCTCCCGATGGACGATTCTAGCGGCCCAACAGGCCGTGCAGGGTCTGCGAGATAGTGTGGTCGGGCTGGAACGTGATGATCGTCATCGAGCCCATCAACCAGAAAGTGAGCGCTGTGAGAAACAGCACGGAGACCACCGCCAGGCGCACACCGCGCGTGCGTATGTAGTCATCGCACACGATGCGCAAGCCGTTGAGGCCGTGGAAGAGCGCCAGCGTCAGCAGCAGCAGATCGTAGACACGCCAGAACGGGTTCGCGTACCGCTGCACGATGAAGTTGTAGCCGGTCGCCGAGACGTCATTGAAGACGTGCATCAGCAGCAGGTGGATGATGGCAAGGAAGATCAGGCCGACACCGGAGACGCGGAAAAAGTACCACGAGAAGGTCTCCCATGCGGTGCTGCCGCGGGCGGGCCTGGCGGTCGCGCCGTAGGTGGTGACGGACGTGCCAGCGGAGGACTGGGTTGCCATAGCGGTCGTTCCTTCTTCCTACATCAAGCCAGGGCAGTTGCCCTGCGGGCA
>Ga0209647_1001999_pt1 | contig 16780 bp, 13 predicted proteins | sample GraSoi_2013_60cm_FD_185827 | JGI IMG/M metagenome (GOLD analysis project Ga0209647, IMG submission 185827) | Grasslands soil microbial communities from the Angelo Coastal Reserve, California, USA - Sample 9_17_2013_60cm (SPAdes) (version 2) | ecosystem: Environmental > Terrestrial > Soil >...
ATTCATGTTGACGACCGACGACGCGCCGCCTCGCTTGACGACGACGCGCACAAATTCGGCGGTCTCGGCATTGCGGGAGATGCCAGGGCCGATCGCGAGCGTCTTGTGTTCCAGCAATGTGTCGAGACCAGATCCTAGTGCTCGCAGTGAGATCGTGCCGTCGTTGGTTTCTCCCAGCGGCTCCGTCATGATTTCGGGATGGAAGGACGCCACGGTTGCGAGCACGGATTTTGGTGTGGCTACTGTTGAAAGACCGGCGCCCGCTCGGAGCGCCGCAAATCCCGCCATTGCCGCCGCGCCCGCTTTGCCGAACGATCCGCCAATTATCAGCACATGTCCGTAGCTACCCTTGTTGGCGTCGCGCGCGCGGGGTGCGAGCAGCGGAGCGAAATCGGATGGAGTGCCCAGATGAAGTCCCAGCTGCGAGGCGATTGCTTCTGGCGGGGAACCGATGGGCGCAATCACCGTTGGTCCGCTGGTCAATCCCGCGAAGACGTGCGCCGGACGCGGAGCGGTGAAGGTAACGATGGCATCGGCACGTGATTCATTACAGGCACTGGTATGGGGCCGCATGGCATCGGCATCGGTGCCGGATGGAATATCAACGGCAACAATTGGAGCTGGAGCCGCATTCATTTTGCCGATCGCTGCCGCATAGAGCGGGCTGACCGGCGGACGAAAACCTGTGCCCAGAATCGCATCCACGATTACGTCCGCGGCGAAGATCTCTGCCGCATCGGACGAATCGAGCCCACTCGCATCGCGCACTGCATCGCGAATAATGAGCGGCGCATTCTTCAGCGGCCGCAGTGTCTGCACCAGCTTCTGAAACATGGCTGCCGCATCGCCGCGAAGTTCCTGGGGATCACACAGCAGCAGAACTCGCACGCCACGCCCCGCTTCGACGAGTTTTCGAGCCGCGACAAATCCATCACCGCCGTTGTTGCCTTTGCCGCAGAGAATGCCGACGCGCTCTGCTTGCGGGTACTCGGAGAGGACGAAACGTGCTACGGCCGAACCGGCGTTCTCCATCAACGTGATCGAAGACACTCCGAAACGCTCCGAGGTTGCGCGATCAATCTCGCGCATCTCCGCCGTGCTCACGATTTTCATAGGATGATTTTCATAACATAATGTTCGCCCGCCGGGCGCTTTGCTCCCTCGTAGAATCCGAGTATAGACCGGGTGGCGCCCGTAACGCCGCGCCGCGCCGAGGTTGTTTGTGGAGAGCCGGGCGTCCCCGCCCGGCCTTCTGGCTGCCAAAGGACGGTCAAGACGCCCGTCGCTCCACCGTATGACTTGTTGCGACGGGCCACGGCGTTCACTTGTGCAGCGCGCTTGCGGGTTGTTACGATGCCTGATCATCATGCCAACTCTGATTCCGCATCCTACGCGCATCGAATCCGCCGGAAACAAGCCGAAGGTCATCGAAGAATACGTCGGCCGTATCAACAACGCGACCGTTGGCATTAGCGTTGCCCACATGCATAGCCCGGAAGGTTGGGAGGAGCCGGGCCAGACTCCGGAGTTTGACGAATACACCGTGGTCTTGCGGGGAACGCTGCGGGTACAGCACAAATCGGGCGAAGTGGACGTGACGGCCGGACAAGCCGTCATCGCGCACCGTGGCGAATGGGTTCGCTACTCCACTCCTTTTTCGGGCGGCGCGGAGTATATCGCTCTTTGTCTGCCCGCTTTCTCGCCTGATACTGTGCATCGCGACCGCTAATACCCAGTCCAAAACCCTCGGTTTACAATCATGATGGATTTGAGCGGAGTCTCGCTGTCTCCAACTCACCATGAAACTTTCCGTCGTCATGCCGGTATTTAACGAGCGCAACACGCTCCGCGAGGTGGTGCACAAGGTTCTCGGCGTTCCTATCGAGATCGAACTCATCTGCGTGGACGACGGCTCGCAAGATGGCTCGCGCGAGATATTGGCCCAACTGCAAACTGAGTATCCGCAGATCCGCGTCGTTCTTCAGCCGCATAACATGGGCAAGGGAGCAGCGCTTCGTCGCGGCATTCAGGAAGCCACGGGAGACTTCGTCATTATTCAGGATGCCGATCTGGAGTACGATCCGGCGGAGTATCCGCTCATGCTCGAGCCTTTGATCCAAGGCAAGGCAGACGTAGTTTTTGGCTCGCGCTTCCTGGGCAGCGCGCCGCATCGCGTCTTGTATTTCTGGCATTCAGTCGGCAATCGGGCTCTCACCCTGCTTTCCAATTGCCTCACCAACATCAATCTTTCCGACATGGAGACCTGCTACAAGGTCTTTCGGCGCGAGGTGATTCAGTCGATCCCAATCGAGGAGAATCGTTTCGGATTCGAGCCTGAGATCACGGTCAAAGTCGCACGGCGAAAACTGCGCATCTATGAGGTCGGCATCAGTTACTGGGGACGTACCTACGAGGAAGGTAAAAAGATCGGATGGAAGGACGGCGTACGCGCCTTGTATTGCCTGTTGAAGTACTCCATTAAAGAAGGTACCGCAAGCAATGTTACACAGGCAGTTGCAGCGTCGGACCGCTCAGGCGTTTCGCGATGAATCTCCGCGTGAAACCGTCTCTTCTTTGTTTATTGCGGTCTCTTGTTAACTAGTGAGTGCGTTTCTGCCTTAGACGCCCCTTATACGGGTTCGCACCTTGGTTGGTTAATCCCGCATTCTTGCCGCCCGTCCCGCCGAAGTTGATTGGGGCATTCGGCTTATCTTTTACTGGCTTCACCGCGGACGGTCCCGGCGCGCTCTTTTTTACAGGCCGAGATGGCGCGACCTTCGCGCCTTGGTGCTCCACGCTTTGCAATGCCCTGGAGTTCGCCGCAGAAGCGGTTGCCGTACTCCCCGGCGTGCTGACAACCGCGCTCTTTTTCGGAGCCTTCTCCGGGTCGGAATGCTTAACTTTGAATGTTTTGCTTTGCTGCCCAAGGCCGCTTATGCTGATGCCCAGCACCACGACCGCAACCGCCAACGAAAACCGCATGTTGAAAATCCTCAATTCTCTAGTCGCGAACTTTGGAGTACCCCGGAAATTCGAGCCACCCTATCGTTAGATGCACGCGCCGTGCCACAAAGCGTTCATCTCTCCTATGTTAAATAGCTTAAATGTTAAATAGCTTAAACCCGCCGCCGCAGGAAAGCACTCGCGAAAAGAGACTGAAGGCTAAAGGGTTAGTCGGGGGCGACGGTTGGGGCAAACGCTGGCGCTAATGAGCCGATAAGGGCAATATGCAATGTTCTGCACAGGGCTGAGGATCCCCTGTCCCGGACGTGGCGAGCCGCATCCCTAACGGATACCTTAGCCAGCGAGCAACGTAGCGATTCGTTCGCCAGCGTGACCGTCCCAGAGAGGGGGGATGGTTCCCTTCTTCGCCTGTCCGGCGAGGATTCGGGAGACTTCGGAACGCAGTTTATCCGGATCGCGTCCGACAAGAACGTTCGTTCCAAGAGAAACCGTGACCGGGCGCTCGGTATTCTCGCGGAGCGTCAGGCAAGGAATGCCGAGATAAGTAGTCTCTTCCTGGATGCCGCCGGAGTCGGTAATGACGACGGTTGCACGCGACTGCATGCCAAGAAACTCCAGATAGGACAGCGGGTCAAGCACCTGGAGTTGGTCCGCATGCAATCCGAAATCGGCAATGCGCTTTTGAGTCCGCGGGTGCGCGGAGAATATGACGCAAAGATCCTGGCTGACCTCAAGCAAAGACTGGAGAATACGCTTCAGCATTACGCCGTCGTCGACATTGGCCGGCCGATGCAAAGTGACCAACGCATAGCGCTCGGCACAGCGCTCAGGAAGCCCGTTTCGGTTCTGACGCTGCGCCGCAGGCAGAAGCTTCACCAGAGAATCGATCATCACGTTGCCGACCCGGAAGATCCTTTCGGCGGGAATTCCCTCTCTCTGAAGATTGAAGTCTCCATCCTCGGAAGGCGTAAACAGCATATCGGCAAGCTGATCGGTAACGAGCCGGTTGATTTCCTCCGGCATCGTGCGGTCGAAGGAGCGCAGTCCGGCTTCAACGTGGCCGACGCGCACTCCGAGCTTGGCACAGACCAGCGCCGCAGCAACGGTTGAATTGACGTCGCCATAGACCAACACAATGTCGGGCTTGCCGTCCAATAGCACCGGCTCGAAACGACTCATGATTTCGGCGGTCTGCCGCGCATGTGTCCCGGAGCCAACCGCCAGGTTCACATCCGGGGCCGGAATGCCAAGCTGCTCAAAAAACACGTCCGACATATTCGCGTCGTAGTGCTGGCCAGTATGAATCAAAGTCTGGACGACGTGCTTGCGCGTCTTGAGCGCGTTCATCACAGGCGCCACTTTCATAAAATTTGGGCGAGCCCCTACGATGTGAAATACGTTCACAGCTTCTCCGATCAACCACCATCCCAGATTAAATTATTCGAGGTTAAATCATGTGACGACAACCGCAGCAGCAGGAAGAATTTGGAGCGGGTGGGACGGAGTCGGCACCGCCGCTGTGACCCTGGTCGGGCCCATCGCCTACTTCACCCGCGTTTGTTGGCAATACATCGACACTCTGCAAAAGTTCTCTTGGATGAAGGTATCAGGTCTCAGGAAACCCATGAAGACGAAATGAAGTTGATTTTTTGTTTTTCCTGACACCTGGGACCTGCCACCTGAGACCTTGTTTTCCGGATTCTCTACACTCGAGTCTCCGGAATACCCGATGACGCACCGGACAGGAGTCCGGCCCTCTTGCGGGCGGCCGCGCCTTCTTCGACGTCGTCCGAATCTTCGTGTTGGTCAATGTGCAAGCGATTCATGTTGACGAAGCGTCCCAGCGGAGTCTCCATTTTGAGCCATTCTTTCAGTCGATAGAATGCGGGATACATCGCTCGCATTGTTCGCAGCCTCAAGCCGAGTGTCCTATTTTCAGCGCGAGTACTCTCAGCGCGAGATAGAGGATAGCCAAGGGCTACCAGAAGTTCTTCAACCAGCCCTTCCAGCGGAATCACCTGATCATCCGAAAGCTGCCGCTCCCACCGGCCCACTGGCGAAAAGCTTCCCGCCTTCCATTCCTCGGTAAACGATGTATTGGGAATACTGATCGCGCCGATTTTTGATTCGCGAATCTTCTCATAATCCAGTTCCTCGCCGATAAACGCGCTGACTTTCGCGAGCGCTTCCTCGGGATGGAGTACCAGGTCCTCGAAACGAATCTCCATGTAGTCCGATCCGATGGCCTGGCCGTAACGTCGTCCGGTTTGGATTTTCCACATCCAATGAAGCGCGGAAACGTACAGGCGGTAGCTCCGGTCCCAGCGAAAAGGACGAATGAACTCTTTCCTATCCAAAGCGCACGCCACATCGCGTCCGTCGCGAAGCACATGAATAAAGAGCGCGTCCGGAATCTGCCGTTTGATGGTCGGAATGTAGAGAAGATTATCAGGGCCCCAAACAGCCCAGCGCTGAAAACCGCCAGCCCGCGCCACTTTATCCATTACAGCGCGCAGAAATTCGCCGCCCGTGGTCACAGAGGTCACAACTTTTTCTGTTATTTCTCCGGCATCAAGGCCGGAGCGTCGGAACTGTCTGGTCCTCAGCCAACAGCGCATCAACTCGCGCCGGGTGGCAACGCTGCGAAAATCCCCAAATCTCGGAAGCAGCAGATCAAAGACACACGGTTCTGTTCGGTAAACCGGGAAGCGCCCCGATGAAAGGAGCATGTGGTACAGCATCGTGTTGCCGGACCGCGCCGAACCAACCACAAATACCGGCGCCTTGTCCCTGTTTGTCACCTTACCGGTCACTCGGGTCCAACGCCGCCCGTGGAAACCGGCACCAGCGTCCGAGAAGGCGCGGAAGTCTTGTCAGCCTTCTGCCGCCAGGTTCGATGCCGCAGACGGTTCACATTTTTCGTCAGCACGAAGCCCAGATAGATTTCGGTTCGGCCCAGCGCCGAGAGTCGCTTGGGGCTCCATTGCTGCGCGTATTCAGCCAGACGCGGCTGCGTGGACAAACGTGCCAGCACCTCCAGGAGAAGGCAATTCAGGTTGTGATAGGCAGGCGGGCTAAGATACGCGCGGCAACCGTACCAACTCCACTTGCTTCCGTAGTCCCAGCGTGGCAGAGCATACTTCAGCCCGTCGATTCCCTCTTCAAACAAGCGGCCCACCACAGGATCTTCGGTTTCGACGTACAAATCATAAAGACCGATGAGCGAGGTCATGAAACCGTCGAGAATCCCCGGAACCGGGCCGCCGGGAATCTCGGTGTACAGAGTGTAGCCATCCAGCGAAACTCGGACTCCGGAGTCTTTGACATCGAGCTCAAATACTTTCGCGGAATTCCTGAGAAGCTCCAGCAACTCCGGCCGCTTCGTCAGACGCCACGCGCGAACAAGCACACTAATTACCAGACCCTGGGTGTGCGCCGAGATCCACGGCGCCTTGAGCAGGACTGCGCCGTTGGGATAATCGAAGTTCATCGGCCAAACCGCTGCGCCGTCGCTGCGCAAGACCGCATTCTCCTCCAGCCAGGAAACCTGTTTAAGGAAAGCGCTCAGGTTCGCTTCATCCCCGCGTCGAAGGTAGTGCCCTAACTGGACCAGTCCGTACCACGCAATGTAGGCCGGCCAGTAGGCGGCGCCTGTCACTCGATACCACGCCCTGGGAATGCCGCTGGGATCCAACCGCAGCGCCTCCCATGCCAGCGCATTGCTATAGAGGTGATAGTGCAAAGAGTCTTTCGCCGAGCTTTCAGGGACAATATGGAGAGGGTAGTCGAAACTGAAACCGAAGATCTCCTTCTTCAACGCGCGGACAGCGCATTTGAAAGCATCCGGAGCTCTTGCTTTCCAAATCATTTTCTCTACTCTGGTTCGGGGTCAGTTCCATTGGTTTTCCCGCCATGTTTCCTTAAATAGCATCTCTAGCTTAAAGGAGGTCAGCGGGAGTTCGCGAGGGGGAGTTTCGCGAGGGGGTATTTTGCTTCGCAACGCAGAGTTTGTCAACAATGGATTAGATTATCGTTCGTTTTTTTTGATCAAAGCTGTAAAAGATTGGGTTGCAGCTTCGTGTATCCCTGGTTCTGCGCCCACATATCGAGCGGGATCGCAGCCATTTCATCCACGATAGGTTCGGCGAGTCCGCTTTTCGTAAGGTCCACCGTCTTGATGTAGCTCTTGCAACTATCACAAGCTTCCACGCGGACGTGCTTGAGTTCCTCCGCAGTGTATACGGGAAGCTTCGCATGATTCTCTTCCCCGCATCCCGGACAGACGATCCGCCGGAACTCCCATTCCGCCAGGCAAAATGAACACACCAGAGAACGCTGGCCGCCGTCTCCTAGCGGACGCAGAACGCCCAGCCCCGGTTTCCGTTTACAAAACGGACACTGATACGGCGTAGGCCCGCTCCAGCGCATATTGGACCGTGAACGAATGCCTGCCGCATAAGGTTGAAGGAATGCGCGGGCGAAAAAATCGTGAGGACCCGCCGGCAGCGCCTCAGTCTCGCTCCCATTCCAGAAAACCGTCAGCAATTGGAAATGTGAATTCTCGCCGCCGTCCTGTAACTCGCGCGCAGCTTCCCGCAACGGATCCGGACCGTTCTCCTTGACCACAGACAAAAATCGCCCGAATCGGCCGGTCAGTTCTGGAAGCAGCGGCCGCGCAAAGGGCTCGGACTCTACACTACCGGCTTCAACACTCGATCTTTCGAACGATCTGCCGAGTTCCCCGTAGAACTCTTCCTGAAAATGCGCGACGGCCACATAGAAGCGCAGGATTTCGGCTGCAAAGCTGTACTGGGCGCCGAGTTCCTCCGCACGTGCAATCCGCCGCTGCCATTCGTTCTGCGCCGTGGTGCGATTAGACGTGGTTCGATTAGGCATGGAGCGATTATCAGTCCCCCGTCTCCGCCGCGCAATGCCGGGCAACATCCTTGGTGACACTTCACTGCGACCGCAAAGCCTTCGGATCACGACACACTCGGAAATCATGTTGCCCCATTGCCTCTTGCTCTTTATGACTTCCAGTTGGGTTTTTGTGATTTAATTGTCGCATGCAACGGACTGAAATTAGTCCACGCCCGGTGGTTGGGACGATCATTGTGGTGAGCGGCCTCGCTGTGTCGTTCCTGCTGTGGCTGCTGTACGTGCATCATGCTTCCTCTGATTTCGCCGGGCGCTGGATGTTTTTGCCGGCCCTCAACGGGCTTCTGAACGGATTATGCGCGATTGCGCTCTGCATGGGATTGTGGTGGTTTTCGTGTTCCTCAAGGCGTATGCGTACTAGACCCGGTACGGATCATGCCTGAACGTAAGTAAGTAAGGGCGTCGGAAAGACGCCTCAATAGATGACCATCACTTTCCTTGGAACAGCCGCCGCAAATGCCTTCCCAGAGGCTTTTTGCAAATGTCCAAACTGCGCCCAGGCACGCACGCTCGGTGGGCCGAGTCTTCGGAAACGGTCTGCTGCGCTGATCAATAATGATTTGCTGATTGATCTCGGTCCCGACATTATGTCGGCATCGCACATGCACGGCTGTTCTTTGGATGAGGTGCGATATTGCCTGCAAACGCATCCCCACGCCGACCATCTTGACTTGTCCCATCTACTCTCTCGCAGCCCAGCCTATGGTGTGGTTGGCTCACATGTCTTGGATTTCTATGCGTCCCGCGAGACCTTGGAACGAGCCGCAGAAACGTTTGAGAGAGACCTTGCGGGTTACGGTCTCTTGTCTCCTGAAGCGGAGAAGTATCTCAATATCAAGCTCCACCGGATCCAGCCGTTGGAATCCTTCACGGTGGGCACGTATTCGGTGATGGCCTTTCCCGCTAACCATGCACCGGGGATGGGAGCGATGCTGTACGCGATTGAAGCCGCTGGCTGCGCTGTCTTCTATGGTACGGACACAGCCACGTTGTTCGAACAGACGTGGCAGACTTTCCGGCAGCACAAGATGCGATTCGATGTTGTGATCCTGGATCACACCTATGGTCCCAAACAACTTGGCACTGACCATCTGAGCGCTCGTCAAGTCGTTGAGCACGCAAACCGAATGCGCGCGGAAGGTGTGTTGGGTCCACACGCCCGCCTCTTTGCGACACATATTGCTCACGAAGGCAATCCGGCACACCCCGACTTGGTCGCTTTCGCAAAAGAGCATGGGTATGAAGTGGCATACGATGGGTTGGTTGTCCCAATCTGAGCGCCTGACAAGCGGAAGGTTTTCTAGTTCCTGCACGTGTCGCCCAGTATTTGTCGAGATTCCGGCGCACCGTCGAGTGCTACGGTCGGATGACGGCCCGCTCGGAAGCTGGCCCACCGCCCAAGGATTTCCCCGATTGACGATCCCGCCAGACAGGTTTATAGTTTTTCGCATTCGCGCAGAACAAACTGGACGCGATCGAGGCGTCTGCAACCATTCACCTCCGTAACTTTCTGAAAAGCGCAGCACGGGGGGGTTACAAAGTGGAGTTCTCTCGCAGGACTTTTCTCAAAGGCACCGTGCTTGGCGGCGCCGGTTTCTCCGCCCTCGGCTTTGATCTGACTCCGGTTTACGCTCAGACTAATGCGCTCAAGATTTCGCGAGCCAGCGAAACGCGCAGCACCTGCCCTTATTGTTCCGTCAGTTGTGGCGTAATCATCTATACCATCGGCGACAAGGCCAAGAACGCGATCCCGCAGGTCGTGCACGTCGAAGGCGATCCCGACCACCCCATCAACCGCGGCACGCTCTGTCCCAAGGGATCATCGCTCGAGCAGGACATTCTCAACGAACGCCGCCTGCTGAAGCCGCAAGTGCGGCGTCCCGGAGCCACCGACTGGGAAGACATTTCGTGGGACCAGGCCTACGCCGAGATTGCGCAGAAGGTGAAGAAGACGCGCGACGACTCATTTGTCGAAAAGGACGCCGCTGGCCACACCGTCAATCGCTGCGAAGGCATCGCCTTCACCGGCGGCTGCACCGACACCAACGAATTTAATTATCTGGTCGTAAAAAGTATGCGCAGCCTGGGGGTCTGCTACCTGGAAAACCAGGCCCGCGTTTGACACGGCCCAACGGTCTCCAGTTTGGGGCCCACCTTCGGACGCGGCGCAATGACCAATGGCTGGATCGACATCAAGAACACCGACATGATGTTGATCATGGGCGGCAATCCCGCCGAGAACCATCCCTGCGGCTTCAAGTGGGCGGTTGAAGCCAAAGTTCACCGTAACGCAAAAACCATCGTCGTCGATCCGCGCCTGACCCGCACCGCCGCGAACGCGGACATGTATCTGCAGATCCGCGCCGGTGCCGACATCGCCTTCCTCGGAGGCGTGATCAACTACGCTGTCGCGAACAACCGAATCGCCAAGGACTATCTCCTCAACTTCACCAACGCCTCCTTCATTATCAAGGACGGATTCAAGCTTCCCGAAGACGGTCTCTACTCCGGGTTCGACGCGGAAAAGCAGGTCTACGACAAGAAGACTTGGAACTATGAAGAAGGTGGAGACGTGACCGGCAGAGCGGTCGCGGCCTCTCCTGCGGAAAAGGCAACTCCTCCGCTGCCGGCGGGTACCACGCCACCTGCACCGTTGCTCCCCCCGAAGATCGCTCACGATCTCTCGCTTCAGCATCCGCGCTGCGTCTACCAACTGTTAAAGAAGCAATACGAGCGCTACACACCCGAAATGGTGGAGCGCATTACCGGCATTCCGCAGGACCAATTCCTCAAGGCCGCCGACCTGTTCACCTCCGTCCGCAAAGATGGCGACATGAAAAAAGTCGCCACCATTATTTACGCAGTCGGATGGACGCAGCACAGCTTCGGCACGCAGATCATCCGCACTGCCGCCGTCCTGCAACTGCTGATGGGCAATATCGGCCGCGCCGGCGGCGGAGTCAACGCGCTCCGCGGCCACTCCAACATTCAGGGCGCCACCGATATGGCGGGAATTTTCGACAATCTTCCAGGCTATCTCAAGGTGCCGACTCCCGCCGATGCCGACCTGGCCGCGTATGTAAAGCGCATAACTCCGACCGAGTCCAAGCCCGATCCGTGGAATTCGATGAATTACTGGTCGAACACGTCCAAATTCGTCGTCTCGTTTTTGAAAGCCATGTACGGTCCAGCCGCCACCAAGGAGAATGACTTTGCCTTCAACTATCTCCCGAAAATCGACCGCAACTATTCCTGGGTGAATATCTGGAATGACATGTACGAGGGCCACATCAAAGGGATCTTCGCCTTCGGCATGAACGGTGTCATGATCGGCCCCGATTCGAATAAGAATATCGACGCCCTGAAAAAGGCCGACTGGCTGGTCGTTTGCGAAATTTATCCCGACGAGACCAGCGAATTCTGGCGCGCCCCCGGGATTTCCACTGACGAAATGAAGCAGATCAACACCACTGTGTACCGCTTGCCGGGCGCAGGCTTTGCGGAAAAGGACGGTACGTTTGTTAATTCAGCGCGCTGGCTGCAGTGGAAGAACGTGGCAGTGCCACCCCCTGGGCAGGCCAGGCTCGACCAGGAAATTATCGCGACCATCTTCTTAAAAGTTCGCGAGCTCTATCAGAAGGAGGGCGGCAAGTTCCCCGACCCCGTTCTGCACGCGTCCTTTGCCTACACGAACCCGTACAATCCGTCGCTTTCCGAGGTCGCAAAAGAACTCAACGGCAGAGCGCTCGCCGACATCACCGACCCGAAAACGAACACGATCGTCAAGGCCGGCCAGCAGCTCCCGGGCTTTGCCTGGCTCAAAGACGACGGCACAACGCTTTGCGGAAACTGGATCTATTCGGGATCATGGACCGAAGCCGGCGCCATGATCCAGCGCCGTGGAACCGAAGATCCGTCCGGCCTCGGCATTTATCCCAATTGGGCGTGGTCATGGCCGGCGAATCGCCGCGTTCTCTATAACCGCGCATCCTGCGACGTCGACGGCAAGCCCTGGGATCCTTCGCGTCGCCAGATTTGGTGGGACGAAGCGAAACAAAGCTGGGTGGGCAACGACGTTCCCGATTTCAAACCGGACTCCCCGCCCAAAGACCACATGGGCCCGTTCATCATGAACCCCGAAGGCATCGGACGTTTGTTCGTTCCGCTAGGCGGAATGCAGGACGGTCCCTTCCCCGAATTCTACGAGCCGATTGAGAGCCCGATCGCGAATCTGCTGCATCCGAACCAGTCCAACAATCCAGTCGTAAAGAAATACAAAACCGACATGGACAAGTATGCGAAAACAGGCGACACAGAATTCAATGTCATCTGCACCACTTACCGTTTGACCGAACACTACCATTATTGGACGAAAAATAATCCGATGAACGTTCAGCTTGTGCCCGAGCCGTTCGTCGAGGTTCCCGCCGAGCTGGCCGACCGTATGGGAATTCGAGGCGGCGAGAAGATCAAGGTCACCAGCGCGCGCGCCCACTACATCGCCAAGGCGATGGTCACGCGCCGCATCCGGCCCATGAAGATCGATGGCAAGGAGACGTTTCAGATCGGCATCCCCATTCACTGGGGCTTCCGCGGCATTGCGGAAGATGAAGGCAGGACCGCGAAGACGCTGGCGAATCAGCTGACGCCGACGGTCATCGATCCAAACGCATTTACGCCCGAGTTCAAAGGCTTTTTAGTAAAGATCGAAAAAGTTTAGACGATGGAGCGACGGGCGTCCTCGCCCGTCCTGCACGGAATTGGAAGGCCGGACGGGGACGCCCGGCGCTCCGCTGGCAATTTAATTCTAAGATCGAGGATGGGGATGGCAGACCGCAAGGCACTCCAAACCGAAATGATCTCGGGCCATTCCGGTTCCTCGGCCGGCCAGGGTATGCAGCGCGACCTCGAAGTCTGCAAACTGGTTGACACCACCACCTGCATCGGCTGCAAAGCCTGCGAAGTAGCATGCGTCGAATGGAACGACATGCCGTTCAGCCCGACCACTTTCGACAACACCTACCAGACCATGCCAGAAACGCGCTGGAATTTCTGGAACCTCATCAAGTTCAATGAGCACCAGAATCCGGATGGCACGATCCAGTGGCTGATGCGAAAAGACCAGTGCATGCATTGCGCCGATCCCGGATGCCTGGCAGCTTGTCCCGCCGATGGCGCCATCGTGAAATACGCCAATGGCATCGTCGACTTTAACCAGGAAAACTGTATCGGCTGCGAATTTTGCGTATCCGGTTGTCCCTTCAATATTCCGCGTTTCAATCCCGAGACCAAGCGCGTTTACAAGTGCACACTCTGCTCCGACCGCGTTGGCGAGGGTCTCGAACCCGCCTGCATCAAGGCATGTCCGACCGGCTGCCTCAAGTTCGGCTCCAAGGTCGACATGAAATTCATCGCCGAGGAACGCGCGAAGCAACTGCGCGACAATTTCGGCTGGCAGAACGCCGGCGTCTACGATCCGCAATCCGTAGGCGGAACCCACGTGATCTATGTGCTGCATGACGCCACCGATCCCGAACGCTACGGCGGCCTGCCGAAAAATCCGCAGATCCCGTGGACCTACACAGTCTGGAAATGGCTGTTCAAGCCCGTGCTCGGAGCCTTCGCGTTGTTCGGAGCAGTCGGCATTCTCTTCCATCACGTGACTAACGGTCCGCGCGTAGCGCAACCCGAACCACCGAAAAAGGATGGCCCCAATGGCTAGCGGGGCGGTCGAACGTTTCGACGACAAGGCTCGCGAGAGTTTCGAATCCGTGGGCCAAACCACCGTCTATCGCGGAGAGTTACTGCGCCATCCCGTGTACACGCGCGTCCTGCACTGGACGGTCGCGCTCTTTTTCTTCCTCGCCCTCTTCACCGGCTTCGCGCTTTATCTCCCGTCGTTGTTCCACTGGATCACTCCCGTCTTCGGTGGGGGACAACTCACCCGCACCTTGCACCCATATTTTGGTGTCGCCTTCGTTCTCTTCTTTGCATTCCAGGTCCTGAACTGGCTCCAACTCATGCTTTGGACCACAGCCGATTCCCGATGGATGCGCAATATCAAGAAGATCACCACCGGCGAAGAAAAGATGGATCCGCCGGAAACCGGCTTTTTCAACGCCGGTCAAAAACTTCTGTTCTGGGAGGTCGTTTGCGGCTGCGTTCTATACATCATCACGGGAACCATCATGTGGGCGGGCGCGAGAACGTTCGGCGCAACCGCCGTCGCCATCAGCTACGTGATACATGACATCTCCGCGTGTGGGCGGGCGCGAGAACGTTCGGCGCAACCGCCGTCGCCATCAGCTACGTGATCCATGACATCTCCGCGATCGTGATGCTCGGTGGCATTTTCATCCACATCTACCAGAGCACGATCGGCGAGCCGGGCACGTTCGGGGCCATGATTCGCGGCGCCGTAAGCGAAGCCTGGGCTTGGACCTTCCACCCCGCCTGGTACAAGCAAGTCACCGGACGCGATCCGCAACAAGCCTACGAAGAAGCGCGCCGGCTGACGAGCGGCAGCAAACCCTAACAAGACGCGCAAGAATCTTCACCACAGGGGACTTCTTCAACCTGATATAAGTCGACTGCAGATCGAGAGCTTTCCCCTGTGTTCCCCAGTGTCCTCTGTGGTTAGGATTTCCTCTGTGGTTAGAAATCCCTTCGCGCAGGGCGCACCGCGGAGACCCTCGTCTTCGCCCGGCTAAAGGCAAACTGCAGCTTCCATTCCCTGGGGCCAGAGTCATCCGCTCGTGCTGGAGCAAATTTCCATTCCCGGGCAGCTTCCATTGCCACGCGCGAGAAATACTTGCTCGGCCCGGACAATTCGAACTTCGCCTTCGCCACGTTGCCCGCATCGTCCACATCCACTCTCACTCGAACCTTGATCGTGCCTTGAATCGTGCGGCGGGCGCTCTGTGAAACCTGCGGCATCACTTGCCGCACAACACCATTCTGATTCTCATGGCCGGCAGTGCCGGTGTTCGTATCTGCCGAAGAAGTCTGCGCCGGTTGGGAGCCTTCGGTGGCCGCACCCCGCTCGGCTCGCGTTGACGGTTCGTCCGCCGGAGCGCTCGAAGTTTTCGGTCTCGCAATCAAAAACAATACAACCACTACCACCGCCGCCAGCCCCAGCCAGTACGGCCATTTCGCGAATTCTTTCCGCTGAGCCGCGCTCGCTGTCGCAGAAGCCGTCTTTTTAATCTGAGCGTCAGTCTGAGCTGAACTCACCGGCCCCGCCGGTTCCACTCTCTCCGATCCACGCCGTATCGCGTCTGCCCGATCCGCTTCTACCCGATGAAGGATCTCCCCAACCGTCCATCGCTTCCCCGCATCAACCTGCAAGCAGTGTCCTGCAATCTCGCGAAATGGCTCAGCGACCGCCGCCGGTACTTGTGGCGCGCTCGTCCGTGTACGATCCCAAACCGGCAAGCGTTGCGTCAGCACCTCGATCAACGTCATCCCCATCTGCCAAACGTCGACAGCCGTCGAAATCGCTCCAGCTGTTTCTGGCGGATCGTAGGCATTCGTCGCCCGCGAACTCCCCCTCCTCTCGCCCCCTATGCTCAGAGCGTCGCTCGATAGCTTCACCTCGTCCCCAACCGCCAGAATATTTGAAGGTTGGATGTGGCCATGCACCAACTCCTTATCGTGCACAAATTGCAACGCCCGCAGAATCGGTGGAAGCATGCCTCGCGCTTCGTCCGCTGTCAACGCCCGCTCCGGAAGAATCTGGGAAAGATCTTCCTCGGCGTACTCCATCACGACATAGAGCAGCTCCGTGCCATCCAGTTCGCCCCGTCCCGCCTCGAAAATGCGAATCAGATTCGGATGCGCCAGTTCGCTAGCCGCCTTCCATCGAGAGAATTGCTGCTTTGCGTCCACTGCGTCGGCAGGAATCAATTTGATGGCAGCTTTTTCAGAATCGCCCCCACTGGGCTGCGTAACGGTGAGGAACACGGCACTGTGATCCGAACCGCCTAAATAGCGTTGTAACGGAAATCTTCCATCGACAGTACGACCCTCCCATTGCTTCCAGCTCTCGCTCATATTTTCAAAGTCTCAATAGCCCGCTATTGTATGTGACCGCGCGCCAATCGGTCAGTCATTATGGCTTTACCTCGCTACTCATCCACCCGAAAACGGCTTGTCTCCCCGGTTACAATATTCAAATGGCTTCCATCCCCCCCGAAATCCGCGGCCAGCGTTACATCAGCCTCGCTACCTTCCGAAAAAATGGCGTAGCCGTGTACACGCCCATCTGGTTTGCCGAAGACAACAACAGACTCTACTTCATGACCGGCAGCAAAACCGGAAAATACAAGCGCATCCGAAACAACCCGCAAGTCAAGATCGCCCCCTGCACCATGCGTGGAAAAATCACCGGCCCCGAATTCCCCGCGACGGCCCGCATCCTGCCACCCGAAGAGTTTGCCCGCATCCGCCGGATGATCAGCGCAAAATACTGGCTCGCCCGTGTCCCATTCTTGTGGCGCAACACCGACACCGCCATCGAAATCACGCCTGCATCCGCATGAATCGAATCTCGCCGCGGTTTCGACGCCCGCTCCGAACCGCGATCATCGGTTTCCTCTGTGGGTTTCCTCTGTGATCCTTCGTGTCCCCTGTGGTTATCGCTCTCCGCTGGCAGCACATGACATTTACGCTGTCCGCTCCACCCTGTTACCATCAAAGTTCGATCCCAGCTCCTGCGTTTTTCTTAGGCAATCAAAATTTCTTTTGGAGGCATCGTGGCTGTAAAAATTGGCATCAATGGATTTGGGCGCATTGGACGCAACGTTCTTCGCACCGCGCTCGCTGACAAGAACCTCGACTTCGTTGCCGTCAACGATCTCACTGACCCCAAGACTCTAGC
>Ga0209647_1002000_pt1 | contig 16778 bp, 19 predicted proteins | sample GraSoi_2013_60cm_FD_185827 | JGI IMG/M metagenome (GOLD analysis project Ga0209647, IMG submission 185827) | Grasslands soil microbial communities from the Angelo Coastal Reserve, California, USA - Sample 9_17_2013_60cm (SPAdes) (version 2) | ecosystem: Environmental > Terrestrial > Soil >...
TCGAACCTGGCGGCGTTGGTACCCGACGGTGGCGATGGGCAGGCTGTACCGTTGGTGGTCACTACGGGTGATCCCCAGGCTAATCGTCAGCTATTTGAGAAGCACGAAATCCGTTGCCCGGTGCTGCTTCAGAAGGACATGGAGGTTGCCTCGCAATACCAGGCGCATGGCACCCCAATGGGTTATCTCATTGACGAGAAAGGGACCATTGCTAGTAACCTGGCTGTAGGTGCACCAGCCTTGCTAGCGCTAGCGTCCGCTCGAAGCGCCACGCTGGACGACCGTAAAGCGCAGCAAAAGCCGAAAGCCAAGGGCAACAAACCTCTGGCCGAGAGCCGTCTGAACCGCAGCGGCCTCAAAGCCGGTACGCCCGCGCCTAACTTTCGCCTGACTCGATTGGATGGTGGAGACTTGGCTCTCGAGGCGTATCGCGGGCGACGGGTGCTGCTTGTCTTTTCCGATCCGCAGTGTGGCCCGTGCGATCAACTGGCCCCACAGTTGGAGCGGTTGCACGGCGAAAGACAGGACCTCCAAGTACTCATGGTCGGCCGAGGGGATGCCGAGACCAACCGTCAGAAGGCGGCGAAATTAGGGCTCACCTTCCCGGTGGTGCTCCAGAAAAACTGGGAGATCTCGCTGCTTTACGCCATGTTTGCCACGCCGGTGGGTTACCTGATCGACGAGCAGGGGGTCCTTGCCTCTGACGTGGCCGCGGGGGTGGAACCCATTTTGGCGTTGGCCGCCCACCCGAGCGTCTCCACCAACGGTCAACGCCCAAGCCGCCCGGTGCGCCTGGGGCCCGGCGCTGAACCCCTCTACCAGAGCAAACCTGAGAAACCCTGATTACCCACCGCGGCCAAAAGGCAGCGGCCGAAAAGCTACCCCGAGGACAACCCATGAAAACCCCACCAGAAAAAGCAAGCGCCATCCAAAGCCCCTTCGATGAATGGACCAAGACGCTGGCCCACGAGCTCACCCGACGCAAAAGCCTGCAGCTGCTGGGCGGGAGCTTGAGCGGCGCGCTGCTGACCCTGGCCCTGCCGAAAAGTTGGGCCGCGACGACCGCACCGACCACCGGCGGCAAAGGCTGCGGCCAGATCTGCGCGCCCCTGTTCAACCCGAGGAACCAAGCTGCCTTCGAATCGTGCACTAATGCCTGCGAGGATTGCCGCTCGTGCCAGGGCGCCCCAACACTTACCTCCACGCAGGTCCTCGTTTGCAACAACGCCACCCCGTGCCGCAACGCCAGCGGCTTGGCCTGTTGCCAAAGCGGCCAAAATTGCTGCGGCGCGGTGTGCTGCTCCGCCGATTGCTGCGCGGGCACCTGCCTGCCGGCCTGTCCTCCGGGACAAATACGCGACCCTAACACTTGCAACTGCATCGCCCCAACATTATTTGGAGTAACGTGCTTCTGTAGTAATAACACTGTTATTGAGGTTTTTTGTACGAGTTATCCGAGTTCCGACGCTTGTAACATAGCAGCGACCAGTTCCCTATGCCCGAGCCTTTGTGGGGGCGCTAGCGTGACATCAGCTTTCTGTACTCCATGTTGACGTGAAGGCGGCGCTAGGAGGCGGGTTTCACAGCCGTCAGAGGCCGCTTTAGCCCGTGGTGCAGGTTTAAGCATCGCCCCTCGTCAACGGCCCCTCGTGCTTGGGGAGAATGGTGGGGTCGCTTCCTTTCCTAGCCACTGCGAGTCAGCGATCTTGCAGCATTCTCTTAGCTAATCTGGTCTCTCTGGTACAGACGCATGCCTCGGCTGCTAGCGATCCAGTATTTGTTTTCCGGCTCCCGGTGTCGAAAAGAAGTAACCAACTAAGACACTACCATCAATGAGATCAACTAAGCTGTACGCCGGAATCAACTACGATTTTCGGCCGGAATCTTACTGGATCGCTGCCCGCAACCCGCTTGAGGCCGCGCTCCGCAACGTCAAGGGTCGGAATCGGCGGGAGATGATCAGAGACTATAACCAGTCCAATCTGGAGTGCGGCACCGACGTAGAGACACTCCGCGATTTTACCCGGGTTGGGTCCGATTATTATCCGGATCTCTCTGCGCATTACGCCAAGGCGATCGAAGAATGGTACGAGACATGTTTGGCAGAATCGCCCGAGTGATCTGCTTCTTTTGCTGATCGAATTAACGTTCTTACAACCCAAAGGTTTCTTCCTATGACACTCGAGCAGCTTATCGAGCTTTCGAGCATCGGCGTCGCTATCTTCATTCTCCTTGTGCTTTATCTGCGAGGAGTTAGCCACATCTCGCAGAAAGAAATATGGAAACTCGACAAACGGACGCAAGAAATGTTGGAGGAAACGTTGCTGTGAGCGCATTTGCTCTCAACACGATAATCACCGGGCTGGGCAGCGCATAGAGCGGTGCAGTTTTGTTGATTTGGAAATGTTTGTCAAAAACTAGATCACAGCGGATCTGGAAAAGCAAAGTTGATATGGATTACACCCTGCTTACGGCCTTCTTTGTTATCGCATTATTTGGCGCAATGTTGCTACTGCTCGAGGTCGGGCGTTGGATCGCTGTCCGGCGAATGGCGGTAGATCCTGAGGGTGCCAAGGCTGGCCTCGGCGCGGTCGTGGGCATTGTTTTTAGTCTGCTTGGGCTCCTTCTTGCCTTCACCTTTTCCGGAGCCGCGTCCCGATTCGATGCGCGAAAACAGTTAGTTGTTCAGGAAGTGAATACTCTCAGCAAAGTCTATTACCTGCTCGATCTGATTCCCGAGCCGGTTCAGACAAAACTCAAGGAGAGTTTTCGCCACTACCTCGACGCGGAACTGCAAGCAATTAAGGCGCTCCCCGATATCCGTACGGCCAAACGGGCATACTCGCGATCTTCGGCGATAAGGCTCGATATTCAAAACCAGATAATTGCCGCGTGCCGAAATCCGAACACCCAGCCGGTCGCCTCGTACGTTCTCCTTCCGGCGATTAACGAATGGATCGCAAATTCCACGAACCGGATCGTGGCGGCCAATACTCACCCGCCTTTTATGATCTACGCTGTCCTGGTCGGGCTTGCGCTGGTTAGTTCGTTGATCGCCGGGTACGGGATGGCTGAAGCGAAGGCGCGCAGTTGGTTGCACATTATTGTGTTCGCCGCTGTGATCACCGTGACGATTTATGTCATTATTGATCTCGAATTTCCGCGCATTGGATTCATTCGAATCAATGCTACCGACCGATTGTTGGTAGAACTTCGAAAGAAAATGGGCTAGCTGTGGACATTGAATTGCCCTTGCTTTCTGCTTAGAGGTTGTTTGAAAAGTCCTGGCAGTCACCGGCGAGTGAGTAGGCTGCGCTCCAAATTTTGGAGACAGGAATGAGGACATACGCAACGGATTTGACGGAGGCGCAATGGGCGTTGGTGGGTACGATAATCCCGGAAGGGAAACCTGGGGGTCGACCCCGAAGCATTGATGTACGGGCGGTAGTGAACGCCATTTTCTATTTGCTTCGGACCGGCTGTCAGTGGCGTCTGTTGCCGCGTGAATTTCCACCTTGGCCGACGGTGTACTATTACTTCCGGCGCTGGGAGCAAGAATCAGTTTGGCTCACGCTCCTGCGCTCGTTGTACCCTCTTACGCGCCTAAAAGCGGGTCGCCGTGCGACTCCTTCGGTTGCTATCATGGATGGGCAGTCGGTCAAGACTACCGAAAAAGGGGCGTTCGGGGTTTTGACGCCCATAAGCGGATCAGAGGAAGAAAACGACATATCCTGGTCGATACGCTAGGCATTCCGATTGCCAACCGAGTCGAAGCTGCCAACATGTCAGACCGGCGCGCAGCCGCACGTTTGCTCGGCGGTCTAGGCCCAATCTTTCCGACGATCAAAACGGTCATCGCGGATGCCGGTCACCAAAGCCGCAAGCTCACAAGGCTCATCAAAGCCGAAGGCTACGAGCTTCGCGCGCTACCTGTTGCGCCAAGAGGGCTGGCGACTACAGATCGTCAGACGCCGCCAGCGCGCGTTTAAGATCACAGGTCTCACCTGGATTGTGGAGCGCAGCTTCGCTTGGCTTTGCCGCAATCGGCGCTTAAGCAAGGATTACGAGTACGGCGTGCAGAGCTCCGAAACGCTTATCGAAATTGCCTCAACCCGCCTTTTGCTCAACCGCCTTGCTCGGACATGAGGGACTTTTCAAACATCCTCTTAACGTACACTATCGCACGAATAGGCGAGTGAACCCAGAATATCCATAAGCTCGTCGAGAAGCGGCGTAACGGGTCAGATGAAAATAGAGAAACGAGGGAAGCCTTACACTCTTAATCACTGTGTTGTAGGTTCGATTCCTACACGGTGCATGCTTTCGGCAAATTACTGGCCGCTTTGTGTGGATTGATTTCTGCCTTCGCCGCCATTTGCACGCCATCGCGTGGATTAAACAACCATCCACGGACCGCGAAGGAGATTTGCATCAGGTTCGGTTGGCGATCAAAAGACTGCGGGCCATCTTGCGACTGCTGCGACCGCTCGTCAGCAAGACGTTCTTTAAACGCGAAAACGCTCGGCTTCGCTCTGCCGCCAGGCGCCTTGCCCGTCTGCGCGATCTTGCGGTGGCCCGACGCACCCTTGAACAGGTCACTGACAAGCTCACGAGCCATTCACAGGACGCTGCAGTCCAGGAAGTCTTTGAATCCTTTCTCGCTCAAACCCCCGCATCGTCTCATTACGCCGAGGACCGTGAATCCGCGCTCCGACTCGCTGCGAGAGCCCTCGTGCAAACGCGCCATGCCTTTCACGCGCTGTCTTTGCCCGATCGTGGTTGGAAAACAATCGAACCGGGTTTGAAGAAACTGTATCGCCAGAATCGAACGTGGATGAAGTGCGCTTCATCCACGTTCGATTCTGGCGACTGATTCTTGTTGGCGCCAGCGAGTCCGCGTAGTCCAACCGGCGCGACTCCCAGACGCGGCGTCGCCAGGAAAAAGGGAGCAAGAGTAAGCTTTTTGCTAGGTCGCAAGACCGATCCCGACCTGAACTTTAGTTGCCGTGTTTTGCTCGTACGGGTGAGATATCTTTCCAACTGAACGGTATAGTACAGAGTGGAAGCGCGCGAAGTGCCCGAAACCTATCCGAGCGCGTTGTAACGCTGAAAACGGAACTTGATATCCCTGCGGATTTGGCAAGTGCGGTGTTAGCTTGAGGGAACTGCTTTTGACAATATCTACCCCTTGCGAACCTGATTACTTGGTCGCTGATGGTTAAGAAGACAGTACATAAAATTATTGGTGGAAGACGCCTTCAGCTATCTAATTTAGACAAAGTTTTTTATCCCGAGGTAGGATTCACGAAGGCTCAGGTCATTGATTACTACTTGCAGATTGCGCCCGCACTTTTGCCGCATCTGGAAGACCGGCCAATCAGCCTCAAGCGTTACCCAGATGGAGTCACCGGCTCTTACTTTTACGAAAAACAATGTCCACCGTATCGGCCAGACTGGATCAGGACTGCGCCGGTAATGAGCAAGCGCCGGCGCATTGATTATTGCATCATTAATAATCTGCCGGCCTTAGTCTGGGCAGCCAATCTCGCGGATCTCGAGTTGCATACCTTTCTGCATCGAGCACCGGAAATCGAGCGCCCGACCATGCTGGTCTTTGATCTCGATCCGGGAGAAGGCATGGATATCGTCGCCTGTTGCCAGGTCGGCCGCTGGCTTCAAAAAATTCTCGAAAGTCTAGCCATTGAATGCTTCCCAAAGACCTCCGGATCAAAAGGTCTCCAGCTTTATGCGCCACTTAATACTCCGACTAATTACCATGAGACCAAAGCTTTCGCCCATGCGGTCGCCGAACGCCTGGAGAGAGAGCATCCCCAACAGGTGGTTTCAAAGATGCAGAAGCATCTCCGAGTCGGGAAGGTGTTCGTGGACTGGAGTCAAAACGACCCTTATAAAACCACCGTCTGCGTCTATTCGCTTCGGGCGAAGAACCGGCCAACCGTTTCCACGCCCTTGACCTGGAATGAGGTGGCCACTGCTCTGCGCAAAAGGGCTTCGCTCGTGTTTGAGTCAGATGATGTCCTGGTTCGGGTTAAGAAGTGGGGAGACCTTTTTAAGCCCGTGCTCGAGCTAAAACAAAAGCTCCCGACTATTGAGTCGCTAAATGAAGACAACCCGAAATAAAGCGAACCCGAAATCCGGGAGAACCAAAGCAAATGGCCTGGAAGCCTATCGCGCCAAGCGGAAATTCGATTCGACGACCGAACCGGAAGGCGAGGAAGCCGCTAGTGAGGATTTTAGTTTTGTGGTCCAGAACCATCGAGCCAGAGGCCTGCACTACGATCTTCGGCTGGCGATGGGCGGCGTCCTCAAGAGCTGGGCCTTACCGCGCGGGCGGTCATTGGACCCGTCTGAAAAACGATTAGCGGTGATGGTCGAGGACCATCCCCTTGAGTACGCTAATTTCGAAGGTGTGATTCCCAAAGGGAACTACGGGGCAGGGGAGGTCATCGTTTGGGACCGCGGCAAGTATCGGACCGATGGTGATCCCACCCGATTGATGTTTCCAGAGCTTTTTCGGAAGTTCGACCCTCAAGCTCGGCAAGCCATACAACACCGGAACTCCGCTTGGGGGTTATCCAATCGCGTTTGAAACTATAACGCTACTTTATAACAAAAGGCTTTTGGTGCTGATCGAGAATGGCCGGCAAGGAGAAATCGATTTGCTCCTTTGGTCCCCATAGGCGTTCTGCTTGGGCCTTTATTTGCGCGGAACGATCGAGGCTCGAACCTAGAACCGTTTTTGCGAGGTGTACGCATAAAATGTGTTCGAAAATGGCCTAGCGCGCCTTAAAAGGGCGTGATCTTACCTTAGGGGAAGCCTCGGGTTGCGCCAGATTTTTTGCATACCTCTTTAGAAACGCGCGGCATCTCTTGCGTAACGCCGGTTCGACATTGATGGGGCCACCCCCACTTGCGCGAAGTGCTATTTGGCGGCAAGCAACATCGCTGAACTGAACCACGAGCTCAAAATCTTCCCGCAGCGTAGCGAGCAGCTTCAAGGATTTCTTCATTACTTCTAAATGTCGAAGCCGTTCGGAATGCTTGACGAGTTCCGTTTGCTGATCTCCTTGGATTTTTTCGCAATCGTACAATCGCTCTGAAACCGATTTATTGGGCATAGGGCCAGTATCTCATATTGCTATGAAGCCGGAAAGCTCATCGCCTTTCGACGCTCTAAAATGCCCCAGGAACGCGTTTGATCGGTCGCCCGCTATCGCGGCATTGCCTGGCCGGGACCGGGCTTGGGAATTTCGCTCTCGGCAAGCTGGAAATTGTCCCGCGAGGGCTCGCCGCTAGGGCGCGAAGAGAGCAGAATCTGGTGGTTCTTTGTCGGCTCTGGCGTTTCAGGCGTATTTGTGGGCTGAGGTTTCATTAAGTTGATCTTTTTAGTTCTCGGTTGTTGTTGTTGAAGCCGTGAGAGTTTGGAGCCAGCACACGGGTTACGGCTTTTCTGTGTAGATGCCTCCTCGGCACTCGCTGCATACATCCCCTGTCTTGAGCTCGGGATCCGGCTTAGGGTCTTCGCATGGGCAGATGTGAACGAGCGCATCGTAAAACGGCTGTCCGCTGTATCGCCCTTGCATCCTCCGAACCACTCGCCTGCTGTCTCCGTCAATTACGATAAAGCTCACGGTTTGCTTCCCTCCCGGATTAGCTCCAGAGCCCACTGGGACTCCTCGATTGGGATTCCAGTAGCTCGCTTAACAAGGTCGTGTAACAGCGCTGCGTCTTGAACGTTAATCACGACCGGTCCACAGATCATTGAAGCCACGAGGCGGCGCTCGCCCGCGGCATTCATGACGCCCTCGATCCGCTGTTGCTCGCCCAATGGCGCGCCACGATCACGCAGCCTCACGACAGCGGCGCCACCCTGCAGAGCTGGCTCTGGGCGGCACCAGCCAAGCACTCGACGCGGCAGATCGAGGAGGTACTTGAGCGGATCGAGGTGTTGTACCGACTCGGCGTTGATCGACATCTCATCGACGTGCCCGACGTGATCCTGCGTCGCTACGCGCGGCGGCTCGCAAGTCGGCCACCGGCGGTTGGGGCGCGGATCGCCGAGCCTGCACGCACCATCGAGGTCGCGTGTTTTCTGCGCTATTGCTTGCTCGCCACCACCGATCATCTGCTATTCATGGTGCGCCGGCGCGTCGCGGAGTTATGGCGTTTGGCGGGCCTCGGCGTCGAAGCCGCGCTCACCGACTGGGTACGCATGTATCAGGATCTGCTCGTCGAACTGGGAACGCTCGCTACGGATCGCGACCTCTCAAGCGATGCCTTGCGTGAACAGCTGGTCGCGCTCGTCGAAGCGCACCGCCGCCGCAAGCCCCGCAGCCGTGCGGAGATCGTGCGCGATCGGCTGATTGAGGGCGTGCGTCCAGTGCATGCGCTGCTCAAGGCGCTCGTCAGAATACCCTGGCGGTCGACTGCGGCCCATCCGGTACTCGAAGCGATGAGTGTGTTGCGTGATCTGTACGAACGCGACCTGCGCACGCTCCCGGCGACGTTCGCAGTTCCCCTGGGCAGCGTCTGGCATACTGTGCTCGCGGGTAAAGATCGGGAGCGCGCCTTCGCCACCTGTGAGGTCGCGACGCTGTTGAACCTGCGCCGAGCGCTCCGAAACGGCACGGTGTGGATCGAGCATAGTCTTGCGTTTCGCAGCCGCGAGAAGCTGTTCATTCCGCAGGAACGCTGGCGGAAAGCACGGCGTGCTCACTATCGCAGATTGTCCCTGCCGACCGACGTCGGTGCCTTTCTCGAGCCGCTCCTCGAGCGCGCCGCGGCCGGTGTCCGGGCGATCGCCGACGCAGCTGCCGCCGGCGTGCTGCAAGTCGACGACGAGTTGCATCTGACGCCACTGGCGGCCGAGGAAGAGGACCCCAAGCTCGCGAAGCTGCGCGCCGCACTTGACCGCCGCATCTGCGAGGCCCAGCTCCGCGAGATCATTCTCGCGGTCGATGCTGAGGTACGCTTCAGCTGGATCATGCTCGGGCGCGAGCCGCGCTCGAATCACGAGCTGCTGATGGTCTATGCGGGCATTCTGGCTCATGGCACCGCGCTGTCCGCGGCCGAGACTGCGCGCACGATCCCGCAGCTCTCTGCACCAGCTGTTCGCCAGTCGATGCGCTGGGCGGGTGATGAACGCCGACTTACCGAGGCCTGTAGCGCTGTGCTCGCGTTCATGCATCGCCACCCGATCTCCACAACCTGGGGACGATCGGACCTCGCTTCCTCGGACATGATGAGCCTCGAGACCAGTCGACGCGTTTGGCAGGCGCGCATAGATCCGAGGCGGCAGACGCCTTCGATCGGCATTTACTCTCATGTGCGCGATCGCTGGGGCATCTCCTATGCTCAGCCCATGGTGCTCAGCGAGCGCCAGGCCGCCGCTGCCATCGAAGGCGTCGTGCGCGATGAGCATCTTGAGACTGCCCAGCTTGCAGTCGATACGCACGGACACACCGACGTCGCGATGGCTCTGGCACGGTTGCTCGGATTCGACCTGTGTCCACGCTTGAAGGCGCGTGAGCATTTGGTCATTGCGCAGGTGGTCCAGACAATATCGTAAGGGAAGAGCGGCGGGAGCAGGCGTAGCACGCGAACCCGCTGCTGCTCCTCAAGAGTTGTCGGCTAAGCCAAGCAGTGAACCACCAGTGGCGCCGCCGATCGTCGAAGGCGGATTAATCGCCACGATCGCACGGATCGAAGTGGAGATATCGGCGTTGGACAAGCAGCGGGAGGCGCTCAAAATGGCGGTCGAGATCTTGAGACAACGTTCGGGTGGGTAGTATCAGCTTTTTTGTGTGCGGGTCGATTTTCTTTTAGTTAATAGCTAGCTGAGGCTTTTGCTTTTGGCCTGGGTTTGGGCTTGCTGCTTTTTGGGCCCTGCTCCAATGAACCCGAGCGGCTCCAGCGCCCATCGTTTGTCTTTCTGGCTTTAGCGATGATTGGCTTCACTTTTTCAGATCTCCACGGCAAAGAATCTTTGACCAAAGCGAATGGCGAATTGGGTTGCGGCCGGCTTCCAAGTGATCGGGGGGTTCTTCCATTTTTTGGTGATGTCGCGCAGCGCCAAATAGATCAGCTTAGTGGCTGCCTCATCGCTCGGAAAATGGCCCCTGGTTTTGAGCACCTTGCGCAATTGCATGTGCAAACTCTCTATCGCGTTGGTCGTGTAAATGATCTTTCGGATTTCGTTGGGATAAGCGAAAAAGGGGATGACTTGTTCCCATACTCTGCGCCAGCATTGCGCGATTGCGGGGATCTTTTTTCCCAAGGGCCCTTGCTCAAAGTCCTCCAGCCACTTGGCCGCTAGCTCGGCGGTCTCGGCGCTGTAAATCTTTTTGAGTTCAGTGGCCGCTGGTTTTCGCTCTTTCCAATTACAGAAGGAGAGCGAATTACGAATCAGATGCACGATGCAGGTTGGATCTCACAGTCCGGATAAAAATGTTCTGCACGTTCATCATCATGCTTGCAATCGAGCTTAACTTATTCGTTAACAAGCCGGGTGCCCGAGTGTTTGCTGGGACGGTTGTAGCTGCCGGATTGCTCCTGCAAGCGCTTGCAAGGATGATGCAGAAACGAATTCTGCCCGCGACCGGCGAAGAACTAGAAAAAGCGCACCAACGACGCCTAAAAATTCCGGAAGGCACGACTTCCGGTTTGCCTATCGTTTGCGCGGTGCGTGGACGCGGTGGAACCCTCGATTTCGCGATTAAGATCGCTCAGGAGATGAACCGGCCTCTTTATATTCTGTTTGTTCGCGAGCAACCCACTCTCAACTTGTGGCGTGGAAAAGAGAACTTCGTCGTCCTCGAGGTCGGTGGCGATATCCAAGCTGTTGATTTGGAGCAAGCAAGTCAGGCGCTCAAGGAAAGTGATCTATTTTACGAAGGTAATCCCTTCGTTGGTCGCAAGCTGAAAGATGCGTTCGAGTCGAAGGTCGATATCCTCAGTATCTTTCTTGCGCCGCTTGCACGGGATGAAATTCTCTATTTGCGGTCGCCCGATCTGCATGTGTCGCTGATCGACTTTGTAACTGATATGATACGACGGAAGCTTTTACGCAGAACTCAACGGCAAAAAGGCATTCTCTCGCTGCCGGATCTCGAAAATATTGAACGTCGGGCCAAAAGCGCTTACGACGAACTGAAAGAGGCATGGCATTTTGATCACGTGATTCCGAATCACGATGGTGAGGATAGTGAGAATTGGAACGCGTTCTACTATCCCGTCGGCGACGCGCGTCGCGCGCTCCTCGCTCTCGCTAACCTGATCAGCGGTAAAGTTCCGACGTTTGTGGAAAAGTGGGAGCAGGACCTACTCGCATAGGACAGGGATCAGGTGCGGTTCCGTCGTGTGAGTTTTGAAGGGTGATACGCGTCCAAAATGGTCTCTGAAAATGAAACATGGACGAACGAAGGTTTGACGACCATGTTTTCTGGTCTTCGCCGACAGTGTTGACTGCGCATTTCCCTAAAGGTCTCATCTTCGGCATTTTTGGAGGCTTGTCGACATCATGCCTGTGAAAGCGCCCCAACTGGTCTTATGTCGAAACGAGAGCGTGAGCGCGGGCTTGAGACGTATCGTCGATGAACTGATCACGAGCGCCATCGCGTGTATTAGACAACCGTCCACGGACCGCGAAGAAGATTTGCACCAGGTTCGATTGGCGATTAAAAAACTGCGGGCCATCTTACGGCTGTTGCGACCGCTCGTCAGCAAGACGTTCTTTAAACGCGAAAACGCTCGTCTTCGCTCTGCCGCCAGGCGTCTCGCCCGTCTGCGCGATTTTGCGGTGGCGCGCCGCACGCTTGAACAGGTTACCGACAAGCTCGCGAGCCATTCACAGGACGCTGCAGTCCAGGAAGTCTTTGAAAGCTTTCTCGCTCAAACCCCTGCATCATCTCATTACGACGAGGACCGTAAAACCGCACTCCAACTCGCCGCAAGAGCCCTCACGCAAACGCGCCGTGCCTTTCACGCGTTGCCGTTGCCCGATCGCGGTTGGAAAACGATCGAACCGGGTTTGAAGAAACTGTATCGCCAAAATCGAATGTGGATGAAGTGCGCTTTATCCAGCGATAAAGACGAGGATTTTCACGAATGGCGAAAGCACGTGAAATACTACTTCTATCTACTGAAGATGCTTACACCAATGTGGCCCAGCCGACTTGGGAAAACGGTAAAACATTTAGATTGCTTACAAGACAAGCTGGGTAAAGACCATGATTTGGTTGTGCTGAAAAGCTTCCTGGTGAAACATCTAAGTAATCCCAAAAAGAGGACACCGGTGGGGCAGATCATCCAATACCTGGAGAAACGGAATGCGAAGTTTAGGAAGCAAAGCGTGGCTCTTGGTAAGATACTATTTGATGGCAAGCCCCGCGATTGGATGAAGGCACTGCGGAAAAGATGGGAGGATTGGCAGTCCTGTGCGAAGGTGCGCGGAAACCTGGCTCGCGGAGCATCGGCGCGATCTCCCAGCGCTGTTGGCTTAGAAATCTTGCATCGACCATCTGCCCAAGCAGCATTGATGTCAGTGGCCCCGATGGTTGGGAGTTGACGCCCTGACAACTTCTTTATTTGGAGGCCAGAAATATTAAGCAATGATGGAATATCGGATCGGACCGCCGCGATACCGAGAGCACAGAAGCATTTTATAGCTTCCTAGAAGCATTCAGAGCGTTTAGGAAATTCGCATTCCAAGCGACAAATCTGTCGTTCGCAATCGGCGCAGCGCCCACGCTCTGTGCTCGTAATTGCACTAAGCGTTTCGAGTCTTCGGTTGGGCGAATGCGTTTTGAGTCTTAGGCTTAGGCAGAAAAGCTTAGGCGCCAATGTTTCGTAAGTCCAAAAGACTAACCCCGCGTCGCATCGAAATTTATCTGGAGAATCTCGAGCAGTTCTTTAACTCCATGGATCCGTCACCATTCCACGAAAAGGATCTGGATGACGACGCAGAAGAATTCATCGTCAGTTGGGCAGAGGAATTCCAGCTCAATGATCCGATTGTTCTGGTCATCCATCTAAGCCGCTATCCCACCAACATTGATCCGCAGCAGGTGGTTGAAAAAGCGGTACACAACCATTTCGCCTATAAGGTCAGATTAAACCGGCTCCAGTTTAAGCGACTACTTAGGGAAGGACGGATTAGTCTTTTGATCGGTTCGCTGTTTCTGGGAACGTGCCTTCTCACAAGCCACTTATTGCAGTTTGCCGAAACAAACGCGCTCGGAGAGGTGGTACGCGAGAGTTTAACGATCGGCGGCTGGGTAGCGATGTGACGCCCGATGGAAATATTTCTATACGAATGGTGGCCGCTTCTTCGCTCGAGGAGAATGTATGAAAACTTGAGTCGCATGCGCGTGGAGGTCCGGAGGCGGATTCCAGCCTAAACTGTCAGTGCTCGGTCTAGGCCAACTGGCGGTTAACTTACTAATATATGAGCCTACCTCGGCTACTCGGTCGAATTTCAGGGCATCTGCAAATTCCGAAAAATAGCACCTCTGCCACAGCGACTCTTTCTCGGTCAAGCGTTGGGATTGGCCACCTACTTTATTCTGTTCGCGCTGGTAAATGACTTCGCATTTATTTTGCCAGTGCCTGGCATTGCCAGTCGGCCTACCCGCCTCCGTGAGCGAGGTGCGAATTTGTGACGGTTATGACTCGTTCCGATCCGCAAAAAAGAATCGCGTTTCTGCGCCGGCAAATTCGCCGTCACGACTACCTTTATTACGTGCTGGCTCGACCTGATATTTCCGACCGTGAATACGATCGGCTCTACGCAGAGCTCGAGCGGTTAGAGAAACGATTTCCGGACTTGATCACCCCCAATTCGCCGACACAGCGGGTTGGCGGTCAACCGCTCAAAGAGTTTCCGACCGTCCGTCACGACCCGCCAATGTTCTCCCTGGACAAGGTCTACAACCTAAACGACCTGCGCAAGTTTGACGCCCGTGTGCACAAGCTGCTGTCTGGCGAGAGCGTAGAATATGTGTTGGAACCTAAGGTGGATGGCGTCTCCATCAGTGTGCGTTACGAAAAGGGTCGCTTCACCAGTGGGGCTACTCGGGGGGATGGGAGAACAGGGAACGACATCACTGCCAACCTCAAAACTATTCGCGCGATTCCGCTGCAACTGACCGTCGAGAATCCGCCCCAAGTGCTCGAAGTGCGGGGCGAGGCATACATGACCGTTGAGGATTTCAAAAGACTCAATGCCGATCGCGCACGGACCGGCCAAGAACAATTCGCGAATCCGCGTAACGCCGCTGCGGGTTCGCTGAATCAGCTTGACCCACGCATTGTCGCCCAGCGTCCGCTTAGAGCGGTGTTCTATGGCATCGGTGCGGCGAAGGGCATAGCTTTCGAGACACAGACGGAGGTACTGGAGAAAATCAAGGCATTCGGTTTGCCCACGCAACGGTATTGGTGGCTATGCAAGGACATTGAACAAGTCGTCGCCAGAGCTGAGGAACTAAAGCAGATTCAGACCAGGCTGCCTTACGAAATCGATGGTGCGGTTGTCAAGGTCGACCGCCTCAAACAATGGGAACAGCTCGGCACCACCAGCAAGGCGCCGCGCTACGCGATTGCCTACAAATATGCGCATGAGCAAGCTGAAACCAAACTTAAAGGGATTACGGTCCAGGTCGGCCGCACCGGCATATTGACGCCCGTCGCCGAACTCGAGCCGGTTTTCCTCGACGGTTCCACTATCTCCCGCGCCACACTGCACAATGAGGAGGAAATCAAGCGCAAGGACATCCGCATCGGCGATACCGTGATCGTGGAGAAAGCGGGTCGAGTTATCCCTGTCGTCGTCGGTGTTGTAAAAGAGAAGCGACCGCACACTGCCAAGCCATTCGACTTCTATCAGCACATCAAGGGCAAGTGCCCGGCTTGTGGCGGTCCGGTACGGCGTGATTCGGAGGCGGTCGCGTGGCGTTGCGACAACATCGCCTGCCCCGGTCGACTGAAGCACACCCTGCTGCATTTTGCGCGCAACGCGATGGACATCGAAGGTTTTGGTGAAGCGCTGGCCAGTCAATTGGTCGACGCCGGACTGGTGCATGATGTAGCGGACCTCTACTCGCTGACCGCCGAGCAGCTTATGCATCTTGAGCGCACGGGCGGGAGATCTGCGGAGAAGCTCGTTAAGGGCATCGCAGCGAGCCAAGACCGCGATCTGTGGCGCTTACTCTACGGGCTGGGCATCCCCTACGTCGGCGAGCGTGTTGCCCAGAATCTCGCCGAACATTTCCGCAATCTTGACGCCCTCGCTAGAGCCAGCATCGAAGAACTGCAACGAGCACCAAAAGTCGGCCTAGCAATAGCTCAGAGTATCTACGCGTTCTTCCGCAACCCACGCAATCAGGCAGTGATCGATAAGCTGCGCAAGGCCGGTGTGAAAATGAAAGCCTGAAAACGCTCAGAGAAGCGAAGTTCCTGGCGATCCTTGGTGACTTCGGATAGGACCTTCTCCATCGATGGTTTAACTTTGCCGTCGACTTTATTCTCTTGGCACCAAAAAAGGAGGATTGGTATGTACGAACTCTTCCGAGTGTTGAATAAGAAAGTAACGGGTAGCGCTGTTAACATTCGCACCGCTGAGAGCATAGCGCGACGTTACGGCCAAGCTAAAAAGGAACGGAAAACTGAAAAGGGATTGACCGGTAACTTGCGGCTGCATGATCTGGCCCACGTCGATCCGGTCAGCGCAAGAGTTCGGTGAAAGTTCTCCGGTAAAACTGGGGACAAAATGGCGGTGAGAGATGAATACCTTAACAAACGCTAAAACGTTTATCGTTCCCCAATACCGATCTGCCAGTTCCGCCCTTCCCAGCGCTGAGCCTCAACCCAGAAAAATGTAAATTCGACAGCGGAATCGCTTGGAAGTTCCGCGGTTTCCAAATCAGCAAACCACAAATTCAGTCCATTGCATTTTATTGTGTCAGGCTTTTTGCTGCTCGCCCAGTGATCTCCAGACCAAACAATCGTCGCGTTTGCCGCAACGATAACGCGTAATGTTTTTCGACTACGCATCAGGCGGCGCTGATGACGGAAGCTCCAAATCTCGTGGCGATTTTGCACCCGGTTAAGTACATAGCGTTGGAACGCCGAGTCGACTCGATTGAAGCAGACCCCGTCGTGACGACTGCGTACGAGCCCGATATATTCGGCATGCGACCAGCAGAGCGGCACGGCCGCGCCGGTGGGTTCTCCGCGTTTCAACCGGCCGTCCGGCAGATCCGTAGCATCCCAAAGTTGTTCCGTAATCATGCCGCCAGCATTGGCAAACCTTTCAATCGCTTTGATAAACGGCATAGGATCGCGTTGAGCAGCGAGTTCATAATGGCCGCGCTCGCCCGTCAGTATCGGCCACGAGCGTCCGACCCCGGTCCCATCAAAAGGGCTACCATCGTCTTTCTGTCCATAGCGATCGTGATTATAGCGGCGCCAGCACGGACCTTGGGGAAGATCGCGCTTAATCACACGATCAATGACTTCGACTGAATCACGCACGATCGGATCATTGGGACCGCGAATACCTAACCTCGCCAGTTGAATGAAGTCTCCGCCGACCACATTCCGCGCCGGATAAATGCCACCGCCATTGGCAATCGAGATCATCGCTGAATTCGCATCCGGATGCGCGTCGGGCGCCTGCGCATCGGTTGGATTGAGCCGGATGTAATGTCGAGGAAACCCGTCAACTAACTCCCCGCGGGTTGTAACCAACCATTCCTCCAGGT
>Ga0209647_1002001_pt1 | contig 16776 bp, 20 predicted proteins | sample GraSoi_2013_60cm_FD_185827 | JGI IMG/M metagenome (GOLD analysis project Ga0209647, IMG submission 185827) | Grasslands soil microbial communities from the Angelo Coastal Reserve, California, USA - Sample 9_17_2013_60cm (SPAdes) (version 2) | ecosystem: Environmental > Terrestrial > Soil >...
TTTGGTCGAATCCGTTCGGTCCCATCAGCACCTCCAGCGCGGCGGCCGTTGTGCCGCCGGGCGAGGTCACGTTTTCCCGCAGCGTGGCCGCATCGAGATTCGAGCGATGTAATAGCTCGCCGGAACCGGCGACGGTCTCCTGCGCGAGCCGCGTCGCGAGCGCAGGCGGCAGGCCGACTGCGATGCCGGCACTGGCCATGGCTTCGGCAAGGAGAAAAACGTAGGCGGGCCCCGATCCGGATAATGCGGTCACGGCGTCCATCAAGACTTCGTCGCTAACCCATTCCACCTTTCCGATGGCGGCGAGGAGATCGGATGCCTGTTTGCGCTGACGCGTCGAAACGCGTGCATTTGCCACGGCCACGCTGATGCCGCGCCCGATCGCGGCCGGCGTGTTCGGCATTGCGCGGACGATCGCTGCGCCCGACGGCAACGACCTTTCCAAAAATCCGATGGTGCGGCCGGCCATAATCGACACCACCAACGTGGTTTTGCCGATGTAAGGGCCAAGTTGCGGCACAGCCTCAGGTGCCGTTTGCGGTTTTACGGCAATGATCACGGCGTCGGCTGCGGCCGGTTTGCCTTTCGGGTTGAGTTTAAGCCCGCGCCTGGCCAGCGCCTTCACCGGCGTGGCGGGGTGCGGTTCGATCACGACGATCTGCTTCGGCTTGAGCCCGCGCGCGAGCCAACCGTCGAGCATGGCGCTGCCCATCTTGCCGGCGCCGACCAAGATGAGCGTTCCGCGAAATTTTCCTAGACTGTGCGCGCTACGAATGACCATGGCCGATCACCGGCCCTACGCCTCGCCCGAGGTCTCGAACATAGCAGCTTCGAGCGCCTCTTTCGCGCCCTTGCCGGCCCAGACCACGAATTGAAAGGCAGAGAAATAGCGTTCGCACGCCTCAAGCGCGGTGCCGAGCAGGCCAGCACCAGCGCGTGCCGGAACATGACGATGCCCTCGGTAACCCAATGATCGAAATGACCGACCCACAGCCGCTCGTTGATCAACGTGATCAGTGCCTGGACCTCCGTGCGTCGGCGTTCGGGCACGCGCAGATCGAAAGCGCAGGCCAGATGGAGCGCCTCGATGTCGCCCATCCAGGTGTAGGAGAGCTGGTAATCGGTCCAGCGCCCGGTGACCAGGATGGTGATCTCATCGTCGCTGGCGCGCTCGAAGGACCAGTCATTGCCGGTCGCCAACCGTTCGACGACGTCGAGTGGATTGATGCGAGGTTCATCTGCGTAGCTGGCCAGGGACATGACGTCTCCGCTTTGCCGAATGGAGCGAGAGGAAACGCACGCCACCGCACGCGCACGGCACCAAGATGACCCGAGGTGGGCCCGGACCGCACGAAGACGCAGGGGTTACGGGATGCCTTGACGACGAAAGCGAATCACCAAGCGATTCGACTATATCCTGCTTGATTCCGCCCGCCAAAGGCATCGTCAAGTGCCATGAGCCGTGATTTGCCCGTCCTAGGCAACCGCGCGGCATTGACTCTCCACAACGAATGCTGCGGCAAGGTGACTCGGCAGTGGATAACTCTTCGTGCGGTCGGATAAAGTGCGCACCGGTTCCAATCCCGGCGCCGTGACCGAGACAGGCGCTAATCGAACAGGCTCGATACCGACTCTTCGGCGGCCGTGCGCCCAATCGCTTCGCCGATCAGCGACGCAATCTCGAGGATGCGGATGTTTCCGGCGGCCAGCACTTCCTTGGTCGGCTGAATCGAGTCCGTGATCACCAACTCCTTGAGGCGAGAGCCGGCGATCCGTTTGACGGCGCCGCCGGAGAGGACGCCATGGCTAATGTACGCGTAGACGGCCTTGGCCTTGCTCTCGAGCAGGGCATCGGCGGCGTTCACGAGCGTGCCGCCGGAATCCACAATGTCGTCCACCAGGACGCAGGTGTAACCCGCGACGTCGCCGATGACGTTCATGACCTCAGACTCACCGGCTCGCTCGCGCCGCTTATCAATGATGGCGAGCGGAGCGTTAATGCGTTTCGCCAGTCCGCGCGCCCGCACCACGCCGCCGACGTCGGGCGATACCACCATGACATTGTCGAGCTTAAATCGCTCTCGAATGTCTCGGACCATCACCGGCGAGGCATAAAGATTGTCGGTTGGAATATCGAAAAATCCCTGGATCTGCCCGGCATGGAGATCGAGCGTCATCACGCGATCGACGCCGGCGCGGGTGATCAAATTCGACACCAGCTTGGCTGAAATCGGTGTGCGCGGGCCGGGCTTTCGGTCCTGCCGCGCATAGCCGAAATAGGGGATCACTGCGGTGATGCGCCGCGCGGACGATCGCCGCAGCGCATCGATGATAATCAGCAGCTCCATAAGATGGTCGTTAGCGGGGAACGACGTCGACTGGATCACGAAAAGGTCGGCGCCGCGCACGTTCTCCTGGATTTCGACGAAAATTTCCATGTCGGCAAAGCGCCGCACCACGGCCTTTGTCAGCGAAAGCTTGAGATAGTCGGCGATGCCCTGGGCCAGCGTAGGGTTGGAATTGCCGGCGACGAGCTTGATCGCTCCGTTCTTACCCGACATCCCGAAATCCTCGCCCTCACTCCCGCCACAGGCGGCGTGGTCATAACAAGGCGGGCAGGGCGCGGCAATACGGCTGCGATGAGTTGCGGGAAGCTTTCACCAATAGGATGAATTGGTCCTTAGCGGCTCGAGGCCGCCAAAGTCAGCGTGCTGCGCTCCGATAACGCCGCTGCGGCAGTCGGGCGGCGGCGCGGCAATGGCACGGGCGTGGCACCGTCCACGCTGCCGGTGGCTTCAGGAGAAGATTCGGCGGGGTTGGCCATTGCCACCTGGGGCTCGGTTGCGGCGGGTGCGCTGCCGGGCGCGACCTCCGGAGAGGTCAGGAAAGCGGCGAGCTGGTCCATGCTGGCGCGGGCGATCTGGCGCAGCATCGCGTCGTCGGCCGCTGCCCACGCGTCACGACGCCGGACCTTTGCAGTTTCCTCGCCGCTAATCCGAAGGGCCCGATTTTCGTCTTGGTCGAATACGTCCCAAACCCACGAAATCGTCGTTTGATGCTTCGCCACTTTGACGGCGAGATAGCCGCGTACCCGAAACGCCGAGGGTTGCTCGCGCGAAATCACGGCGAGGCGGCGCGCCTGCGCTTCATTGTTGAGGTCTTGGACGAGTTTCTGGAATTGACCGGGCGGCAAACCGTCGACGGAATCGAAGGCAACGGTCGCGCCGCGGGGCTGTGCTGCCGATACCGCTTGGTTGTCGGGGTTGCAACCGGATAACGCCAGTGCGCATGCGGCCGCCAACAGCCCGCTCAGGATACGCCACGCCGCGCCATCAGCGCGGCGACCCGAACTCCGCTCCATAGACACCCCTGCGGCCTTGTTTTTGGACTTCGCGTTCCATCGGCCTGGGTAAAGGGTAACGGCAAGGGCACTTGCGAGTCTAGACGCCGGGAACAGCGCTAGCCCGTAAGCGCGATGGCGTTGACATGCCGACCATAGTCCGGCTCACCGCGAAGGGTGGTACGCCGATAGCTGAAGAACCGTTCTGGCTCGGCGTAGGTGCACAATCCGAGGTCCTCGAATTGCGCGATGCCGGCGCGCACGATGCGCGCGGCAATATAACCGGCGAGATCAAACATGGCGTGGTCCGCGCGACGCGACCGCGTGAAGAAACGCGCATTGGCCGCGTCAGTCGCAATGAAGCGTTCGACGAATTCAGGGCCGACTTCGTAGTTGGCCTGCCGGATGGTCGGCCCGAGTGCAGCGATGATACGGCCACGATCGGCACCGAGCTGCTCCATCGCGCTGATCGTTGCTTCAATGACACCCGCGAAGGTGCCGCGCCAACCGGCATGAGCTGCGCCGACGACGCCGGCTTTGCCGTCAGCAAACAGCAGCGGCCCGCAGTCGGCGGTCGAAACGCCAATCGCCAGCCGCGGGATCCGCGTGACAACTGCATCTGCGCGCGGGCGGTTTTCGGGCGTCCAAGGCTCTTCTGCGACCACGACGTTGGGGGAATGAACTTGATAAGGGGTCACAAGACGATCGGCGCTCACGCCCAGTGCTGCTGCCATACGCGCACGATTTTCCGCAACCTTGTCGGGCGCATCATTAGAACCGACGCCGCCATTCAGCGATGCATAGACGCCTTGCGACACGCCACCTGCGCGCGTGAAAAAGGCGTGATGGATGCCAGCAAGCGTGGCGAGTGAAGTAGCCTGAAGCATCGTATACCGTTCCGGCGGTCTGGCCGAAGATAGATAATGGGTGCAGTGGCGCGCGGCTAGCGGATCACATTTCAAATCCGGGTGGCGCACCAATAGAACGATGCACGAAGGCTGCGACCTTGAATAACTCGCCCATTGCCGTGCGATTGTGACCGATCAGGCGTGCCAAAGCCTGATCGATTTCTCCGGCGCGGGCCGCGTTGGCCTTGAGTGCCGTCGCGCGCTGTTCAACGCCGATGAGGCGCAGAAACTGCGATTGCTCGATCGGCCCAAATCCCACTGTCCCCATGGCCTCAATTGCACGCGTTAAAGCATTGAAATCCACGTGCGCCGTGAGATCGAGGCCACCCGGCATGGTCAGTGGATCGGCGAAAGCGTGTTGGCCGACGGCCTGCAGGGTCTCGCCGAGACCGGTTTCGGTGTGCCCATAATCGATCACCAATGCGGCGCCCCGGCCATCGGCTACGCGCCGGCCCACCTCCATCGCGACAGTGTCGCCGCGCCATTCGAAGATTGCACCGGCGCGCGGCGTGCGCAGGCCAGGCGGCAGCAAAGTCTGAAAAAACGGAATCGGTTCGGCAGCAATGGTGAAGGCGAGTTGGTCGTCTGAATCGATGTGGATTCGGCGTTCGTGCCAGCCACGTTCGGTCTTGACCGCCTGGTTGACCGGCAAAGCGTCGAAAAATTCATTTGCGAAGATGATCGCGGGGCCCGTCGGCACTTCGGCGAGTTCGGGATGCCAGAATACCGGAACGCCTGCACCTTCCAGCGTCATTTCCTGCTGCGCCTGCAGCAGTGGACTCATTTCGACCAGATGCACGACAATCGCGGCACGGAATTCAGGCACGACTTGTACGGCGCGAAGTGCATCCTTCATCATAGTGCCGCGGCCTGGGCCAAGCTCGACCAGGCGCACATTCTCCGGTGCGCCCATCTGTTTCCAAACGGCGCACATCCAGAGACCGATAAGCTCGCCGAACATCTGGCTTACTTCCGGCGCGGTGATGAAATCGCCGCGTGCCCCGAACGGGTCGCGAGTCACATAATACCCGTGCTTGGGGTCAAATAGGCAGAGCGCCATGTACTCAGCGATCGGCATTGCACCGGCCGCTGCGATCCGGCGGCGAATTTCCTGTTCGAGCGGCGGACGACCCTCCACTAACGGCTCCGCAGTGTCGGATGCTTTAGCGCGTAGACGATGAAACCGACCCCCGCGAGGAAAAGCGGTATCGACAATATTTGGCCCATCGTTGCGCCGCCCCACAGGAAGCCCAATTGGGCGTCGGGCTCGCGGAAGAATTCGCAAATCGTGCGCGCGATCGCATAGCAAACCGCGAAGCTGCCAATAATCATGCCTGGCCGCTTGAGTGCCCCGGCGCGCATCAGCAATGCCAGTACCGCGAGCAACACAAGGCCCTCAAGCGTGGCCTCATAGAGCTGGCTTGGATGTCGCGGCAATGGCCCGCCATTCGGAAATATCATGGCCCACGGCACATCGGTCGGACGGCCCCACAATTCGCCATTGATGAAATTCGCAACGCGGCCAAGAAACAAACCAATCGGTCCGACCGCACACGTTATGTCGCCGACCGACAATACCGGGATGCCACGTTTGTAACCAAACAGCAGGACGGCGACGACACAGCCGGTGAAGCCACCGTGAAACGACATGCCGCCGTTCCACAGCTGCAGGATCTCCGTCGGGTGCGCGGTGAAGTGCGGCAAGTTGTAGAACAGGACATAGCCGATGCGCCCACCCAAAATAATGCCGAGTGTCACCCACAATATGAAATCGTCAAAGTCGGTGACGGTCATGGGCGCCTTGCCACCCCACAGCTTTTCCGAACGTATCAGGAGACGGGCGTAGGCCCAGCCGATCAAAATGCCGAAGATATAGGCCAGCGCGTACCAGCGGATGGCAAGCGGACCCAGATGCACGAGCACTGGATCGAAGGTGGGGTAGGGAATGACGAGCAAAGGCATTGCTGTGTCCGACTCGCAGAGTATCGTGTCGCGCGATTGGTAGCATGCCGGGTCTTGCGGCGGGATCACCGGATCGCCATTGTGGACGCAAAGGCAAGGTGACGGCGCGCGGAGACGGAACATGACCCAGACCAGCAACCGTATTTTCGATGAAATGGCGCGGCTGATGAATGACGCCGCCGGTGTTGCGCAAGGGGTGCGGCGCGAATTCGATACCCTGTTCCGCAGTCAGGCCGAGCGCATTCTGCGCGACCTCGACGTCGTGCAGCGCGAAGAATTCGAAGCGGTCAAGGAGATGGCGCGTCTGGCCCGCGAGGAAAACGAAGCGCTCAAAGCGCGCATTGCGGTGCTAGAGGCCAAGGCCGAAAAGCCTGCCAAGAAGGCCAAGGATTCCGCCGCCGGATAGGCCCTTTAGCGGCATCTTTTGCGGATTTCTTGCCCTTTGCGGCCGCCGCCGCTATAACCCGCCCCGTTCGCGGCCCCCGGCACCCCTGGAGGCTTGCCGCGTTCGTAGGCGGCGAAAAAAGCCGCCTTTTCCATTGGTTTAAATGAGGATTCAAACATGGCGACCGTCCAAGAGTTGAAGGCGACGGCGCGTCCGAAAGGCGGCAAGGGGGCCGCTCGGGCTGCGCGTCGCTCCGGCCGAGTGCCGGGCGTAGTCTACGGAGAGAACAAGCCCCCGATGATGGTCCTGCTCGACCATGATGAACTTCGCCAACGCATTTACGCGGGGCGTTTTCTCACCACGCTCTACAATCTCGATGTGGACGGGACGAAGCACCGGGTGATCCCGCGCGATTTCCAGCTCGACGCGATCAAGGATCTACCGATGCATGTCGACTTCCTGCGCGTTTCGGAAGGCGCCACCATTCGCGTGCACATCCCCGTGCATGTGCTCAATGCCGACCAGGCGCCCGGCGTGAAGCGCGGTGGCGCGGTCAACATTGTTACCCATACAGTCGAAGTGCTGTGCCCGGCCGACGCCATTCCGGAATCGATCGACGTCGATATTGCGAGCCTCGACATCAATCACTCCAAGCATCTCACCGATGTAAAACTTCCGGCCAATGTTCGCGTGATCGGCCGTGCCGACATGACGCTGGTTACCGTCGTGCCGCCGTCGGGCTACGCGGAAGAAATGAAGGCCGCTGCCGAAGCCGCTGCCGCTGCGGCCGCTGCTGCAGCTGCTGCCGCCGCTGCGCCTGGTGCCGAAGGTGCCGCACCCGGTGCTGCGCCTGCTGCCGCTCCCGGCGCCGCTGCGCCCGGTGGCGCGCCGGCTGCGGGTGCTGCACCTGCTGCAGGTGCTGCGCCGAAGTCCGAGAAAAAGTAAGGCGAAGGCGGCGCTCGCGCCGCCTCGCTTTTCTAGCGCCCTGTTCGCACAAGAGCGGCGACGCCGTATTACGCCATGCTGCTTTTCGTCGGTCTCGGCAATCCCGGTCAGCGTTACGTCGGCAACCGCCACAATATAGGTTTCATGGCGGTGCAGGCGATTGCCCGCCGTCACAATATTTCGCCGTGGCGCAGGCGCTTTCAGGGGGTGGCGGTGGAAGGCAACATTGCAAGCGAGCGCGTGCTCTTGCTGCTGCCCGGCACCTTTATGAACGAGTCAGGACGGTCGGTGGCAGAGGCGGCAAATTTCTACAAGCTCGAACCCGGCAACGTCGTCGTGTTTCACGACGAGGTCGAATTGCCGCCCGGCAAAGTGAGGTTGAAGCTCGGTGGCGGCAATGCCGGCCACAATGGCTTGCGTTCGATCTCTGATCATATCGGCAATGATTACCACCGTGTACGGTTTGGCGTCGGTCATCCCGGCGACAAGAACCTGATGGAACAGTACGTGTTGCAGGATTTCGCCAAGAACGAATGGCCTTGGGTGGAAGTGCTATGCGACATCGTCGCCGACAATGTTGCGCTGTTGATCGAAGGCAAGGATTCGACATTCCAGAACAAGGTTCATCTCGCCATGGCCGCCAAGGGGTTCGGCGAGGACGACGAGCCGCCCGGCTCGGAATAATCGTGTAAGCAACGAGACGATACAACCATGGGATTCAAGTGTGGCATTGTCGGCCTGCCGAATGTCGGCAAGTCGACGCTCTTCAATGCGCTTACGCAGACCGCTGCAGCGCAGGCAGCCAATTATCCATTCTGCACCATTGAGCCGAATGTCGGCGAAATCGCCGTGCCCGATCCGCGTTTGGACAAGCTGGCCGTGCTCGGAAAATCCGAGCAGATCATCCCGACACGCATCACTTTCGTCGATATCGCCGGTCTGGTGCGGGGCGCCTCAAAGGGCGAGGGACTAGGAAACCAGTTTCTCGCCACGATCCGTGAGGTAGATGCCATCGTGCATGTGGTGCGCTGTTTCGAGGACGGCGACGTCACGCATGTGGAAGGCAAGATCGATCCCATCGCGGACATCGAAACCATCGAGACCGAGCTGATGCTTGCCGATCTCGACAGCCTGGAAAAGCGCGTCGACAACCTCGAGAAAAAAGCCAAGGGCACAGGCGAGGACGCCAAGCAGGCCAGGGAGATGCTCGATTTGGTCAAACGCTCGCTGGTACTGCTGCGCGATGGTAAGCCCGCCCGCTTGGTCGAGCGCAAGGCGGAGGAGGAAAAACTGTTCCACTCTCTTGGTCTGCTCACCTCAGCGCCGGTTCTTTATGCTTGCAACGTTGATGAAGCATCTGCCGCGACCGGCAACGGATTCTCCGGCAAAGTTGAAGAGCGGGCGAAGGAAGAAGGCGCGGTCGCGGTCGTGATTTCCGCCAAGATCGAATCGGAAATTGCCACTTTGCCACCGGCCGAGCGCGCAGAATTTCTCGAAGCGGTCGGGCTCAAGGAAACCGGCCTCGATCGTCTCATCCGCGCCGGCTATGCGCTTCTGCATCTCGTGACTTATTTTACCGTCGGACCGAAGGAAACGAGGGCCTGGACGATCACACAGGGCACCAAGGCGCCGCAGGCAGCCGGAGTGATCCATTCCGATTTCGAACGCGGGTTTATCCGATCCGAAACCATCGGCTATGACGACTTCATCAAGTGCAATGGGGAGGCCGGCGCGCGTGACGCCGGAAAAATGCGGCTCGAAGGCAAGGATTACGTTGTTGCCGACGGCGACGTGATGCATTTCAGGTTTGCGACCTGACCAGTTGAACCGGCCGGCCATTCAGCGCGACTATATCTACGATACATAGTTTGCAGGGGGTCCAATGCCGCTTGCTGCCGCTTTTCGCTTTGCTGCCGCGCTGTTTTTTTCAGGCTTCCTCGCTTTTTCTCCGGCCAAAGCCGAGATCGAGAAATTCATGCGGCAATGCGAGGGCAAGCTTTGTGCCGTGTTCCGCGCTTCGATCACCATTCCGGACGGGTGGGTCGAGGACAAGGAAGCGAGCGACTATTTTAAGGCGCAAATGCTCCTGCCAAAGGGGGTCGATTTCGAAAAGGCGCCGGCGAAAATCTATGCTGTCGTGCGTTACAACCGCGCCAAGCAGCCGATTTCGGATTTTTTGCCCGATACGATCAAGGATTGGAAAAGCCGTGCGAAGGACGCCAAAATCAACAAGCTCGACGACCTCGCGCGCGGCGGCAAGCCGCCCTTCGTGCGTCATACGTTCGAGGCGCGCAGCCTCAAGGAGCAAGGCTACGAGGTTCAGGCTGTTACGAGTGACGGTGATAAGGACGGAAACGAGTTCGTCGTCACGATCACATTATCTGCGAATTCGAAAGCGGCGCTTGAGGCTGCTCAACCGGCTTATCTCGCCATCCTGAGCAAATATTAATTGCGGGCAATCCGCAGTTGACGCACCGTCGATCGGGACGATAGGGAACGAGCATGACTATCCCGGCCGATGGCGCGAGCGACATCAGCACTCCGCACAGTAGAGACGCGGAACGGCGCGCGCTCGGTGTTGCTTGCGGTGCGCATGCTTTGCACGACGGCTATACCGACCTGGTCTATGTGCTGCTACCGATCTGGCAGAGCGAGTTTGGCCTTGGCTTTGCAGCGCTAGGGCTGATGAAGACGGTATTTTCCGGTACGCTTGCTGGATTCCAGATTCCAGCGGGGTTTCTCGCCGAACGGTTTGGTGTCGCGACAGTGCTTGCCGTCGGCACCGCGCTTGCCGGTGCAGGTTATGTTTTCGCCGGGTTTAGCAATGGCATTGTCACGTTGGTGGCGGCACTCTTTATCGGTGGCCTCGGTGCCAGCACGCAGCATCCGCTGGCGTCATCGCTCATAGCTCATGCTTTCGCCGGTGCGCGTTCGTTGAAAGCGCTCGGGACTTATAACTTCGCCGGCGACATTGGAAAAATGACGCTGCCGGCAGCGGCGACATTGCTGTTCATCGTTCTGCCCTGGCGCCACGCGCTCATCTTGCTTGGTTCTCTTGGTGCGGTGGCTGCGCTAGCAATTTTCGTCTTGATCCCGCGCTTCCGTGATCAACTTGCGCCACCGAACAAAAGAGACAAACCCATACGCGCGAGTGGCTCTGCTGGAGCGTACGGGTTCCCATTGCTGCTGTCAGTTGGCGTGATCGATAGCGCGACCCGCATGGCTTTCCTTACATTCCTCCCATTCGTACTCACAGCCAAAGGTGCAAGCCTGCAAACCGTCGGTCTTGCGCTCACGCTGGTTTTCGCGGGCGGCGCTGCAGGCAAATTGGTGTGCGCGTTCATCGGCGCGCGCATCGGCGCGGTAGCAACCGTGTGGCTCACAGAAACGGTGACGGCGATCGGGATCGCCGTGTTGCTGCCGCTGCCCCTCGAAGCCGCATTGATGTTGCTGCCAATTGTCGGCGTCGCGCTCAACGGCACTTCGTCGGTTTTGTACGGCTCCGTCCCCGACCTGGTTGAGCCGTCTCGGCGTCAGCGTGCGTTCAGCATTTTTTATACTGGCACGATCGGCGCCGGCGCCGTCTCGCCTGCAATTTATGGCGTACTCGGCGACGCAGTCGGCGTGCCGGCGGCGCTGATCGTGGTCGCCGCAGTCGTGCTGGTGACGTTGCCGCTCACGTACGTCCTGCGACCTGCCTTGGCTGTGCAGGCGTCGTGACGCCAGCCCTTTGGCGACCCTACCACAGACGCGAGTGCGAGCAGAGCGACTTGTGCTAAAGAATTCAAAGCGCGGAGAATTTAGCGCGCCGGTGCGGAACCGGGGAGCTTTAGCCACACTTATGATGACATGCCAAAAAGACCGAACACGGTTGGCCTCATGACCGCAGAGCAAGCAGCGAAGCTTCAGAAGCTTGCTTTCGATGCGTATGAGCCGGAAGCCTTCAGTCCGAATTTGACCGAGGCGGAAGCAGAGCGGCGTATCGATGTGTTGAAGGCAAAACTGAATCTGATGGGAGGGCCGCCACACACATTGTGATGGAAATCGTGAGGCCCCACTCGTAAGCGCATCAAGGAACCCCCACGCGCGATAGAGCGTTTGCTCCTCTGAATTGAAAGCAGGAGGAGGAACTTATGACACATTTTCGCCATACCGCAATCATTGCCGCCCTGCTTGCCGGCGTGAGTGCGGCGAATGCGCAGACCACTGTTATCACCCGCGAGCCGGCGGAATCGCGAACCGTTGTGACAACTGAACCTCTGGAGCTCACTCCGGTTCAGCGGCACACGGTCTATCGGACCATCGTGCGTGAGCGCGTCACCCCGGCGCGCCCGACCGTGGAATATCGCGTCGGTACGCGCGTGCCCGAGAGCGTACAGCTTTATTCGGTGCCACAAGAGGTCGTAGTCGAAGTGCCGTCAATCAGGCAGTACAAATATATGGTGGTAAACGACCGTGTTGTGTTGATCGACCCGGCGACCAGCGAGGTGGTTGCTGAACTGGCCGATTAACCAGGTACTACCGGCTGAGAATTGGCCCGGCGCCGCGCGCGCCGGGCCATGTTTTTTCGGCCCAACGTCAGTACCAAGCGTTTACCTTGAGGCAGCCGGGCAGTTATGCACGGCTCGGTAGGTGCTGGATTTTCGGCTTCGTAAGGGCCATATTAGTGGTCGAGGAGCTTCTGATTATGTCGATGATCAACTACCGTGCGCCTTCTGAATTGTTTCCCAGCCGAAGCCGAAAGTCGCGTCGTCCGATCGGCTACAAGCGCTTTCCGACCGCTGCGGAGGCGATCCGTTTTGCTATTGAAGAATTGCCGCCGGAACTGCTGTTAGGCGCTTACCTTGAGGTCGAGGAAAAGCGGTTCGATGGCAACGGCATTCGGCAGCTGTATGAGAGCGCCGACTATCCGCTTCCACGCAAGGCCGCCAAGGCCAAAGTCGCCGCCGCCAACTAACCCGATCGCTAGCCTGCTTAGCCGTCACCCGTGTGTCCACATGGGCTCGGTTTCGCATGCACGTTCGGGCGCGGTGTTTGCGCGCTATGCGGAAAAGACCCGCCAAAGCACGTTTGAGCTCCAATGCAACCTACTCCGCCTCTCGGCCGTTGTTCGTGCACAGCCGATGGAGGCTTTCCATGAAAAACAGGAATTCGCTTGGGTTGGGGACCGCGCTTGCCGCCGTCCTCATTTTGGCGTCGACGAATACATCCCTTTGGGCAGAGGATAAGCAGCCGTCGTCTCAATCGGCCGACTTCGCCAATATTCCGACGCCGGACGAAGCGCGCGCTGCACTGATGGCGCCGATTTCAAAGCAGCCATCGACCGGCGATGTTTTACCCGCGGCGACGAGCGGTACCGGGCCAAAAGAGCCAAATGGCCCTGCCGAGCCAAACAACGCAAATGCTTCCGCCGAACCGCAGCCGTCAGGACCGATCGGCTCATTCGGTCAAACCATTCCGGCGAAGTTCTCCAAACGAAACGACATCCTCGATCATGTGCCGATCATGGCCTGGCCGCTGCCGCTCAGCGACCAGCAACGCAAACAGATTTATGATGCGGTGATGGCGGAAAAATCGCAGCCGGTGGCTGGCGCCGACGCGCTCAAACCGTCAAGCGAATTGTCGCCGTCGCAGGCGCTCAGCGGCATGCATCCCTTGCCCACAAGCGTGCGCGGCATCGACGGTGTCACGACTCTTTATTACGTCAAGGCCAAGGATAAGGTGCTGTTGATTGATGGCGAGACTCGCACCGTGGTCGCGCAGATCACATCGTGAAATAATAAAGCCATCGCCGGCAAACCCCGGCGATGGCATTGTTGCGCGTGACGTCAGCCGACGGGTCGCTGGTTAGAATTATTCGGCGCGCTTTTCCATTGCATGAGGCTGTCGCCGATGACTTTCATCGCGGTCATTGCCGCATGGCTCAAACTGGCGTAGCCGGCAATTTCGCGACTGACACGTTCGCCTTCGGTGCGAAGCATGTCACGTACGCCCTGCAGTTCGAGAATCACACGGTCGATTTCCTCCATCGACGCGCCGGAAACGCGACGGATCAGCACATTCAAATTGTCGGAGACCGGTTCGGATGCCTGATCCGCGTCGTTGCGCTGCCGCCGTAGGAATGCGACGTCACGCCGGACGAATTCGCGGATCTCACCTTCGAAAGCGGTTGCCGCCGCCTGGTCGATATCGGTCAACTTTTCCGGTGATTTTCGGATCGGAGCAAATGCCTCCGGGCCGCTCTTCTCCGGACCTGCCCTGTCCGCACCAAGCCGCTCGGGTCTGATGGCCGTCATGGTCAACTCCTCCATGGCGCAAAAACTTTTGCGCGGATGATCCTCAGTTGCAGGCCAATTGCCGCATGCGACTGAGGCGGCCGTGGGGCAAGGTGGAGGCGGTGTGAAGGAACTTTGCCGTCCGGTAACGACTGGTACCCAGTTATGCACGACTTTTCGGAAATTCGTCGGGGCTTCTACCCGGGCGCCTACCAATGCAGCTTGAGTCCGGCGGTAATGCTCTTGCTGCTGGTGGTCTGGCCGAAATCCGTGACTGCGGTCGTCACCTGAAGTGGTCCGTACAGTTTTTGTTCGGCGCTGATCGTATTGTGCGTGACCGGATCGTTGCTGGCGGTTGTTACCCCGGCGCCAAGCGTGGTCCCGGTCGGCAGGATATTGAATTTGACCGCTTTCTCGTTGCCGTACACCTGGGAGGTCGCGGGCGCAGCACCGGAAGGCAGCGCCATGAGGGGCAAATCGCTCGGGCCGGTGGGTTGGCCGAGCGTGTCGGTCACCGAATAGGTGTCCTGAACGGTCACGGCAAATCGGCTGCCGAACGGGATTGACTGCTTGAGCGTCGTGCCGATCTTGCCTTGTTCATTGGACGGATCGACGCGCGCGTCGACGCTGCCAATGTTTTGTACGCCGAGTGATGCCCAGGCGGCGCCCGATGAGCCGAAACCATCACGCGTTGCAGGCAGCGGGCGATCATAGGCGCTGCTGGCACCTGTGTTTGAAGGCGCAAGATCGGCGCCCACCGAATTGATCCACTCGGTATTCAACGGCTGTTTCACGACAACGGTCGTGGAGCCGTCCAGCTTGTCGGTGCGGGTGACGTCGTAACCTTTGTCAGTCAAGCCGGGAAACCGCAGGGGCTTTTTCGGCGGTGTTGCGAGCGCCGTGGGATCGAAAACCAGCGCGTTGCCAAGGATCGCACTTTCTTCCGGGCTAAGCTGCGCTTCTGGGACGAGGGTACCGTCGCTCTTCTGCGCCGGCTCCTGCGCGAAAGCCGGCAGCGCCGCGAACGCGAGCGTACCGATCATCCACCACGCGCAGCGAGCGCTTGCTCTCATTCGAAAGAACTCCCCCGGGGTGCCATCCGGTTATTGTGTCGACCGCGCGAAATTGAGCGCGAACCGGTTAAGCATTGGTTGAACGATGCCAGGGAACTTTGGCAAACCTGTGGAGCAAGTTGGATCATTTTCGGTCAGCTGCAGCGTGCGTACACGGCAGTAAGGGCTCGCGCCTTCACCAATTCGAGGAAATAGAGCCGAGCACGTCCAGCCTCCCCGAGTTACCTCTCGCAAGTCGGACGGCGGGGAAAAAGGTTCATGGCCTTTCGAAAGCCATGAAACCGGAACCGGGTTTGGGCATTATTCTTAAGTCTCGGGAGAGGCGGCGTATTGGGAGCACGACCATGCCCGCATTACTGCCAGTCCTATTGACCGCGTCGCACGTCGTTCTGGCCGCGGATACGATACCCAAATTCAATGTGGAGCTGACCTGCCGCGCCGCCGCTGTGGCTTCTATCAGTCCGAGCCGGGGTTCGAGCGACTGCCAGCGCGACGAAAACGATGCGCAGGGCAAGCTCCAGCAAGACTGGGCGCATTACACAAACGCGCAGCACGCCAACTGTGTCAGATTTGCCGGGCTCGATCGCGCCCCGAGTTATGTGGAATTGCTGACTTGCCTGGAAATGGCCAAGCAGGCGCAGGAGCTGCCAGAAGAATCGAAAGTCGGCACCACCGGATCGAAAACGGGCACTTCGGGCCGGCAATGACCGTCAGGACTTCTTGCCGGGCGGCGTGCTATAGGGGCTGCCGGATGAACCCTGCATCTGTGACAACTTGTAGGCGGACATTTGCTTGGGCTTGTCCTTGTCGGCCTTCGGTTTCTTCTTTTCCTTCACTGAACGCGTCTGACCCTTAGCCATGACAATCTCCCTGGAGTCGAGCGATGGCGAATGCTAACCGGCGCACCGGCTGGCGCAAGGGGATACGGGCGAGACGAGGATAACCGTCAGGTCTTTGGCGGTGGCGCACCCGCCGCCTTCATCTTCTCGTCGATGCATTTGTTGACGACGTCGGCGCGCTTGTCGAGATCCTCGTGGGCGCTGCCTTTTTCGGTCTTCATCCAGCACTCGCGGGCGGCGCGCGTGCGCGTCATCGGCTCCTCGGGGACTGGTTCGGCTGGCTTGGCCGCCTGTGTCTTGGGCGCAGCGGCGTCAGGTTTGGCCGATGTAACTTCCGCCTTGGGCGCATCGGATGCCGTCGGGCTGGCACCATCGGTCTGACAGGCGGCGAGCGTCCATGCGCACGCGGCGAGCAACACAAAGCGCGCGGCGGGAAGCGTCTTCCGGATTTCAAGAATCGAAGCGTTCATACGAAACACTCCAGGCCGTGAATTCTGAGTCGATGGCGGCGCGACAGCCGCGCTATTTGCCCCAAATACCCCACCGAACGCAACGTCTGCGGAACCTCTTTCACAATCGCGTGCACGGGTACGAACCAGCCCCTGCAGGGGGACGTTGATCCTGCGAACCAAAACGGCGGGAACCACTTTCTGGAGGTCACAATGCGTATTATCTGGGCGGCGGCTGCCGCCGCCATGTTTGTCTGCGGAACCGCGCGAGCCGATGACCAGGGTTCAACGCCTGAGAACGGCGATGCAGCCGTCGGCGTCGGCATCATCTGCAACACCCCGCAACAGGCGCACCAATTCGTCAGCCTGCGCAGCAAAGGTGCTAATCCCGACAAGGCGATGAATGCGGTCAATGCCACTGTGCCCGGCCAGCGCGCCTGCGGCGTCGCGGCCATCGCGTATATCCGTAACCAGACCGTCGACACCGTAAAACTCCAGAACAATCTGGTGCAGATCGTGCGCATCAACATCGTCGCAGGTTTCAACGGCAGCGGCTGGCAACGCGTGTCCGATACGGTCCAGTACGCCGTGCTTGAGGGC
>Ga0209647_1002002_pt1 | contig 16776 bp, 14 predicted proteins | sample GraSoi_2013_60cm_FD_185827 | JGI IMG/M metagenome (GOLD analysis project Ga0209647, IMG submission 185827) | Grasslands soil microbial communities from the Angelo Coastal Reserve, California, USA - Sample 9_17_2013_60cm (SPAdes) (version 2) | ecosystem: Environmental > Terrestrial > Soil >...
CTGCTCATCCTGGGCCTGATCAATCCAGGGAACGCCATTTCAACCCTGTTAAACGATTGGAATACCTTTTTCTTCTTTCTGGGTATAATGAGCTTATCAGCATTAGCCGAAGTAGCAGGATTGTTTGATTGGCTGGCTGTACAGGCCGCACGTCTGGCAGGGAATAGCGCACGACGGCTTTTTCTCAATACATTTCTACTGGGATGTCTCATCTCAATGATTCTCTCCAATGATGCAACAGCGCTTATCTTAACACCGATTACCTACTCACTTGTCACCCGGTTGCGCCTGCCTGTTCTCCCCTTCCTCTTTGCCTGCACTTTCATAGCCGATACGGCTTCTTTCCTGTTACCTGTGAGCAATCCCATTAATATTATCCTGCTTTCCAAATTTCCCCTTGATCTGTGGACTTTTCTGCGCCTGCTCTTTTTACCCTGTCTGCTGGTCATCAGTATGAACATAGCATTGTTTTTTCTGCTTTATCGACGGCAACTACGGGGACATTTCGATATTAAGCGGCTGCCTGCATTAGAGGAGACTATCAAACACAAAAGCTACTTTCGCTACACCTGTATAGTGCTGGTGCTGGTAGCTGTAGCCTATATAACCGCCTCAGCAGCGCAATTCCCACTATCGCTCGTGGCGCTAGTAGGGGCACTCGCCTTGTTCATTGGAGCGCTGATCTGGAAACAAACAACCTTACCGGATGTGGGCAAACAAATCTCCTGGTCTATCTTTGGCTTTATCGGTGGGATGTTTATCGTTGTACAAGCAGTTGAAAGTACAGGTTTGACGACACAATTTGGGCGACTGCTGCTACATCTTTCTGGCGGCAACAGTTTTGGTGCGGTGATGGTAGGAACCTTTGGATCTGCCCTTGGAACAAATTTGATTAATAATGTGCCCATGGCGGTCGTGTTGACCTCTGCGCTCCAGACTACCCAACACGCGCCAATCATGGTACAACATGCATTCAGCGCGGCAAGCATCTTTGGCTGTGATCTAGGACCTAATCTAACTACGGTGGGGTCGCTAGCTACTGTCCTCTGGCTACTTATCTTACGCCAACGCAACCTCGATGTTTCAGGGTTAGACTACCTCAAGGTGGGAATTATTGTTACCCCCTTCATGCTTTTCATCGGTGCGCTGGCTATCTGGTTACTACTACTTTAGGAGATGTTCTATGCGCATACTTTGTTGTTTGGATGGTACAAATATTGAGCAACTGAGTAAGGCAGCCTCTACTTTTTTGCCGGAAAACGCCACTACACTCGGGCTGCTTTACGTGATTGACACAGGACCACAGAGAGATATGGAGTTAAGACGCGAACGCTCATTGCGCCCTCGCCATTCCGGTTCTCTACGAAGTGAGCAGATGCGCCAGGCAGAGCAATACGCCGCCCAAGATATTCTTGAAGAGGCTAAGCGCTATTTTGAACATATAGGTACACCTGAATTGCTGCAGCGTGGGGGTAGGCCGGAGCGTGAAATTGTGAATTGTGCCGCCGAATGGCATGCCGATCTGCTTGTGATCTGTCCACGTTCTCCCCAATGGGAGGGACCTGCCCTTGGACCTAAGTCGGTGGGTCATGTCGCCCGCTTTGTCCTGGACCATGCTCCTTGTCCGGTGCTCCTTGTGCGTCCATTGTCTCACAGCAATTTCCCTCTTCCAAGCTAGAACCAAACATTTTGTGCTCGGTTCCTTTAGCACTTGAGCTTGACAAAACATGCTCTAATGCGGCAATATAATCTTTGACGTATACCGGAGTTGCTGAGAATGTACGGTCTCACGCCGCGAGGCGTGGAGTCATATGCACTATTATATTTAGCACTGGAGTTTGCCGATGTCCCACAAAGAAGATCTGAGAGGAGATGATGTTTCGGTCAAAACCGTTCTGGTGGTAGAGGATGACACAGGTATTGGCAATTTTCTTGTGCAAGCTATTTTGCAGGAGACTCCCTACCAGGCAATGCTAGTTGCCGATGGTTTTCAAGCAATAAAAGCTGTAACTAACATCAGACCAAGCCTGTTTATTCTGGACTATCAACTGCCGCGTATGAACGGTATTGAATTATATGACCAACTCCACGCTACAAAAGGGCTCGAACATATTCCAGCCATGGTGATTAGCGCACGTCTACCCCGCCAGGAGATCGAGAAGCGTAAGATCATCGCGATGAGCAAACCTCTCGAGCTCGACGATTTCCTGAACACTATTGAGAAGCTGTTGGGTTGACCACTGCAACCCAACCTTTTTTACATTGTATCCGCAAGATATCACCTTCCTTGCTATACACTTTACCTGGCAATATACCAATATTCCCATGACTATACGAAATAGCCTTCTGTATATGCACATACTCTGTATCAAGCAAGAGCTTGATTGGCTCTCTCCAGCCTGCAATCCCACACACAAATGTATACACGTGCTCGGCACTCCATTCTGCCACAGGTACGATGAAATCTTGTGAGTTGGGAAATGATTGATAGCTGCTTCGTTGCTCATCCTGGGGTGTACGTATAGCTTGTCCCTCATAGAGGGTCTGTACTGACTGCAAGAGTAGCTCAGCACCGCGTATGGCGCATTGCTGCTCCAGTTCGGCATAGCTAATACCCGCAGGTATGTCAATACTAGCTTGAGCCAGGATATCGCCTGTGTCCATGCCTTCATTCATAAAATGAATGGAGACTCCAGTTTTTCGCGAACCCTGGCGAAATGCCCAAAATAGGGGTTCTGGCCCACGATTTGCTGGCAGCAAGGAGGGATGTACATTCAAACAACCCAGGCGAGGTATATCTAGAATAATACGCGGAATACGCAAAGAGAAACAGGCTACGCAAATAATATCCGGCCGATAAGAAGCCAGCGTAGTAACGACGGAGGGATCTGACATCCGTGCTACCTCCCAGATGGGAAGCTGATGTTGCCAGGCAAGCTGCACAATATTGTTCTGTAAGGAAGAATTGAGCATGGGAAGGGCTGAGCGCTCAAGACGAGAGCGCTCCTTATGTAGAATAGGCAATTGATCACCGCCAGGTTTAGGCGCTGCCGGAATAACAATGGCACAGATCTCAACACCGTTTTGCAATAGCGTATGCAGAGGGGGCACTGAAAAATTGCCCTGCATACCTAAAAAGAGCACACGCGGCGAATGTTTCACAAATTTGACAGGAGCCTCCACATCTTGTAGTATCTGTATGTATATACATTGTAACCTCACTTAGGAGCTTTGTCATGCCGCGAATGGTCAATTGTGTAAAACTAGGGCGGGAGCTGCCAGGACTGGATAAGCCCCCCTTCCCGGGTGAACTGGGTCAGCGTATCTACGAGCATATCTCCAAACAGGCCTACGACATGTGGCCTGCGCAGAGCACACTGATTATCAATCACTACGGGCTGAATATGGCTGATCCCGAGTCACGTAAATTGCTGCGTGAACAAATGGAAGAGTTCTTTTTCGGTTCTGAGGCGAAGATGCCAGAGGGCTGGGTTCCAGAAGACGAAGACGATGGCATTCCTGCAGGAGCAGGTGCCAAAGGTGGAGGGCAGAGCAGTAAGGGCGGCGGCGGAGGCGGAGCATCACGCAAGAAATGAGATCAGCTGGCGACATTCTACTGGTTTCTTGCTATGAATTAGGTCACCAGCCTTTTCACCTGGCCTCGCTTTATGCCAAATTTCAGCAGGCTGGCTATATGTCTACGCCTGTGGATACCTCTGTTGAGACATTAAGTGACGAAGCCATTCTCCGGGCACGTTTCGTTGGAATTTCCGTCCCTATGCATACCGCGCTGCGTTTAGGTCAGCAGGTGGCAGAAAGGGTTCGTCAGCTTAATCCAGGCGCGCATATCTGTTTCTATGGACTCTATGCGCTGCTCAATGCTGATTACCTGCTACAGAGCACTATTGACTCAGCGATTGGTGGTGAATACGAGGAGCCATTACTCAAGCTGATTGCCACGATTGAACGGGGGTCGAAAGAAACTGTTCCAGGTGTCAGCACTCGCGCTGTCAGCAGTAAAGCATGGATCCAGCGTACCGCATTCACCGTGCCAGAACGGCACCATTTACCTTCCCTTGATCGCTATGCTCGCCTGGAAATGAATGGTACTGTCCAACTTGCAGGTTACACTGAAAGTACGCGTGGCTGTAAACATACCTGCCAACATTGCCCCATCACGCCCGTCTATGGAGGACGTTTCTTTGCTGTCCCAGCCGAAATCGTCCTGGCTGATATACGTGCCCAGGTATTACAGGGCGCTCAGCATATCACCTTTGGCGACCCGGACTTCTTCAATGGTCCAGGACATGCCATGCGCATCTGCCGTGTTCTGCACCGGGAGTTTCCCTCCATCACCTTTGATGCTACCATCAAAATCGAGCATCTTCTCAAGCAGCGTCACCTGCTGCCAGAACTGAAAGATCTGGGGTGCGCCTTCATTGTCTCGGCTGTTGAATCCGTGAATGATAGCGTACTTCATCATCTTGACAAGGGCCACACAAGCACAGATATTGTCGCAGCTTTTGATTTAATGGAAGAGGTGGGCATTTCTTTACGCCCCTCGCTGATGCCCTTCTCTCCCTGGGAGACCCTTGAAAGCTACCTCCAGCTACTCGACTTTTTTGAAGGACACAAATTGATTGAGCATGTTGATCCCGTTCACTTCTCAATTCGCCTGCTCATACCTCCTGGCTCAGCGCTCCTCCAGGCCGCTGATAGCCAGTCATGGTTAGAAGAACTGGAACCCACGGCCTATACCTATCGCTGGCGGCATCCCGACTGGCGCATGGATGCACTACATCAACAGGTCGCGGCACTGGTCGAACAAGCAGCAAATGAGCAAACCGACGCTATCGATACCTTCTTTCATATTAAAGCCCTGGCTCTTGCTGCTCAAGGTCGAAGTATGGATATCGGCAGAGCGGTAGAGGATTATGGCACGCGCAAGGTCTTACCCCATCTGACCGAATCATGGTTCTGCTGAGCGGAGCCAACCAGGGATCAGTTGGATCCCATCAGTTAATGAGTACAAATTAATCATCTCCGGAGTACAAGCGAAGGAGTCTCCTCCACCTCTGGCTCATAGCTACTGGATAGACATGATATATTGACATTAGACATCGTCCAACGTATGCCTTGAAAAAAATAGGAGGTATAAAATGAGTACGCCGATTGCCCAGTCTTCAGCACAGCCGGGTACTTTCACACGCGCAGAGCGATACGCGGCAGGTAAGTCACTTCGTATTCAGGTGCCTCGTTCTCGCCATGCAGAATGGTCGCCTGAGCCGCAGCGAGCCGATCCGATCAGTATGCTGGAGGAAGATAACCGCACTCGCCTACCAACACTGGTGCCGATCCGCTATGGGCGGATGTCGCTCTCTTCCTTTACCTTCCTACGTGGAGCTGCAGGAATTATGGCTAACGACCTGGCTTCCACACCCATCTCTGGTATCAAGACCCAAATTTGTGGCGATGCTCACCTGGGCAACTTCGGCATCTACGCGACACCGGAGCGCCGCCAGGTCTTCGACGTCAATGACTTTGACGAGACTGTGCAAGGTCCCTGGGAGTGGGATGTCAAGCGCCTCGCAGCCAGTGCCATCGTTGCTGGACGACGCAATGGCTTCACTGCTAGCGCAAACAGGCAAATCACACTCAAATGCGTTCAGACATATCGAGAAACGATAAGAAGATTCGCAACAATGTACCCACGTGACGTCTGGTATGCTAGTATCGACATCCAAAGCCTATTTGGGGTGCTCAACCGCAAAGACAAGATGCTCAGAAAGACGTTCAAGGAAGCACGCCAACATACGAGCCTGCATGCTTTCCCCAAGCTCACTGATGTCATACATGGCCAGTATCGCATCAAGGATGAGCCGCCGCTTATCGTTCACTACGATGACCCGCAGCGTGACGAAAAGCTAGGGATGCTAGTGGTAGAATACATGGCGACGTTGGCAGAGGACAGACGTACCTTGCTAAACCACTATCATCTCGTCGATATCGCTCAGAAAGTTGTTGGAGTGGGCAGCGTGGGCACGCGCTGTTACATCGCCTTACTCTTGAGCAGTGACAACGACGATCCACTTTTCATTCAGATCAAAGAAGCACGAAGTTCCGTGTTCGAGCCACACGTTGGCCGCGCTCCCTACCCTAATCATGCACAGCGCGTTGTCCAAGGGCAGCACCTGATGCAAGCGGCGAGTGACATTCTCCTGGGATGGACCCATGACGAAACATTCGACTTCTACGTGCGCCAGCTACGAGATATGAAATTGTCCGCTGATATTGCAACTTTGGACACAAACGATTTTCTCAAGTATGTCCAATTTTGCGCAACTGCCCTGGCACGCGCCCATGCGCGCAGCGGTGACCCGGTTTTGATCAGTGGGTACCTGGGGAGTAGCGCCGTGTTTGAGCAAGCCATCGCCTCGTTCGCTGAGGCGTACGCGGACCAGACCGAACGCGACTATGCCACCCTTCTCACTGCCATTAAGGATGGTAGAGTGCACGCTGAGACCGATGTGTGAATACGCATAGAAAGTCTTATCGCATATGTCCTTGTGCTGTTAAATGGCTGATTTAGAGTAAGATAGGTCCACTCCAAATCAGCCACAACGGAAAGCATGCCTTAGACGAGACACATAATATAGATCAGAAATCGGCTTAAAACAAGCGATTTGCATTCAAATGATACATATCCGTCGCAAACAACGACGCGTCAGGCATAGTAGGAATGAGGTTCGCTAAAAGCGCACCATCAATGGCAACGTCGGCCGCGCTTAGCGCGGAGAAGAGTACTCCGATGATGGGCTCAAAGCGGCTCCGGGTGGGGCGTACTGCTGGTGAGGTTGTACGCACCCGTTCGATAATGGTTTCTGCCAGGAGTGAAGATGGGTGACGAAAGACACCCCCGGCTAAGACCAGCGTAAAAGGCTTCCCCTCCAAGCCAACGTAGCGCGCCGCAGCCACAGCGTAATTGCCAAGAGCCTCACCATGCTCCCGCACCACACTCAAGGCCACACTATCTCCAGACTGGGCTTCATCCAAAAGCAAGGGGGTCAGACCATCAGCGCTAGCAGATTCACGTTTGATGCGACCGGTAAAATGATGTAGAACCTCCTCGACGGTATCCAAGTGAAAGAAATCAAGGACTCGCTGTGTGAGGGTGGTCGGTGGTTCGATGCCAAGCTGCGACCTGTAGACGGCATCCAGTGTTTTACGACTTAAATGTTCGCCCCCCTGGGTTTGATCTTGCCAACGACTGGAGTGCCAGGTACGACCATCTGGTCCGCGCGCGCCCGTAGCAGCCCCTGTGCCACACACAACAGAGACGCCAATATCATCAGTTGCACCCGCGTGTAGAACGCCCAGAGCATCGTTCTGCACAAAGATCGTACGCCCAAAGCCACGGGCCTGCATGGCAGTATGCAAATAGTCGAAATCTTCGGGCCAATCAGCGCCGGCCATACTAAAAACCCCGGTCACGAGGTCTGAAGCATCAACATGCGCGGCCTGGAGAGCACTTACAACCGCATATTCAATATTGGCAACAGCCGCCGCCGCAGGATCTGGCCACTCCGTACCAGGAACAGCATTGTAGATATCACCACAGCCTCCACGTCCGGCGCCCAGGATCGTGCCATCGAGAGCGGCTACCACTGCGATAGTTTTTGTATTTCCGCCATCAACCCCAAGTACATATTGCATACGATCCTCCGGACTCCATAGTCATTGATTACTAGCATGTGCATATATTGGATATATCCCTTCCTTTTAGCGCAGGAGACGTTCGGGTAGATAATTACGATGCGCAACAGCCATCTCATCATAGATCTCCTCTGCTTTATGCAAAGAGAAGACCAGCGGGTGGCTAGCGAGGGCGCGAATGGCATCAAGGCGTGTCCCACTCCAGGCTGCTTCTGCCGTTAGAGCTTGATATTCACCAAGCATCTGAACCAGGCCAAGGAGGTGACGCGGTAGATGTCCCTGCACAAGAGGTGTGACACCGTGACGGTCAAGATAGCCTATCGTCTCAACAACAAGGTCATCAGGAAAGTCCGCGAGAGAACCTCGATTGGGAATGTTGACATAGCTAAGCTCTTTGCGGTCATTGTAGATGGCATCCATAGCATCAATAGCCAGTTCCAACTCATGAATACCGCCGCGTGAGCGGTCAGGATCAAGTTCAGGAACATCTCTAGCGGCCTGCTCACGATAATGCGCCCAGTAGTCCGGGACACTCGCCATAATATCTTGCGAGCGTGTGGTAGGTTTCGCCTGAAGTTCGGCCAGAATTTCATCTTTGAAGTAATAATATTGAAAATAATGGCTCGGCAACGCATCCATGCGACAGGCAAGTTCAATCAGGCGCCGTTCTTCACGATCAATACTCGATTTAGAGTCCATGCGTTCATATGTTTCGCGCAGCAAAGGTATGAAGTCTTGCCCATCATAGAGATGACGTACAGACCAGGAGCCATGGTTTAGGCCCAGCGAAACGGCATCTAGCTTATCAGGATCAAGACCTACTGCTGCGGCAAACTCACGATTACCGACAATCGGCCCCTCACAGAAAGAAACAGTAGGAATATATGTATGATGGGTAACAGCTTCAGAGACAATGTTCACAGGATTAGTATAGTTAAAAAGCCGGGCATTGGGACAGACAGCTTCCATGTCCGCAATAATACTTTTCGTGACATGGATCGAGCGCAAAGCCATAAAGAAGCCACCAGGTCCCTGTGTCTCCTGACCAATCACGCCATGTTTGAGAGGAATACTTTCATCAAGATAACGCGCCTCAAAACCACCCGCTCGAAAACTGGTCAGAACAGCATCGCACCCTTGCAGGCCTTCACGCCTGTTGGTAGTAATTGTTACAGTGATATCCAGGCCCCTGGCACGTGCCATTTTTTGGGCAATGGTCTGAACGATGCGCAAGCGATCTTCATCAAGGTCGATCAGTACGACCTCTGAACCATTGAAATTTTCTCCCTGGTGAATAAAAGAAGCCATCGTACCGGCAGCGCGGGTACTGCCGCCGCCAATATACGCTAATTTGATACGAGCCATGTTAAATGCCTTTCTATTTCATAAATTGCGTGGAGTCGAAGTGATAGATGTCTGCTTAGAAGCATTTTGTGCCTCCTCTCCACTACTACCACCATCTCCATAGAGAAAACAATGTGTCCAGTGTCCACCACCGAGGTCTGAGCGTCTGGGAAAGCGCTCCTTACATACAGGCATGGCAAAGGGACAGCGCGGATGGAAGCGGCAACCACCTGGTGGGTTAATAAGGCTGGGAATCTCACCACGCGCAGGAACAGTGGATGCGGTCTCTCCTTCAACCTGCATGCGATCAGGGTCGGGAGCAGCAGATATCAACAGTTGGGTATAGGGATGTTTGGGACGTTGAATTACCTCCTCGCTCGGCCCGCCCTCAACGGTCTGACCGGCATACATAACGAGCGTGTCTTCTGCGAAATAACGCGCGCTAGCGATGTCATGAGTAATAAAGAGCAGGGCGAGTTGTTCCTCGTCCTTCAGGCGTAATAAGAGATTGAGTATATCCAGGCGGATTGAAACGTCCAACATTGAGACAGGTTCATCTGCCAGCAGCACTTCGGGGCGTGCGGCAAGCGCACGCGCAATAGCAACACGCTGGCGCTGTCCACCGCTCAGTTGGTGAGGATACTTCTGGATAAACTGTTCGGCAGGACTCAAGCTCACACGATTAAGCAGAGCCAGGATTTGTTCCCGCTCTTCCGTAGCATTATGCGCATGCCCATGCAGGCGCAGTGGGCGACTCAGATGATAGCGCACATCATGTATCGGATTGAGTGAAGAGAAAGGGTCCTGGAAGACAATCTGCACATGGCGACGATAGGCTCGCAGGTCGCGTTTGCCGCGCACTTTGACGGGTTTGCCGCGAAAGAGCAGTTCTCCCGCAGTTGGATCATAAAGGCGTGCTAACATACGTGCCATGGTGGTTTTGCCACTACCACTTTCGCCAACCAGGGCAAGAGCGCGCCCAGGAGAGAGGGCCAGCGAGGTATCCTCTACAGCATGGACTGCCAGTCCCTTCCCAAACAGTGTAAGCTGGCGTATGGGAAAGTACTTGCGCAAATGCACTGCTTCCAGGATAGCCTGTGATGGCTCTCGCGTTATGGTAGTGTCTCCCGTATACTCAGGTAATGGAGCAGATTGAATCTTCACTTCCCTATTTTCGGCACTCATCGTAAATTCCTCCTTCCCTGAATAGCCTCGTAATTTGCTTCGTACTTTGCAGCAAAATCAGCATTAGAGGGCGGTTCCTCCGTATTAAATCTAGGATCATAGAGATGGCAGGCCACAACCTGCTCCGGCGTCTCGGAGGTCGAGGGCAGCAAGCGCGGCAAATGCTCATTACAGGCATCAAAGGCGCAGGGACAGCGCGGGTGAAAGGCGCATCCCGACGGTACTGCTCGTAAGTCAGGAGGGAAGCCAGGTATGCCTGTCATTCTGCGGCGAGGGCCATGCAGCGTTGGAAAAGAGTTTAAGAGCCCATAGCTGTAGGGATGACGCGGTTGGTGATGCAATTCAGCACATGTTGCCATCTCTACCACGCGGCCTGCGTACATGATAGCAACCTTGTCGGCCATTTCCAGCAGCAGCGAGAGGTCATGCGTAATAAAGATCACAGAAAAACCGAATTCATTGCGCAAGCCAATAATCTTCGCCAGAATTTCACGCTGTACCACTACATCCAGAGCAGTTGTTGGCTCATCAAGGATGATGAGTTCTGGCGAGAGGGCCAGCGCAATAGCAATAATCGCTCGTTGGCGCATACCACCACTTAATTCGTGAGGATAGCTATGGATACGGTCGGGTGCGATACCCACGAGGCGCAGCAATTCAATGGCCCGCGTGTGCCGCGCGTCTTTACTCAAAGTTGGGCGGTGCGTGTGCAGCACATCGATAATTTGCGTACCAATATCAAGCACAGGGTTAAGAGCGTTCATGGCGCTCTGAAAAACAATGGATAGCTCACTCCAGCGAAAAGAGCGCAGTTGGGTAGGAGTGAGTTGTAAGATATCCATCGCTTGTGGAGAAGCATCCACCAGCTCGCTCCCAGGAGAGGAAGCGTTTTTCGCACGGGAGTTTTTGTGCACTGCGGTATTACCTAGCAAACTAGAGTTATGCTGTGGGTAATAGAGGATTTGTCCCCCTGTGATAACAGCTGGTGGACGCAAGAGCCGCGTAATGGCATAGGCCAGAGTAGATTTGCCACTCCCGCTCTCACCTGCCACACCCAGGATTTGACCGCGTTCCAGGGTGATACTTACATCCGTCAAAGCATGCACAGTCCCATTGGCAGCATAATACTCCACATTCAAGTTATTGATCTCTAACAGCTTATTGGCGCTGTTGACATGTCCTGCAATAGAAGAAACAGTTGTCATGCTTCTACCGCCTTTCCAGATTTTTTGAACTTCGCCAGTTTCGGCCTCTCTTCCTTACGCAAGCGCGGATTAGCGATCTCGTCAATACCAAAGTTGATGAAGGCAAGTCCCGCTCCCAGGAGGGAGATACACACACCCGGAGGCAGGAACCACCACCACGCCCCCAGTAAGAGAGCATCATTATTACCCGCCCAATAGAACATTGTACCCCAGCTCACAGTGGTGACGTCACCCAGGCCGAGATACTCCAGGCCCGTCTCAGCCAGGATGGCATAGATCACAGTGCCCAGCAGTTCCGCTGCCACGATAGCGATTTCATTAGGGAAAATTTCATAAAAGATGATGCGCCACGAGGTTTCCCCACTGGCTCTGGACGCCTCCACAAAATCGCGACTGCGCATGGAAAGTGTTTGCGCACGTAAAACACGTGCTCCCCAGGACCAACCGGTGATAACTGTGACAAAACCTATCGTCAGAGGGCCTTTGTAGGCTACGAAGGTAGCCAGAACAATCGCCAGAGGCAGCGCAGGCAGCACTAGAAAGACGTTGGATAACAAGGAGAGAACTTCGTCAATCCAGCCACCAAAGTAACCACCAGCGAGACCAACGACAACAGAGATGATAGTCGCCACCAGGCCGGTTACTAAACCAAAGACGACAGATACGCGGGTACCTACAACCACCTGCAAAAAAATATCCTGCCCGGTCTGAGTCGTACCTAGCCAGTGGGCAGGCGACGGAGGCTGCAATATATCAGGGCCAAGGGCGTTGGCGTCCTGATGGAAAATTATTGGCCCAAAGATGGCAACCAGCACGAAGAAGGCCAAAATCCAGAGACCAACACTCACTTTGCGGTTAATAGTAAGCAAGCGCCAGAAATCGCGCAAACGCTGCAATTGAAAAGAAGATGGGTCCACCTGCAAAGAAGGTATACTCATGCCAACTAATTCCTTTCCAGACGCACACGCGGATCGAGTGCAACATAGAGCAGGTCAGCCAAAAAGTTCGCGGCTAGCACAGCAATAGCAATAATAAGGAAGATACCCTGGAGCAAGGCATAGTCGAGGTTCGTGACGGCTTCTAGCAGGGCATAGCCAATACCTGGATAGGAAAAGACAATTTCAGTCAACAAGGCACCGCTTACAACAAAGCCCAGCGAGAGCGCAAAACTCGTAATATTGGGCAGAATAGCATTACGGGCAGCATAGACAAGCATAACACGGCGTGATGAAAGTCCTTTTGCCTCGGCCATCAGTACGTAATCTTCTGAAAGAGTCGTAATCATAGCATTACGCATACCAAGCAACCAGCCAGCAATGGAACTGATAACAATCGTAAATGCTGGCAAGACCCCGTGCAGGATAGCACTTAAAATGAAGTCCGGAGTCAAACCTGGCACGGTATTATCGGTATCGTAACCGCCATTGATTGGAAACCAGTTGAGCAGGAAACCAAGCACGTAGAGCAAAATGAGGGCCAGCCAGAAGTAGGGTATAGCAGAAAGAAAAGTAAAGAGCGGTGAGAGGATCGCATCTAAACGAGAACCACGCCGCCAGGCCACAATCACGCCAAGCAGTGTACCCAGGACAAAGCTGATGACGAGCGCAATTCCTACAAGCATGAGCGTCCAGGGAATTTCCTGGGCGATAACCTCAGAAACGGGCGTAGGGAAATAGGTAATCGAGACACCCAGGTTGCCATGGAGCAGGTTATTAAGGTATTGCAGGTATTGCGACCACAAAGGATCATGATTAATGCCAAATAATATTTCTAGCGCATGCTGCGCCTGTGGCGTGAGTCTTCCGTGCAGCCGGGCCATGAGCGTTTGAGCGGGATTGCCCGGGGCCAGGCGTGGAATAAGAAAGTTAAGTGTTGCTGAAGCCCAGAGGGCCACCAGGTAAAAGCCGATGCGACGGAGCAGATGGCGCATCATGATCCCCCTTCCAGAGGTGTTTTTTTATAGCAATCTCAGATTGATAGCGCACCCCGCAAGGTGCAGTACCCTGGAGGAGAAGGTGTTGCTACCACAATAGGATAGCAACACCTTCTCCCCAAGAGCTTCATGTGATTACCCGACCGGATGCAGATTCAGCAGCACGATTTCACAATCTGGCGCATTGAGGTTCGATGGTACCGCATACGGGTTAGACGCATCTGGCCAACCTGTAAAGTGGGTAGTAGTGTACTCATTCCAGTACGGTTCATTGGTGAGCGGGATGCTGGGTAACTGCTCAACCATAATCTTTTGTAGGCCGATAATAGCGTTTTTCTGCACAGTAGGATCGGTTGAAGTGGCAAATTGATTCAAGAGCTTGTCGGTCGTGGGATCGTTCCAGCGCTCCATGTTTGAGTTGGCCTGTTGGCCAATAGGCGCCGTATTTGTACTCCTCAAGAGGCCGTCGTAGATGAAGTAGGGCGTTGGGCCAGGATTCGTCCACAACATGGATGCGCTGTAGGTCCCCATCTGCAAGGCGTTGTACCAGGCATCCTGAGACATAGTGTTGACGGTGACGTTAATACCGACAGCTTTAAAGTCACTGGCCATGATCTGGCAATCAGTAATCCAGTCGGTCCAACCCTCGACGACGTTGATCGTAAAGGAAAGCTTTTTGCCGTTCTTGTCGGCATAGATGCCATCAGAGCCCCTGGTAAAGCCGGCGCTCTGTAGCAATTGGACCGATTTGTTGGGGTCTAAGGTAAAGCTAGTATTGGCATAGTCAGGCGAGAGATAGCTCTTATTTTCTGGTAGTACCAATCCGGTAGGACTGGCAACAGGCTCGTAGCCGCTCTCACCAATCTTGTAGAGCTTCTGACGATCGATGGCATAACTGATAGCCTGGCGCACAGGCAGCAGATTAAAGGGGTATTTGGCGGTGTTGAGAAAGAGCAAGACCATGTCACTGGAAGGGAACCAGTAGTGATTATGGGCCGGATCGCGGCTGACAAAGGTCTGTTGAAGGTTAGGGACGAAGAGGCCGGCCCAGTCAACTTTGCCACGATCGAGCGCCAGTTCCGCACTTGTATTTGAGTTGTAGGCCGGGAAATTCAGTTGATTGACCTCGGGTTTGCCAGGCTGCCAGAAGTTCGGGTTCTTGGCCAAAGTATAGAGCTGAGGTGTGAATGTCTTCAAAATATACGGCCCTGTACCAATCGGGTTGGGATCGGCGTAATTACTCGCATCACCTTTGACCTGAGACCACTGGTGCTTGGAGAGGATATAGGTCTGCCCAGCCACATACCAGAGCAAGGGGCTGAAAGATGTATTCAAAGTTACCACTACAGTGCTTGGGTCGGTCGCAGTCACGCTTTTGAGAGACTGCCAGATGCCGTTTGTATCCATAGCGGGATACTTCTTAAGGAGATTGAAGGTAAACACGACATCGTCACTCGTCAAGAGTTGGCCATCCGACCACTTCACACCTGGCCGCAAGTGAAAGGTCTCTACCGTAGCATCAGTCGAAACCGAGTAGCTTGAAGCCAGCCAGGGTTTGATAGTGCCATCCAGGCGATTAAAGAAGAGCAGAGTTTCATAGATCATGCCCTGCGCCCCGATATTGTAATTGGGGTTATAGGGGTTAAAGACCCTGGTGAAGTCACCATTTGTGTTTCCCACAATTGTAAGAGGGCTCTGCTTATGGGACGTTGGGGTTGTAGTCCCCCCACAGGCAGATAAGATGATAACAAGCACCATGAGACACGAGAGGAGGAGCATGCCCAGGCTTGTCTTCCTCATAGATAGGGAATGAAGGATCATCGATAACCTCCTAACACTGAATGAGTGGATCAAGCGCCGATCCAAAAGAACAATCGGGACCTACCTATACATAAGTATTCTTACTCGTAAACTCACAGAGCTTGAGCAAACGAGTTCGAGGATGAAATGCTCCAAATTATGCAATCTGTGCATCACACCTCTCATAGCAACCTACAAAGTTGCCGTGTCTGACGGAGTTGGCAGCGAAATATGATAGTCAGCGCCACAAGATGCACGTACTACAAGGTGAGTAGGAAGTTGAATACGAACAGATTGGACTCCGGTAGAGCTGGCCTCTTCATAACCCTTTTTCGAGGTTCTACTCGTCCTTGGAAGAGCGGAGATACCACCCCCTGAAAGCCCTGGTTTATCAAGCATAGATAAGAGTAACTCGATGCCGCGCTGGCCCATCTCGAGATAGGGTTGTCGCACAGTCGTAAGCGGAGGACGAGTGTGCACCGAAGGAACATCATCGTCAAAGCCTACGAGAGCGATATCCTGTGGAATAGAGAGGCCAAACTCCTCGGCAGCTGCGAGTACGCCGTATGCCATCTGGTCAGCAGACGCAAAAATAGCGGTAGGGCGTTTTTCAAGAGGAAGTTCGAAAAGTTTGATAGCACAGGCACGCCCGCTGGGAGGTAGAAAATCACCTGTCAGTACAAGCTCAGGATCGGGAGCTATGCCAGCATCAAGCAGCGCTTTACGATAGCCCTGATAACGATCGTGTGAAACGAGGTATTCAGGCGGTCCCTGAATATGGGCAATGCGCCGGTGGCCTAACCTGATCAGGTGGCTCACTGCTTCGTAGGAGCCAGTCTCATTATCCGCACCAACCCATGGAGTGGTTTGTATTTGCTGATCATCGATAATCACGACTGGAAAGCCCTGGTTGTAAAGGCGCGTTAGATGCTGCGATACCTGTTCGGGATAGATAGCAAGGAGGCCAGCAGTAAGTTGGGCTGCTAGCAAACGGTTGATAACTTCGCTGCGGTCTCTGGCAAGGTCTTCATCGTTAATGCTATAAAGGACAAGTTCATAAGGGGATTGCTTGACAACTTCGACAATGCCACGAGTGAGATCAGGAATGAGTGGCCAGCTCCAGGCAGGAATAAGCATGCCAATAAGTCGGCTCCGGCCACCCGCCAGCCCGGAAGCGGTCATGCTGGGAACGAAGTTTTGCTCCTCAATGACACGCAGGACACGTTCACGCGTCATGGGATCTACATCTGACTTATGATTTAAGACACGGGAGACAGTGGTCTTAGATACGCCAGCTAAACGGGCGATGTCGTCAATGGTGGGTTTTCTTGACATATACCTCCCTTGCGCGTGCCGGACTTCTCGCACTCTTGAAAACGGTTGCGGAAGCGGTTGCGGAAGCGGTTCCGCACACTTTAAAATAAGTATATGGATAGAAGAGATAAATGTCAAGGGATTTTACATAGAAAAAGAGCTTCTGCTCGAACTGATGCCTTTGAAATATCAAGGGCATTAAAGTTTGAGCAGAAGCTCTGTTTTCCTACCCCACGGGTCTTAACACAGGTATTTCTCGCCTGATGTCAAAGCGCAAGTGTT
>Ga0209647_1002003_pt1 | contig 16775 bp, 17 predicted proteins | sample GraSoi_2013_60cm_FD_185827 | JGI IMG/M metagenome (GOLD analysis project Ga0209647, IMG submission 185827) | Grasslands soil microbial communities from the Angelo Coastal Reserve, California, USA - Sample 9_17_2013_60cm (SPAdes) (version 2) | ecosystem: Environmental > Terrestrial > Soil >...
GACGAGCAATCCGGCGAGCAGGACCATCCAGAACAACGGCTCGTAGAGCTTGGTCGCCAGGAACGCGAGGATCTCGCCGGCGTGGGGAAGCCGCTCCATGAGCCGCGAGATCGCGGAGCCGCCGACAAGGTCGGTGGGAAGCGCGTGCGCGGCTCGCAGGATGAGCCAGGGAGCGGCGAGCGCATAGGCCGGCCATAGCCTGGGCAGCCGCGCGCGCGCCCGGGACCACGACAACGCCGCGAGCGCGAGCGTCACCACCACCAGCAAAGCCATCCCTTCGTTCTTGCAGTTCGCCGCGAAGCCCAGCAACAGCGCGCCGTGGCGCCACGCGGCGGGGTCGTCGTCGTGCAGGAGCGCCCCCCGCACGAAGAGCACCCCGGCGCCCCCGAAGGCGATGAGCGCTCCTTCCGCCAGGCCGATGTGCCAGCTGAGGGCGAGCGGCGTCAGTGCAAATGTCAGGAGCGCGGCGAAAAACGGCGTCGTCTCGCGCGCGGCAATCCCGCGCGCGACGAGCAGCAGCGCAACCGGCCACGCCACGAACAGCAGGCTCAGCGGGCGGTCGTCCCAGCCGCCGGCCGCGAGCGAGACGAAATCGAAGTTGAGCGGCACGAGGAGGGGATAGTCGGGATGGGCGAAGAAGTTCCAGCGGCTCTCGAGAAACCGCCAGTCGATGCGGCCCGCCTCGAGGAATGTCTTCGCCTTGAGGCCCCAGATCGCCCAGAAGTCCCACTCCCAGAGCGGAGCGGGCGTGGCGTACAGCGCGTAGCAGGCGAGGATGACGAGCGTGAGGATGTCGATGAGATGCGCGCGCCCCGCGTCTGGCTTGTGGCCGGGCGCCGATTGTCGCCTCGCGATCATCACGGCGATCGCGAACACGGCAAGCGCGGCCGCCGACACGGTGACGAGCGTCCAGCGCACGTCAACGATGGAGAGCGCCAGCAGCACGAGAAAGATCGCGCCGCTGCCGTAAAGGAAAGCCAGCCCGGCGAGGAGCGCGCCGCTCGCGCGCCGATCGACGGCCAGCGCGATGGGAATGCCGAGGACGGTCAAGCCGAGGATGGCAACGAGCGCGGAGGTCATCGCCGGTACAGCGTTCCGCCCTCGCCGCGCCAGACGACCTCGGCGGCCGCGGGCAGCGTCACCCCGAATGCGGCGATGTAGCGCGCGGCGCCGAGGTTGTCCGGCAGCTCGCGGCTCTGCTGATCGACGAGCGGCAGCACTTCGCGGCCGGTGAGAAAGTAGCTCGCGCGGTAGTACGCGTAGTCGTAGCCCCCATCCCACTTCGAGGCCGGCACGAGGATGGCGACCGTGTCGCCCGGCGCCGTGTGGGCGCGCACGCCGGCGAGGAAGCCCGGGTATTGCGGCCATCGGCGGTCGGGAAAGGCGGCGAGCGCTTGCGCCTGGGCGCCGCGATCGACGAACGGCAGCTGCAGCAGGCCGGGCTCGAGGCGCGTCGCCACGATGGCTGCCAGCGCCAGGATGGCGAGCGCGCGATGGAGGGTCACGACACGATTGTACCGAGGCCCGTTTTCGCGCCGGTCATTCGATCAGGCAGATCGCTTGCGCCGCGATGCCCTCGCCGCGTCCCGCGAATCCCAGCTTCTCGGTGGTCGTCGCCTTCACGTTGACCGCGTTGCGCGGCACCGCGAGGTCGGCGGCGATGTTGGCGACCATGACGGGAATGTGCGGCGCCATGCGCGGGGCCTCGGCGATGATGGTCGCGTCGACGTTCACCACGCGCAGCCCCAGGTCGCGCAGCAGCTTCGCCACGTGGCGCAGCAATTCCCGGCTGTCGATGCCCTTGTAGCGTGGGTCGGTGTCCGGGAAATGCTTGCCGATGTCGCCCAGGGCGGCGGCGCCGAGGAGCGCATCGCAGATCGCGTGCAGCAGGACATCGGCGTCGCTGTGCCCGGCGAGCCCCTTGTCGTGCGCGATCTCCACGCCGCCGATCACCAGGCGGCGCCCGGCGGCAAGCGCGTGCACGTCGAATCCCTGGCCGATGCGCATCGTCACATCCTCACCCGGCCGCGTTGCTGCAGGATCATCTCGGCCACCTGCAGCTCCTCGGCGAAGGTCACCTTGATGTTGGTGCTCTCCCCCTGCACCAGGCGTGGCGTGTTGTACCCCATCGCCTCGACCGCGGCGGATTCGTCGGTGGCGTCGGGCTTCTTCTCGAGGCCCCGGCGCAGCAGCTCGTAGCGGAACATCTGCGGCGTCTGCGCGCGCCACAGGCCCGCGCGAGCGATCGTCTCGGCGACGCGCTGGTTCTCGTCGGCGCGCTTGAGCGTATCGGCGAGCGGCATGGCGAGGAGCCCGCCCACGGGGTCGTCGCCGATCTCGTCCAGGAACTGCTCGACCAGCTCCCTCAGGATGCACGGGCGCGCGGCGTCGTGCACCAGGACCCAGTCGTCCTTGGCGACCGTCGGGGCGAGGTGCGCGAGGGTGTTGGCGACGGTCCCGGCGCGCGTCACCCCGCCGCTGAACACCGCTTCGACTTTGTCGGGAAGCGCCGTCCAGTCGTGCGCGGCCCAGTGGCGGTCGAGCGGCGAGAGGCATACGAAGACTCGCTCGATGCGCGGGACCGCGGCGAGCGTCTCGATCGCATGGAACATCATGGGTTTCCCGGCGAGGGGAATGTATTGCTTGGGTACGGCATCCCCGATGCGCGTGCCTTGCCCCGCGGCCGGCACCAGTGCGAAGACTTTTGGCATGAGCGGATCACTGGAGGGGCTCCATTATACTGTCGACCCATGAGAGCGCGGCGGATCTTCGCGTTCCTCGCGTGCCTCGCGGCGGGTTGCGGCGAGGCACCGAACGCCATCGCGCCGATCGAGGAATCGGGCGAGTTGGTGGTTCTCACCGTCAACGGCCCCAACACCTACTTCGAGGACGCCCAGGGGCTCGCCTCCGGCTTCGAGTACGACCTCGTGACGATGTTCGCGCGCGAGGTGGGAGCGCGGCCGCAGTTCCTGATCGTCGACAATCCGGCGCAGATCGAGCAGGCGCTGCGCAAGGGCGAGGCGCACCTCGCGGCCGCGGCGATGGCGCGCCACTTCGACTTTCCCGGCGGCCTCGCGTGGGGCCCCTCCTACCTCAACACGCAGCATCAGGTCGTCTGCCGCGCCCCCGAGGTCAAGGCGAAAAAGCCCGAGGAGCTGGCCGGCAAACGCGTTGGCGTGATCGAGGAATCGGTCGCCGACTACCTGCTGTCCGACCGCTCGATCTTCAACGTCCCCATCGAGCGCCTGTCGCCGGGCACCTCGACCGCGGAGCTGCTGCAACAGGTCGCCGCGGGCGCCCTCGACTGCGCGCTGGTCGAATCGACGCGCTACACCCTCGCGCGGCGCTATTTTCCGCAGCTCGAGGTCGCCTTCAGCGTCGGCAAGCCGGTCGACTACGCCTGGCTGGTGTCGACCGTCGACAAGAAGAGAATCCTCGACGCAGCCGGCCCCTTCTTCGAGCGCATTCGCAAGGACGGAACGCTCAAGCGCCTCGTCGATCGCTACTACGGGCATGCGCTGCGCATGAGCGCGATCGATTCGGGGGCGCTGATGGAGAAGATCGGCGCGGTCCTGCCGCGCCTGAAGCCCCATTTCCTCGAGGCCGAGCGCGTGAGCGGCGTGGACTGGAGGCTCATCGCCGCCATCGGCTACCAGGAGTCGCATTGGGACGCGGGCGCGACTTCGCCCACGGGCGTGCGCGGCCTGATGATGCTCACCGACGAGACCGCCGATCGCCTGCAGATCAGGAATCGGCTCGACGCCCGCGACAGCATCGTCGGCGGCGCGCGCTACTTCGCGCTCCTCAAGGAAGGGATCGCGCCGCGCATCGCCGAGCCCGACCGCACCTGGCTGGCACTCGCCGCCTACAATCTCGGCATCGGCCATCTCGAGGACGCGCGCATCGTCGCCCAGCGCGGCGGCCTCAATCCCGACAAGTGGCAGGACGTGCGCCAGGTGATCGGCAAGCTCGCGGACCCCGCCACGTATCCGTCGCTCAAGCACGGCTACGCACGCGGCCTGGAGGCGCTGCAGCTCGTGGACAACGTGCGCAACTACTACGACATCCTCGCGCGCATGCAGCCGCGCGACGAGCCCGACTTGCCGCTCGCCGACGCCGCCGATCAGGCTTTCCCGAAGGGCTCCGCGGCCGCGAGGTGAGCGGTGTCGTCCCACGCGGCGACGCTCCAGGTCCCATCGGCGAACGCCAGCTCGTTGAACGCGGCGTTGACGATCGGCACCTTGTGCGGCGTCGAAAGCGCGATGCCGTGAATGCGCCGGTAGATCGTCGCAAGGACGCCGCCGTGGGTAACGACGACGACGCGCTTTCCCGCGTGCTCAACGGCGAGCTCATCGAGCGCGCGGCTGATGCGCTCGTGGAAGGCGCGCCGGCTCTCGCCGCCGGGAATCGCGAAATCCGGATCGGATTCACGCAGGCGCGAGAACGCGTCGGGAAAGCGCGCGCCGGCCTCGTCGTAGGTGAGCCCCTCGCCCAGCCCGAAGCAGCGCTCGCGCAGCCGTGAATCCCGGGCGACGGTACGCCCGCATCGAATGGCGATCTGCGCCGCCGTGTCCATCGCACGCCCGAGGTCGCTCGAAACGATGGCATCGATGCGCTCGCCTGAGAGCCGCGCGCCGATTGCTTCCGCCTGCGCCCGGCCTTCCGCGGTGAGCACGCTGTCCGTCTGCCCCTGGATACGCGACTCGCGATTCCACTCGGTCTCGCCGTGGCGCACGAGGATGAGGCGAGTCGCCATGTGCGTCAGCCCTGCTACGCCGGGATGACGGTCATTCCGCCCATGAACGGCACCAGAGCCTTCGGCACCGTCACCGAGCCGTCGGCGTTCTGGTAATTCTCGAGGACGGCGACCAGCGTGCGGCCGACCGCGAGCCCCGAGCCGTTGATCGTGTTCAGGGGCTGGACCTTTCCCTTCTCGTCGCGATAGCGCGCCTGCATGCGGCGCGCCTGGAAGGCCTCGAAGTTGGAGCACGACGAGATCTCTCGATAGGCGTTCTGCCCCGGCAGCCACACTTCGAGGTCGTAGGTCTTGGCGCTCGCAAAGCCGGTGTCGGCCGTGCACAGCAGCATGGTTCGATAGGGCAGCTCGAGGCGCTGCAGGATCGCTTCCGCGTTGCGCGTGAGCTCCTCGTGGGCCTCGGTCGATTGCTCGGGGCGGACGATGCGCACCAGCTCGACTTTCTCGAACTGGTGCACGCGGATCATGCCGCGCGTGTCCTTGCCGTAGCTCCCCGCCTCGGAGCGGAAGCAGGGGCTGTGGCACGCGTACTTCATCGGCAGGTCCTTCGCGTCCACGATGGCGTCGCGCACGAAGTTGGTGACCGAGTACTCGGCGGTCGGGATGAGGTAGAGGTCGCGACCCTCGATCTTGAAGAGGTCGTCCTTGAACTTGGCGAGGCTTGAGACGCCGTCGGCGCACTCGCCGGTCACCATGTAGGGCGTGTAGACCTCGGTGTAGCCGTGCTCGTCGGTGTGGACCTGGAGCATGAGCTGCGTGAGCGCGCGATGCATGCGGGCGACCGCGCCCTTGAGCACGTAGAAGCGCGCCCCCGAAGTCTTCGCCGCGGTTTCGAGGTCGATGCCGCGCAGTCCCGCGCCGATGTCGACGTGGTCCTTCGCCGGAAAATCGAACGCGCGCAGCGTTCCCCAGCGGCGCACCTCGACGTTGTCGTCGCTCGATCGTCCGTCGGGCACTTCGGGGCGCGGGATGTTGGGGATCACGCGCAGGAATGCGGCCTGCTTCTCCTGCAGCGAGGCGAGCGCGATCTCGTTCGCCTTGAGCTCCTCGCCGATGCCGCCGACTTCCTTCAGGACCGCGGAGGCGTCCTCGCCCTTGCCCTTGAGCACGCCGACCTGCTTGGAAAGCGTATTGCGCTTGCCCTGCAGCTCCTCGGTGGCGAGCTGCATCTTGCGGCGCTCGTCCTCGAGCGCGCGGAAGGCGGCCTCGTCGAAATCGAAGCCGCGGCGTTTCAGGCCCGCGACGACGGCGGGAAGGTCTTTCCGGAGCAGCTGGATGTCGAGCATTCCGACATTTTAGCTTTTCCTCATTTCGCCCGGCCCGCCGCGAGGCCCTGCACTGCCTCGAGCGCCTTCTCGACGTTCGCCGCGGGCAACATCCCGCCGACGGTGGCCGCCACTTTGCCATCGGGCGAAACGACGAACGTCGTGCGCTCCGTGAACCCGTGATCGATTTCGACGCCGCGCGAGTCCTTCGCGCCGGCGCGCGCCTCCTTCACGGCGAGGTCGTACGACTTCGCGATCCGGCCATCGGCATCGGACGCCACGGGAAACTTGCTGTTGCAGTACTCGGGGTCCTTCGAGAAGTCGTTCAGGCGAGCGATGCTATCCAGCGACACGCCGATGATGCTCGCCCCGGCCGCGGCGAACTTCTCCTGGCTGACCGCGAAAGCGCGGGCCTGGATGTTGCATCCGCTGGTGTACGCGGACGGATAGAAATAAACGACGACCGGGCCCTTCTTGAGCGCGTCCTTGAGCGAATAGTCCGTTGCCTTTCCCGCGAACGAGGCCTGCGTGCTGAACTCCGGCGCGACGTCGCCCGCCTTGAGAGCGGCCGCGGCCGGCAACGCGAGGGCGCTCGACAACAGGCAACCGCATACGAGATGTTTCATGGAATCCTCATTTCCTGGGAGTGTTACGGCAAACACGGGCGGGGGGCGGGCTATTCCGGCTTCTTCTTGGCGCTCGCATCGAGCGCGCGCAAGTGCTGCAGCTTCTCACGGATCTTCGCCTCGAGCCCTCGATCGGTCGGCTGGTACCAATGGGGACGCTCCATCCCTTCCGGCCAATAGGTCTCGCCCGCGGCGTACCCTTCGTCCTCATCGTGCGCGTAGCGGTAGTCCTTGCCGTAGCCGAGGTTCTTCATCAGCTTTGTCGGCGCGTTGCGGATGTGCAGCGGCACGGGGCGCGTGCCGTCCTCGGCGATGAAGGCGCGCGCGGCGCCGAAAGCCGTGTAGACGGCGTTCGACTTGGCGGCGATCGCGAGGTAGATCACGCATTCGGCAAGCGCGAGCTCGCCCTCGGGACTGCCGAGACGCTCGTAAACCTCGGCGGCGTTGAGGGTGACTTCGAGCGCGCGCGGGTCGGCGAGCCCGATGTCCTCGCTCGCCATGCGGATCATGCGGCGCGCGAGATAGCGCGGGTCGACGCCGCCGTCGAGCATGCGCACCAGCCAATACAGGGACGCATCCGGATCGGACCCTCGCACGCTCTTGTGCAACGCCGAGATCTGGTCGTAGAAGTTTTCGCCGCCCTTGTCGAAGCGTCGTCCGGCCCGCTGCGCGACGGCGTTGACGAAATCGACGTCCGCGCCGCGTCTGCCCTCGACACGCGCGGCCTGCGCCACCTGCTCCACGAGGTTCAGCGCCCGGCGCGCGTCGCCGTCGGCGAATTCGGCGATGCGCTTGCCTGCTTCCGTGGTGGCGTCGACCTTCTCCGCCTCGAAGCCGCGCACGATCACCTGGTCGAGCTCCTCGGGCTTGAGGCTTTCGAGCACGTATACCTGCGCGCGGGAGAGCAGCGCGCCGATCACCTCGAAGGACGGATTCTCGGTGGTCGCGCCGATGAAGGTGAGCAGCCCCGACTCGACGTGCGGCAGGAAGGCGTCCTGCTGCGCCTTGTTGAAGCGGTGCACCTCGTCGACGAAGAGGATGGTCGCGCGTCCATATTGGTCGCGCGAGAGGCGCGCGCGCTCGACCGCGTCGCGGATCTCCTTCACGCCCGAGAGCACCGCCGAGATGGCGATGAATTCGGCGTTGAACGCATGCGCCATCAGGCGCGCCAGCGTGGTCTTGCCCACGCCCGGCGGCCCCCACAGGATCATCGAGTGCGGCTTCCCGGCGCGCAACGCGACGCGAATCGGCTTGCCTTCGGCGAGCAGGTGCTGCTGCCCGACCATCTCGTCGACGGTCTTTGGGCGCAGGCGCTCCGCGAGCGGGACGTTCACCTCGCCCGAGGCCGCGAAAAGGTCTCGCGATTCGTTCATACCTCGATTATCCATCGACGGCGCCTATGTAAAGCATACTTGACATGGGCCCGGCGGCTGGCCTATCCTCATGTCAAGTTAACTTGACATGAGGAGGTACCCATGGATTCCCAACCGACTCTTTCGCTCGGCACCAACCACGGGCGTCGCGTGCTCATCGCGGGCGCGACGTGGTTCCTCGTCTACCTGGCGTCCCGCTTCGCCCTTCAGGAGTTCCACCTGGTCGCCCCCTGGGCCTGGGTGGCCGCCTTGGCCCACCTCTTCGCGTTCTTCTGGTTCGTGGCCGTCGTGGAACGCGCCCTGAAAAGCGCCGACGAGCTGCAGCGCCTGATCCAGCTCGAAGCCCTGGCGCTGGCGTTCTCCACCACGATGGTCTTGCTGATGACGCTCGGATTGATGGAGATCTTCCATGGGGGACGCCTGCAATTCCCCCTGCTCGACATTTGGGCGATGCTGCCTGTGATCTACGCCATTTGTTTCGCTGTCGCCTACCAGCGGTATCGCTGACGTGCGCAACGACTTGAGGGAGCGCCGCGCCGAACGCGGCTGGTCACAGGCCGACCTCGCCGACAAGCTCGACGTTTCGCGCCAGACCATCAATGCGATCGAAACGGAGAAGTACTCGCCGAGCCTCGAGCTCGCGTTCAAGATCGCGCGCCTCTTCAAGGCGCGCGTCGAGGATGTCTTCCAGGGGTAGGCGCCGGGCTACTTCTTGACGGGAGCGTCCTCGATGACGTCGGCGCCCGCCGGGGCGGTGAACTTGAACGCGTCGGCCGCGACCGCGGCGTTGGCCTTCAAGTCGGAGAACGCGAGCTTCGTGCGCCCACCGAGCTGGTCGAAGAGTTCCATCGCGGCGAGCGTGCGGCCCTTGAGGCCGAGGCGCACGCGCTCGAAGCCAGTGTCGGGCGCCTTCGGCGTCGCCTCCACCCACGCCAGGCCGTCGGCCGTGCCCGCGTCGCGCAGCGTGAAGAGCTTGGTGATGTCGTCCTTGCCAGCGAGGAGCGCGGCGGGCGTGGAGGAGATCGCCGCGTCGATGCGCTTCACCGTGACCTGGTTCAGGTCCGGATCGTGGATCCAGAGCTTCGCCCCGTCACCCACGAGGAGCTGCTTGTGCGGCTTCTCGTAGCTCCAGCGGAAGCGCCCCGGCCGCGAGAAGGCGAAGGTGCCCGACGCGGTCTCGACCACCTTGCCCGCGCGGTCGAGGACCTGCTGGTCGAAGCGCGCGGTCGCCGTGCGGGTGGACGTGTTGAAGGCGAGGAAGTCGTCGAGGCCGTTGGCGAGGACGGGAACGGAAAGAACGAGGATCAGGGCCGCGAGGGCCCGGGCGGCGCGCGGCACGCTACTTCTCCCGCGAATTGACGAGGATTTCGCGATTCCCGTTGGAGGCCATCTGCGAGACGAGCCCCGCCTTCTCCATGTCCTCGATCAGGCGGGCGGCGCGGTTGTAGCCGATGCGCAGGTGCCTTTGCACGAGCGAGATGGATGCGCGGCGGTTCTGGAGGACGATCTGCACGGCCTGGTCGTAGAGGGGATCGGCTTCTCCTGAGACAGCGCCTTCGCCGGAGGTTCCGTTCGCTTCGGTCTCCTCGGGATCGGCGAGGATGCCTTCGATGTACTGCGCCTCGCCCTGCTTCTTGAGCGCCTCGACCACGCGATGCACTTCGGCGTCGGCCACGTAGGCGCCGTGGATGCGGGTCGGCAGCCCATGTCCCGGCGTGAGGTAGAGCATGTCGCCCTGCCCCAGCAGGCTCTCGGCGCCCTGCTGGTCGAGGATGGTGCGCGAGTCGACCTTGGCCGATACCTGAAACGCGATGCGCGTGGGAACGTTCGCCTTGATGAGCCCGGTAATCACGTCCACCGAGGGCCGCTGCGTGGCCAGGATCAAATGGATTCCGCAGGCGCGCGACTTCTGCGCGATACGCGCGATCAGCTCCTCGACCTTCTTGCCGGTGACCATCATCAGGTCGGCGAGCTCGTCGATGACCACCACCAGCAGCGGCAGCGGCTCGAGCGTCTCCGGATCCTCCGGGGTCAGGCTGAAGGGATGCTTGAGCGGCTCCTTCTTCTCGATCGCCTCGCGGATCTTCTGGTTGTAGCTCGAGAGGTTGCGCACCGCGAGCGCCGACATGAGGCGGTAGCGGCGATCCATCTCCGCGACGCACCAGTGCAGCGCCGCCGAGGCCTGGCGCATGTCGGTCACGACCGGCGCAAGGAGGTGCGGAATGCCCTCGTAGACGGAGAGCTCGAGCATCTTCGGGTCGATGAGGATCAGCCGCACGTCGCTCGCCGCCGCCTTGTAGATGAGCGACAGGATCATCGCGTTGATCGCCACCGACTTGCCCGAGCCGGTGGTGCCGGCCACGAGCAGGTGGGGCATGCGCGCGAGGTCGGCCACCGCAGGCTTGCCGGTGATGTCCTTGCCGAGCGCGAGCGTGAGCTTCGAATGCATGTCGGCGTACGCCTGCGAGCCGACGATCTCGGCCAGGCGCACGATCTCGCGCTTCGGATTCGGGATCTCGAGCCCCATGCACGACGTTCCCGGGATCGTCTCGACGACGCGAATCGCCATCACCGAGAGCGCCCGCGCTAGGTCGCGCGCGAGGTTCACCACCTGCGAGCCCTTCACGCCCACCGCGGGCTCGATCTCGTAGCGCGTGATGACCGGGCCCGGATAGGCGGCGACGACCTTCACCTGCACGTTGAAGTCGAGGAGCTTCCTCTCGATGAGGCGCGAGGTGTACTCGAGCGTCTCCGGCGTGGGGCGCTCGACGTGCGCCGCGTCGGGCGCGTCGAGCAGGTTGAGCGGAGGCAGCGGCGAATCGGGCAGGTCGGCGAAGAGCGGCACCTGCTTCTCGCGCACGGCGCGCTCGCTCCGCGGGACCTCGACGTGCGGCATCTCGATGCGGATCGGCTCGTGCTCCTCGAAGAGCTTCTTCGCCACCTCGACCTTGTCCTCGCGCTCCTGCGCGGCGATGCGCCCTTCCTCGCGGTCGCGCCGCGCCTCGATGCGGCTCATGACCGCGCTCCACGCCCATTCGGCGCCCGCGCCGACCGTCTCGGCGACACGCAGCCAGGAAAGGCCGGTGAAGAGGCTCACCGCCCCCGCAAGCGCGGCGATCAGCATCAACGTGGCGCCGGTGAATCCGAACGCGGGCGCGAGCCCACCGGAGAGCAGGTTGCCGAGCGCGCCGCCGGCGGGAAACCCGAGCGCCGGGGAGAGGCTGTGCAGCCGCATGGCCTCGAGAGTGGCGCTCGCGACGAGCGTGACCGCGAAACCGACGAGCGAGACGGCGAGCGAGCGCCGGCTGAGGCTCTCCCATGCTTCCACGCGCCGGTAGAGGCGCAGGATGCCGAAGGCGGCGAGGCCGACCCACCACCACGCCGAGAGCCCGAAGAGGTAGAAGAGCGCATCGGCGATCCACGCGCCCGCGACTCCGCCCTTGTTCGCGATCGCGGCGCCCGTGCCGCTGAAGGACGGCCCCGGGTCGGAGCGGTGGTACGTGGCGAGGATCAAAGCGAGATAGAGGCCGACGGCGAGGAGCGCGATCCAGCCCGCCTCGCGCATCGCTCGCCCGAGGCGCGGGTAGCCGTTGGGAAGCGCAGTTACGGCGATGGTGGCGTCTCCGTCACAGGGAAAGCGGGAATTCGCGGTTGATAATGGTGATCGACTTCGACTCGATCGAGATGAAACCGCGCTCCGAGAGGTCCTTGAGGATGCGGTTCACCATCTCGCGCGAGGCGCCGACCATGTTGGCGAGGTCCTGCTGCGAGAGCTTCTCGCTCACCATCAGCTTGCCGTTGTTGTAGACCGCGAGCTCGAGCAGCGTGCTCGCCACGCGCCCGTAGACGTCCATCAGCGCGAGCGTGCCGATCTTGCGGTCGGCCTCGCGCACGCGCTGCGCGAGCATCTGCATCACCATGTTGGCGATCGTCGGCGCCCGCTCGATGACGCGCTCGAACGCGGCGTGCGAAAGCACCAGGAAAGTCGAGGCCTCGGTCGTGGTCACCGAAGCCGAGCGCGCCTGCTTGTCGATCATCGACAGCTCGCCGAAGAAGGCGCCCGGCCCGAGCATCTTGAGCGTGATCTCGCGCCCGTCCTCGTCGCCGATGAAGACCTTCACCTTGCCCGCCTCGATCATGTAGAGCGAGTCGCCCATCTCGCCCTCGGTGAGCACCACCGCGTTCTTCGCGTAGGTCTTCTCGACGGCGACGGAGCGCACGACGTCGAGCTCCTTGTCGGAGAGCTGCTGGAAGAAGGGGACCGCCTTGAGCGCCATCGTGCGCTCGCCCACGGCTGTTCTTTTCGCGTCCTGGGCCATCGCTCTTAATTACCCAAAATCCCCTTATTTGTCAATCGGTTAGGGGGTTAAGCTGAGATACCCCCTTAATTTCAGGGACATACGCTCTGGACAACGAATGCGATAATCCCCATTTCACTGTTTCATCGCAGCACTTTTTACCTCCATCCCGTGACGACCAGACATTCCCGCCTGCTGATTCTCGGCTCCGGTCCCGCCGGCTATACGGCCGCGGTGTACGCCGCACGCGCCAACCTGAAGCCGGTCCTCATCACCGGGCTCGCCCAGGGCGGCCAGCTGATGACCACCACCGACGTCGACAACTGGCCCGCCGACGCGATGGGCGTGCAGGGTCCCGAGCTGATGGACCGCTTCCTCAAGCACGCCGAACGCTTCGAGACAGAGGTGATCTTCGACCAGATCCACACGGCGAAGCTGGGCGAGAAGCCGATCGCCCTGGTGGGCGACGCCGCGACCTACACCTGCGACGCGCTGATCATCGCGACCGGCGCCTCGGCGATGTACCTGGGGCTCGAGTCGGAGCAGAAGTACATGGGCAAGGGCGTCTCCGGCTGCGCGACCTGCGACGGCTTCTTCTACAAGGGCCAGGACGTGTGCGTGGTGGGTGGTGGAAACACCGCGGTCGAGGAGGCGCTCTACCTCGCCAACATCGCGCGCCATGTGACCGTGGTGCATCGCCGCGACAAGTTCCGCGCCGAGAAGATCCTCCAGGACAAGCTCATCGCGCGCCAGAGCGAGGGCAAGGTGAACATCCGCTGGAACCACGTCCTCGACGAAGTGCTGGGCGACGCCTCCGGGGTGACGGGCGTGCGCCTGAAGTCGACCGTCGACGGGAAGTCGAGCGACCTCGCGCTCACCGGGTGCTTCATCGCCATCGGCCACAAGCCCAACACCGACATCTTCGCCGGCCAGCTCGAGATGAAGAACGGCTACATCATCACGAAGGCGGGGCTCGACGGGAACGCCACGGCGACCAGCGTCCCGGGCGTGTTCGCCGCGGGCGACGTGCAGGATCACGTCTATCGCCAGGCGGTGACCAGCGCCGGGACGGGTTGCATGGCGGCGCTCGACGCCGACAAGTACCTCGAAAGCCTCACGTGAAGAAGGGCGACGAGAGCGACGTCTTTCGCGACGCCGTGAAAGACGCCCGGCCCCTCGCCCCGGCCAATCGCGTCGAGCCGTATCGCCGGGCGCCCGCGCCGATTCCCGCCAAGCGCTTCGAGGACGAGCGCGCGGTGCTGGTGGAGCTGGCGCGCTCGACCTTTGACGACGATGCCGAAATCGAAGGCGACGCTTCGTACCTGCGCCCCGGCTTGCCGCGCGACATCCTGCGCAAGCTGCGCCGGACCCATTGGGTGATCCAGGACGATCTCGACCTGCATGGACTCACCGCCGACGAGGCCGCCGCGGCGACCGCGGACTTCCTCGCCGAATGCCGGCGCCGGGGACTACGCTGCGTGCGCATCGTGCATGGCAAGGGCCTGCGCTCGGCCGGGCGCGAGCCGATTCTCAAGCGGCGCGTGCGTAAGCTCCTCACCCGCCGCGAAGAGGTGATCGCCTTCGTCGAGCCACGCGCCGCGCACGGAGGCGGCGGCGCCGTGGTGGTCCTGCTCGACGCCTAGAGGGAGCCCAGATGACACTGCCCTTGCCGCGCTGGGTGCTGCTGGCGCTCGCCGCGGCGGCGCTCGCGTCAGGCATCGACAACCTCACGCGCCCGCTGGCGAATCCCGACGAAGGGCGCTACTCGGAGATCTCGCGCGAGATGGCCGCCACCGGCGACTGGGTCACGCCGCGGCTGAACGGCATCAAGTATTTCGAGAAGCCGCCGCTGCAGTACTGGGCGAGCGCCGCGGCCTTCAAGGCCTTTGGCGAGAACGAAGCCGCGGCGCGCCTCTACGTGGGACTGTGCGGGCTCCTGACGGTGCTCATCGTCGCGTACACGGCGCTGCGCCTCTGGGATGCCGAGGCCGCCTTCGCCGCGGCGCTGGTCCTGGTATCGAGCCCCTACTTCATGGCGCTCGGCGGCATCGTCACGCTCGACATGGGCCTCACGCTCTGGACCACGGCCACACTCTGCGCGCTGCTGATCGCGGAGCATTCGCGCGAGCGCCCGCGCGAGCATCGCCGCTGGATGCTCGCGTCCTGGGCCGGGATGGCGCTCGCCGTGCTCTCCAAGGGCCTCGTCGGCATCGTCTTCCCCGGCGCGGCGCTTTTCTTCTACTGCGTGTTGCGGCGCGACCTGTCGATCCTGAGGCGCCTCGAGTGGCTGTTCGGCCTGCCGCTCTTCTTCGCCATCGCGGCGCCGTGGTTCATCGCGGTCTCGGCGGCCAACCCGGAATTCGCGCGCTTCTTCTTCATCCACGAGCACTTCGAGCGCTTCCTCACCACGGAGCACCGGCGGGTCGCAGCCTGGTGGTACTTCCTGCCGATCCTCGCGTTGGGATTCCTGCCATGGATGTTCGCGCTGCCCGCGGCGATTCGGCGCGCCTGGCGCGAGGAAGGCGCTTCGCCCGGATTCCAGCCAATGCGCCTGGTGCTCCTCTGGAGCGCGTTCGTGGTGCTCTTCTTCAGCGCCTCGAGCTCCAAGCTTCCCGCGTACATCCTGCCCGCATTCCCGCCGCTCGCGCTTGTGATCGGGCGCTACCTCGCGACCGCCTCCACGCGCTTGCTCGCCTCGTGGGCAGCCCTGGTCGCGCCGATCGCCCTCGCACTCGCTTTTGAGGCGTGGCGCGTCTCGGACGCCGCGCGCGACGACTGGACGCAGGCGCTCTACATCGGCGCCCAGGCCTGGGCCCTCGTCGCCGCCGCCGTGCTCTTAGTGGCGAGTGTGGCCGGCGCGGTGCTCCTGTGGCGCGGGCGGCGCTGGGAGGCGCTGGTCGTGGTCGCCTTCGCCTCGATCGCCCTGATCGATTGCCTCGAGAACGCCTACGAGGAGCTGTCCCCGCGGCAATCGGGACAGATCGTGGCCGACAAGATGAAGCCGCTCATCACGCCGGCGATGCGCATCTACAGCGTGAAGTCCTACGACCAGACGGTGCCCTTCTACATCGGGCGCACGCTTACGCTGGTGGACTACCTCGACGAATTCGCGACCGGCCTCGCCTCCGAGCCTGAGCGCCACATCGCCGGGCTCGACCGCTTCCGCGAGGAGTGGCTGCGGCCCGGGGACGCGCTGGCTATAATGCATCCCGACGCATTCCAGAGGCTTAAGTCGCAGGGCCTGCCGATGCAGGTGCTGCACGACGATCCGCGCCGAGTCCTCGTCCGCAAGCCATGACTTCCCTCACCTTCTCGCTCGTCATGGCCGGTGTCCTGCTCAACGCGGCCGCGCAACTGCTGCTCAAGGCGGGCACCAATCGCGTCGGTGAATTCGCCTTTGCGCTCGACAACGTCGTTCCCATCGGCATGCGACTCGCCGCCAATCCCTTCATCCTGGGCGGCCTCGCGTGCTACGTCGTGAGTGTGGTGGTGTGGATCATGGCGCTTTCGCGCGTCCCGGTGAGCGTCGCCTATCCGATGCTCTCGGTCGGCTACATCGTCAACGCCGTCGCCGCGTGGCTGCTCTTCGGCGAGTCGCTTACGGCGCAGAAGCTCGTGGGCATCGCCTTCATCGTGGTCGGCGTCTTCCTGGTGGCGCGCTCCTAGTGCAATTCCTGCCCTTCGCGCGCCCGACGATCGACGAGGCGATGATCGCCGCCGTGGGCGACACGCTGCGCAGCCGCTGGATCGTCACCGGCCCGCGCGCGGGCGACTTCGAGAACGCGCTGTCGCAGCGCTTCGGCGCCCGGCCGGTGCGCGCCCTCACCTCCGCGACCGCGGCCATGCAGGTGGCGCTCGAGGTCCTGGGAATCGGCCCGGGCGACGAGGTGATAGCCCCGGCGCAGAGCTTCTTCGTCACCGGCAACGTGGTCGAGCGCGCCGGCGCCACCGCCGTCTTCGTCGACGTGAACCTGCGCTCGCGCAACCTCGACTTCGCGCAGGCATCGGCCGCCGTCACGCCGCGCACGCGCCTGCTCCTGCCGACGCACTACAACGCGCCCCTCGATCCCGACCTCCTCGACGATTTCGCGCGCCGCCACAAGGTGCGCATCCTCGAGGACGCCGCGCTCGCGATCGGCTCGCGCACCTCGCGCGGTCCGGTCGGCGCGACTGGCGACCTGGTCGCCTTCAGCTTCCATCCCAACAAGAACATGACCACCATCGAGGGCGGCGCGCTGGTGATGAGCGACGCGCGCGAGGTGGCCCGGGTCGAGGAGCTTCGCTTCCACGGCATCCAGCGGCTCGACGACGGCACGCGCGACGTCGAGCATGCGGGGACGAAATACAACTTCTCCGACGTATCCGCGCGCCTGGGGCTCGAGCAGCTCGCGCACCTCGACGTATGGTGCCGCACGCGCGAGCGCCTCGCGCATCACTACTTCTCCTGCCTCGAGGGC
>Ga0209647_1002005_pt1 | contig 16774 bp, 11 predicted proteins | sample GraSoi_2013_60cm_FD_185827 | JGI IMG/M metagenome (GOLD analysis project Ga0209647, IMG submission 185827) | Grasslands soil microbial communities from the Angelo Coastal Reserve, California, USA - Sample 9_17_2013_60cm (SPAdes) (version 2) | ecosystem: Environmental > Terrestrial > Soil >...
CAATGCCATGGTCAGGCACCAGGCACACTGGCAGGCTCAGGCCGCCTGAGCCTGCCAGTGTGCGCACAACCCGCGTCACAGTTGCTGTTCTGTCACTGTGGGCATAGAGTCTGCAGGAACTGGCGTGATCTTCGTCTAGGAGGAGGGAGAGCACGCCATGACCAAGCCCCGAGAACCAACACCCACCGTGGCCTTCGTTGACGACTACTGTGCGCCCTACCGCGCCGTGTTTCCCAATGTCCGCCAGTTCGAACAGTTCACCCACCTCGAACTGGGCTTGGTGGCCGAGACCAAGCGCAAATCGCTGCCGCGTCTGGGCCAGACTACCAAGGCCGATCCGCAGGCCCTGCACCACTTCTTGGCCAAAGCCGACTGGTCGGTGGAGGCGGTGCGCGCGGTGCGGCTGGAGCTGACGCGCCAGGCGCTGCGCGAGCGCCCCTTCATCCTGTGTATCGACGAGACCGGTGATCGCAAGAAAGGCAAGACGACCGACTACGCCGCCAGCCAATACATTGGCAACGTGCACACGCTGGCCAACGGCGTCGTCTCGGTCAATGCCTACGGTGTGCTCGACACCGTCACCTTTCCCCTGGCTTTCCGCCTCTACAAGCCACGCCGCCGCCTCCAGCCGGGCGACGTCTACAAGAGCAAGCCGCAGCTGGCCGTCGAGCTCATTCAGGAGCTGGCGGCGCAGGGCTTCCACTTCAGTGTGGTACTGGCCGACAGCCTGTACGGCGAGAGCTACGACTTCATCTCGGCGCTGCATCGCTTGGGTCTGCAGTATGTGGTGGCCATCCGCTCCAACCACATCGTGTGGACCTTTCCCGGCGAGCGGGTGCGCCAGACGCGGTGGCGCCCCTTCGCGCGGGTCTTCACCGACGGGACAAGCGAACAGCGCTTTATCTGCGAGTTCGTCTTCGGTAAGCGCACCCCTACGCGCTATTACGTGGTCACCACCGACCCCGTCCATCTGCCCCCCGAGACCACGTGGCATCTCATGACCAACCTGCCGGGCAAGATCGAGCGCAGCGTGGGCAACACGTTCGGGCTGCGCACGTGGATCGAATATGGCTTCAAGCACGCCAAGGACGAGTTGGGCTGGGCGGATTACCGGCTGACCGATGCGCACAGTATCGAGCGCTGGTGGGAGCTCGTCATGTGCGCCTATTTGCTCGTGAGTCTGCAGGCGCCCGCGTTGGCGGTGGTCCCGGCAGTGGCCGCAGCGGACGAGCCCGCTGCCACGCCTGCCGCGGGACCGCCCGCCGTGGCGACGCAGCATCCGGCCTGGACCGACGATGCCAGTTGGAAACATCGGCTCACTAACCTGCGGTTATTCCTCCAGCCGTTCGTCTGTGCCAGCCTCCTGCTGCCCTGGCTCCGCATTCATCCCTTGCCGCATCTCTCCGCGGGGCTCGCCGACCTGTGTGCGCTCATGAATACCTACCACCCGCTCGTCCCACTTTGACAGAAGAGGGATTACCTCTTGCGCTGGCGCAGCCTAGCGGCAAATGTATGCCGTGCGGAGAAGGTGCCGGCGGGTAAGGAGAGGACAGGATGGCGCAGAAGCGCAGAGGCCGTGGCGAGGGCAGCGTACGCCTGCGCGCGGACGGGCGCAGGGAGGCCAGTATCGCCGTCGGTGATGGCACCCGCAAGAGCCACTACGCCAAGACGCAACGCGAGGCGCTGCGGTGGCTGGCGGATGCCCGGCGGGCCATCGAGCAGGGGGCGGTGTTGCCGGACGAGCGGCAGACCGTCGCGGCGTATCTCGCCACGTGGCTGACAGAAATGGGCTTTAGCCCGCTGCAAGCTGCCAGGTTTCAACCCGTGCGGTGAGGCGCTTCCAGGCTTTAGCCAAAAGTGCTGCCACCGGGCGCCGATCCTCTCCAGCCCGACCTGCTAGTTCGCGTGGGCGTGCAATCGCCGGCGCAGGCGGTGGAAGACGCCGATGCTCTTAGTGCCGTATTTCGCGCGCAGCGTCTCTGTGACGCCCAGTGTCAGATTGTCGCCCGCCAGCTCCCTTGCCGCGCGGCGCGCGTCATCCGCCAGCTCGCGCGAGCCGGCGTTGCCGAGCCGATCCGCTGCGGTGTTCATGCGCTTGATTGCCTCCGCCGTCTTCCCAGCGGACGTGAGGGTGTCGGCCTGGGCTTGTAATCGGTAGGCCGTGATGAGCTCGAGGGCCAATCGGACATCCTGGTGGATGGGGCCGCAGTCGCCCTGGGGATTGACGGGCAACTGCACGAGCTGCTCCAGATGCTCCCCATGCCCGCCTCCCAGTTGGGGCGCCCAATACTGTGCCGAGAGCCGGCCAAGCTCGACGGCGCCGTTGCGGCTGGAGAAGACGCCGGGGGTGAGCATCACCTCCCAGACGACCACCGCCGTTTCGACCTCCGGCCGGCCCACCAGCGCGCCGAGATCCAGGGTAACCTGCTCGGTTTCGCCGCCCCCGTTGGCCAGCGCGTCGGTCGGCACGCCGAATCCCTCGGCGATGTCGGGCGCCACCCGTGTCGCCCGCGCGATCCGCACGCCCGGCGCCGGCTCGAAGCTCATGCGTATGCCCGCCGCCAGCGTGGCGCGCAGCCGTGCGATCACGTCCTCGAAGATGGGCTGCACGTCAGCCGGCTTTTCGGCGAAGTTCGAGCTGCCACCGCTGATGGCGGCGAGCTTGTCGAGGAGGTCGCGATTCCATTCCAGGCCGAGGCCGAGTGTCGTAATCGAGATCCCCATGTCGCGCGCCTGCGCCGCCAGCTCTTTGCAGCGGTCATCATCGCCGCGGGTCATACCGTCCGTCAGCAACACCACGCTCGCTATCTTCGTGCGATTCTGGCGCGCGGCCAGTCGCTCGAGTGCGCCTTCGAGTCCCTTGCTGATCGAGGTCGATCCCTTGACGTGGATGTTGTCGAGCGCCGCCTCGATGCCCGGCCGCCCCTGCACGGTCTCGCCGTCGGCGACGACTTCAGAAAAGTCGTCGAACAGGACGATGGTCAGCAGGTCATCCAGATGGAGCTGATCCAGGATGTTGCGGACGGCCAGTTTGACGCCGGCGATCTTTTCGCCGCGCATCGTGCCCGAGCGGTCTATCACCAGCGCGAGGTCGAGCGGCTGGGGATCGATGACGGCGTTCTCGCGACTGGCGCCGATCTCGCTGAGCAGGTAGAAGCGCGTCATATCGTGAGGCGGCGTCACGCTCGGCTGCGCGGGGATGTAGCTAAGCGCCAGCATGGGAGGGGAGTGTGTAGTGTGCGGGTACGGGTTGAGATCGGGGGCCAGTGTGACGCGCGCGCGGTTTTGCGTGGCCTGATGCGCGGAGAGGCCGCCGGGCGCCACCGGAATGTGCGTCTGGCTCAGCGGGCCGGCAGCCTGCGGAGACACAATGCGCAGGGCCTTGTCGTAGGCCGCACGTAGCTGCGGCGTGCCGAGGACTTTGTACGCCTCGTTGATCACCTTGATGTGCTCGGGCGCGTTGGGATCATCTGGACTGGCGTCGGGGTGGTATTGGCGAACACGCTGGCGAAACGCCTGGCGAATCTCGTCCGCCGACGCATTGGGTGGCACCCCCAGCACGAGGTAGAAGTCCTGGCGCATGGCTTATCACTCCTCGGACTCCACAGCATCAACCACTACATCCGCCACTGTGCCCTCCGCTCCCTCGCTCGCGTGCGCTGGTTCGTCGCCAGCGCCGCTTGCGGTTCCTTCGGCCGTCGCGGCGAACTCTGCCGGCTGTTCGGCAGCGCCATTGGTCGCCCGGGAGGTATCCTCGGGCACGGCGCGCACGAAGACCACCACCGCCGTGCTGTTGTCGTGGCCGCCACTCTCGTTGGCCAGGGCAATCAGCTGCTCCGCGCAGGCGCGCGGATCCTCTGCCTGCGCCAACGTCTCGTCGAGCGCCGCGGGCTCTACCTCGTCCCACAGGCCGTCCGAGCACAGCAGCAGCCGGTCGCCGTCGCTGAGGGTAAAATCCAGGGTGTCGACATTGGTCTCGTCTTCCTGGCCGAGCGAGCGATAGAGCATGCTGCGCGGCACGAAGATATCCGGGTCGCTTAGCAAAGGATGATCAATCGCCTGCAAGCGTGCCAGCACCGAGTGATCCTCGGTCAGCTGCACGAGGGAGCCGGACCGCATCAAATACGCGCGGCTGTCACCGACATGCGCGAGCCCCGCGCGCGCGCCGCAGATGGCGACCGCCGTCATGGTGGTGCCGGTGGTTTGGCCGAGCTGGCGTGCCAGCACGCGAATCTGGCGGTTCGCGGCATCCACCGCGCGGCACAGCGCACGGCCGACACGGGCCTCTGGCGCCCCGATCGGGCTGGTCGCGGCATCCTCCTCCACCGCCTGGAGGGCAGGAAGCGTGATCACCGGCAGCGCGAAGTGCTTCACGATCTCGCTGACCACCATGCGCGCGGCGATGCGGCTGGCGAGCTCGCCACGCGCCTCGCCGCCCATGCCGTCCGCGACGAGGAAGACCCCCACTGGCAGGCTCGTCCCTACGTCGTCGCGGATATCGAGGACCGCGGCGGCGCAGGCGTCCTGATTCTCGCTGCGCACGCGACCGACGTTGCTCGCGGTGCCGATGTCGACTGTAATGCGGCCGTGGCCCAGGCTTTCCGTTGCGCCCGGCAGCACCGGCGCGACCTGGAGTCCCGCGACACAGGCGCCGGCAACCTCTTCCGGCGCGGTAAAGTGACCGGCTACGCCCCGCTCAACGATCTGCTGCAAGACCTCGCGCGCACCGGCGCTTTCGTCCGGCGCCGCAGTGCCGGGGGGAGCGACAAGCACGCCGAGCGAGCGCGCGAGGAAGTTTGCGTCGCGAGCAAAGAGCTCGCGGCTCTCGTCTGGGGCAGTGCCGACATACTCGGCGGTTTCCATGCCGGCCAGGTAGGCGCGGCCGTGCTGCACGACGAGCACCTCCGGCGAAATGTGCAGATGTGCGATGCCGTTCCGGTGCAGGTAGCCAAGCGCGTCCGCCAGTCCAGCGACCGCCGTCAGCGCGGCGGTCGGCTCGAGGCGTGCTCCGGCGGCCACGGTGCGCGCAGGGTCGGCGCTATCGTCCGTCAGCGACTCGGTGACGAGGTATTCGTGCCCAGCCTCGGCGACGATGGACCAGGGAATGAGAATGCGTGGATGGCGCAGGCCGAGTGAGACGATACGCGCGCCGTGCGTGAAACCACCCACCGGCCGCTCGATCAGGGTGACATAGAGCGGCGGGGCCGCGGCGGCATCCGCGGGCTCTTCTGGCGGCGCCTCCGCCTCCACTTCCGCCTCCGGCGCTGCTGGCGCCTCTTCAGACGGCGCTACTGGCGGCGCTACTGGCGGCGCTACTGGCGGCGCTATCACACGGGCGACGTACACAGCCTCATCTGAGCTCGCGCGTACTTTGCGCGCGATCTCGTAGTTGTGCACATGCCTACCGCCACTACTTTCACTGCCCCGATCCTGGCCTTATCCACTGCTGGACGCCGCAGCGTCGGCTCAGACTCCTCACCGTCAGCTTCACCCTTGCCCTGCTCGTCACTGTATTTCACGCCAGCCCCCTCGCGCTCGAGGACGTTATGTCGCCACTATGATGCCGCCCGTATTGTAGCCCTTGTTATAGCACGTCATGGGATGTGCACGTCATGGAATTTCGAGCGCGTACACCGACCAGTCGCTGCTGCCGATGTAGACCACGCCCTCGTGCACCAGCGGGGAGCCGCAGACCTTCTCCTTGGTGGGGAAGTGCCAGAGCTGCTTGCCCGTATCGGCGCTCACCGCGTGGACCATGCCGTCCAGACTGCCGATATACACGACACCATTGGCAAAGGCCGGGTTCGAGTTCACCTGCTGCCCGGCGTGGTACTTCCAGATCACGCGCCCGGTGCGGCGATCCAGACAGTATAAATGCATGTCCGAGGAGCCGATGAAGAGTCTATCGCCGACGATGCAGGGGGACGAGACTACCATCTTGTCTGTCGGCTCGCGCCACGCCTGCCAGCCAGACTTGGCGTCCAACGCGTAGACGCCGAAGTCCATCGAGCCAAAGTACACGTTGCCCTCGGCCACCACCGGTGAGGAGATGATTGGCCCTTTGGTGTGGACGCTCCACTTCTTCTCACCCTCGGCGGCGTCCACTGCGTAGAAAGTCTCGTCGCTGCAGCCGAAGTAGACCAGATTGTTGGCCACCGCCGGGGTGGATCGGATTTCGCGGTATGCCTGGAAACGCCAGTACGGGCGGCCCACACGCGGGTCGATCGCGTGTAAGTATGCGTCATCGGAGCCGATATAGACACGATCCCCCACGACGCGGGGCGTAGAGCGCACATGATTATGGGTGCGGTACTTCCACCGCTCTTCGCCGGTGGTCGCGTCGACACCATACACATAGAAGTCTTCCGAGCCGTAGATAACCAGATTCTGCCAGATTGCCGCCTGCCCGCAAATGCCGCCCTCGGCGGTGTGGCGCCAGCGATACCTTCCCGTGCGCAGATCGAGCGCGTAGAGGTTGTTGTCATAGCTGCCCACATAGAGCAGTCCATTGGCAATGGTCGGTGTGGCGCGCACTTCCTCCTCCGCGGCAAACGTCCAGAGCAGCCGCGGCGAGCGGCCGGGCTGCGCGGCGGGCACCCCGCTGCCCTGGCCACGGCCGGTGAGATGCGAGATGCCCGTGCGCCGAATATAGCCAGTGTCGGGCATATGCAGCGCCCCGACAAGCGCCTGACGGAAATCGGCGGCACTCTGGTAGCGGTCGTCTGCCGTGTAGGACAGCGCCTTCATGATGACCACTTCGAGATCGGCTGAGACACTCGGATTAAATTTTCTCGGTGGTCGCTTGAAGAAGGTAAACTGCTCCTCCAGACGCGGGTCGTTCTTGGTAAGTAAATGGTGCGCCATGACACCGATGGCGTACACGTCGGAGCGTGTCTCGGCACGGCCCGCATACTGCTCCGGCGCGGCGTAGCCGCGTGTGCCGACGTTGGTATTCAGCTCGTCACGCTGAAAGACCTTGGCGATGCCGAAGTCGATCAGAAAGATCTGATTCAACGGCGTCAGCATGACGTTGGATAGCTTCAGATCGCGGAAGATCACGGGCGGATTGCGGCTATGCAGATAGTCCACGATCTCGCAGAGCTGCACGATCCACTCACTCACGACCTGCGGGGCCAGCGGCCCTGGGGCCTGGTCCAGCACCTGTTCCAGGGTACGGCCTTCCACATATTCGAGCACCAGGTACGCGCGGCGGAACTCCTCGAAGTAATCGTAGATGCGGGGGATGCGCTCGTGGCGCAATGCCTCCAGCACCTCTGCTTCGCGCGCGAAATTCGTCATCAGCTTCTGGTGCTCGTGGTCGTCGACCCGCGGGATCATCTCTTTCAGGGCCCGCAATGGCCGCGCATTGGCCAATCCCTCATCGCGCACGCCATAGACAAAGCCCATACCACCCTGGCCGAGCTGCCCCTCGACACGGTAGCGACCGCGCACGAGCGTGTCGCGGGCCAGCGACTGGAACTGCCGTGGGGGAAGTTGATAGGTCGGCAGGCCGGCCACGGCGTTCAAGTCTTTCGACCGCAGGGGCAAAGGCTGTTGCTTGCCATTCGTGCTAGAGTCGTCGGCCATGGTGCCAACTCCTTTGTGGAGAGACGATGGTGGCGCGCCGCTAGGATGGCACGCCACTACATTGTGTTACAACGCACGAGCTATGGAAAGACTCTAGTACCTCACGGCACGAGCTACTAGACCGGTATTGCTGCGATCGGCGCCAGTAGCTCTCGCGCCTGGCCAGCGAGCGGTCCGTTTGGGCGGAGCGCCAGTGCCGTGCGCAAATAGAGCGCGGCGGCGACGAGATCTCCCCTGTCTTCGGCGAAGCGGCCGAGCAGTAGATATGGCCCAGGATCGGTTGGGTCAAGCGCGAGTGCTTGCAGGGTCGAGTAATACGCATCCGAAGGCGAGATCAGCAGATCGTAGACCTGCGCAAGCTGGAAGCGAATGTGCTCATCCTCGGGAAAGCGGGCGGCGGCAGTGGTGGCTGCAGTGAGCGCCCGCCTGTCGCTGAAGCCGATGTCGTGGTCCAAATAGAACTGCACCCAGGCGCTACTGAATGCCGGGTTAGTAGAAAGCGCCGCGGCATTCAGTAGCGCGATTTCAGCTGTAGTATAATCTGCCAGCGCAAGTGCGGCGCGCGCCGCCTCGGACCAGAGCACCGGATTGCGCGCATCGAGGCTCAGTCCGTGGCGGAAGAGTGCGAGGGCATCGCGCGGCCGCGCATCAGCAAAGGCGACCTCGCCAGCGGCGAAATACGCGAAATTGAGCCCCGGCGCCAGCCGCAGCCCGGTGGCGATCTCCTGGCGCGCTTCTGCCTGCTCCGGTGCGCCGCGCTGCCAGAGCGCCCACCCCAGAAAGCTGTGGGCGTCGCCAAAGGAGGGATCGCGCGCGACGGCGGTGCGCAAGGGAGCGGCAGCAAGGCCCGGCATGCCGGCGGCCAGCAGATCATATCCCAGCTCGGCAAAGTCGCGCGCGCCGGCAAAGGGGCGCGCCGCCAACGCGACGAACCCTTGGTCCACCAAATCGTCGGCAAATGCGTTTGGGGTTGTCCGCGCGGCGATGAAGTCCGCGCGCGCTGTTTCCACATCGCCACGCGTCAGGGCGAGCAGGCCGAGGTGGGCGAGCGCCTGGGGATCCTGGGGCGGCAGCCGCACCCACACTGCGATGGCGTCCGGCAGATTGCCGTCCTGCTCATCCGCGAGGGCGAGCCGGCGGATCGCGGCGCGCCCACCCAGCGCGGCAGAACGTCCCCAGGCCGCCCGCGCGCCCGCACGGTCGCTGGACTGCTGGAGCGCGTCGCCTAAACGCAGCCAGGTGGTCGCGTCGTCTGGGCCGAGTGAGGCGCAGCGGCGATGTGCCGCCACCGCCGCGGGCCACTCCTGTTGCAGCCCATACACCTCGCCTTGCAGGCACCACGGCTTGGCATAGGTGGGTAACTGGGCAGCGGCGCGCGCGTAATCGGCGAGCGCGCGGTCGTAGCGCTGGACGGAACGGGCCTGCGCGGCGGCGCTCAGATAGTCCTGCGCCGAGGGCGACACCGGACCGAGACAGGCGACGCAGGCGCCGACGACCACCAGCACGGCGAGAACGTACCGGGCGCGTGCCGACACGGCTCGCGCGCCGGCAGTGGGGCGTGCGAGCACGAAGACGGTGCTGGGGCTAGGCTGCGGCGGCGGGTCGGCGATCGGCGGCATGGGTGGGCATCCTCTTCCGACGCATGATACGCGGGCGCGGGAGGTCGGTCAATGCGCCAGCCCCTTCGGCGGCGGGGATGTCCCGTCCGGCGCTGACCCGCCGACGCGGCAGGTGGCGTGGTCGGCACGACCCGCGTCACAGGGGCGACAGGCGCCCGCTGGCTTTGTGCTTGACGGCGCACGGGGAGCGGCGTATGCTGCGTGGCGCGGAGGCGCTCCAGCGGGAGCGGCTCGGTGCCTGCTATGAAAGAGGAGCATCCAGTGAGCGACCGGCCGGAACAGATCGAGACGAGGTCCGCCGTCGGTCCGGCGCGGCCGGCTTCGGTGTCCCTGCCCCCGCCAGCGGCCCCCGCGCGGCCGCCGCATGTGCTGGAGCGGCTACTGGCGGCGATCGCGCACCTCCTCATGCTGTTGAGCGTGCCAGGGCTGATCGTTGCCACGCTCATCTGGCTCTCGCAGCGCCGCCGGTCGTCGTTTGTCGCGATGCAGGCGCGCTCCGCCGTACTCTGGCAGCTGCTGTGCAACGTATTGCTCGTGCTCTTCGCCGGGGTGCTGCTGGTGATCGCGCTGACTTCGCTCGGCGGCGCGGTGACGTCGAGCGGCGCCAGTGGCGAAAGCGCCGTGACGCGACTGGTTGGGTCGCTGCTTGGCCTCTATGTGTTGCTGGTGCTCGCAGCGCTTTTCTTCGGCGTCTCCGCCATTCTGGGCGCGATCTTCGCCCTGTTCGGCAAGACCTTCCACTATCCACTGATTGGGCGAAAGCGCCGGTAGTGCCCGCGCGCCCATCGCGCGCAGCCCGTTGCTCGCCGTCATGATGGGGAAGGCAGCCCCAGGTGTGCAGCGGGGGGCGAGGCTTCGCGGCGTACCCATTCCCTATGAAGGAGCAGCTCCATGCCAGAGCGGCCGCGCCTGCGCGACTTCGGCGTCACCATCGGCGTCTATCCGACGGGGCCATCGAACACGCTCACCGATGTGGCGGGCGTGCGCGGCGACAACGTGCGCACGGGCGTGACGGCGATCTGGCCACACGAGGGGAATCCGCTGACCGAGCGTGTCTATGCCGGCATCTCGCTGCTCAACGGCTACGGCGAGATGACCTGTCGCTCAGTGATTGACGAGATTGGCTTGCTGGCGTCGCCAATCGTGCTGACGGGTACCGGCAGCGTGGGCGCGGCGCTGGATGCCACGACGCGCTATCTCGGCCACCACTATCCCGCCCAGACGCAAAACGAGGTGCCGATTCCGTTGGTTGCCGAATGCGACGATGGCTTCCTGCACGATCACCTGACCTTCGCCGTCACGCGCGAGGATGTCTGGGCGGCGCTGGACGGCGCAAGCCGCGACCTTGTCGTCGAGGGGTGTGTCGGTGCGGCGACCGGCATGGCGCTCTTCCAGTTCAAAGGCGGCATTGGCAGCGCTTCGCGCCAGGTGGTTACCGACGCCGGCGAGTTTATGCTCGGCGTGCTCGTGCAGACGAACTTTGGGCGCCGCCCGCGCCTCACCATCGCCGGGGTGCCGGTGGGCCGCGCCCTCACCGACCTGCTGCCGGAGGATCCGACGCCCGAGGGCTCCTGCATCGTCGTGGTCGCGACGGATGCCCCGCTGCACGCGCACACGCTGCGCCGGCTCGCCAAGCGCGCGGGACTCGGCCTGGCGCGGACCGGCTCGACGGCGGGCGATGGGAGCGGCGAGATCATCCTGGCCTTCTCCACCGCACAGCGCGCCCCACTCAAGGCGCCGGATGGTCTGCGCCAGCTGACGGTACTTGCCGAGGGCGGCTATGGCACCGTCGGCCTCAACCGCCTCTTCGAGGCCACCATAGACGCCACCGAAGAAGCCGTCGTCAATGCGCTGCTTGCCGCGACCACGACCACGGGGCGCAACGGCCGCGTCCTTCATGCGGCGCCGCACGATCGTCTGCGCACCTTGCTGGCGGGAGGCTGACATGAAAGAGAAAGATGCCGCAAATCTGCCCATGCTGTCGTTCGCAACCCAGCATACGTGGGAAGCCTGGCTCGACGAGCGCCAGGCCGACGCGCCAGGGGTGTGGCTGAAGATCGCCAAGAAAGCCGCTGGCTCACCCTCCGTCTCGTATGCCGAGGCGCTGGAAGGCGCGCTCTGCTACGGCTGGATCGACGGCCAGAAGGCCCCGTTCGACGACCAACACTGGCTGCAAAAGTTTACGCCACGCCGCCCGAAGAGCGGGTGGTCACGCGTCAACTGCGCGAAGGCCACGGCGCTGATCGCCGCCGGCAGGATGCAGCCAGCTGGGCTGCGCCAGGTGGAGCTGGCCAGGGCCGACGGGCGCTGGGATGCGGCCTACGACTCGCAGCGCACGATCGCGGTTCCCCCCGATCTGCAAAGCGAGCTCGCCAGACGCCCGGCGGCCCAGGAGTTCTTTGGCACGCTGGACAGCCGCAATCGCTACGCCATCCTATACCGCATCCACACCGCGAAGAAACCTGAGACGCGCGCCGCGCGCATCCAGAAATTTGTGGACATGCTCGTGCGGCGCGAGAAAATCTACTCGTAAGGTGCCGGTGCCCTAACCCGTCCCACACGGCACCCTACGCGGGCGCCAGCGGCGGCCGACGCGTGTGCCGACGCGTGTGCCAGTCCGTCGCCAGCTGATAGGCGTGCCCGAGCCGCAAGAGCGCTTCCTCCTGCCAGTGCGGCGCGACGATCTGTAGCCCAATGGGCAGGCGGCTGGAGGTGAAGCCGCAGGCGGGCTGGCCGGTGAGGTTGAAGGGGAAGGTGTAGCGCAGGGTGGCCCCGGCCGGCTCCTCGCGGCCGGCGAAGAGCAGCGGCGTATCCACCTCGGCGATCTTGCGCGGCGGCACCGGCAGCGCCGGCGTCATCAGCACATCCACTCGCGTCAGCAGCGCATGCAGTTCGGCGCTGAACCGGCGGCGTGCCTGCTGGCCGTGGATGTAGTCACTGGCGGTGTAGGCCTCGCCGCTGCGGATGCTGTTGCGGATATCCGGGCGATACAGCTCGCCGCGCGTGTCCAGCCAGCCCTGATCTTTGTGAAAGGTGTATGCTTCCGGGCGCTGCACGGCGCGATAGACGCCGATCATGTCATCGATGTTGGCGGGCATGGATACCTCTTCGACGGAGGCGCCCAGGCCCTCGAAGACGCCGATCGCCGCGCGCACGGCGGACTCGACCTCAGGATCGATACTGCGGAAGAAGTACTCGCGTGGGACGCCGATGCGCAGCCCGCGCACGGCATCCTCCGGCGCCCGCACGCCGGCGACGGCGCTGGCATAGTCGCGCGGCTCGCGCAGCACGCTGTCCGGGTCGCGCGGGTCATAGCCTGCGATGGCATCCAGCAGCAGCGCGCAGTCTTCGGCGGTGTGCGCGATAGGGCCGGCGTGGTCCAGCGACCAGCTCAGCGGAACGATGCCATGCCGGCTGACGAGGCCGAACGTGGGCTTGAGGCCGGTGACGCCGCACGCCGCCGCGGGGATGCGGATGGAGCCGCCGGTGTCGGTGCCGAGCGCGCCCAGGCACTCGCCGGTGGCGACAGCCGCCGCCGAGCCGCCACTGCTGCCGCCCGGCGTGCGCTCCAAATCCCAGGGATTGCGGGTGGGCGGCGTGACGGTGCCATAGGCGAACTCGTGCGTGTTGGTCTTGCACAGGGCGATGGCGCCCGCCTCGGCCAGCCGTGTCACAGCGGCGGCATCTTCCTCGGGCACCCAGTCCGCCAGCACAGCGGAGCCGGCCGTCGTGCGCACGCCGCGCGTCTGGTAGAGATCTTTGATGCCGAGGGGAATGCCGAATAACGGCCCGAGGTCGGCGTCCTCGGCGTTGCGCGTCTCGTCGGCGGCGCGCGCCCGTGCGAGGGCCGCCTCGGCCATGACGGTGACGCAGGCTTCGATCAACGGGTCCACCCGCGCGATGACGTCCAGACACGCCTGGGTCAGCTCCCGGCTGGAGACCTCGCCGCGCCGCAGCAGCACCGCCGCCTCGGCTATCGTCGCCGGCATGTCATTGCCGCCTGCCGCCGCGTGCTGTCCATCCATCGCCGCACCCTCCCTCTCGCGTTCCCTTGCGTTCCCTTGCGTTCCCTTGCGTTCCGCGTCCACGCCAGTCCGCCGCTCATTATACGCCCGGCCGGCGGTGGTGGTGCGTGGGACCGCAGCGTCGTCTCGGCCATCACCGAATTTACCAGCGGATATCTGACGCTGCCGTCCACGCTGTGTGTGCTACGGTTGCTCTCGCCGGTCCGTGGGGACGCGTTCGCGTTGGAAAACGCTCTCCCTCCCCACCACATCACCTGGAAGTCCACCAGCCAGAACCGCAGGAGCACACGACGCCAGATGGAAAGCACCTCATGCTCATTGAAGATCAGCCGCTAGACCGCGAAGACATCCAACGCCAGCCATCGGTTCGCCTCTCCATGGCGCCGCGTCGTTCGTGTCGCACCACAGTTTCACGATATATGTCCGCCCGACCACCTGCCGCTCGCACTGAGATGAGGAGTTTCCCCTGCACCCTTTTCAGGCACTGAGCCGCTACTGGCGACTGCTGGCACGCTATCTGGGGCCCCAGAGGCCGCGGATGGGCCTGCTGGCCGCGATCCTGTGCGGCACCATCGGTGTGCAGGTGGTCACACCGCTGCTGGCGAGCCGCTTCATCGACCAGGCCACCTCCGGTGGAGCGCCGGGCGACCTGATTTTCTTGGCGCTGCTGACTATCGGCCTGGCCCTGGCGGGACAGGGCATGGCCGTCGCCGAAACCTATGTGGCCGAAAATGTGAGCTGGACGACCACGAACGCGTTGCGCGCCGACCTGCTCGCCCACCTGCTGCGGCTGGATGCCACGTTTCACACCGCCCATACGTCCGGCGAATTAATCGAGCGGGTGGACGGTGACGTGGCCACCCTGGCCCGCTTCTTCTCACGGTTTGTGGTCTACGTGCTCGGCAATGGCCTCCTGGTGGTGGGTGTGCTCGGGCTGCTCTTTCACGTGGACTGGCGGGTCGGTCTGGGGCTGAGCGCCTTTGTCGTGCTGGCATTGGTCAGTATGCTGCGCATCCGCGCCCTTGCCACACCCTCCTGGGCCGCGGAGCGCCAGGCCAGCGCCGAGTTCTATGGCTTCCTGGGCGAATACCTGGCCGGCCTGGAGGATATCAAGTCCAGCGGGGCGGGCGCGTTTGTGCTGCGCCGCTGCGCCGAGGTGATGCGGTCGTGGCTGGCCGCGAGGCTCAAGGCGGAGATGAGGGGCTACACCATGGTCGCCAGCAGCCAGGGGTTGTTTGCGCTTGGCACGGCGGTCGCCTTTGCCGTGAGTGCCCTGCTGTTCAAGGACGGCACGCTGACCATCGGCAGCGTCTATCTGATCTTCCAGTGTACCAGGATGCTGCGCCAGCCGACCGAGCAGATCCGCAATGAAGTGCAGGACCTGCAACAGGCGAGTGCCAGCATCGGCCGGGTCGAGGCGCTGCTGGCCATGGCGCCGCGGCTGGCCGATGGCCCCCTCGCCGCGCTGCCGCCGGGGCCTCTGGCGGTGGAGCTGGACGGCGTCTCATTTGGCTATGCGGAGGGCGCCCTGGTCCTGCGCGACATCAGCGTGTGCCTGGCGCCGGGCCGGGTGCTGGGGGTGGTGGGACGCACAGGCAGCGGCAAGACAACGCTGACCCGGCTGCTCACGCGCTTCTACGATCCACAGGCTGGTGTGGTGCGCCTGGGAGGTGTGGACCTGCGGGCGGTCCGCCTCGTGGCGGTGCGCGCGCGCATCGGCCTGGTCACCCAGGAGGTGCACCTCTTCGACGCCAGCGTGCGCGACAACCTGACCCTCTTCGACGACGGCGTACCGGATGACCGGATTAGCGCCGTGCTGGACACCCTCGGCCTGGCCGGCTGGCTGCGGCAGCTGCCGCGCGGGCTGGACACTCCGCTGGGGCCTGGCGGCGCCGGACTCTCCGCCGGACAGGCCCAGGTGCTCGCCTGTGCACGTATCTTCCTACGCGACCCCGACGTGGTGATCCTGGATGAGGCGTCCTCGCGCCTCGATCCGGCCACGGAGCGGCTGGTGCATGCGGCGCTGGGCCGGCTGCTGGACGGCCGTACCGGCATCATCGTGGCGCACCGGCTCTCCACCATTGCCTACGCCGACGACATCCTTGTCCTGGAGGACGGGCAAGTGCGCGAGTACGGGCCGCGGCTCGCCCTCGCCGCCGACCCCACCTCGCACTTTGCCGGGTTACTGCGGACCGCCACGGAAGAGGTCGCCATGGAGGAGGTTGCCCCATGAAGCCGCTCCCGACCTGGCGCTACCTGGCGAAAATGGCCAGCTACAGGCCCTGGCTCTACCTGCTCCACGCGGGATTGTGGAGCGTGATGAACCTGTCGGCGCTCCTCACGGGGCTGATCGCCAGCGCCTTCTTCGATGCGCTCACCGGGCACGCGCACCTGCCCGTCGGCACAACAGGGCTAATCGCGCTGCTGATCGTGATCGCCGTGGGCCGCGCGGCCCTGTGGCTTATCGCTGGCTGTGTCGAAATCATCGTGCGGTTCATGATGAGCGGGCTGCTGCGCCGCAACCTGCTGCGGCATGTTTTGAAACGGCCGGGCGCCCATGCTCTGCCCTATTCCGTCGGCGAGACCATCAGCCGCTTTCGCGACGACGCCTTTCAGGCCGAGGATAGCCTGGATTGGACCGACGAGATTGCGGTCCAGGGCTTGTTTGCCCTGGTGGCGTTCGTGGTGCTCTGGCATGTCAACGTCCGCATGACCCTCATCGCTATCCTGCCCCTGGTGCTCGTGACGGTGGTCGCGCGGCGGGCCAGCACCGCGCTGGACCGCTACCGTGCGGCCAGCAGCCAGACTACCAGCCAGGTTGCCGGCGCCATCGGCGATATCCTGGCGGCGGTGCAGACGGTGCAAGCCGCCGGCGCCGAAGAGCGGACCGTGGCCCACTTCCGACGGCTGAACGACCGGCGCCGTACCGCCATGCTGGCCGATCGCGTCGTAACGCAGGCCTTGGAGGCCGTCACGGCCAACACAGTGAGCGTGGGCACGGGTCTGATCATGCTGCTGGCGGCGGGCGGCCTGCGCGACGGCAGCATGACGGTGGGCGACTTTGCCCTGTTTGTCTCCTACCTGGGCATCATCGCCGACTTTACCGCCACGCTCGGCCAGTTCCTGGCCCACTACCGGCAGACCGGGGTGGCGTTCGCACGCATGGATGTCTTGCTGGATGGCGCTCCACCGGCCGCGTTGGTGGCGCCGACCCCGCTGCATCTGCGCGGGCCCCTGCCCGCCGTGCCACCGCCGGCGAGTAACACATCCGGCCGGCTAGCCCTCGTGGAGGTGCGGGGGCTGAGCTATCACCACCCGCAGTCGGGACGCGGGATCGCCGCGGTGGACCTGCGCCTGCCGCGCGGCACCCTGACGGTGGTGACGGGGCGCGTCGGCGCGGGCAAGACGACGCTCCTGCGGGCCCTCCTGGGCTTGCTGCCCCGCGAGGCGGGCGAGATCTGGTGGAACGGCCATGTTGTGGACGACGCCTCCTCCTTCCTGGTGCCGCCCCGCGCGGCATACACGGCGCAGGTGCCGCGCCTG
>Ga0209647_1002006_pt1 | contig 16773 bp, 9 predicted proteins | sample GraSoi_2013_60cm_FD_185827 | JGI IMG/M metagenome (GOLD analysis project Ga0209647, IMG submission 185827) | Grasslands soil microbial communities from the Angelo Coastal Reserve, California, USA - Sample 9_17_2013_60cm (SPAdes) (version 2) | ecosystem: Environmental > Terrestrial > Soil >...
GCATCACCTCGTCGACGACAAGATCCACGCCCGTTCGATCGGACCCTACAGCCTGGTCACCCAGCAGCCGCTGGGCGGCAAGGCGCAGTTCGGCGGCCAGCGTTTTGGCGAAATGGAGGTGTGGGCGCTCGAGGCTTACGGTGCAGCGTACACGCTGCAGGAGATGCTGACGGTGAAGTCGGACGACGTCGCCGGCCGCACCAAGGTCTACGAGGCGATCGTGCGCGGCGACGACACGTTCGAGGCCGGTATTCCGGAATCGTTCAACGTGTTGGTCAAGGAGATGCGCTCGCTCGGCCTCAACGTCGACCTGCACAATTCGAAGCAGCAGCGGCAAGGCCCCGGCGGCGAGAGCGCGGAAGCGGCGGAATAGTCATTGGGACACGAGGCGGACGAGGACAGGACGGACAGGGGAACGGCGGCAGGCTAGCTGTCGTCTGCGGTCCGTCATCCGTCGTCTGAAACGGAGAGAACGATGAATCAAGAGATCATGAATCTTTTCAGCCCGCAGGTGCCGGCTCAGGTCTTCGACCAGATCCGGATCTCGATTGCGAGCCCGGAAAAGATTCTGTCGTGGTCCTACGGCGAGATCAAGAAGCCGGAGACCATCAACTATCGCACCTTCAAGCCCGAACGCGACGGCTTGTTCTGCGCGCGCATCTTCGGCCCGATCAAGGACTACGAGTGCTTGTGCGGCAAGTACAAGCGCATGAAGTACAAGGGCATCATCTGCGAGAAGTGCTCGGTCGAGGTCACGCTCTCGCGCGTGCGGCGCGAGCGCATGGGCCACATCGAACTGGCGGCGCCGGTCGCCCACATCTGGTTCCTCAAGTCGCTGCCCTCGCGCATCGGGCTGTTGCTCGACATGACGCTCAAGTCGCTCGAGCGCATCCTCTATTTCGAGAGCTATGTCGTGCTCGAGCCGGGATTGACCCCGCTCGAGGATCGCCAGCTGCTGAGCGAGGACGAATATCTCAAGGCGCAGGAGCTGTACGGCGCCGACAGCTTCACCGCCACGATCGGCGCGGAAGCGATCCGCGAGATGCTCAAGGCCCTCGATCTCGACAAGATGCAGACCGATCTGCGGGCGGAGATCGCGGGTTCGGATTCCGACGTCAAGAAGAAGAAGATCGCCAAGCGGCTCAAGATCGTCGAGGCGTTCCAGCAGTCCGGCAACAAGCCGGAATGGATGATCTTGACGCAGGTGCCGGTGATCCCGCCGGATTTGCGGCCGCTCGTTCCGCTCGACGGCGGGCGCTTCGCCACCTCCGATCTCAATGATCTCTATCGCCGCGTCATCAACCGCAACAACCGCCTGAAGCGGCTGATCGAGCTGCGCGCGCCCGACATCATCATCCGCAACGAAAAGCGGATGTTGCAGGAGGCGGTCGACGCGCTGTTCGACAACGGCCGACGCGGGCGCGTCATCACCGGCGCCAACAAACGGCCGCTGAAGTCGCTCGCCGACATGCTCAAGGGCAAGCAGGGCCGCTTCCGGCAGAACCTGTTGGGCAAGCGCGTCGACTATTCCGGCCGCTCGGTGATCGTGGTCGGCCCCGAGCTCAAGCTGCACCAGTGCGGGCTGCCGAAGAAGATGGCGCTCGAGCTGTTCAAGCCCTTCATCTATTCGCGGCTCGACGCCAAGGGCCTGTCGACCACGGTGAAGCAGGCGAAGAAGCTGGTCGAGAAGGAGAAGCCCGAAGTCTGGGACATCCTCGACGAGGTCATTCGCGAGCATCCGGTGCTGCTCAACCGCGCGCCGACGTTGCATCGCCTCGGCATCCAGGCGTTCGAGCCGGTGCTGATCGAGGGCAAGGCGATCCAGCTCCACCCGCTGGTCTGCGCCGCCTTCAACGCCGATTTCGACGGCGACCAGATGGCCGTCCACGTGCCGCTCTCGCTCGAGGCGCAGCTCGAGGCGCGCGTCCTGATGATGTCGACCAACAACATCCTGCACCCCGCCAACGGCTCGCCCATCATCGTGCCGTCGCAGGACATCGTGCTCGGCCTCTACTACCTGTCGATCATGAGTGAAGGCGATCCGCGCGAGTGGAAGGTGGAGCTGCATTCCGAGGAGGAGCTCAAGCGCGACCCGAAGAAGAAGAACGTCATCCGCGCCGTCTACAGGAACGCTGAGGAAATCGAGCACGCGCTGAACGAGAAAGCGATCGGGTTGCACACGAAGATCAAGTATTACTGGGAAGGGATCGACGAGCAGGGCAAGCCCTTGCGTCGAGACTTCGTGACCACGGCCGGCCGCGTGATGCTCGGCGAGGTGCTGCCGAAGAGCGCGAAGATTTCCTTCGAGCTTGTGAACAAGCTCATGACCAAGCGGGAAATCTCGAGCATGATCGATCAGGTCTACCGCCACTGCGGGCAGAAGGAGACGGTGATCTTCTGCGACCGGATCATGGCGCTCGGCTTCCATCACGCCTTCAAGGCCGGCATTTCGTTCGGCAAGGACGACATGGTGGTCCCCAGCACCAAGTGGAAGATCATCGAGAAGACCCGCAACGACGCCAAGGAATTCGAGCAGCAGTACAACGACGGCCTGATCACCCAGGGCGAGAAGTACAACAAGGTGGTCGACGCCTGGTCGAAGGCGACCGACCTGATCGCCGATGAAATGATGAAGCAGATCTCGTCGGTGGAAAAGGTCGACGGCGGCGGCCGCGCCGCGCAGGTCAACTCGATCTACATGATGGCGCATTCCGGCGCGCGCGGCTCGCCGCAGCAGATGCGCCAGCTCGCCGGCATGCGCGGCCTGATGGCCAAGCCCTCGGGCGAGATCATTGAGAGCCCGATCATCAGCAACTTCAAGGAAGGGCTCACGGTGCTCGAGTACTTCAACTCGACGCACGGCGCGCGCAAGGGCCTCGCCGATACCGCGCTCAAGACCGCGAACTCGGGCTACCTCACCCGGCGCCTGGTCGACGTGGCGCAGGACTGCATCATCACGTTGGAGGACTGCGGCACCTCGTCGGGGATCAAGGTCCGCGCCATCATCGACGCCGGCACCGTGGTGGCTTCGCTTGAGAGCCGCATCCTCGGGCGCACCACCGCCGAGGACGTGCGCGACCCCTCCTCGCACAAGGTCATCGTCAAGAAGGGCACGCTGCTCGAAGAGCCGCAGGTCGAGGCCATCAAGGCCGCCGGGGTGCAGGAATTGCGCATCCGCTCGGTGCTCACCTGCGAGACCACCGGTGGAGTCTGCGCCAAGTGCTACGGGCGCGATCTTGCCCGCGGGACGCCGGTCAACATGGGCGAGGCGGTGGGCGTCATCGCCGCGCAATCGATCGGCGAGCCGGGCACGCAGCTCACCATGCGTACGTTCCATATCGGCGGCGCCGCGCAGATCTCGGAGCAGTCGGTCATCGAGTCGAACTTCGACGGCACGATCAAGATCAAGAACAAGAACGTGGTGAAAAACTCCGACGGGCAGACGGTCGCGATGGCCCGCAATATGGTCGTCGCCGTGCTCGATCCTGACGGCACCGAGCGCGCGGTGCATCGCATCCAATACGGCGCGCGCCTGCTGGTCGAGGAGGATGACAAGATCAAGCGCGGGCAGCGCATCGCGGAGTGGGATCCGTATACCCGGCCGATCCTCACCGAGGTCGAGGGCACGATAGGATTCGAGGACCTGGTCGAGGGCCAGTCGATGTCGGAGGCGCTCGACGAATCGACCGGCATCGCCAAGCGCGTGGTGACCGACTGGCGCACCAGCCGCGGCGTCGATCTGCACCCGGCGATCGTGATCAAGGACAAGAACAACAAGATCATGAAACTGGCGCGTGGCGGGGAGGCGCGCTACCAGCTCGCCGTCGACGCCATCATCTCGGTCGATCCGGGAACGCACGTGCAGGCGGGCGACGTCATCGCGCGCATCCCGACCGAGAGCGCCAAGACCCGCGACATCACCGGCGGCTTGCCGCGGGTGGCGGAGTTGTTCGAGGCGCGCCGGCCGAAGGAGGCCGCGATCATCGCCGAAACCTCGGGCACCATCCGCTTCGGGCGCGACTACAAGAACAAGCGCCGCGTCGTCATCGAGCCGGCCGACAAAGGCGAAGAGCCGAAGGAGTACTTGATCCCCAAGGGCAAGCACATCCACCTGCAGGACGGCGACATGATCGAGAAGGGCGACGCCATCGTCGAGGGCAACCCGGCGCCGCACGACATTCTGGCGATCAAGGGTGTCGAGGAGCTCGCCGCCTATCTCGTCAACGAGATCCAGGACGTCTATCGGCTGCAGGGCGTTTCGATCAACGACAAGCATATCGAGGTGATCGTCCGCCAGATGCTGCAGAAGGTGGAGATCGACGACACGGGTGAGACCGAGCTGATCCAAGGCGAGCAGATCGACAAGATCGAGCTCGACGAGATCAATGCGCGGGCGGCCGAAGAGGGCAAGAAACCGGCCGCCGGCCATCCGGTGTTGCTCGGCATCACCAAGGCTTCGTTGCAGACGCGGTCGTTCATCTCGGCGGCGTCGTTCCAGGAGACCACGCGCGTGCTCACCGAAGCTGCGGTCAACGGCAAGATCGACACGCTCGAAGGCCTCAAGGAGAACGTCATCGTCGGCCGGCTGATCCCGGCCGGCACCGGCGCCATGATGAACGGGCTGCGCGAGGTTGCGGGCAAGCGCGACGCGCTCATCCTCGAGGAGCGCGAGAAGGAGGCCGCGGCCAAAGCCGCCGCCGCGGAGGCGCCGCAGCCGGCGCAGTTGCCAGCGGCGGAATAGCGCACCGATCACAAGCCGATTCGCGCCAAGGGGCCATCTTCGGGTGGCCCCTTTTCGTTGTGGAACTACGTCATGGACGGCGAAGCCGCCGCGAAAGGGTAAATTTCGGCACTGTTTTCAATGAGATGTTTCTCGCCGATCAACGAATTTGCCCCACCCGTGGCGGGCCGCACCTGCAACGAGCTGTTTCGCAAGCAAACTGCGAGCGAAGCACTAAATTTCTCCGCACAAGGAACTGGACACCCCAAAAAGCCATTTTGTAGCGCAGACTTAACGCAGGGGCTGTTCTCGCCTTTGGCCTTGGCCGCGGCGGTCCGATGGAATCGATCCTAGTCAAGATCTTTGCGACCGCGCTGGCGCTCAGTCAGGTCACGACCGCGCCCGACGCGGTGAAAACGCGCTTCGAGCGCGCCCAGGATCAGCAGCAGGTGGCAGAGCTTCTGCGCGCGGGCTGCACGCACATGCGCAAGGCATTCGACATCGAGGACATCAACCTCGAGGAGCTGATCGCAACCGCCATGGACGACCCGCAGGCGGTCGCCGGCGAGAGCAAGGTTTTTCACGGCATCAATTTTGCCGATCTGCAAACCGCCTACCGGCAGTTCTGCAAGAACGAGAACGTGGCGGCGCCGGCGGTCGACCTCGGCGAGGTCATCGACTTCTACAACAAGGCAACTGCCGATCTGCCCGATCACACCAAGCTCAAGGGCCTCAAGCTTCCGGGCGCGAGCGTCGTGCTCGACCGCAAGGGCGAACGCTTCGCGGAGGTATTCGAGGAGAACCAGCGGCGGGTGTGGGTTCCACTCGCCGACATCCCCGAGCAGGTGCAAAAGGCTTTTCTCGCGGCCGAGGACAAACGCTTCTATCAGCATAAGGGGATCGACGAGCGCGGCCTGATCCGCGCCTTCATCGGCAATCTCGCCGCGTCCGGGCGCCCGCAAGGCGGCTCGACCATCACTCAGCAGATCGTCAAGAACCTGCTGGTGGGCGAAGACCTGACCTACGAGCGCAAGATCCGCGAGATGATCGTGGCGTCGCGGGTCGAGCGTACGCTCAGCAAGGCGGAGATTCTCGAGCTCTATCTCAATTCCGTCTATCTCGGCCGCGGCTCCTGGGGGATCGAGCTCGCCGCGCGCAGCTATTTCGGCAGGCCGGCGAAGGAGCTTACGGTCGAGGAAGGCGCGCTGCTTGCGGGCCTGACCAAGGGTCCGAATTATTTCAGTCCCGACCGGCACCCGGGCCGCGCGCAGGAGCGGCTCGCCTACGTGCTCAGCCGCTTGCAGGAGGATGGCGCGATCGCGGCCGAGCAGTCCGGCCGTGGATTGCCCGCGCTGCCGGCGCTCGTGCCCTACGAACGTCCGCGCCGCGACACCGGCTTCCATTTCGTCGATCAGGTCGCGCGCGAGGCAAAATCGGTTGCCGGAATCGACGCGATCACGGCGAACTCCTACACGGTGCGCTCCACCATCAATCCGCAACTGCAGCGGGCGGTGGAAGCGGCGTTGCAGGAGGGGCTCTCGCGCTACGAGCGCAGCACCGGCCGCGTCCAGTTCCGCGCCGCCGAGGCGAACCTCGCCCAAGCCGTCCAGCGGTTCGAAGCGGACAAGAAGACCGGCGACAAGCGCCCGGCCTGGCAACGCGCGCTGACGAACGCGCGGCTGCCGCTCTACGACGTGCACTGGACGCCCGCCATCGTGGTGGAGAAGCCGGCCGGCAAGAAAGGCGAGGCGTGGCGCGTCGGCCTGACCGACGGACGCATTCTGCCGCTCTCGCTCGACAATGCGGTCGCTCAACGCAAGCTCGCGCCTTACGACGTGGTCCTGGTGCGCGTGACCGACGGCAAGGGCAAGAGCAACGCGCGCGCCGAGTTGCGCGTGCGCCCGCAGGTGCAGGGAATGGTGGTCGCCCTGGAGAACAGGACCGGACGCATTCTCGCCATGACCGGCGGCTTCTCATATCCGCTGAGCCAGCTCAATCGCGCGACACAGGCCGTGCGCCAGCCGGGCTCGGCCATCAAGCCGTTGAGCTATCTCGGGGCGCTGCGCAACGGCCTGCAACCCAACACGCTCGTGAGCGACGAGCCGATCACGCTTCCCCCGCTGGGCGGCGGGCGCGCCCGCGAGCATGATTACTGGACGCCGAAAAACTACGACGGTGGCTTCGGAGGCATTACCACCCTGCGGCGGGCGCTCGAGAATTCGCGCAATCTCGCCACCGTCCATCTGCTCGAAGGCGGCATCGAGGGCACGCCGGAAGCGAGCCTCGATCGCCTATGCAAGCTCGCGGTGGAAGCGCAGATCTATCGTGACTGCGTGCGCTATTATCCATTCGTGCTTGGGGCACAGCCGGTGCGGCCGATCGATCTCGCGGCATTCTACGCGACGATCGCGAACGAAGGCCTGCATCCCGCCCCGCATGTGATCGATTCCATCGAGCGCAACGGCGCCGTGATCTATCGCCATGACCCGAAATCGTCGGTCATGGTCTCCTCGGTCGACCGCGCCGCCTTCTATCAGCTCAAGACCATGCTGCAGGGCGTGTTGGCGCGGGGCACGGCGCGCGCGATCGCCAGCCTCGCCCCCTATGTCGCGGGCAAGACCGGCACCTCCGATGAGGAGAACGACGCCTGGTTCGTCGGCTTCACCAACGACGTCACCGTCGCGGTTTGGATCGGCTACGACAACGCCGGCGGCAAGCGCCGTACGCTCGGCGGCGGCGCGACCGGCGGCCACGTCGCCGTGCCGATCTTCGAGCCGGTCATCCAGGCGGTGTGGTCCAATGTCGCCCCGAAGACCGCGCTCGCCCCGCCGTCGCCCGAGGCCAAACGCCATCTGGCGTGCAAATCGATCGACCTCGAATCCGGCGACATGCAGAGCGCGGGCGGAAGGGTGATCACTGAATGCTTTCGGATCGACCGCAACGGCCAGATCCAGGACACCCAATATCAGCTGGTCGGGCGGGAGGACGCTTATGCCGCGCGCGGCGGCTATTACGGCGTCGCGCCGAGTCCATTCGGCTACGGCATCAACCCCGAGCAGCGCCCAACCTACTACTATTATGACAACAACGGCCGCTACCTTCCGGCGCCGCGGGACGCGCGGCCGCCGGCACAATATTACGGCCAGTACGGACCTTACGGGCGTGATCCGCGCTATCAGGCCGCGCCGCCGCGCGATCCTTACGGACGCGAGTACCAAACACCGCAGCGTATCGATCCAGGCTACATCTGGGGCAATCGGCGATATTATTGAAAGACACCATGATGCGCAGCCGCCAGCTCGCCGCCTTGCTCGTTGCGCTGGCGGTACTTGTCGCGACGTCTCACGCCCAAATCCGCGCGCAAGAGTTTCGCATTCAAGACGTGACCTCGCCCGCCGCCCTCGCGGTCGATGCGCTTGCGCCGAAAACCATCGCGTTTCTCGATCGACCAAGCGAGGAGTTGATCGATCCGGACACCGGTCTCATCCGGTTTGAGGATTGGGCGCAGGCGAGACCGCTCGAAAAGCAATTCTTGACGCCCTTTCCGAGCTATCTCGAGCCATACGTCGAAACCACCGTCGATGGCGTGCGCAAGCGCTTCAAGGAAAAGCTCCACATGTACGTGGCCGAAGCCCGCTTTGCGCTCGCGCGGCCGCCGGGCTCGATCGATCTCGCGAGCTTCGTGACGTTGCCGTTCGTGGAGCGCATCGATGCGGCCGTCAAGCACAGCCTGATCGCGCCGGGCGAGGCGGTGTCGGCCAAGGACCCGCGCGCCGTGCACAACCAGCATCCGCTGCGGCGCTGGTGCGAAACAAGGCCGGTCACGATCTGCATTCGCTCGCGCTACCAGTTCGAGGGCAAGTTCCCGATCGGCATCCAGATCGCCAACAAGCTCAGGGAAGGCTCGAAGAAAATCCCCGACTTCCTCGAATTCGAGAGCGAGCTCACGCTGCGCCCGCCCGCGGAGGTCGCCGAGATGGGTCTTGCGGCCCTGACCGGGCTCGACACGCCGCTCGCCGGGGCGCTCGAACAGAACATCTTCTACGTCAACCAGGTGATGCAGTTCGGCAAGCTCCTTGCCGTCTTTCAGGGCCATCCGAGCGACGCCAAACAGACCATCGTCACCGTGTTCGTGGCGCTCGCGGTCGAGAGCAATGTTTTGGCGAAGAAAAAAGAATTCGTGAAAGTGCCGGTGCTGCGAAATCTGGTGCCGGCGCAGGTGCTCGCCGGCAAGAGCTCGTTCAATAGCGGCAGCTCGATCAGCGCCGGGCTGCCGGTTTATGCGCGCAACCAGGTCAAGGCGATCGCCGCGATCCTCGAGCGCAAGTGAAAAGCCTTGCCGGCGGTGCCGGCCTCTTCCAGCGCCGTAGCGCCTTTGATGCGACGCAGCAGCTCCTCGCTCTTGCGGTCAAGACGATCGCCGGGGTGGCGGCAAATGACTTTCACGGCCGCCTCGAGCGAGCGACTCGGTTCGTCGCGATAATAGATAACGGGGTGAATAGGGGATGAATCACGTGGACCGGCAGAAGTTCCATCGGTCGGAACTTGCGGGAAACTCCTGACTTCTCAGTGACAAAGTGCGCCGCCGCATGGTACCGATTCCTATGGAACTTACGGCGGCTTCTCAAAATTGCCGCCTTTGCGCACTCTGACTCGCGCGTGAACACGGCCGCCACCCTTTGTCGGGCATGACCCGACGCGGCGTGGCGGAGATAAATAAAGAGAGGGGTGGCCGATTGCACGGGGCATTCGGCCAAAACCGACGCCGTAATCCCCGACGGCGCCGGAGACATTGCGCTGTCAGCGTTAGCACTTGAATTTGACGGCGGTCGGCTCGACCGTCGCGTCGGCGGTGGTTTTGCGTCGTCGGCGGCATCGAAGCAAACGGCGCCCGCAACGCGCGATGCGGCGGCGCGAGCAAGCGCGCGCGGCCTCGACTGGTTCACCTTTTTTCTCGCCGACATCCAAACCGGCTTCGGTCCTTTCGTTGCGGTCTATCTGACCGCACACGCTTGGACGCAGCTCGACATCGGGCTGGTCTTGACCACGGGCGGCCTCGTGGCGCTCGCGTGCCAAGTGCCCGGCGGCGCGCTGGTCGATGCCATGCGCTCGGCGCGGCTGGTCGCCATGCTCGCGGTGGCGGTGATTTGCCTGAGCGCGCTTGCGCTTGCGATCTGGCCCTCGTTCTTGGTCGTCATGGCGGCGCGTGTCCTGCATGCAGGCGCGAGCTGCGTGCTCGGGCCCGTCATCGCCGCGATCAGCCTCGGTCTCGTCGGGCACGCCGCCCTGGGGGCGCGCCTCGGTCGCAATGCCCGTTTCGCGTCCATCGGCAACGGCTTTGCCGCCGCGGCGATGGGCGTATGCGGGTACCTTGTCTCGAATCAGGCGGTGTTCTTCCTCACTGCGGCGCTGGCGGCGCCGGCCATCTTGGCGCTTGCCCGCATCCGCATGGGCGACGCCGAACGTCCGCGCACCGATGTCGCCGCTCCGACCGCGACCATCCGCAGCGTGTTGAGCGATCGCCGGTTGTTGATATTTGCCGGCTGCATCTTGCTGTTCCAGCTTGCGAACGCGGCCATGCTGCCGCTGATGGCCGGTATTGTGACCCTGCGCGCGAGCGAATGGGCATCGACCTTGATTGCGGCCTGCATCGTCCTGCCGCAACTCGTTGTTGCAGTGTTTGCGCCATGGGTCGGCCGGGTGGCCGATTCGTGGGGACGGCGGCCGCCGCTGTTCTTCTGCTTTGTGGCCTTGGCCCTGCGCGGGGTGCTGTTTGCGTTCGTGAGCGACCCTTATCTGATCGTTGCGGTGCAAGCGCTCGATGGCGTCTGCGCCGCAGTTCTCGGCGTTACCGTTCCACTCGTGGTCGCAGATATCACGCGAGGCACGGGGCGGTTCAATCTTGGTCTCGGAATCGTCGGCAGCGCGGTTGGTATCGGCGCCGCGCTGAGCACGACGCTCGCCGGTTATTCAATTGATCATTTCGGCAGCAGCGTCGCATTTTTCAGCCTTGCATCGATTGCCGTTTGCGGCCTGGCATTAGTTTGGCTGCTGCTGCCCGAAACCCGGCCCGATGCGGAGCAATCGGCGCCCCGCGGCTTGAATTTTGTCACAAACGACGCGGAGCCTTGCATCAATCGGAACGCTGCTATGCGCAGTTCCGGCCGGCCGATTGCAATCGTTCGTCAATTTCAGCAGCCGCGCCGTTCATTTTCGGCAATCATGTCGCTCGAGTGGGTTCCCGCGGAACTCCAGAGGCGGTTCTCGCGTTGCATTGATCTCGTAGCGCGTGCGCAGCCGACTGGAGAGTTCCGGCCGAAATGGAAGAGGCTTGTCGCTACAGCGATCGCCCGCTTGCGTTTCTCGCCCGCTACGTATGGAGGCGGCCGGTCGCGCATGCCGCGATTCTAAGTGCTGTGGTCGCGGCCGTCGCCTGTTCGGTGGGCGCCCAGTATGGCGTGAAGGTTCTCGTCGACACTCTCGCGGGGGGACTTTACGTCGGCACCCATGCCAGGGATGCGTGGCTGGGCTTTCTTCTGTTGGCGACGCTGATTGCGGCGGACAACTTGCTGTGGCGCGTGGCGAGTTGGATCGCCAGCTACACCTTTGTCGCGGTCACCGGCGATCTACGCCGCGACTTGTTCCGCCATCTGACCGGGCATGCGCCCAGCTACTTCGCCGATCGGATGCCGGGGACATTGACGAGCCGGATCACGGCCACCTCCAACGCCGTCTTCACCTTACAGAACATGTCCATTTGGAACGTCTTGCCGCCGTGCATGGCGACGGTGATCGCCATCGCTTTAGTCGTAACGGTGAGCGCGCCCATGGCCGCGGCATTGATGGCCATTGCCGGTATTTTGGTAGCGGCCATGTTCTGCCTCGCCGCCGGCGGCCGGCCGCTGCATTACGAATTCGCCAACCGCGCGGCGGCGGTCGATGGGGAAATGGTGGATGTCGTCGGCAACATGCCTCTCGTCTGGTCGTTTTGCGGGGTCGGTCGCGAGCATCGCCGGCTCGACGCCACCATCGACCGGGAAATGGTGGCGCGCCGGCGCAGCCTTCTCTATCTTGAAAAACTGCGCCTGTTCCACGCCGCAGTAACCGTCTTCTTGATCATCGCGCTGTTGGCCTGGGCTATCGTGCTTTGGCAGAAGGGCGCCGCGACCGCCGGCGACGTGGTCCTGGTTTGCACGCTGGGCCTTTCCATCCTGCACGCGACGCGGGATTTGGCGGTGGCGCTGGTGGACGTCACCCAACATCTGGCGCGCCTGTCGGAGGCGCTCGCGACACTTCTCGTGCCGCACCGCCTGCGCGATCACCCGCAGGCGACCTCGCTGGTGCGCTCGGGCACGACCGTCGTATTCGAGAACGTCGACTTTTGTTATCCCGACCGGCGCAGGGTGTTCACCAATTTCAGCCTGCGGATCGAGGCCGGCCAGCGCGCCGGCCTGGTCGGGCAATCGGGCTGCGGCAAATCGACCTTGTTCGTCCTGCTGCAGCGTTTCTACGACGTGCAGGGCGGGCGCATTCTGCTCGGCGGCCAAGACATTGCGCGGGTCACCCAGGAGAGCCTGCGCGCCGCTATCGCCGTCGTTCCCCAGGACATTTCCTTGTTTCACCGCTCGATCATGGAAAACATCCGCTATGGTCGGCCGGACGCCGCCGACGCCGACGTACACGCGGCGATCGTCGCGGCCAATTGCGACGCCTTCATCAAAAATCTGCCGGAGGGCGTTGCAACGATCGTCGGCGACCGCGGCGTGAAGCTGTCGCCCGGGCAGCGCCAGCGCATCGGGATTGCCCGCGCGTTCCTCAAGGATGCGCCAATTCTTCTGCTCGATGAGGCGACCTCGGCGCTCGACAGCGAGTCGGAGGAGGCCGTGCGCGAGGCCTTGGACCGCTTGATGGGCGGCCGCACCGTCATCGCCATCGCGCACCGGCTCTCGAGCCTGCGCAATTTCGATCGGATCGTCGTGTTGCAAGCGGGCAAGGTCTGCGAAGACGGCCCGCCGCGGGTGCTGGTGCAAAGCAAAGGCGTCTATGGCAACTTGGTGCGGCGGGAGGTGGCGCGGCTGGCGAAACAGGCCGCCTAGCGCGCCCGCAGCGCGGCGGTTCTCGCGAGCTCGCATCGCCCGAGACCAGCGCGTCGCGCGCGGCTCACGAATTCGCGCGGTGCGGCGCACACGCATGAGGGTGAGCCCAACGCGCGCACGCCGGAACGCTGAAAGCCTCGATGTTTCGGGCTTTTGCGCCTTGACTTCGCCCCAGCCCGTCGATACATACCGCCCACTTTTTGGCAGGCGGTGAGCTTCGCTTGCTCGGAACGGCGTGCCCCGAGACCCGCTAAACCCTTGAGATCTTTGAGGTCTCTTTCGGCTGCGGATGGGGGCGTCACCAGCCTCGAGGAATGAAGCTCAGACGCTGCCTCTGACGACTGTCAGATGAGAAGTGCACGACCGCTTCGCCCGCGCGGCGCGGTCCTCTGTGAAACGGGTGAGCGCCGAACGCGCCGGGAGCGCAAGGCGCTCTTCCGTTTTGCGCGTGGAATGAACCCATCATCCGCTCCCTTCGAGGGGACGGAGAGACCAAGGATTGCAAGCGAGACGATGCCGACGATCAATCAGCTGATCCGCAAGCCGCGCGTGACGCAGCATGCGAAGAAGAAGGTGCCGGCGCTGCAGCAGAGCCCGCAGAAGCGCGGGGTGTGCACCCGCGTCTATACGGTGACGCCGAAAAAGCCGAACTCGGCCTTGCGCAAGGTCGCCAAGGTGCGGCTGACCAACGGCTTCGAGGTGATCGGCTACATCCCGGGCGAGGGGCACAATCTGCAGGAGCACTCGGTGGTGATGATCCGCGGCGGCCGCGTCAAGGATCTGCCCGGCGTTCGCTACCACATCCTGCGCGGTGTGCTCGATACCCAGGGCGTCAAGAACCGTAAGCAGAGGCGCTCCAAATACGGAGCAAAGAGGCCGAAGTAATTCGGCCTCTTTGCGCAGATCCCCGGGCGAGCGAAGCGGGACCCGGGGAACCCGAGAAGCAAACCGCGGCCAGCAAGAGATAAAGAGACGAGACCAAGGACGATCCGATGTCCCGCCGTCACAGCGCCGAGAAGCGCGAAATCAACCCGGACCCGAAATACGGGAACCTGGTTGTGTCGAAATTAATGAACGTGATCATGCGCGCCGGCAAGAAATCGGTGGCGGAAGGCATCGTCTATGGCGCGCTCGAAATCATCGAGACCAAGACCAAGCAGAATCCGGTCGCGATTTTCGAGCAGGCGCTCGACAACGTGATGCCGTCGATCGAAGTGCGCTCGCGGCGCGTCGGCGGGGCGACCTATCAGGTGCCGGTCGAGGTCCGCACCACCCGCCGGCAGGCGCTCGGGATCCGCTGGATCATCGCAGCCGCGCGCGAGCGCAATGAAAAGACGATGACGGAGCGGCTCTCGGCCGAGCTGCTCGATGCATCCAACAGCCGGGGAAATGCCGTCAAGAAGCGCGAGGACACGCACCGCATGGCCGAGGCCAACCGGGCGTTTTCGCATTATCGCTGGTGATGGCCGCACAGAGATCAAGGACTTAGCCGCCATGCCCCGCAGCCACCCCATCGAGGACTACCGCAATTTCGGCATCATGGCCCACATCGATGCCGGAAAGACGACGACCACCGAGCGTATCCTCTATTACACCGGCAAGAGCCACAAGATGGGCGAGGTGCACGAGGGCGCCGCGACCATGGACTGGATGGAGCAGGAGCAGGAACGCGGCATCACCATCACCTCGGCCGCAACCACCGCCTTTTGGAAGGGCAAGCGCCTCAACATCATCGACACGCCTGGCCACGTCGATTTCACCATCGAGGTGGAACGCAGCCTGCGCGTGCTCGACGGGGCGGTGTGCGTGCTCGACAGCAATCAGGGCGTCGAACCGCAAACCGAGACGGTCTGGCGGCAGGGCGACAAGTACAAGGTCCCGCGCATCGTCTTCTGCAACAAGATGGACAAGATCGGCGCGGATTTCTTCCGCTGCCTCGACGACATCGTCAATCGCTTGGGCGCCAAGCCGGTGGCGATCCAGCTTCCGATCGGCAGCGAGAATCAGTTCAAAGGCGTGGTCGACCTCGTGCGCATGGTCGGAGTGGTTTGGGACGAGGAGACGCTCGGCGCCAAGTACCACGACGTCGACATCCCGGCCGACATGCTCGAGCAGGCCAAGGAGTATCGCGAGCGCATGATCGAGGCGGCGGTCGAGCTCGACGACAACGTCATGGCCGCCTACCTCGAGGGTAAAGAGCCCGACGAGGCGACTCTCAAGCGCCTCATCCGCAAGGCGGTGATCACCGGCGCGTTCTTCCCGGTGCTCGCCGGCTCTGCCTTCAAGAACAAAGCCGTGCAGCCGTTGCTCGACGCGGTCGTCGACTATTTACCGTCGCCGCTCGACGTCCCGCCGATCAAGGGCATCGACAGCAAGGGCAACGAGGTTGTGCGCAAGCCATTGGACAGCGAGCCGTTGGCGCTGCTCGGCTTCAAGATCATGGACGATCCCTTTGTTGGCACCATCACCTTTTGCCGCATCTATTCCGGCCGGCTCGAAAGCGGCACGGGCGTGCTGAATTCCACCAAGGACCGCAAGGAGCGCATCGGCCGCATGCTGCTGATGCATGCGAACAATCGCGAGGACATCAAGGAGGCCTATGCCGGCGACATCGTTGCGCTTGCAGGCCTCAAGGACGTGCGCACCGGCGACACGCTGTGCGATCCGCAGAAGGCGGTGATCTTGGAGAAGATGGAATTCCCCGATCCGGTGATCGAGATTGCAATCGAGCCGAAATCGAAGGCGGATCAGGAGAAGCTCGGCGTGGCGCTCGCCAAGCTCGTGGCCGAGGACCCGTCATTCCGCGTTACGACCGATCAGGAATCGGGGCAGACCATCCTCAAAGGCATGGGCGAGCTTCATCTCGAGATCAAGGTCGACATCCTCAAGCGCAGCTACAGGGTCGACGCCAATATCGGCGCGCCGCAGGTCGCCTATCGCGAGAAGATCACCAAGCGGGTCACCGTCGATTATACCCACAAGAAGCAGACCGGCGGGTCTGGCCAATTTGCTCGCGTCAAAATCGTCGCCGAACCGTTGCCGCCGGCTGGAGGCTTCGAGTTCGAGAACGAAGTCGTCGGTGGAACGGTACCGAAGGAATACATTCCCGGCGTCGAAAAGGGCCTCGAATCGGTCTTGGGATCGGGCGTCCTGGCGGGGTTCCCGGTGGTCGATCTCAAGGTGACGCTGATCGACGGTGCCTATCATGACGTCGATTCGTCGGCGCTCGCCTTCGAAATCTGCGCGCGCGCGGCGCTGCGTGAGGCGCTGCAAAAGGGCTCGCCGGTCCTGCTCGAGCCGATCATGAAGGTCGAGGTGGTGACGCCCGAAGACTATACCGGTTCTGTCATCGGCGACCTCAACTCGCGCCGCGGGCAGATCCAGGGCCAGGACATGCGCGGCAACGCCAACGTCGTCAACGCGATGGTGCCGCTCGCCAACATGTTCGGCTATGTGAGCAACCTGCGCTCCATGTCGCAGGGGCGCGCCACCTTCACCATGCAATTCGATCACTACGAACAGGTGCCCCAGGCGGTCGCCGCCGAGATCCAAGCGAAGTTCGCCTGAAGCCGCGCGCGACGCGAACCGCAATGATCTGAACGATGCCGTCGGAGTTGGAGTTTAGTTGAGAAGGATCCTAGAGGAGCCGAGCCATGGCTAAGCAGAAATTCGAACGCACGAAGCCGCATTGCAACGTTGGGACGATCGGTCACGTCGACCACGGCAAGACGACGTTGACGGCGGCGCTGACGAAGGTGTCGGCGGAGAAGGGCTGGACGACGACGTTTGTGCCGTATGACCAGGTTGCGAAGGCGTCGGAGAGCCAGGGACGGCGCGACCCGACCAAGATTTTGACGATTGCGACCAGCCACGTGGAATACGCCACCGCGAAGCGCCACTACGCGCACGTGGACTGCCCCGGGCACGCCGACTACGTCAAGAACATGATCACGGGTG
>Ga0209647_1002007_pt1 | contig 16758 bp, 15 predicted proteins | sample GraSoi_2013_60cm_FD_185827 | JGI IMG/M metagenome (GOLD analysis project Ga0209647, IMG submission 185827) | Grasslands soil microbial communities from the Angelo Coastal Reserve, California, USA - Sample 9_17_2013_60cm (SPAdes) (version 2) | ecosystem: Environmental > Terrestrial > Soil >...
CTACAAGGGCGGTAAATATGTGTTTTTGAGCAAAAAAGGAGAACGTAGCTTGTATCTACGTTCTCCTTGTTCGTGGCACAAGTCCTGTCTTTTCGATATAATCTGAACAGGACAAGAACCCTTGCTAGTGTTCCTTAACAAGATGGATTGATGGTGGAGTATGTCGCAAGGTAGAAGTTCTGAGCAGCGTGCGGAGTGCATAGACCAGTTCGGCGCCTGACAGATAGGAGCAATCTCATGTTTACTGCAAGCATACTCGCGGATGGCCTGGGAAGTCAGCTCTCTTCGTTGATCTTTTCGGGACAATTTGTGCAACTGATTGTTGCCATTCTGTTCGCTTTTTTGTTCCCCATTACGAGCGCGGCGGTTATAAACTACCTGGAACGCAAGATCATGGCCTGGATGCAAGACCGCGCCGGGCCGCTACATAACGGCCCGCATGGAAGCTTGCAGTTGATCGCCGATATTGGCAAAATGTTCTTCAAGGAGGACGTACATGCTGCCCAAATCGATAAGACTATATTTCTGCTGGCTCCGTCAGTTTTTATCGCCCCCGTAATTGCTTCGTTTGCCGTGCTGCCATTCTCGCCTTTTGTTGGCCTGCCAGGGACGGCGCTCGCGACCGGCATTGTGTTCGTGGTGGCCATGAGTTCGCTCGACGTCATCGGCGTCATCATGGCAGGCTGGGGTTCCAACAATAAGTATTCGCTCATCGGTGGCTTGCGCGCTGCCGCGCAGATGATTTCTTACGAACTACCGCTTATGCTGGCCCTGGTCGGAGTCGTGATGCTGACCAGCGTACTGGCTGGTACGCCTGGCTATTCAGGCACTGCTACTATCGGTACCATCTCGATCAAGCAGATCATGAGCTTCCAGAATGCAGCAGCGTGGCCCGGTAAAGGCATTCCATTCTTCGATTTTGTGTTTATGGGCAATACACCATGGGCCTGGTTCTTCCTGGTCCAGCCCTTGATGCTGCTTATCTACTACACCTGTGGGTTAGCGGAGACCAATCGCTCTCCATTCGATCTGCCGGAAGCGGAATCGGAACTGGTCGCAGGATACTTGACCGAGTACAGCGGGATTCGCTGGGGCTTGTTCTTCCTGGGTGAATACGGTAATATGACCATGGTGTCGGCCATTGCGACCACGCTTTTCCTGGGCGGCTGGGCTGGCCCCGGTGTTGCCTACTTGACGCAGTCAGGTATGGCGGCAGGCTGGGTGATCCTGGGCAACCTTTTAGGGATTGCCTACTTTATCGCCAAGGTCTACCTGCTCTGCTGCGTCTTCATCTGGATACGTGGCACGCTGCCCCGCCTACGCGGCGACCAGTTGATGCAATACGCCTGGCTGATCCTTATTCCGGTAACTCTCGGCAATATCCTGCTGACGGGCCTGATCTACCTTGCCGTGAGCAGCCTGGGCCTGTCGAACCTGGTGTTCTTGATTGTAGCAGGTGTCATCAACTGGGCGTTGCTTTTTGGCTTCATTCGCCTGGTGAGTCGAGTAACCGTGGCTTCCACGCGCCACGCGCAAGCGCCTGCGCTGCGCGCTGTGGCTCAGCGCCGGGCGGCGCAGTTGCCGGAGCAGATTGAAGCGGCAGGAGGAGGAAAATAGGAAGGCACTGTGAGGAATTACGAGCATTCTCTCCAGGAGAAATGAGGAGGATATATTTATTTACGTGAATTTACAAGATGAAATGATTACGTTGTTGATTTCGTGTCCTGATCAACCAGGAATTGTTGCGAGTGTTTCCCAATTTATCTTTGAGCATCAAGGGAATATCTTCCAATCCGACCAGCATTCCACGAGCCTGCATGATGGCACATTCTTTATGAGAGTCAGTTTTACTGAGGACAGCTTCACCTTGTCTGAACCTGAGCTGATCGATGCTTTTCGCCCAATTGCTCATGCCTTCCGCATGAACTGGAGCATCCACTACTCTCGACACCGCAAGCGGGTGGGAATTCTTGTATCAAAGCTCGACCATTGTCTTACGGACCTGCTCTGGCGTTGGAAGAGTGGTGAACTTGCGATGGATATTCCTTGTATTATCAGTAATCACTCCGACCTGGAATCTCTCGCTCAGATGTATGGTATTCCCTACCACTACTTTCCCATCTGTAAGGAACAACGTAAAGAAGATCAAATGCGCATGCTCGACTTCCTGCAAGAAAAGGTAGATTTCCTGGTACTTGCTCGCTATATGCAGATACTGGAGCCATGCTTTGTCGAAGCCTATAGCCAGCGGATTATTAATATCCACCATAGCTTTCTTCCTGCATTCATCGGCGCGAATCCTTATGTACAAGCGTTTGAACGTGGGGTAAAGTTAATCGGTGCTACTGCTCATTATGTGACCGATAATCTGGATGAAGGGCCAATTATTTCCCAGGATGTGATCCACTGCAACCATCGTGATACTGTTGAAGATTTGGTCCGTAAGGGGAGAGATGTGGAACGAAGGGTACTTGCTGAGGCCGTGCGGTTACATATAGAGGATCGAGTACTCGTCTATAAAAATAAGACTATAGTGTTTTAGCTGGGTGGTCTCCCAAAATCTTCTGGGCTATACCCTTGTGGAACACCTATTCTTGTGGTACAATAAAATTCGGGCGAGGACAGAAGTCCCCGCCCGAACTTGTTAGTAAAGCGAATTTAGACACATGGAAATTTCCTGGCTTGGCCATTCTTGCTTTCAATTGCGTGGCAAGAACGTTACCTTGATTACCGACCCCTTTTCTCCTCAGCTAGGTTACTCGCTGGGCAAGATCAATGCCCCCATCGTCACCATCAGCCACAATCATCCAGGGCACAATTATGCCGAGGGCGTAGGTGGCAATCCGTATATTGTGCGTGGCCCGGGCGAGTACGAGATTAGCGATGTCTTAATCACTGGGGTAGCTTCCTACCATGACAATAAACGTGGTCAAGAACGCGGCCGCAATACAATCTATATTATTCATATGGATGATCTCGTCGTCTGCCATCTTGGAGATTTGGGGCATACACTGCAAGAAGAACAATTAGAAGAAGTGGCTGATGCCGATGTGCTGCTGGTGCCGATTGGTGGACAGAACACCATCAACGCAGCCCAGGCAGCGGAAGTCACCAGCCAGGTGGAGCCCCGTATCATTATTCCAATGCATTACCGTCCCTCGACAGCAGAGACTCCCAACCCTCTCGACAAGTTTTGTCGTGAAATGGGCATTGAGACCATAAATACACAGCCGAAATTGGTAGTAACGCGTAGTACGTTACCTGCTGAAACGCAGGTCGTGATTTTGTCGATGCGTGGGAATTAAAGAGGTGCAATTATGGGTATTGTTCATCATTGCACTCGCCTAAACAACCGATGGCGATTCGTGTACCGGGCATTTTGTGGCGTTTCTACAGCACGTTTGCTGTAGGGGTATCCCCGAGGGATACCCTTTCAATTTTTGGAGGATCCAATGCCAAAATTCATTTTTGTAACAGGTGGTGTGGCATCATCAGTGGGTAAGGGTATCACAGTGGCATCTCTAGGCCGATTGCTCAAGAATCGCGGTATCTCTGTCTCTCTCATGAAATTAGACCCCTATATCAATGTTGACCCCGGTACCATGTCACCCTACCAGCATGGCGAAGTCTTTGTCACCGATGATGGAGCAGAGACCGATCTTGACCTCGGCCACTATGAGCGTTTTACCGATGAACCAGCCGGCCAGGCCAATAATGTGACCACTGGCCAGGTCTATGCAGCCGTCATTGGCAAGGAGCGCCGCGGAGAATACCTGGGTGGCACTATTCAGGTTATCCCACACATTACCAACGAAATTAAAGATCGCATGCATTACGTCGCCCGTCATTCCGACGCGGATGTGGTAATCGTCGAGGTCGGTGGTACCGTTGGCGATATCGAGGGCGAACCATTCCTGGAAGCCATTCGCCAGATGCGCAAAGATGTGGGACGCCATGACGTGCTCTATATGCACGTTACCCTTTTGCCTTATCTTATGGCGACTAAAGAGCTAAAAACCAAGCCCACTCAGCATAGCGTCAAGGAGCTGCTGCGTGTCGGTATCCAGCCCGATGTGATCCTTTGTCGCTCAGACTACCCTCTCAGTGACGATTTGCGCGAGAAAATTGCCCTCTTCTGTAATCTCGAAGAACGCGCTGTTGTTCCCTTGATCACTACCGAAACGATCTACGAGGTACCACTCATTCTCGAAGAGGCCGGGCTTGGTCAATTCCTGGTACAGGAACTCGGCTTGCCTGAACATAAGCCGCAGATGCAAGAGTGGCACGAACTGGTCGCTACGATCAAACGCCCGCGGCCTGAACTGACCATCGGCCTGGTGGGTAAATATGTCGAACTGCATGATGCCTATCTCTCGGTGGCAGAAGCTTTGCGCCACGCAGGCTGGTATCACGACGTGGACGTACGCATCAAATGGATCAACTCAGAGGCGCTGGAAAATATGGGCGAGGGATATACCGAGGTTTTAGAAGATGTGTCGGGTATTGTCGTGCCGGGCGGTTTTGGCCATCGCGGTATCGAAGGCAAGGTCAAAGCAGCCAGCTTTGCACGCCGTATGCACATACCGTACCTGGGTCTCTGCCTGGGCATGCAGGTTGCCGTGGTTGAATTCGCCCGTAACGTGTTGGGGCTGAATGGGGCGAATAGTACCGAATTTGATCCGCAGACCCTCTATCCCGTCATCGACCTGATGACAACCCAGCGCCAGGTTGCCGACAAAGGCGGCACCATGCGCCTGGGCAACTGGGTCTGCTGCCTGACACCTGGCACGAAAGCTCAACAAGCCTATGGCGAACCGATTGTTTTCGAGCGCCATCGCCATCGCTACGAGTTCAACAACGAGTATCGCAAACGTATGGAAGCCAACGGCGTGGTCATTAGCGGCCGTTCGGCTGACAACAGCCTGGTCGAAATTATTGAACTGGCAGACCATCCCTGGTTCGTTGCCTCTCAGTTCCACCCCGAGTTCAGGAGCCGTCCGACGCGCCCGCATCCACTCTTCCGCGATTTCATCGGCGCGAGCCTGCGTTTCGAGGAAGAGAAGCAGCACGCGGCGTACGAAGCATTTGAACGAGAGGCTGTTGGGGCGCAATTCACCGCACCAGAGTTGCCGGATTCTCGCATCGAGATGTAATCATGCTCTACCTTAGCCAACTGCTTGGCACGCCTGTGGAAGATTCCCAGGGCGTGCACATAGGCAAAATCAGCGATGTGCTAGGGAGTCGCTTTGTCGCTCCCTCGCTTTCCTCTGGGTCAACAAGCGTACAGGTGCAGGTTTCCACGCCTACGCTTGTAATTGAGGGACAGGATGAACATACCTGGTATGTGCCTGTTGAGGACGTGGAATGGCACGATGACACCTTACGCCTGCGCATCCCGCCGGAACAACTTTCTACTCAGCCCCCTGAGGGGAGCGAGTTGAGTGCGCCCGTCAGCCTTGCGCATGAGGTGCTTGATAGGCAGGTGATCGACCTTTCTCGTAAAAAAGCTGTGCGTGTCAACGATGTATGCCTGTCTGACGATTGGCGTATCCTGGGTATCGATAGCAGTACCCTTGGCCTGGTACGCCGCCTCGCCCCTGCGTGGTTACTGGGTTCACGCCGGGGTTCAGTGAACCAGGCACAACGTCCCCCGGCAAACCTCATTCCCTGGGACCAGATTGCGCTGATCAACTCGGAACACCCCGAACTCGCTGAAACCCCTGAAGCTTCTCAAAATGTAGAAGTATCCCGTGAAAGTCCGCCGGAGAGCTCTGCGCTCAATCGTCCGACGCGCATACAAAGTGGACAGCTCGCGGAACTTCGTCCTGCGGATATCGCCGATATTGTGCATCAACTTACGCCGGCCCAGGGAGCGCGACTGCTCGAGGGCCTGGATGATGAAACTGCCGCTGCTGCCCTCGAAGAAATCGACACCGAGCGTCAGAGTCTCATCCTTGAGAATATTAGCCCCGAACGTGCCGCCAGCATTCTCGATGCCATGGGGCCAGATGAAGCCGCCGACCTCCTTGCCAGGTTACCGGAGGAGTTTGCCCAGCAGTTGTTGCAACTGATGAAGCCAGAAGAGTCCGAGGATGTGCAGGAGTTACTGGAGTACGAAGAAAACTCCGCTGGTGGCCTCATGACCACGGATTACATCGCCCTCGCCGCTAGCAAAAGCGCCGCCGAGGCACTGGAGGCCGTACGTACCGGTGTTCGCGAGCAGGATGTAGTGCACCCTGCTTATGTCTACTGTGTCGCCAACGAATTAGAGGATGAAAGTGTGCTCCTCGGCGTTGTCTCCCTGTGGGAACTGTTAGTAGCTGAACCTACGCAGGCGCTGCAGGAACTCATGGAGACCGATCTGATCACTGTACAGCCGGATGCTGACCCGCGTACAGTTGCCGAGATCATGGCAAAATATAATCTGCTGGCTGTGCCTGTGGTCAATGCGCGGGGTGTTCTCGAAGGCATCGTTACGGTAGACGACGCCCTGGATGTACTATTGCCCAACGAGCGCCGCCGCAAACCGAACAGGATGTACTAAAAGGTCTTTCTTCGACCCTGTGCCAGGGGACGTAATCATACTATTCTCTATAGAGCGGCCCATACGAACGCACGAGGTCGAGTGACTCCAGTACATGCAAGATATCCTGGCAGACCTCTACCATCACTTGCGGCAACCACTCTTCGGGACGGGGATTATCAGCTACAACCTCTTCGTCATCGTCATCGTCATCGTCATCTTCACCGGTTGCCCGGTGTGGTCGCTGCACGAAACGACCTGAGCGGTAATGAGGATCATCATGCAACCCGCGCATGCCCTCGGGATGCCAGATCGGCAATTCTACGCGCTGTTGCAGCGTAAGCGCTTCCGCCTGCAGGCGGTTATCCTGCAAAATCATAGAGATTCCTGGACGGGTGTCGTTCGCCCGCCTGCTATGTTCGCTCGCGTGCAGTTTGAGCATCTGTGTCAGTGACAGCAAAGCAGTATCGTACGCGCTTGCTTCCTCTGCATTGAGCGGTGCAGTGTACGCAAGGTCGAGCGCCAGTGGTGGGATGTCACTGGTATGCAGGTGGGGACAATGCTCGTCGGGTTCGTGGAAAAAGTCACATATTCCAACAGGGCCTTCTAGTGAGAGCGCTGTATCCAGCGTACTCCAGGTAAAAGAGAGGGTACAGGAACTACGTGCCTCCGCTTCCTCGCAACTTCCAGTATGACAGGTGCAGGCAAATTCGCGTTCGAGCGAACGCGAATTGACCCAGTTCTCGGGATGGGTCACAAGTTCAAGACTTGCCGCCGCCTTTAGGAAATACCCTGTCACATCTTCAAAGGTCAACATCAATTTACTCCTCGCCGCCCATCTTGGTAACAAAAAACCGATGGCTTTCCTGCTACGGCATGTTACTATATTACCGATGCCAGGTGATGGTGTCAATATAGTAGTTGTAGCTTGACATTCTACTCTCAGGTCTGTTATATTTATATCGTAATACGATGTGTTGGAGAGGCAATGGAAACTGATCAAGAAATCTCGCAGGCTGAATACCAGGCCCTGGCTGAATTCCGCTATCAAGTGCGCCGCTTTCTGCATTTTAGTGAACAGGCGGCTCGTTCGGTTGGACTTGAACCCCAGCAACACCAGTTGCTCCTGGCGCTCAAAGGGTTGCCTGGAGGAAGAATGGCAACCGTTGGTGAACTGGCTGAGCGGCTACAGATCCAGCATCATAGTACGGTCGAACTAATCGATCGTATGGTAGAGCGTGGCCTCATCCTGCGTAATCGAGATGAGAACGATCAACGCCGGGTGCTCATTAATCTCACTCTCCAGGGAGAAGAGGTGCTGCGCGGGCTTTCGCTGCTTACCCGTACCGAACTACGCTCGACCGGACCCGCCCTTGTGCGCACACTTAATGCTCTTACCGATAATAATAATGATCATCCTGCAAGGGATGATTGGAACTCTTGATAATGCTTAGGAGAAATTTTATGTCAGATTTCCGTTTACAAGGCCTGGCCAAAGTGCTCGTACACTACTCGCTGGGTATCAAAAAGGGAGATCGGCTGGCGATCAGGACAGAACCAGTAGCTGCCCCGCTTGTGCGTGAAGTGGTGCGCGAGGCTCTACGGGCCGGTGCATTTCCCGAAACAATCATTGCACTTCCCGGCTTAGCGCAGATACGTTACCGGGAAGCCTCCGATGAGCAATTGTCTTATATTCCACCCGCACTGCGCCTGGCGTTCGAAGAGTACGAAACAATGCTCAACATCCAAGCAGAGGAAAACACAAAGGAGTTAAGTAGCGTTGATCCTGTGCGTCTCGCTGTTGCACAGGAGGCTAGCCAGAGGTTGTTGCAAACCTCTCTGGAACGTACCATGCCACAAGACCCATATGCTAAGGGATCGCTACGTTGGTGTCGCACCATGTTTCCCACCAATGCCTATGCCCAGGATGCTAACATGTCGTTGAGCGACTTCGAGGATTTCGTCTACCGTGCCTACTTCCTTGATGACGATGACCCGGTAGCTCGCTGGCAGGAACTCTCCAAGCGGCAGGAACAATATGTGCAATGGCTCAAGGGCAGGCATACCATTCACCTGCGCGGCCAGGACACCGACCTGACCCTCGCGATTGACGGGCGCATCTTTATCAATGATGACGGCCATTACAATCTTCCAGGCGGGGAGTTCTTTACCAGCCCTGTTGAGGATTCAGCCAATGGCTACATCCGCTATAGTTTCCCTGCTTCTTTTAACGGTCGCTCGATAGAAGATGTACGCCTGCGCTTCGAGAACGGCAGCGTCGTTGAAGCACGTGCCGGGCAAGGACAAGACTACCTGGACAAGATGCTGGGTTTAGACGAGGGAGCGCGCTGTTTAGGCGAATTTGCCTTTGGCAATAACCGTACAAAGAATACGCTCTTCGACGAGAAGATGGGTGGTACGGTACACCTGGCACTGGGTAATAGCATCCCGCAAACTGGTGGTGTCAACAAATCAGCTCTACACTGGGATATGGTCTGCGATTTGCGTCTTGGTAGTGAAATTCTCGTTGATGACCAGTTGTTCTGTAAAGATGGCAAGTTTGTGCTCTGATTCAATTCGCTTAGCAATAAAAAAGGTAACTATTCAGGTCTCCTTTCTCTTGCGCCGCCTCCGGCTGCGGGGTGAGGGAGAAAGGCGGGGGCACCCCGCACCCCGCCAAGGGGCCTGCAAGGCCCCTTGGAACCCCCTGCTGAATAGTTACTAAAAAAGTTGAAGTAGGGGTTCGTGGTTGCGCCACGAACCCCTACTTCAACATAGATGAGAAGTGGTCCTTTGCTCAAAGCATCGGGCGTATTGAGCGAATGGTATAATTTGTCTCACCGCCGGGGGTTGAAACAGTCACCGTATTACCCTCCTGGTGTCCCATGAGCGCTTTCCCTACCGGAGACTGATCGGAGATTAAACCTGATTTCGGGTCAGCTTCAAATGTCTCGACAATCTTGAATGTGCGGGTCGCTCCGGAATCGCTCTTCACATCTACCTGCATGCCAATACGGACAACGGGAGGTCCCTCAATCGTGTCGTGCATATCGGCTGTCATTATCTCGGCAGTATCGAGCAGGCGCTCAAGCTGAAGTATTTCACCTTCAACTTTTGCCTGTTCGTTCTTTGCATCTTCGTATGCACCACTTTCGCTGATATCACCAGCTTCTTTCGCCTCGTGGATATAGTCAGCAATCTCTTTACGCCTCACTGTGCGTAAGTATTCCAGGCGTTCTTTCCTTTTAGCGTAGCCCTCAGGTGTCAAACGATAGACCTTTTGCTGCTCGGATCTTGCCAGGCTAGCATCACTCTGTCCACCAATACTCATAATTTACTCCTCCCTGGTGTTGAGGGAAAAAAGGGAATGCGCAGGATAGCTACTCCCGCACTCCAATAAGAATACAATCACAAGTTCAACAGGGAGGACAACGGGGAGAGCATGCTGCCAGAAACCCGTTGTCTGGACCCTGTAATCTCCAAATCTCGCTCAGGGACATAGCCCCCTAAGAATCTTGTGAAAGACATGAAGGTGATTATACGTTCTAAACGATCTGACGTCAAGTGATAAAATCGCTTTTGTTCTAGCAAGAATCGGGAGTTAATTGATCCTCGAACCGGGGCGACGCAAGCGTCCCCCACTCCACCCCACACCGCCCCCGCCCCTACGCGGCGGCGCCTGTGCCCCTAGGAGCCTGGCGTCTCCTGTTCGGCTCGTCCGATACGAAAGAGGTTTGTACCACATACCTCGCATGTTCCTCGTAACGCTGGACGTCCATTCTTCAGTGTAACCTCGGTCGGATTTAGCATCGCTCTCTTCACCTTGCATTTCATGCAATAGGCCTCAACCGTTGTTTTCAGCGGAGGAACAACACTGGCCTTCCCTTCTTCACTCCACTGGAGAATAGTAGCAACAAGCATTTCAGGGTGTTCCTCGTGAACAGCAAGACCTGCATCCGGTAGTAATGCTAGTCGAGTATGTTCCATTGTCCATGTGTTATCCCGCTGGCTATCAATGTGCCCGGGATTGCTCAACCCCTTCGCTCCCCAGATAACCAGCGTAGCTTGCTGCACGGCCTCTAATTGCGGTGACACATCCTGCGCCAGTTTACCTGCAAGCAAGGCCATGGTTGCATGTTGGGCGCCAAATTGGTGTGTGGTTGCATAAAAATAATCAAGATCGGCAGTGCTTAAGCGAGTATCTTGCCTTGCCAGTAGATAGCGGAGCGCAAAACGCGTGCTGAGTATCGGATACAGCAGCCATTTCACCGGCGCTGTCTGCAGCAATTCGGACCAGGCGTTTACGATAGGGATCGCGATATCTCCAATGAGCACAGGTAAGCGAGAACTTTCTTCTGATAGCGTTTTTTCTTGTATGCCTTCCAGCGCCACGGGTGAAATCAACACGAGACGCGTACATAGCCCTGGGGAAGTTGCTGCCGTTGTCACTGCATAGTTGCAACTTATTTTGCTTGCGACTATCGTTGCGGGTTGTTTTATAACATCGGTCAGGAAATCCCGGCAGAGATCCACGTACATTTCAGCCGAGTAATCTATTGACGGTCGATCTGAAAGGCCAAACCCCAGCAGATCTGGAGCATAGACACGGTAGTGCTGTGCCAGCGGCTCCATAATCTTGCGCATCTCATAAGTTGAGGCGGCTATTTCAGGTGCATGTAGGAGAAGCAAGGGAGGGGCATCTGGCATTCCCAGCACTTTATAGAAAATATGACCACGTCCCCATTTATAGTAATTGGATTCTCCGGGCAGTGGGCTTTCCAGCCGTTGGGGAGTGTCTAATATATGTCGTAAGTCAACAATTGCGGTAAAAATAAGCGTACCTGTGAACCCCAGCCCTAATAAGCGAGTTATGTTTCGGCCAATACTATTAGAACGTGTACGTACTTCTTCCTGCATAGAGAGCCTCCTTCATCTCCTGTAGTATAGCATGCTTACCATAATTCACGCCATTTTCCAGCCAATTGGGTCAGGGCTGTTGCAAAGGCTCTTTTGCCGCCTGCGGCGGCGCGCAGAGGGGAGGTAAGCGGTCCCTGGAAGCCTCCCAGGCTTCCTTGCCCCGCACCCTGCAAGGGGACTACCGTCCCCTTGACCCCTGTTTGACTGCCTGGTTTTTCCGATCTTGCAACAGCCCTGCCAATTGGGTAGTGCTGACATAAAGTACTCACGAGCTGGGCTCTTAGTTGCCTGACATTGTATTGGAAGTATTCTAAGAAGTATGATGAAAAATTCTGTAACCTTAGAGCCGGGTTTTACAGATGTGGTTATATAGATGGTGCAAGAACAAAGTAGAAATAATGGTTACTGCTGTTGACGCCAAACGCTGTGCGCACTACAATACTCTTCAAGGAAACTGATGATTTATAAGGAACGAGATGCGAATTATACATGACCTGGATGAAATGACAGAAACTGCACGCGGATGGCTTATAGCCGGGACTGTGGGTATTGTCCCAACGGCGGGTCTGCTGCATACAGGGCATGTAACCTTAATACGTTCCTCGCTGCAAACGTGTGAGTTGAGCGTAGTCAGTATACTTGCCAATCCAGCGCAGTTTGGCTTCAACGAAGACCAGCCGCACTATGCATATAATCTTACAGAAGACCTGCAACTGCTAGACAGAGAGCGGATAGATGTAGTATTTATTCCTCGTCCTAAAGACTTCTATCCCACAGATTTTTCTACCGTGGTCATTCCCTCCGGTCCGGTAGCTGAACGTTTGGAAGGAGCGCTGCGCCCCGACTATGCGCGTGGAATTGCTACGGCTATGATGAAACTGTTTCAACTTGTGCGACCGGATGTGGTCTTTTTAGGGCAGAAGCATGCGCAGCAAGTAGCTCTGATTCGTAAACTTGTGCGCGACCTCAATATCGATGTAAGCTTGCGTGTTCTTCCAATTGTGCGCGAGCGCGATGGATTGGCAATCAGCGCTCAAAACCGGCTGCTTTCACCAGCCGAGCGCCAGGCAGTGACTATCCTCTATCAGGCGTTACTTGCTGGCAAGGCTATGATCGAAAAAGGCGAACGTCACCCCGCTGTCATTGAAAAAGCCATAGCTAAACTGATCGCTACTGAACCGTTAGTGAAACTGGATTATGTAGCTATCTCTGACCCGGAGACCTTTGAGCATATGGGAAAGAAGATGGCCGTCAACCTCTCCGACCTGTTAATCATGGTTGCCGCGCAAGTTGGCAACACTCACCAGATAGACAATATTCTCTGGAAAAGAGAAGGGTATTGGCTGACCTGATGCTCAGGGAATCAAATTTGTACTCTCATCGAGCAGGAGGACAAATTGGGCTATCAACTCCGCCGTCGTCTCGATATCCTTGAGCGAGACAATCTCTGAACCGGTATGCATGTAGCGACAGGGAATATTCAGTAGTCCTGTCGCCACACCTCCTCGCGTAACCTGTATGTTGTCGTTATCGGTCCCGGTGTTGGCAGCGGCTATATCATACTGATAGGTGATTCCCGCCTCCTTTGTCGCGGCTACGAGCAACTGGTAGACTCGCGGGTTGGTGAACCCGCCGATCGTTATGGCGGGACCTTCGTTTAGCTTCACATCCCCTAATAACTGCTTGGAGGTCTGCGGGTGGTCGGAAGCAAAGGTGACATCGACGGTAATGGCGACCTGGGGATTGACCTCATAAGTGCTGGTGCGAACGCCGCGCGAGCCTGTTTCTTCTTGTACTGCGGAGACAAAATAAGCGCCGGCTTTGAGTCTTGCGCGCTGTTCATGGAGACGACGCATCGCCTCGACGAGAGTGAACACACCGCTTTTGTCATCTAATGCGCGCGAAACCACCAGGTCTCCACGCAATATCTCAAGTTGAGCGGCGCGCGTGGCGGTGCTTCCAATGGGCACCAGTTCCTGGGCCTCTTTCCTGCTGGACACACCAATATCAATCCACATGTTCGCCAACTTGGGTGCTTGACTACGCTCATCGCTGTCCATCAGGTGTATGGCCTTGCGGCCAAGCACGCCAGGTATAGAGCCTGCAGGCGTATGCACGAGTACACGCTCTCCAGGCAGTGTTGAAGGATCGAAACCGCCGATAGGCGCGAAATACAGAAAGCCTTCTTCATCGATATAGCGAATGAGGAAGCCCAACTCGTCACAATGAGCCGTGAGCATGACGCGAGGATTTCCATTTGGATTAAGCGTGGCAATGACATTGCCATGCACATCTGCGCGTACTTCGTCGCTATATTGCCCGATCTCTGCTCGAATCACTGCCTGAACAGGCTGCTCGAAGCCCGATGGGCTTGGGCTGGCAATCAATCGACGCAAAAACTCTACGCGCGACTCATGCATATCTCGCTCTACCGCACAATTTGTTTGAGCACTTCATCGACCCCAGGATGCGCACGATTTAGCCTGAGATCCTCGGCCCCCGATGGGTCTGTTTGCACGAGGAGGATACCTTGTTGGATACACGTATTCAGCAACTCGCGTGCAGACTCTCGTGTAAGACGACCGCGGAAACGGTTTTTAGGATTCACAGGATCTCCAATGAAATTGGATACGCCGATGATTGTGCGCCAGGACCAGTTGCGGTCGATATAATCAAGAAATTGCAGGAATTGTGGGTCAAACACATCCATCGAGTACGGTTGTTGGTACTGCGCAGCAGGCGTACCTAAAGAGATAGCGGGCATGCTTCCGGTATTGCCGGACGTGGACATCGAACCATACCCACTCTCACCGGCCGCGACAGGACTTCCTCCGGGCACCAGGGGCACAAATTGATTAGCGCTGCTTATTAGATCTCGGCTGACGGTTCCTGGTATGCCAACAACAATCACAGTTTTGTTTAAACGTAGCTTTAGACGGGCGCTGATACGTGTAAAATCCTTATCGCCTGTCATCAGGACGAAAGTAGAGATAGTAGGACGATCAAAGACAGTTTCAATAATATCCATCAGCATATTTAAGTCAACAGTACTTTGGACCACCGTACTTTGGACAATCGTACTTGAACCACCTGCATTGACGGCAGGGTAGTGACCTGTATTCCCTGTAGACTGAACAGGGGAAGGACTGGCATATCCTAAAGGACCGGTGCTACTACTATAGCCGAGGGGACCAGTAGGAGCAGTTTGGCTATAAGGATGTTGGTACGAAGGGTTTTGCCGCTGATAGTTCTCATCAGCTAACGTCTCATCTTCAGGCAGGAGGTTCTCGTCAGTTTCAGCTTGTCCAAGCTCCGGTTCATCCTGGTACGACGGCCACTCATTGCCGCCGCCCTGTGGTTGAATCGCGGGTAATGGTCCAGAATTGCTGAGTGGTCCAGAGGGCCATTGGCGTTGATAAGGGCCTGGAGCAAAGCCGCCAGTTCCTTGTTCAGAAACCACCATCGACGGACCCAGCGTTCCCGTAGGGGTATTACCAGAGGTGTAATGGACCGTTCCCATGCGTATGCGGTCTCGCTGTTTGGCGGGACAATCGACCCGGTCGATCATCGCTGCCGTCAAGCTTCCCTTAAATGGTTCCGGTTGACGAGACCAATCCGCATAGGCGCGGGCTACCATAACAGTCCCATACCGACGGGCTACCGCGATCAATTCCTGTGGATCAGGTTCTCGCCGCTGGATATTCAGCATGCTATAACGGATGTTCTCAAAATCGATGAATAGAGCAATTTCTTCGGGCACAATCTTCTCCTCTCATAGGGAGAAACCGCGCAGGCCAAGATTTATTATGATTGTTCAGGTGCTCGGATATATTTCAAGCAGGGCTTTTTTAGCCAAAGCTGCTATTGCTATCCTGTAGCTATGAGCATATCACACTTTAATAGCAAAGTCGAGAGGTCTGCGCTTTACTTTTACGTAATAACATGATATAGTTTTTGATAGGGATACGTAAGGGCTTATCCATGCGGTCACCCTAAGTGTACAAGAGTATGGTGCTATGGAACTAACAACGCCAGTTTATTCCCCCGATAATTCGGTTTGTCCTGTCGCTCGCACTGCCAGGATCATCGGCGGGAAGTGGACTCTACTTATTATCCGAGATTTGGCGTCCGGTGTCAAACGTTTTAATCAACTTGAACGCTCACTGCAGGGTATCAGCCCCAAAACACTCTCCGAACGATTACGTTCCCTCGAGGAAGAAGGTATTATTCTTCGTCAAATGTTTGCGGAAGTCCCTCCACGCGTAGAATATTCACTCACCGAGAAAGGTTACGACCTGGTCGAAGTGGTAGAATGCATGCGTTGTTACGGAAAACAATGGCTATGTGACGCCAACGAGCTACAAGAGTAATCAGCTAATCACACACCAAAGTCAGTAAAAGTTCAACATATACAAAAACCGGGAAACTCCCCGGCTTTTTGATCTGGTTAAAACACTCCTCTCATCTCACTGGCAGTAGGAACATATAGCGCTGCTAGTGAGATGGATTTAGGGTACGGTGAACGTCAGATTAACGGGAAGCGCCTACGAGTTCACGTCTGTGCTCAGCGAGGAAGCGATGGAGTGTTCCTTCGTTTTCTGCTGTAACGCGCTCACTGCGCTCTTCCCCCTGATCCTCTGACCTGCATAGCAGGTCATAGAGACTGGCGATGTCATAACGCATCTGTACTTGAAGCTGACCGTCGCCATTAAACCCTTCGATGAAGAGACCATCCTCTTCCTCATGAATTGCGATGCTTTTCACGCTAACTTGATCTAGCACCTGACCAACAGCACGCAGGATGCTGGCATAACTGAACGTGGCCCGCATTGATTCCTCCCATTAATATAGTTGGAGATAGACAATCATTGTACTTTGAGTGGACTGCACTGTCAAACATGCAAAACGACACTACAAACAAAGGTTGGATAGTGTGTAATGTGAGTTTTGCATCACACCTGAGTAGTTTACCATTACGCCTGGGTAAACGTCAAGGTCAATGTTTGCCCTTAGGGCGATTCAATCTGTAGTCAGGTAATGTTCGTTAACCCTCTATAGTCACCTAGTACGTTCTGGCTAATTTGACCTCATCGATTTAAATTGGTTTAGAAAGCTGTTGACAAGGCCAGAAAAATGTGGCATATTACCGGGGCACCAAAAATTCAGCACGTTTACAACTGAATGAAGAATAATTACTTCAATTTTGCCGAGGCAAGCCGACAAGACAGCGGAGGGCCCGTGCGGCAGGCAGCGCAAGCAGCGCAGCCGCCCCACGTGCCACAAGCAAGCAAGCGTACGAGGTGGATGCCTAGGTGCTG
>Ga0209647_1002008_pt1 | contig 16757 bp, 12 predicted proteins | sample GraSoi_2013_60cm_FD_185827 | JGI IMG/M metagenome (GOLD analysis project Ga0209647, IMG submission 185827) | Grasslands soil microbial communities from the Angelo Coastal Reserve, California, USA - Sample 9_17_2013_60cm (SPAdes) (version 2) | ecosystem: Environmental > Terrestrial > Soil >...
CTCCCAACACACTCTGCCACGGCAACCCAGGTCGCAACTCCCACTCATCCAGCCAGGGTAAAATACCCTGTTCTTTGAGCTGTTCCCCAATCTTCTTCAAAGCAGGTTTATCTGCCATATTGTGGCAGAGGAACACATCAAAGTCGCTTGTTTTGATCTTGCCTTGTAGAATAGACCTAGCCGTCTCACGGTCTCGTTGCATATCGGCTGAACGATCCATTTCTTGAATCACTGGTGAAGGTGCCGTCGTCAGTCGCTCTTCCCTATCTAACAATGAAATATGCATGCCGCAAACAGGGCAAGCTACCCAATTAAAACCTCGTTCTGACCGCAAGCGGACAAGTTGCTGAGTAACGACAAAACTACAACTATGACACACAAAGATACGTTCCCGCGTAATACTTTCAGGTAAAGCGCGGCGTTGCAAATGGATGCGTACATATTCCTCAAATTGGAAGCGCGTCTGTTCATTGGCATCTTTGTCGAAGAAGAGCGTCAGTTTAGCCTTCCCTTCGAAAATATCGTGCAGATACAGTCCACATGTTCCACCGACGCTCACCGTGTACGTGGCCGCATTCTTCCACAACTCCTTCTTCCTGAAAAAGCCACTCCGTGCGAGGCGGACAACTAATGTCGCATAGACGTTCAGCACCGGCCCCTCAAAACCAAAAACAACGGTCTTTCCTTCAGGGTCTGGGAGTTCAGGGTTCTCACGAGTGGTTTGCGCCGGAAAGACCAGTTCGTCTTGCTCGCGCAATGCGACTTCGTAGCGTATCATATCCTCGATCATGGCCAGGAGCAGCAGCTTCTCCTGCTCTTTCTCTTGAATACGCTCTTCCGCAGGTATAAGGAAGTTGCCTCTACGTACTTTCTCTTCCGCAATGCTGCCAAAACCGTCCGGCTCATCCTTGACCGCATTGATCAGTGCTGAGGCGTAGGCATCAAGCAGTTCTGGTTGGAGCAGTACCAGGCCACCGAAACTGAGTCGCCGTATCAAACCACGTAACTCGACCAGCCCTATGCAGGTTGCAAACTCAGCTTGCAGGCTCTCTGTTTTTGTAGACTTATTCTCCGACTGCATAAATGCATGATACAAATCGCTTGCAGTCGCCAACAGATGTCCATTCTCTTTCTCTGACAGCAAGAACTCCTTGATCCGCTGAAAAAGCTCGTTCGAGCTTCCCTTTGGGAGCGACTCCCAATCTATCGCCTGCCGAATGGCTTCCCCCAACTCCTCTATGCCCCAGCCCTGCATCGCACTAGTTTCAAAGTACCCATCAAAGCCAAGCTCCTGCTTAAACGCATCGATACGTGTCCGACTGACACCAATACTCCCCCGATCGAGACGTGCCGCGACCAGAAACTTCTTCATCCTGGGCACCGCACTTCCCTGAATCCGCTCCGCTTGCCGCAATGCCCGATGCCAGTGGTAAATACCCGCAAAAGGATCGGTCTCACTGCGAGCATCAAACACAACCAGTGCCACCGCCACCTCATTCAGATAGAGCTGATGGATGAGCCGGTACCCTGGCTGCCCTGCCAGGTCCCAAAGGAGCGTCTCCCGTGTCTCCTTGTGACCACCTGCCAGGACAACCTCTGATTGGCTATCAAATGTCCACACCTGGCGAGCATGGGTAGACGACGTAAGAGCAAAAGGTTGACCTGTGAGCACCAGACCCAGCCCCGACTTGCCAACACCACTATCACCCACCAGCACCACTTTGGCATTCGTATAATGAACCGAGGATGTAACAGAAGCTCTCCGAAGTATGGTCTCGAAATCCAAATCCCAGATGCGGATAACTGTGTCCTCTTCACCAAGTGTGGCTAAGAGAGATGACTTCCGGTGGAAAGTCACACCACTACGTAGATAACCTGAAGAAGACTCATTGAGAATTGCCACCTCCTGCCAAGTATCCAAATTCCAGAGCCGCACTGTTGCATCAACGGACTTCGAGGCCAGGAGCTGATTATCAGCAGAGAAGGATATCCTCGAGATGGAAGCCGTATGGCCCTCAAGCGTGTGTCTATGTTGTCCTGTTTTCCCATCCCACACGTGGATGGTTTGGTCATCAGAAGCCGAGGCGAGCAAGCTTCCATCTGGCGACCATGCCACACTACGAACCGAAGCAGAGTGTCCTGTGAGGGTGGAGAGTTCCTGTAAGCTCTGCACATCCCATAGACGGATCGTATGGTCATTAGAAGCCGAGGCGAGCAGGCGACCATTCGGCGACCACGCCACGCTGTAGACGTAAGCAGAATGTCCTGTGAGGGTGGAGAGTTCCTGTAAGCTCTGCACATCCCACAGACGGATGGTTTGATCATCAGAAGCCGAGGCGAGCAAGCTTCCATCTGGCGACCATGCCACACTACGAACCGAAGCAGAGTGTCCTGTGAGGGTGGAGAGTTCCCGTAAGCTCTGCACATCCCATAGACGGATGGTTTGGTCATTAGAAGCTGAGGCGAGCAGGTGTCCATCTGGCGACCACGCCACGCTGTAGACTCGATCCGCATGCCCTCTGAGAGTGGAAAGCGGCTGTGCACTCTGTATATCCCACAGACGGATCGTACGGTCACCAGAAGCCGAGGCGAGCAAGCTTCCATTTGGCGACCATGCAATCTGTGCGATCAATCCTGTGTGTCCTCGTAGTGTGTGTTGTAATGTGAAACCAGGTGGGGGAGGTTGTTGTTCAAGATCTCGTTGTCGTTGTTGTTCAAGCTTACTTTGTTGTTCTAATGCTCTTTGTTGTTGTTCTGAATCTTTTTGTCGTTGCTGTTCAAGTACCTGTTTTTGTTGCTGAGTTTTCTTTCGGTGTTGCTGATCAATTTTATATTTCTTTTGCATTTGTCATTTCCTTTGTTGTTGATAGTCAAGGCCAACTATGACTGCTGTAACATGTGAAATTCATATTTCGTATGAGAAGCTATTCAAACGTGTACTCAGAAGAGAAGGAGCCGTGTGGGGCGTGAGCAGTGAGGGTTATCAGGCTTGGGAGTGTTGTGTCGGTTGTTATAGGCTTGTTTGCCACCTTTTTACTCCTCGGCCACGTGTTTGTCCGATGTTACCAGAGCTTAGAGCGAGGGTCGGTACATATATGTTTTGTATGTTTTGTCGCAAGTATAGTATGACTATTGGCAGTTGTCAATCTTTCGTTTTTGGGTTTTTTGGGTGGGGTGCGCATGACATTGTTGCACGGCTGGCAACTTATGGGGCCGCATATGGTTCGTCACTCTATGAAGCAAGTAGGCACACTGAATGTGTCCAAGAACCTAATCATGGCAAAAACGACAGGTTATTTGAAAACAACAGTAGGGGCGTTGCCGAAACGCTTGGTTGGCAGGAGGCAGAGGTGCAAGAGCGCCTGGCACACGTTTCAGACCTGGAACGAGACCTGATGGGCCGCATCGTTGGATGGGGGTTGACACTGCTTCCAACGCCTCATCGGCTCCAACTCCAGAGAAAGATGCTCTACACCTGGTGCGCCCTGGATACTCTCATGTATCCAGTGTGCTTGGATCTGTCAGCTCGAGGAGAAGCATATTGCCCGATCACCCAGCCGCCCATCCGCTTCTTGGTCTCGCCTCAGCAGATCAGCGATGTGCAACCAACTCAGACGATGATGTCGCTGGTGCTGCCCGCAGTGCGAGAAGACTGTTCACGAGAGCATTTTTGTGCACAGTCGCATTTCTTCGCGTCTGGGATGGCTGCCTCTGTCTGGAAGCAAGCACATCCAGATGAGTTCCTGCTAGTGATGGAAGAGGCGGCTCTACTTGGTCGTTTGGTGGCAACGGCACGCAAACAACGACTCCAGCAACCAGACAAACCTTCCCCTTCTGCCCACTAAAAGAGATGGAGTTAAGCCATAAGCTAAAGCAGCGTTTCTGTGGTCGCTATCGTGATGAGCTCAATCTGGGCGTCCTCATCAACAAAGGCTGAAAAGAGCCTGGTCTCGTTGGTGCCATCCATGAGTACATATACAACGCCGCCATCGGCGGCATTAATTCTTCCCGTCGCCCCTGTGCGCTTGATACGCACATGATCACCTTCGCGAAAGTAGGTTCCTTCTGCAGTCGTTTCCAAATCTGTATCTACCTTCCTTCCTTAGGCGGCAGGCTGTGCTGCCCATGGCCGGACTGCTCATCCAGCTTACTGTGCGTGTTGTTCGCATTATTGGCATACATATATGCATCATGACTGGTGCCGAAAGAGTGGACAATGCGATCATCGGGTCCTGGCATTCCGTCAGCAGACATGCGCTCCCGGACCAAAAAAATCTGTTCGGTGAGGCGTTGAACATAGTAATGGTCTTCCATCAGTGTGGTACCTCCAACGTTACCCTGCAAAGGGGGCTTAGGTAGTTCTTGCTTGCTCATGCGTTGTTTGCTCACTTCTTGTGCTCCTGGCTACTCAAGTTCTTGTCTCAGTACGTACAGATCCGCGTAAATCAGCTTTGCTGAAATCTGCGCTATTGAGATCTATACCAGACAAGTTCGCCTGGTCAAATTTCGCTTTGTCGAGGCTTGCTCCATCCAAATTTGCTCCACGCAAATCGGCCTTGCTAAGATCTGCCCCTTTCAAGTTTGCGCGGGAGAGGTTAGCACCGCGTAAGTCTGCTCGATGTAGGCGTGCCTTCAGAAGATTGGCATCGCACAGGTTGGCATTTCTTAGATTGGCATTGCGCAGGTCTGCTTCATGCAGATCCGCTTCAGATAGGTCCGCTTCCTGCAGATTGGCTTCAGTAAGATCAGCTTCATGGAGATCAGCTCTATGGAGATCAGTTTCATGAAGATCAGCTCCATGGAGGTCTGGCTCTGAAGCCTGTACATCAGGATATTCTCGTCGCCATTTATCCCAATGAGTTTTTCCCGATGAAAGAAGATCAAGTGGATTCTGACTTGACATAAGGTATCACTTCCTCGTTCCTTTTACAGACTGCTTTCATTTCACCATCCAATCAAGGACGTGCTGGCAGGTGAGAAACGTGCCTTCTAGTTCTCAACATTGCCCACCTTTGGATAGAGGAAGAACAAAAGTGCGAGAGTGAACAAAATCATCCCAGAAATCACACCCCTAGATGGAGAAATGTGAAAGTGAAGACGAATGAGTCGTAGCGTCCCCTGTCGTAGCGTTTGTGCGCCATATGTTGTTTCATATGGGGACATGGCCCATGAGAAGAAGTAGAAGACTTTTTAAGTATACACTATTTTTTATAGCAATGCAATATTTATGAAAAGAAAGAACATTATGGGGAATGCAAAAGTGTAGGTTGGACTGCTGTGGTATACTTAGCAGATGCTGTATGGTGCATTGTTGCTTAGAGTAGATTGTTTATTGAAAGCTGCGCGATACAGAATTTCTAGAGGGTTAACCTCTGTCGGAAACGAAGAAAGCGGACAGTATGAAGTACTATGTCACTTACTGCATCACCCATCCTACACATACTCCAACGACAGCCACCGGCACAGTAGAAGCTCGCACACGCCTGGATTTAGAGGGTCGCCTGGCGAGGGGAGTGGGAAAGTGGAAGAAACAAGGCTATGCCGTCGAGATTGTAAAGGTCGCGTGCTATGAAAATGTGCAAGGTACTACCAAACGCGATTAAGGCATAATGTCATCGATGAAGTGGTCCTTTATTGTGCTTGTTGCTTCTGTCTGTATATTTGAATCCTTTCCTCTGCCTTCTCAGCGCCTGCGGCGCTTCGCAAATATTTAATGGTGTGGGAGGTGCAGCCGCGGCTGCACCTCCCACACCATTAAATGAAGAGAGTCTGTGTTCTCTGCCACCATTAAATGAAGAGAGTTTGTGTTTTCTGCCCCATTAAATGAAGAGAGTTTGTGTTTTCTGCCCCATCAAATGAAGAGAGTTTGTGTTTTCTGCCCCATCAAATGAAGAGAGTCCGTGTTCTCTGCGCCGAAAGCGGCAAAAAGAGAACATGCGGCCCCCCTGTTACTTTGCCCAAAAACCTCTTGCTTTCCTGGCTTAAATATGGTACAAGTTAAGACGAGCGGTATAGTTGGTATATTGTATAGACCACTATACTGATTGCAATAATCATACGCTTTTTGAGACCCACAAAAGTACAAAAAGGAGGGTAGAGAGAGGATTTCAGATCAGTGCGTCGTAATTTACAGAAGAAAGGTAAAGAGGATCAATGCGGTTTACGTTACGCGATGCTCACCTTATAGATGTCACAACCGATATTGTTCGTGGGGCCATTACTATTGATGGGGAGTACATCCAGGCTCTTGAAGGCTCTGATTACGTGCCAGATCAAGAGGACATCGTCATAGATGCTACGGGAATGATAGTAATGCCGGGCTTCATCGATGTGCATACCCATGGTGGGGGCGGCTATAACCTTCACACCACGGATACCAACGAGATTCGAGCCTATGCCCGCTGGATACCTGCAACGGGAGTCACCTCGTTTCTTATAGCCGTAGTAGGTGTGCCCAACTCATTACCGGAGCCACAGTTAAGAGCAGCCGTCGAAGTGCTGAGTGAGCAGGTAGTGGGAGCGGAGCCCCTGGGGATTCACCTGGAAGGACCTTACATCAACGTAGCAAGACGTGGGGCCCATCAACCATCATGGCTCAGGGTGCCTGATCCGTCCGAGACGGAACAGTTGCTGGTATTAGCGGGTAGACATCTACGCCTGCTTACCCTGGCCCCTGAACTGCCGGGAGCTTCAGCTATGATCCGTCGCCTGGTGGACGCGGGCATTACTGTAAGCATGGGTCATACTGACGCAACCTATGACCAGGCCCTGGAGGCAATAGAACAGGGAGTTACGCATGTAACCCATTGCTTCAATGCTATGCGGCCCCTGCTGCATAGAGCACCTGGCCCGCTAGCTGCCACTGCCGAGGTCAAGGGTATACGCGGAGAATTGATTGCGGACGGTGTACATGTCCATCCGGCGGCTATGAATGCACTGGTGAGAATGCTCGGGCCGGAGCGAACCATCGTGGTCACAGATGCTCTCTCGGCAGCCGGTGTCCCCGAAGCTACCTTTGATTTTGCCGGTCAAGCGGCGCAAGTGATCTGCGGCGTCGCTCGTCTATCTGATGGCACGATCACCGGTAGTGTATTGACTATGGACCAGGCACTGCGTAATGTGCTCCAGATGACCGAAGTCTCACTGCAGCAGGCGGTGGGCATGTTGACGGTCAACCCGGCTTCCTCCGTCAAGGTCGCGCATCGTAAAGGGTGTTTGCAGGCAGGCTACGATGCGGATGTACTTATATTTGATAAAACCCTGGCCCTGCAGGCCACGATTTGCCGTGGAGCAGTCGCTTTTGCAACTGATGAGTGGCGTGAGCGTCTTGCGACTCTCTATTTTCTGTAACTACAGAGTCTGGATATCACGGATTTCTAACAAATTTCGCGATAATCTTGTATAGTGGTCTAGATATCTTGACAAACGAACCAGAAACAGGTACAGTATTTCCATAGATTGATCTCATTATCCTGTTAACAAGCGTACTGTATCCTGCCAAGATAGATTGTTATCTGAAAGGAGGTAGTCAAAAGAAAGCTCGCGATCAATTCGAGCGTCTCACTGGTACAATTGCGCGAACCAGGGAATATTTATCAGGATCATTAAACAGATCCGTTCATCCAATAGTAGGAGGTTGTAAATGACTCCCAACTCTCTCCTCGCTGCACCTTCGAGGGTGAAAGTCAAATCTTTCACCGCATTGTTTGGTCTAATTGTGCTTTTCACCATGGTGCTCGCGGCCTGTGGTGGCACTACCCAGAATAATAATCAAACTCCAACCAAGCACATCCTTAGAGTTGCTACCCAATCCTATGATTTCGCTCAAGCCGGTTTTAATCCCTACAACGGCCACACCAACGCAGGTATCCAGGGGTTAGTCTATGAGACATTGTACTTTGTGAACGTAAATGGTGGTCAGTTCACGCCGATGCTGGCAAGCAGCTACCAATGGAATAGCGATAACACGAAAGTAACCTTCACTATTCGCCCGAATGTGAAATGGAACGATGGTCAAGCGTTTACCGCAGATGATGTTGTGTTCACATTTAGCTTAATGAAACAGTACGCAGCGGCGGATACCAATGGTGTGTGGAGCTACCTTAAAGATGTGACGGCGACTGACTCCAGTACGGTCGTGATGACTTTCCAGAAGGCCTATCCCCCTGAGCTGGTGACGATTGCCGGACATGTGTATATCATTCCGAAACACGTCTTTGCCACAGTTGGTGATCCAACCAAGTATCTCACTGACAAGCCTGTTGGTACGGGTCCTTTCACCTTGAAAAGGTACCAGACAGACGTAGCAGTTTATGACAAGAATCCGAGTTACTGGCAGGCTGATCAGGTAAAAGTTGACGAGGTCCGCTTCCCAGAGTACAAAGACAATGCGACTTTGCAGCTGGCTCTACCAAAGGGTGATATCGATTGGGCTGGTTACTTCTCGCCAACCCTTCAGCAAGACTTCGTAGCGAAAGATACAGCACACAACCATATTTTTATGGATGCTGTGAACCTCTATTCTATCTGCCCGAATCAGAAAGATCCTCTCATTGGAGGTCAGGCTGGCCTACCAGTTCGCCTGGCACTCAGCACCGCACTTGATCGCAACGCAATAGCCGGACAGGCAACGGCGGGTCTGGAACCTCCCGGAAGCATGACCGGCCTGGTGCTCCCAACTGCGAAGGACTGGCTTGATCCACAGTTTGCGAACCTGCCAACGACCGCAGATACTGCCAAGGCTGAAAAGTACCTGACCGATGCTGGCTTCACAAAAGGATCTGACGGCATTTATCAGAAGAATGGCAAGCGCCTGTCCTTCACGTTGAGAAGTGTTGACTCCTACTCCGACTGGAACGCAGCGGCAAAGCTGATTGCAGATCAGGCGAAGGCTGTTGGCATCGAAATCAAAAACGTGACGGTTGGTGAAGACAACTACTACACCTTACGTTCGAATGGTAAGTATAATTATCAGTTGATGTTCTGTGGTATGGTTGGTGGTCCTACCCCGTATTACCTGTACAATCAGTACCTGAACAGTAATGAGGTTGGTCAGGGCAAGTTCAACTTCGTTGCCTGGAGCGATCCTACAACTGACAAATATCTGAACCAGTATGCATCAACCACTGATCAGTCTGCGCAAAAGCAGGCTATCCAGGGTATCCAGAAAGTCTTTGTCGAGAATCAGCCGTTCATTCCCCTGTGGACTGGCGCTGACTACGACGAGTACTCAACGAAGGCCTTCACCGGATGGCCCGATACTACCAACCCGTATTCCAGCGGCAGTCCAAATACTGCCCCTGATCTTGAAATAGTGATCCTGCATTTGCAACCCGTTTCGTAGGGGCGGGTCTTGTACCCACCTGAGCGGGCGACCGCAAGGGTCGCCCCCATAGGCGCGGACTTAAGGGCCAGGGCACCCGCAAGGGGATGCCCCTACTCTACACGAAGCGGCTTGCCAAGCCCGTGTAGAGTAGGGCGGGGCTTGCCCCCGCCCTGGAACACCGCCCACACTTCCTTAAGTCCGCGCCTATGAGGGTCGCCCCTACAGTCAGGTAGCGCATCTGTGGGGATGATTGTTTAAATCATCCCCACTTGCAGCAGAAAATAGCATACAATGGGAAGTGAACAGCAGGGCTATTCCTGCGGGCGAATGCCCCCTTGTTATAAGAAGGAGCAATGAGATGCGTCATGTGATCCGCCGCATTTTGTTCTATATTTGTGCTGTTTGGGTAGCTGTTACGCTCGATTTTTTCATCCCTCGCCTAGCCCCTGGTGATCCCGTCGCGGCTATTATGGGGAAGATGTCACAGAAGGGGTATGTTACCCCCGCGATGCAACAAACTCTCTCGGCTATGTTTGGCCTGAATACGAACGATCCTCTATGGGTGCAATACTTTAAGTATCTGGGCAATCTACTGCACGGCAACTTAGGAAACTCCATCCAATATTTTCCTACTCCCGTCGCGCAGATCATTGGGCAAGACATTGGATGGTCGATCATGTTAGGTGGAGTGGCTGTAGTCATCAGTTTCTTTATTGGTTGTTTATTTGGAATGATCGTTGCATGGAAGCGTAACACTCTCCTTGATACGGTTCTCTCGCCCGTGATGAATTTTTTATCTGCTATTCCTTATTTTTGGCTGGCGTTGCTCACTCTCTATATCTTCTCTTATTTGCTCAACTGGTTTCCCCTGTCCGGTGGCTATGATTCAGCGAATATTGATCCGGGCTGGACATTTGACTTTGTTAGTAGTGTTATACAACATACGTTCCTGCCAGCTCTGACGCTGATCATCTCTTCGTTGGCGGGTTGGATGCTGACAATGCGCAATTCGATGATTACAACTCTCTCAGAAGATTATGTATTAATGGCGAAAGCGAAGGGCTTGAGGGAGGGTCGTGTGATGTTCTGGTATGCGGCTCGCAATGCAGTGTTACCGAACATTACCGGTTTTGCTATCGCAATAGGCGCAATTGTTGGTGGTCAGCTTCTCACCGAAATGGTATTCTCGTATCCTGGGATCGGATACGCGCTGCTCCAGGCTGTGAATCAGCAAGATTATGCCATGATCCAAAGCGTTTTCCTGATGATTACGTTGGCTGTGCTGGGAGCCAATTTCCTGGCCGATATGCTGTATGCTTTTCTCGATCCTCGTGTACGTCAGGAAAGGAGTGCGTAGCGATGAAACTTCAAGAAGTACCTCATTCTACCAGTGCTGCGCCGGCTGCGCTCCTGCCCAGTGATCCACTGTATGTGCGCCTCCTGGATGGGCTACTGGTTATCTGGCGAGCGATGACGAGTAGCCGCAAGGTGGCGGTCGGAAGCGCAATTGTGGGTATTTTTGTTGTGGTTGGCCTCTTTGGACCATTTGTTATGACCTATGACCCCAACGCGACATCGCACCTGTTCATCGCTCCTCCTTCCGCTGCCCATTGGCTAGGCACGACGGTGGTTGGCGAAGATATCTTTAGCCAGTTGGTCAATGGCACGCGGACGAGCGTCTTTTGGGGCCTGGGCACCGGATTGCTGGTAACGCTGCTCTCAGTAGTGATCGGCCTGGTCGGTGGCTACTTTGGCGGTTGGGTAGATGATGTGCTGACGTTGCTGACCAATGTCTCGCTGGTGCTTCCCGCGCTCCCCCTGGCGATCGTGCTCGCGGCCTACTTCCCACGCGGCCCATTGACGATCTCACTGGTGATTGTGGTTACGAACTGGGCCTGGCAGGCGCGGGTACTGCGTTCGCAAACATTGTCGATGCGGAGCCGCGAGTTTGTCACGGCAGCACGTGTGAGCGGGGAGAGCACATGGCGTATTATCTTCTACGAGATTTTTCCCAATGAGATCGGGCTGGTGGTGGCGGGCTTTGTGAGCACTACCATTTATGTTGTGCTCACCTGGGCTGCCCTGGAATTTCTCGGCCTGGGCGATGGGACTATCGCCAGCTGGGGCAGCATGCTATACTGGGCTCAGCAAGCTGGTGCGTTAGGTGGTGGGCTCTGGTGGTGGTTTGTGCCCCCTGGTGCCTGTATCGCCATACTAGGTGCCGGCCTGTCACTGATCAACTTCGGTATCGACGAAATTGCTGACCCACGTTTGCGGCGTGAGCATCCCGTGAAGGAAGTGAAATCTGAGAAAGCGGTGGCATAATGGTGACGAACGTTAATGGAAATGTTCAAAAAGAGACGCTGCTTGAGGTTAAAAATCTCAATGTCGATTACCTGGCGTCAAATGGCACAGTTCATGCCGTAACTGATGTAAGTTTTACCTTGCGGCGTGGTGAGATTCTTGGCCTGGCAGGTGAAAGTGGCAGTGGTAAATCGACGCTGGCCTATGCAATTACACGCCTATTACGCCCACCAGCGATGATTACTGGCGGCGAAATCCTGTATTATCCAGGTTCCGCCCGAGAGAATGGCGAGACTTCGCGCCTTAAATGGACTCATTTGCCGAAGAATGGAAAAGGGGAACACATAAAGGATAAGCTCGCCAAAGATGAGGTACAGCCAAAAGAGGCGCTTGACCTGCTGCAATTATCTCCGGCACAATTACTGGAAATTCGCTGGAATGACCTGGCTATCGTCTTTCAGAGCGCGATGAACGCTCTCAATCCGGTCATGAACATTGGCACGCAGATTATGGATGTGTTGCAAACGCATCGACCGCACATGGGACAGGATGCGCGCAAACAGCGCGCAGTTGAGTTGCTCCAACTGGTTGGTATCGCCTCAGATCGTCTACGCAGTTATCCTCACGAGTTGAGTGGCGGTATGCGCCAGCGCGCCATCATTGCCATTGCTCTCGCGCTCTCGCCTGAAATTCTCATCATGGACGAGCCTACGACCGCGCTTGATGTTGTGGTGCAGCGCGAAATCCTGACCGAGATCACGCGCTTGCAGCAGCAACTGGGCTTCTCTGTAATCTTTATTACCCATGACCTCTCGCTGCTACTTGAGCTGGCTGATCACGTTGCGATCATGTACGCAGGACGCATCGTCGAGAAAGCATCCCGGCGGGATCTCTACCTGCATCCACGTCACCCATACAGCTATGGATTGCTCAACTCATTCCCGACCTTGCATGGTCCGCGCCGTATAATGGCGGGCATCCCTGGTTCACCGCCTGACTTGCGCGCAGTCCCGCCAGGCTGCGCATTTCATCCGCGCTGTCCCCTGGCTTTTGATGCGTGCAGCAGGGTGTTTCCCCCACTACAACCTGTACCGGGCCAGGAATCTGGACAGACGGTTGCCTGTCATTTATATGATGCCAGGTTCAATACAGAACCACCATCTACATCCGATTTAGCAGCAAAATATGAAGCTCTAGCAGAAGGGAGCGGTATCCAATGAACAATCTTGTGCAGGCACCTGAGGGAGCGAACACGGAACTTCATCCCGGCCCTATCCTGGAGGCAGCTCATCTACGCAAGCTGTTCCCTTTGGGGTCGTGGAATCCCTTTGGAGCAAAACTGGCCGTACATGCTGTTGAAGATACTTCCCTTGCGCTCTATCCTGGCCGTGCTACGGCGCTTGTAGGCGAAAGTGGTAGTGGCAAGACGACTGTCGCACGAATGCTAGCTGGTCTGTATAGTCCAACTTCCGGTGCCATTCGCTTTCGTGGGGAACCGGCAAAATTGAATGATGGTTCGCGCCTGCGTTCCTATCGTCGCCATGTGCAGTTGATCTTGCAAGACCCATTCTCGTCGCTCAACCCGATACACGATGTGCGCTACCACCTGGGACGCCCTTTACATATATTTGGCCATGCACACAATAATGCCCAGGAGACGGAGCAAATTTTGTCCTTACTCAATCGCGTCAACCTTAGCCCTGCTGAGCAGTTTATCCAGAAGTTTCCCCATCAACTCAGCGGAGGCCAGCGCCAGCGTGTGGCTATCGCTAGAGCATTAGCAGTACAGCCAGAAATACTGCTGGCTGACGAGCCCGTTTCCATGCTAGACGTATCGATCCGCCTGGATGTTCTCAACCTGCTGCTGCGTTTAAAAAATGAAGAGCGGCTGGCTCTGCTTTTCATCACTCATGATATTGCCAGCGCTCGTTATTTTGCGGAAGATACCTTAGTGATGTACGCCGGGCAGATGGTGGAAGGAGGACCAAGTGACGAGGTGATCCAGCAGCCCAGGCATCCCTATACGCAATTATTGGTCTCTGCAGCGCCAGACCCTGCCCGCCTCACTGCTGACGACGACAAGCGGCTTACTGACCTCCCTGCTCGTGGTGAAATTCCCAGCCTCATTCGCCCACCGAGTGGCTGTCGCTTCCACCCCCGTTGCCCTCATGCCATGCCCGTGTGCAAGCAGAGATTCCCCAGGCGCACGGAACTTGGCAATGGTCGCTGGACGCATTGCTTTCTCTATGGTGATGGTGAAATATCAACCGAAAAGAGCGAACAATTTACCAGCGCTGCTGGATTGGTTGACCAAACAGAGGTGAAGGGCGAGTAGAAAGAAGCAGTACCGTCACGACACCCTCTGTTGCTTTATGGAGCCGATCTGGTTCAGCAGCGCTGCGTGTACCTGCTCAATATCCTGATTGCCGTTTACCTCGATTAGCTTATGTTGTCGCTTATAGAAATTGAGTAAGCGGATGGTTTCACTAAAGAAAATGTCCAGCCGCGTCTCAATTGCGGCGCCTGTGTCGTCTGAGCGCTGGTATAATGTGCTTCCATCGATATCGCAGATACCAGCAACCTTCGGCGGGCGTGAACGAGTGTTATAGACGTGCTGCTGGGCCTGGCAGAGAAACCTTCCGGCTAACCTGGAGAGCAGTTCTTCGCGAGGAACTTGCAAATAGATTACCAGGTCAATCTGCTGACTTATGCTCTGTAATCCTTGATCAAGTGCACGAGCTTGAGCAATGGTGCGTGGAAAGCCATCCAGTAAGAAATCTTGTGTGTAATTCAGGTCTTTGATGCGTTGAAGAACCATACTCACCGTGATGTCGTCGGGAACCAGTTCACCTCGATCCACAAAAGCTTTGGCCTTTAGCCCAAGTTCAGTCTTATCTGCGAAGGCCTGGCGAAACAGATCTCCACTCGAAATAGGAAGGATATGAAATACGTATGAAAGGAATTCAGCTTGTGTTCCCTTCCCAGACCCTTGTGCACCGATGAGGAGTATATTCATGGCGTTTCTCCTTATGTGAGTGTCTCCGGTGGAATGTATTGACGGAGTCACCTCACGTAAACAAATGGCACTATGTAGTATACGTAATTCAGCGTCAAGCGGACGACATACGTTATTGGATTGTTCTGCGAGAGCAGAACATGCTACATAATGACAAAGAGAAAAGATGCGTCGAATACTCGCCCGGACAATGATTATGGCTGGGACGAGCACAAAACGCCAGCCAATTATTCTCTGATAAAGAACATGTACCTCAAGTATATCACGATCCTTCCACAAAAGACTACCTTACAGTCACAAACTGATCACAGCCCAAATCTTCTGGTTTCATTGATTTAGTTTATGAAATAGGGGCCATCATTTTCCTCGTTCTTTCATGGGCGTCGGGATTGGAAGCACTTGTTACATCATGGGCACCTGGAGTGGTATTATTTGCGTTACTCATCGGTTCTCCCGCAGTATGCAAAAACGCTTCCTATGTTTAAAAAAGGTACAAGGCAAGTGCGTTTCGTTGCAGCAAGACACACGTTTCTCTGGTTGCCAGGCTCTCACAAACGGCCATTTCGCCAGACTCACGAAAAGTTATCTGGGTTCTTGGACACATTAAGTGTGCCTGCTTGCTTCCACTGACAACCGAGCAGACCTCTGCACAGAAACGAGGAATAGTTTGCTCCTTGAGAGGAGGCACTTCGCCGTATGATGACTCAGACTTGGCAGAAGCTTCTTCTTGTCAGGACAAGGTGACGTTAGCAAAGGTCAGATGATGGCCTGCCCTCGATGAGGCCTACAGCATATATGGACCTCGACATGTCCACACCAGGGCGCAAGGAAAGCGGGCCAACTGGGCTAGTATCCCGTTCAAGGAGAGTCCAGCTGTCTCTCCTTTAGAGAGCACACGTTCAGGCTTGGAAGCCGGTTGTTTGCCCGACCTCGATGATATAGTTGTCAGGGTCACGCATGTAGCAGCGAATCTCTCTGCCGTGATCCTTTGGCTCGGTCAGGAATTCGGCTCCTCTGCTGCGCCACTGCTCGTACGAAGCCCTGATGTCGGCGACACGAATATTCAGGAAGCTGGAAACCTCATTGGGGTTCACAGGAGGACGAAGCGTCACGGTGGGTTTATCGTCCGTTGGGCCGCCACCGACGTTCACAATCAGCCAACTATTGGCAATCTGAATGATGGTGGGTTCTCCGCTGCGAACAACGGTGCCTCCGAGAATGCGTTGATAAAACTCCGCTGAGCGGTTCACATCCGTGACGGTCAAGAAGTGTGTCAAGACAAAGCCTTCTTTGGGAGGCAATTGATAGTCTTCTCTGTTGTTCATGGTCTCTTCCCCTTCTCGTTTGTTTTTCTTGGGTTGATGAGTCTCACTACGTCTCCAGACCACACAAAAATTTCTGCTCTCTGTCAGTGTAACACAAGACAGGTTACTACACCAAGCAAACGGGCACACTTAATCTGTCCAAGAGCTTATATGAGTCAGAAAGAGCGACTGGAATTGCTTCAAACAACAATAGGGCTAATGGTCTCGCGTATGTTGAGTAGTATCCGGAGCGCACAAAAGCTTTATGGCGATCACGGATGCGGCCATCCAGCCAAATAACGTTCCAAGCCGCAGGAAGCGCGCCATAAGCACCGCATTATTAATGCCACCGAAAAAGAACAGGATTATAAGTACGGCACTCACCATACAATAGAAAGCCCACCAACGCTCCTTCCGTGCGAGGAATAACCGGACAAATACCGCCAAAGCTGCCGCCAGTACAACGAAGATAAAGAGACCGCCAAGGGCATGGAGAGCGCCGTGCCAGGAGGGCTGAGTCGGTGCAATAACGCCCGGCGGAAACCCATTTGCGGGGTTGGTTCTAAAAATACCGACCAAAATAAGACCGAGTCCATATGCTCCGATCAAGAGCGGTCCCCATGTTCCAGCCCGTCCGGGGTGCAACTTTCTCCAGAGGCCACCAGCGTAGAGTAGGTTAAGCACTCCAGCCAGCACAAAGTTCACAATCTGAACCCATCCCCATTCACCAAGCGATAGGAGGCTAAGCGGCCGGAGCCGCGGATCGAAAGCAGGGCGGGTGTAGTCCTGAATGAGCACGATAAGGATA
>Ga0209647_1002009_pt1 | contig 16752 bp, 10 predicted proteins | sample GraSoi_2013_60cm_FD_185827 | JGI IMG/M metagenome (GOLD analysis project Ga0209647, IMG submission 185827) | Grasslands soil microbial communities from the Angelo Coastal Reserve, California, USA - Sample 9_17_2013_60cm (SPAdes) (version 2) | ecosystem: Environmental > Terrestrial > Soil >...
TCGGGAACGATTGTCCCGCTGAAAATCGTTCCAGAGCTTTGCGGCTTCTGGCGTGAAAGCCAAAGCGCCAGACAAATCTTTGAGCTGGTCGAACAGGGAAGCAACGGGGTGAATGCTTACTTCTTTGAGGTGGGTTATCAGTCGGCCATGGCGATGAAACTTCCAACCAAACAACTCGAATTCCTGGTCTGGAACAGGTCCCCCAAGTCCAGCAGCGTTGAAGCCGACGCGAGCTTTCAACAACTCGGCGGCACCGGCTGGGTTGCTCCCGATTTCTGCGGCGTCTTCCATCGTGCCTATGGGAACGCCGAGTCTGTTTGCCAATTCCCAAGTTTGATAATCACCCCTGTAGCCGTCCGTGATCAGAAAACCTAAGGTGCCCGAGCCAATTCTAGCCATCGCCTTGGAAGTATGACTGATTCCATCAATTATCTCCTCGTTTCGCTTGAGGACCTCCCAAGGCGTCTCGGGTCGGAGTGTCGATTTGATCTGGAAAATGAGCGATGCTTCTGCTCGTTTAGCGTGGACATCAAGCTCCATTTCCGGGGACGCCAGAACCACTGGGCCTCTTGAATTCCAACCGGCACGCGCGTTTTTGCAAGCCTCGATCATTCTCTTATGCCGGAGTTCACTCGCTTTGGAGTATTGGTCGGGGTCGACGCTAACAGCAATCCTGAGCATATAGTCGTCACCAGCGGGCCCTCCTAAGACCTTCACTTCATTCGAAACACCGAAGATGCTCGTACCCACTAAGGTGAGAGGAATGTCGAGCCACGTTCTCAATTTCCATTTGTGTTGCATCGAGGGTGATGTCGTCAAAAACTGCTTTGTGGGCATCGTAAATCTGCGGTGGTACTTCAAAGACCGTCGGTCTTCGGAAGAGCGGCATCGTACCATACCTCACCGTCTGTTCGGCCTGCATAGCAAATCCCACTAGGCTTCTCGTAGCCGTTCGAAAGATTCCTGCTGACCACCGCGATGTTAGCTGGTCCCTGTCGTCAACCAGCGGATTTTGCGTTCTCAGCGGCTGCGTTAGGTGCTGAAATGAGACAAGCTGGTTATCAAAGCCAGTCCGATTCCCGCCCTCAAAGACCGTGATCGTTCGCGCTGCCAGATCGAGAGTGATATCCACCCGGTCACAGCTCGCCATCTTCAGCGCATCCACAAAGACTTCAGGCGCGCGCCAGATTGGTAGACTCCTGATCGCGTCATCGATCTCAGTCTCGATTTTTCGAATCTCTTCAGAAACCGGCATTGGATTATTGAGGCTCTGGTGATCTGGGTTTTAAGATTTGTGTGCCTGATCGATTCTATCTTTTTGGAAGGTTGGTGTCACTACCCGTGAAGGGCGCTCATGGCTAGGAAGCGATTCGATTGTCTTCCTCATCGTCTAGGCAGCTGTCAGAAGTACCCTTCCGCCGTTTCTGGCTCTTCGGCTTCATCCTCAGAGATGGCCTCGGCTGCCTGAACAAAAGCATCTTCCACTTTGCTTTCGTCGTAGAATGCCACTCCATTTGTTTTCAGGATGGAGAATAGAGGATCACTGGCTACATTATCTCCGCCGGCCGGTGAGCGAAGCCAGCCCTTGATGTTCGCTTCATATGCAAGGATCCAGTGTTCGCCGTACAGGTCTTGCGCTGTGAGAAATTGGTCGAAAGACTTGAGATAATCTTTTCGCGGTAACAGATCCCTCTCCTGAGCATGCAGACCAAGAAGCGCCACAACCGGATCGTTCATCGCGATCAAAGCGTCTGCCGATTCCCTCAGCACTTTAACTCCAAAAAGGATACAACCCCAAAGTGCCCAGCATACTTCGCTGCTGTGCCCCTGAGGCGCGTGCGATTGAATGATCGCGTTGAAAGTCATCTCAAGCTTTGCGATATCGATAATATTTGCTTCAATGGTAAGTTCTTCTTCGCTTCCAGAGGAATCTTCGGTTGCCTCCGTCTTCTTTCGCAATTTGCGTAACGCTTCTAGAAACTGTTCTCGTCTCTCGGACGGGATGCCTTTGAGCGTCGCGCGCGCCGCAACTTCGTGAGTTCTGAACCTGCAGAGCACCCGTAAGATCATAGGCAAGCAGCCTGGTTCGACAGCGGCACATTGGAGGAGCAAGTCCTGGAAAAAGATGCGGTTCTCAGGGCGGACGTCGAGATTAGCGGCCTTTCCCACTGCATATTTCAGAACTCCTTCCGAGGGGTGAGCAGCAGCCAATTCAAACGCTCTATCGAAATAGCGCAGGAGGTCCGTATGCTGCCCCCTTTGCCGAGTCCTCAGATTGAAATAAGCCAGCTCGGAAATCCATGGTTCTTGGAGCTGGAGAGGTAGTTTTCGGATTGACGTCTTCGCGCTGTTTAGCGCGAGTTCGTAATTGCTGAGCAGTTCCTGCAAGACACCCCGTACACGCTCGGCATCCGCCAAAGTGTTAAAGCTAAGTTCGTAGTCATCGATATATCTTAATCCTCTTACCCCCTTCCTGTTGACCAGCTCCTGATCGACTGCAGAGAGCAGCATTTCTGCGATCAATAATGATAGATCCGGGCCGATGGGGATACCCATAGTTTGGCCGTCTTGAGAATCTCTGATCAGCTTGTCGAGCATATTGCCCCAGAGGTTAAGGCTTCTATTCTTCTTCGCTGTTGCCTTGCCGTGGATCACCCATGGGATGCTGTGCGTGTAGATCGAATGATAGAACCGAGCAACGTCGGTTTTTAGAACATATCGAGCTGCATATCTCACAGCCGCTTTACATGCGGGGAAATTTCTCAACGGCGTCTGTCGCTCAATCGCTCGTTCTGGATGAGTTGTTACCGGCCTGGTAAGGGAGAGTGGTGACTTAGTTGCCAAAGCTTCAAGCCGAGTCCATTTTTGCTCGACCAGCATGCTAAGCTTTAGGTAACTGATCGGATTCAGAACGCTAAGCTTTCCGGCGTAGAGTGCCCGCCGTTGCCAAATTGTAAATTGCGGGGCGTGACTGTGGACATTTATCCAAAAGATCCTCCGGGATGTTTGTACTGTCATTTAGAAAAGCAGCGTAGCTATGCGTTGTGAACGGCGGAGGGAGTTCGCGAGGAAAATAGCCCCTCGAAAGTAGAGCCTGCAACGTAATCATTGCCGCTCCATGATCCTTGATCTGTTCGATAGCCGAGAGATAGCTTCGTCCCGTTCTTTCGTGTTCACCTTCGGCTCGAAGGTTTCAGCGTTCTGATTTAGACCACGCAAGAATACACGCTACTCCGCTTCGAACCCACTATTGCCAGTGAACTTGAGTGTTCGGCTGTTCTCCGTCACCGTACGCACAACGTTGTCGGGAGCGCCTTCGGGGATGTCAGCTTCGATTTCTAGAACAACGCGCACAGATGATCCGACGAGGCCGGTCAGATGAGTAAGAACCTCGTCTGCGATCCTGCTGGCGTCACGTCCGACCCGCGCAGAATCAAGTGTTACGGTACCGTGATAGCGCCGGGGTTTAGCTGCTTGAATCTGCCCGGGGGTAGGAGTCGTCTGTTGCGTCGACGTTAGTGAGGGCGACGACGTGGTGCTGGGTTCTGTGACGAGTGAACTAGGCGGCGTAGTCTCCTGCTCAATCTGCCTCCGAGCTGCGTCAGGCCGCACCAGCAGACTGGGATCGTCTCTAGTGATGGTTATCTGCGCGGCTGAGCGAAGTCCGCGATAACGAGATGCAGATTCGTCGTAGCTTTCGGCATAGGCGAAGGCGTCTTGCTCCCACGTCAAGAGCGCAAGACCGGAGCGGATAGCATTGAGGAGAACATCCGGGGTCTGCAAGCGCGGCAGGTAGAGGTAGCGACCGAAGTCCTCTACGAGTTGTCGGATCGGGACGTGGTTCCCGCGCCATAAGGGTACGCGGTCCATCTCCATGCGGAGGCGTGAGGCCGCAAAATTGACCACAAGTAATTCATCGTTCCTGAGCTTCTTACTGGCGCGCTGTGCAAGCGAGTCGTTCCCTGAGAGGCGGATTGTCTGCCACGTGATAGGGGCTTGCGGGGTCGCCTGCGTGGGCACCAGCAGCCACTGATACGTTTCGGGAAGCCTGGCCGTCACCGCGCCGTCGGCCGCCGTCTTCTGCGTCTCGGCCTGCTTCACTTGATGTGGCGAGAGGTCGAGCTTGTCCTTCTCGTCGAGGATGGATTCCCACGCGAGGAACTTTCGTGCAGCCTCGTCCAAGTCCTGCAGGCGCGTTTTATCAGCCGCGAGAAAGACGATAGTGTTTCGGTAGAGGCGAGGGGTGTTGCCGCGCGTCTCGAAAATTGCCTTTGCCGCTGTCTCGGCAGCGTTGTCTGCGTCTTTGCTGTATGTGTGGTGGATGCCGAGGACGACGAGTCGAGCGTCAAGGTCGTCCGGGACATCGGCACTGGAGCCCGGTATCGGATGCACGCGATTGAAGTCTCCCATCTTGCGCAGGTCGGCTCGCAAGCGCTTGTCCAACTCCTGCACCACCTTATCGGGGTCTCGGTTAAGCTGCTCAGCGCGATCCTCGGCGAGTTTCGTAACCGTGGGTTGCGTCGAATACCAATAGCGCGGACCGTCCTGGTAAAGGTAGGTTGCGGCCCCAGCGAGTCGTCGCAAGGCATCACCAAACACCGGAGGCGACTCGCCCGGCATCACACACCCGAGCTTCACGCGTCGGTCCTCGACTCCTCGATTTGCGGCGGCCGGCGTAGGCGCAGAGCCCATGTAGATGGCTCGGGCGACGCGCCGACAGGCAGCGAACTTGCCGAGATTAGGAATCTCCCCATCGAGCCGCAAGGGCAGAGAGCTTGGACCATCAACATCCTTTTCAATAATCGGCACCCAATTGTCAGAGAGATAGCGCGTGAGCTCAAACTGCACACGCGAGTCGTCGATAGGGATGTTGGCTGGCAGAATCAACGGATTCTTGTCGCCCTTTTCCCACAAGCTGTGAATCACTGCGGCCATTAGGCGCAGCACGCCGCGGGTGCGCTGAAATTTTATCAGCGTAGACCAGTCGGTATACAGTCGGTCGAAAATTTCCGGGTGGATCGGATAAGCCGCCTTGATTCGCCTCTCGTAATCCTCACCGTGGCATTCAGGCGGGAACTCTTGGTGTTGAGTCCTGTAAAGCTCGGCAAAGGCCCGCGCCACCACATCGCGGTCCTTAAACTGTGCCTGATCGGCAAGCGGCTCGAATAGTCGCCGACGCACAATCTCAAAGCCCTCCTCGGCGCTCGCCGGCCGCCATGAGGACTCTACGCGTCCCACTACGTTGCGCAGCCGGTCCAATGCTTCGCGCCCGCGCTGTCCACCGACCTCCACGTCATCGGCCTGAGTGTGGGGTGAGCCAACGGTATCAGATGCTGGCAAACTGATAACGAGCAGACAATTCTTAACCAGCTTAGCCGATTCAGTGAGGACTTGGGCGAAGGTAAATTGTGTCTCAAAGCCCCCTGCGGGTAAGTCGCTCTGGTCATGGAGCTGCCGTGCATAAGCGACCCACTCGTCGATCAGGACAAGGCATGGCCCGTATTCATTGAACAGTTCGCGCAGAACGTCGCCAGGGCTTGTGGCTTTCTCGTCGTCGGCGCGGACACGGTCAAAAGCCTTCTTTCCGCCGAGCTGCCAGGCCAGCTCGCCCCAAAGAGTGCGCACCGTTGTGCCATCCGGCTTGGTCACGGGATTGCCGGGTGAGATTTTGTTGCCCACCAATACCACGCGCTTGGCCGACGGCAGCTTCTTGGCGTTTGCTTGCTGCAGTACGGCGTCAATGCCAACCAAGTCGCTTGCAACCGTTCCCGAGAAAAGGTGGTAAAGTGCCAACATCGAATGCGTTTTGCCGCCGCCGAAATTAGTTTGGAGCTGCACCACAGGGTCGCCGCCTTGACCCGAGATCCTTTGCACCGCGCCTATGAGCAATCGCTTGAGGCTCTCAGTGAGGTAAGTTCGGCGAAAGAACTCGACTGGCTTTTTGTATTCGTCGGTCCCCTCGCCCATATGAACCTGCCAGAGGTCCGCGGCAAACTCGGCCTGCTGGTAACGGCCGCTGGCCACATCTTTGTGCGGCGTCACCACTTCCCGCCAAGGCCTCAGGTTGGCCGCCGCGGCGCTTTCGATAGCGGTGCCTGCGCTCTTGCGCTGTTCGGTTCGCACCTGCTCGTCGAAGCGCAGCCGCAAAAGCTCCATCTTCATCTTCTCGATCTTATCCGCCTGTTCCGCCGAGACAGCGGTCAGGAGCCGCGCGGCCGAGTCGAGCGCGCGGTAGGCATCGTCGCTAGAGAATGATTCCTGGTGCGCCCACTTATTGCGGAGGTCCCGCAGTTCGCTGACGAGACTGCGTTGTGCCGGCCCCAGCGTGCGGCGGAAGACATCGTTCCAGGCTTCCCACATCAGCTTCAACAGCGCAGCGACGTCCCACTCGCCGACGGCTCTACCAACTAAGTTACGATCGTCGCTAAGAAAACGTAATGCGTCGGAAGCGGCCCTGTCCCGGTACAGATTCCTGAACTCGCGCTCGATGAAAGGACTTAATCCTTGTTTGAGGAGTTCCATCGCTTTTCCGACACGCTCATGATTGTTAATAGCCATGTGTTACTCCTGATCGAATAGTTGAGGTTGAGACTGCTGCGACTTCCCGCCATCCCGTGCCAGGCGGGTAATCTCGGACCAGCTTTGTACGAGGCCGTTGTACGAAAGCGCCTCCTGCGCACGCTTCTTTCGTTCGCAGACGGTATAAAGCCGATAGGCCAGTTCGCGCGCAATCTCAGCCTTGCTGCCGATCTGTGCCACGAGCTCTGCTGCAGCGTTCTCGCCACCCGCCTCCAACGCGCGTACAAGTTGATGCACCGACTCCCACGCCGTGAGGCGCAGATCAATAGCCGGATCCCAGTCTGAAGGAAGTTTGCTAGGCTTAAGTAGGCGCACCTTGCCGCCTTTCGAGATAACAATCCCCGCTTCTACCATGCCGGCAACGCTGGTGTTCTTCGCCTTAGAGAGCGTCTCGGCCGTGCCGTACTCACCTTCAGCGAAACCCATCTGCTCGAACCAAGCCAACGCCCAGCGGCTGTCAGCGTCGAAGTCGCCCTCCTGCTCTGCCAACGCGTCATCGAGGGTCTGGTTGATCAGCGCCAGTGCTTCGCGCACCGAGACGGCCTTACCTTCGGCGTCGAGGACCTTGGCATAACGGGTGTAAACTGCCATGCCGGGGCCAATGGCCGCCTGCGCCAAGTCTACAGGCGCGATGTTACCGCGCTGGAGATGGGCCAATGCGACGGGCAGCTCGGCTTTGAGCGCGGTAAGGAACTCGCCGCGCGTGGCGGTGGGTGCATTTGTCGGTCGTGGTCGGCAAACGAGAATGATGCTCGAGGCGAGAGCGTTTGAGTTGATTCCCCGGGATCTGGTAGCTCGCTCGGTTCTCATCGGCCAGGTGCCGCTTAGAGCAAAGCCCGCTAGAATAACCGCACCGAGGAACGTCTCCCAGCCGGTGCTGGCGGTGCCCGCGTCGCCATCGCTCTCAGCCTGCTTGAAGGCGTAATAGATCGTGACCGGGAAGGCTGGATGCGCCTGTTTGGCGAGCCGTTGCATCGCCCGGGTCATGCCTTCAAGAAAGAACGCCTCGGCTCCCGCCTTGCCGTCGTGCCGGTAGGCACAGGCGACGAGCTCTTCGGCTTTCGGGACGGCAAGCGTGGCGAAGAGATCGGGAAAGACGGGTTTCAGCGCATGGCGTAGCCAGACATAGAAGAAGTCCGAGAGGTCCGCGTAGGGGACGTTGTCGTAGTAGGGCGGATCGGCGGAAACAACTTTGCCTAACGAGATTTTTTGGCTTGCAGCGTCTGCCTGAACTGCGTAGCCAGCCGCGCCAGTAGAGAGGCTGGCTAATGCCTCAATCGAGGACTCGACCGCTGAGAACCACGACCCCATCCTTGAAAATGGGGTAAGCTCGACGAAGTCCCAATTCATTGGGATAGCCTGTCGAGCGAAGAGCGCTCTGACGTTCTGATTTATGTTGTTCCAACCGCACAGTGAGTTCGAAAGATCGCTCCATCGTGAAGTCGCCATTGCGAGGTATACAGTGACTGCGTCCGCATACGCTGCCGCTCCCGTGCCACCAGTGTCGAGGCCGTGGCCGCCGTCGGGAAGGCCAGCGCCGAGGGCGTCTCGCTTCACGAATTCGCGGACTTCTTGTACTAATTCCGAAAACGTTGTTAGCGCCACGAGTTGGCGGGGGGTATACAGGTCGCCCCAATTGACTAATCCATAGAGGAATGGCGTGAATGCGCGCGCGTCTTCAACCATCGCTCCTTCCGGCTTCCAGTCAGGCTTCGCCGTAAGCGCAACCTTTTCCATAGCCTCCGTCGGCGGAAGATACACGCGACCCCGCTCGCCCTCGGCGACGATCGCCATCATGCGGGCGCCCATACGCCCGGCTCTGCCCTCGGCCTTGATGTAGTCGCTTGCGATCGGCGTCCCCGACATCAGACACTTGAAGTGTGCCCCGCGCGAGAGCTTGGTGCCGTTTTTCGCCGCCTTGGCGTCCTTCGGCTGGCCCACTTTGACTGTAAAGCGGTAACCGACACCATCGATCACCGGCTCGAGATATGCCTCTTTGCCTACCTTGATGGAGAGAAGGAATGTGGAGGCGAGCGGCACGTCAACCTGCGCGAAGGCCGGGTTAGGGCTTTTCACCGTGCGCGCCCAGAGCCAAGCGATCACAGTGAGCTCCTTGCCAATGTAGGGCTTGAGATCCGGCCGGAGTTTGCTCATCTCGGCCGTCACCTCGACCCTAGGGTAGAGGTGTCCGATTCGCTTCTCGGCCTCGTCGCGTATCCACTGACCGTAGTAGCGCATGTCCTCGGCCAGGCCTCCTGCATCACGCCACTCACGCTCGATGAGTACTTTGCGCTCGCGCCACGCGGGATTTACCGGCGGTCGCCCAGCAAATTTCGGCGGGATCTCAATCATTGCCTTGTTGATGAGCACCGCAACAGGGTTCAAGTCGCTGGCGTAGCTCTCAAGCCCCAGCCTCTGCGCCTCCAACGGCAGTGCGCCACCGCCGGCGAAAGGGTCATGGAAAGCGGGAAGTTTGTGTCGATCGAACAACTCCTTGGCTCGCGGGTGATCAGCATTATCAGCGCAAGCCGCGCGCCAGCTGTTCCAAATTTCGTCGCGCGCCTGCTGCAGCACCGCCTCATTCGTGGTGTTCTCCCACTTCACTAGGTCATCGATGATGCGGAACAGCCGCTGGCGTTCCTTCTCCTGCGCCTTCTCAGTTCGAAAAATGTCCGGGCGGCTCGAAGGGTCATCCACCATCTGGGCGAAGATCACCGCCCGAGCGGCCGCGAGCGGCCGCCGCGCCCACCAAATATGCATAGAGCGAGGGTGGCTACGAGTGAACGGCTGTTTCTCCAGCGCCGACGCCGCGTTGATCGCCTCTAAAGGCAGAGCCACTTCAATAAGTTTTTTTTTTGAGGTCATGTGCTGTCCATTTCCGTTCATGCTGGCCGTTCCGCCCGCGTTAGCAGCTCGCGAAAGTCGTAGTTCACACTGGTTACCCCGAAATCCGGCTCACGTTGAAAGGGTCGACGCACGTAGTGCACGCGATGCGCATCTCCGTCCAGGAACTCGACGATGGCGAGGACAAAATCCTCGGGTTTGTTGAGTGAGTAGAGAATTTCATTCTTAGTTACGGTGATGGTCGCGGCGCCCGAAACGCGGCCCTTTACTTCCAGAAACCGTAACCGGCCGGTGCGCGCGTCACGGCTCTCGATATCGTAGCCGAGCTTCTCGTATTCGCGATCGGTGGCTTCAAAGCCAAGTTTGCGCTCAACCTCCATTACAATGGCCCGTGCACGAGCAGCGGAGGCCTGAGTGTCTATCGCTTGGGCAGCTCCAGTCAATGGCCGGCCAGTCATCAGCGCAATTAGTCCGGCAGGCACCACCACGAAACCACCCAGCGCTACAGGTGGCAGCGCCGACACCTGTGCTTCCAGATCCAGCTGCTCCATGCGCTTTTGAAGCCGCGCTTGCAGATCGTCAGCCCGCCGGCGTGCTTCCTGGGAGTTGAGACGGGCATTGGGTTTGCCGGCCTGCTCCTGAAACTTCAAGTCCTCAGCCCGATGGTCCCAGTAACCAATCTCCTTCGTCAGCCGATCCTTGACCGCAGCACGGGCCTTACCGATCCACGCGCTGCGCCGATCGCGCACCTCCTTCAGGTGTTCCGGCACTACTTCGGCGATAGCGTGTGCCAATGCCTTTTGCTCCAAGTCTCGGGTAATCCAGGCACTCTCGGGGCGAGCTAGCAAGACATCTACACCGGGTTCGTCGGGCAGGAGGGGACGATAGTCCAGATAGGGCGCGTAGTGCAGGTGGCGGGCCTGGCCTGTGGCATCCAGCTCCACATAGAGCATCTGCTTAGAAATCGTGCGACGATCGCCACTCTTGAGCACGCTCGCGTCCTGGACGGCGTGCTCCAAGTAGAAAAGCACCCGCGGCGTGGTGCCGAGATCACTTTCGTCTATTAGCACAGTGCCGCGCCGCAGAAGGTCGCGATGACGCTCAAGCGTCAGGTCAAGCGTGGCGTCGAGCAGAGGATGACCGGGACAGACGAAGGCGGCGAGCGGCTGTCCTTGTGGTGCGATCAAAGACTTCTCAAAGGCGATGCGCTCGTAGCGCGGCAGCACTGGTTCGCCAGTTCCGATCTGGCGGTCGCGGTTGCGTACCGGCGCGGGGACATGAGTCACTTCATAACGGCGGGCCTCGCGCTGGCGAGTTGTGCCGCCAAGCTGCTTGAATGCTTCGAGGAAGAATGATTCGGTGTAGTGCGGTTGAAGGCGCCGGGCTTCAGCCCGCTCCATATCCTCCCGAACGCGGGCCACACGGCTAGCGTCCATTACGTCGTGGGCTAAAGCGCGTTCTTCGAGTAGGTCTTGGAGATGGGAACGATCAACGGCGTCGGCGATGACTTGCGTCAGTTTTGCGCGTATTTCGGGACGCTCACCGTAACGGATCGCCTGAATTAACAGGTCTCGCAGCGGCCGACCCTCGAACTGGATCTTGCCGAGCACGTCGAAGACCTGACCGCCCAGAGCTTGGCGAGCCTGCTCGAGCTTCTCAAGCAAAGTGCGGTAAACGTCACCCTCGCGCGTTTCCTCGGCCACCAAATTCCAGAGGTGGCATACCTCGTTCTGGCCGATACGGTGGATGCGACCGAAGCGCTGCTCGATCCGGTTGGGATTCCATGGGAGGTCGTAATTGACCATCAGGTGTGCGCGCTGAAGGTTAATGCCCTCACCCGCAGCGTCCGTGGCGACGAGCACCTGCACGTCCGGATCATGCCTGAAGGACTCTTGCGCCTTCATGCGTTCCTCCCGGCCCATGCCGCCATGGATGACAACCACCGCCTCCGCGCGGCCTAGCAAGGTAGTAACGTTCCTTTCGAGGTAGGTGAGGTGTCGCGATGCTCCGTGAAAACCACGAGCTTCTGACGCGGCGAAGGTTTAGGCGGCGGAATTGAGCTGGCAATATTAGAGGAATTCTCGCCGGGGATGTCGTTGCGAATTGCAGCAGGCCTGAAGATCTCGCCAAGCAGGCTGGCGAGTTCGCGCCACTTACGGTCCTCGCCGCTACGGCGCACAGCGAGTGCGAGCGATTCAAGTCGACCGAGGGTTGCTATTTCAGCCTTGAGCTCGCCGATAGTGCCCGCCGCAGTCGCTTGATCGAGGATCTCCTCCTCGGCTTCTTCGACCTCGTTATCTGGCGCATCCTCAAGGTCCTCCAGGTCCTCGGTATCGAGCGCAGGCGTTGCGGCGGCGATGGCCTCGGCGGCAGCGCCGCGTTGCAAAAGTTCGAGTTCCCGGAGCCGCTTTTGCAACCGTTCGCTGCGCCGGTGAAGCGATTGGTAGATGGCCTCGGGAGATGATGCTAATCGGCGTTGCAGGATTGTGAGCGCGAATCCAACCGTACCCGCTCGCTTATCGTTGGCGAGCGCCTCAGCACGGTTGAACTCGTCGCGCACGTAGTTCGTGACTTCGCTGTAGAGCTGCGCCTCGGCGTCCGAAAGTCTATACGGCACGGTATAGGCGATGCGTTCCGGGAAAAGCGGCGTGCCGTCGAACTTGAGCAGGTTTTCCTTCACCATGCGGCGCATAAGGTCCGACACTTCCACCTGATGCACGCCGTCACGAAAGCGCCCCTCGAAACGATCACCATCGAGCAGCGCCAAGAAGAGCTGGAAGTCCTCCTCCTTGCCGTTATGCGGAGTTGCGGTCATCAGGAGAAAGTGCCGCGTCAGGCCCGAGAGGAGTTGCCCGAGGTGATAGCGCTTGGTGTATTTAACTTCGCCACCAAAAAAAGTGGCTGAGAGCTTGTGTGCCTCGTCGCAGACCACCAGATCCCAACTGCACTCTGGCACTTCGAGCTTGTGCTGGACATCTTCGTCGCGTGAGAGTTTGTCGAGGCGGCCAATAACAAGGTTGTTTTCGAGGAACCAATTGCCGGTACGCGCCGCTTCGAGCTTGTCATTGGTCAGGATTTCAAACGAAAGTTGAAAGCGGCGGTAAAGCTCGTCCTGCCACTGCTCGGTCAAGCTGCCCGGACAGACGACGAGACAACGTTGCAAGTCACCGCGTGCGATCAATTCCTTAATGAGCAATCCGGCCATGATGGTCTTGCCCGCGCCAGGGTCATCAGCGAGCAAGAAACGCAGCGGTTGACGTGGGAGCATGGCCTCGTACACGGCCGTGATCTGGTGCGGTAGCGGTTCGACGAGCGAGGTGTGTACGGCGAGCACCGGGTCGAAAAGGTGGGCCAGACGGATACGATGCGCCTCTGAAACTAGGCGGAACAGATGCCCGTCGCCATCAAAGCTCCACGGGCGGCCCTGCTCGACTACTTGCAGGCGCAGCTCATCATGGCGGTAGAGCAACTCATTGGCAACTCGACCAGATGACCCTTTGTAGGTCAGCTCCAGAGCCTCGGAGCCAAACCATTGTGTGCTGACCACCGTGACAACCTGGTCCGGCAGGATACCTCTCACTGCAGTGTTGGGCTTGAGATCTTCGAGGCGGGTCATCTTCTTCGTGTCGTGTATATGCTCGATTTCACAGGGAAAGCGTCAGTGACGCACGTTAGCCCACCCGCGGGAATACCACCCAATCACCTCATTGAGACAAATGCGGACTATAAGCACGAATTTATGGAAATTATCGGAAAGGCGCTTCGAACTGAAGGCTGAAATAGATTCGCCACGAAGAAAATCTTCAACCATTCGGGACCGCCTGATCTCGGTCAGAATATTTCAGGGGTGCTACGCGTCCGCTATTCCATGTACCGCTACGGAAGCATATCGAGTTGCTTGCGATGCAAAGCACGGCGGCAGCAACCCACCAATCGAATCCGCGTCGGGAATCTCTTCTGAGAAGTTTGGGCAGTGAACCCATACTGCATCGCGAGATTTAACCGTCATCACCCTCACCACTGTCATCCAAAGGCGGTGGATATCGTGAGGAACCATCCTCAAAAACTTGTCCGGATCGTCCGGATGGAAAGTCGACGGTTCCACGTATAGAAATCTATAGTCTCAAAAACCTGTCCGTTTCGTCCGGACGCATTGCGATGTAAGCCTATTGGTATACATCCGGACAAAGCGGACGCCTTTTTTCAACACTATTCGCCATATATTGAATACCGAACGTGCCAGAAAACGAAAATCTATTGTCCCCAAAACCTGTCCGGATCGTCCGGGCATAACATATTAAAAAGAGAAATACCCTTGCGAAGGGACATTGAATCTCGTCACGTATAGAAATCTATAGTCTCAAAAACCTGTCCGTTTCGTCCGGGATTTGTTCAAAGGTCGGGGTCCTCTTCATCGGCTCGGCGCAGGCGTACACCGTGGTAACCCCGAAAGGTTTGGATTTTTGGCTCGCCGTTTTTGTCTGTCCCTTCCCGCTTAAGGTCATGGGACCTCGACATGCAGTGAAGCTCCATCATTAGATCCTGTAGCTGGCTGTGTATTACTGAAGCCTTCAACAATCTCCATTGTTTGGTCCGAGCATACTTAGCGAATGCGATTGTGATCTCGTCTTCGGTCAGGCTGGCGTCTTTGGTCAGCACCAGCTCGGTTTCCAGAAATGTGCGTAACCCATCCGATTCACTCAATAGGCCGGTGACCCTGGTTTTCTGATTATCGCTTAAGACGATGTCGCCTTTTATCTGATGGTCGTGTTCGTACTTCAAAAGTCCGGCAAGTGCCCAGTTCAGGATGCCGGAGCCTTCTTGCTGAAGAAGAATTTCGTGAAAGCCATCGATCCGTTTGGCTGGGCCTTGGCCAAAGAACTCAATGATGGTTAATCGGCGCTGCCATGCACCTATATCGCCTTCAAGTCTCACCAATAAGCGCGAATTACTAGTGATCAATACGTTGAGATCGCCCGGAAACGGGAAGCTTGTGTTGCTGTTCTTGCGTTCGGCGTCCATCGGGTCGCCGCCAACCATTGATTTAAGCTTATGTGCTCCTTGACTTTGCAGAAAGTGGGCTTTGACGTCCGGACCGAACAAAAGGGTTTTGCCTAAAGCGCGCGAAGTTTCGAAGCGTTCGTTTAGATGTTCGGTGCGCAATTCCGAATAATTCCAGCGACCGATCAAGACTGTGATCAATCGGCCCAGAGTCGTTTTGCCGGTGTTGGGTGCGCCTTGTAATAGATAGATCCGCTGAGGTCGGTTAACGCCCAGTACGATCAGGCCAAACATTTTTTGGATCAGAAGTATGTCTTCCGCCGAGACTGCCGGTTCCAGTAGATCCTTGCAAAACCGTGGGCACGTTGCTTTTTGCTCGTAAGCCACCGACAGCTGATTTCTGCTGCGGAAATGTGGCGAGAACGGTTTGGGTTTGATCTGGCCTTCTTCCAGCGCGAGCATCGCGTTCTGGCAATGGATCGCCCAGGGCCGATTTAGAAAGAAATCGCGTTTCTCAACAACGCCTCGGGTTAATTCAACGATGGCGGCTCGTGCTCGTTCAGTATCCAGCGTTGCGATTCCATGGCAGCCAGCCCATTTTGCATCCGCTTCTCTGATAAGATCACTCAGTCGCACCTTAAGGACTTGTGCAGTAAGCGGTTCGTAAAGGCCATTGGTGGGATTATAGTGGTAAAATTGTCTTTCATCCCGCTCGAAAATCATAATGCGTTCGACTGCCAAAATTTCACTCCAAAACCGTTCATTCAGTCGACTGGGGCTATTCTTTTCGTTGCGGTATAATGGTGGCCCAAAGGCGTCGGTTAGTTGTTGAACTGTTTTCTCATCTTGGCTCGAAGATTCGACTTTTTCAGTTATTGGAAATTCAAGTGGGAGTGAAACAATACCGGGCCCATTCATAAATTTCTCCTTTCAAAAGGCGAAATTCATTACGGCTTCAACCTGGCTGCGGAATTGCTCCCAGGAGTCGTAATCGACCTTGAGCAGATCGTTCAGATCCTTCACTGGTCGCCCGTCAGTCGTAAAGAGGCCGGTAAAGATGAAACCATCCACTGCGACGTTGGCGCGTTGAAGGTGCGCAGCCCAGCGGTTCGCAGCTTTCCGACCATCATCGTCGTTGTCGATGAAGATCCGTGCTCGTTTGTTTTGAAGGTATCCGAGGGAACTGTCCGTGAAGCTCGCGCCTGCAGAGGGCATACAGATCGGTGAAATGTGTGTTTCGACGCTACTGGCCCAAGCGTGAGCCAGCAGTGCGAGAGCATCCGGGGCTCCTTCCACGATACCGAGGCTAGGAAAACCTTCGGCTTCTTGGTAGCCAATCGGTGTCCGCATGTCGGAACCCGGACAACAAGTAACCTTACATTGTGAGCCGTTGGAGAGACGAAACGGCATATTGTCGAGGCGACGTCGAAGACCGCAACGAAGACGTTGATCGGTGTAGAGCCAGCACCGGCCATTGAGTTTATCATCAAAACTGTAAATGAATCCGCGCTCAGCGGCAATGCGAAGGGCGTCTACGGCGATTGCGCGACTCTGTGACAAAAGCTGGAGATCCTGCTCCGTGGGGAGGGATAGCCCTGAAGGAAAGAGAATCATCTTGTCTCTTTCATTGGGTGCGCTGCGTTGATGTCTGGGTTGAGGAATATCTGCTTGGCCTCCGAGCCAGGCGGCCAACCCTTGAACCGCGGTTTTGAAATCAACTCCCGTGACTGCCATCCAGTAGTTGATTGGCCCACGTTGCTTTTTGTCGTCAGAAGCCCAATCACCAAAGATTCCAGTACGCAGATTGACATCGAAGGAACGGCCACGCTCACCGTTGATCGAGCCAGCCAGCCAGTGACATCCTTCCTTTTTGCCAGCTGGTTGTAAGTATCCGCACAGAGCCTCCCATTGTTGCGCGGAAAATTGGCGCAGCGTCTCGAGATTCATCGTACCGCCTCCTGGGCGCGGCGAATGATCCTGGCTCGATAGCGTGCGAAGGCGTGCGGATATTTAGGTTGCCACCGGTGCGGAAACGCATTTCGGATCTGGCTTGCGATTTCGCGTTCCAGTTTTTCGAGGGGTCGCCCGCAACCGGCGGCCTTGGCTTCAATCAGCTCGAAAGTTGCCTGCTGGTTGAAATGCGCGAGCAAATGGCGGGCGACGCGAGAGATCCACTTATGAACGCCCTTGCCGGCGATCGGGCAGCTATCCAGCAGCTCACGAAGAAAGAGTGGCAGCCTGCTCAGCTCCTCTGTCGATACGGCAGTTAGGGCGTGCGAGAATTCTCCTCCCAGGGAATCACGTTGCGTTTCGCCCAGGTGGGTATAT
>Ga0209647_1002011_pt1 | contig 16747 bp, 11 predicted proteins | sample GraSoi_2013_60cm_FD_185827 | JGI IMG/M metagenome (GOLD analysis project Ga0209647, IMG submission 185827) | Grasslands soil microbial communities from the Angelo Coastal Reserve, California, USA - Sample 9_17_2013_60cm (SPAdes) (version 2) | ecosystem: Environmental > Terrestrial > Soil >...
CAAAAGGTATACTCTGAGCCACAAGAGGAACGGCGGATACACTACTCTCCGCGATGTAATTGCCCAACAGGCCGTAGCGCCATTCAAAGCAATTGGTCAGAAAATACGGGGATGGGCCGGGTCGAATGGGACACGGCTGCACAATTCCAATGGGTCGTCGGTCAAGAATTCTGTCGAGGACTTCTGGGCGCTCAAAGACGTGTCGTTTACAATCAAGCAGGGGGAGGTCGTCGGCATCATCGGGCGAAATGGCGCGGGGAAATCCACCCTGCTGAAAATTCTGAGCAGGATCACCGAACCAACCGAAGGCCGAATTCGCATCAAAGGTCGCGTTGCCAGTTTACTTGAAGTTGGCACCGGCTTTCACCCGGAACTAACCGGACGCGAGAACGTTTATCTGAACGGTGCGATCCTCGGGATGAGCCGCGCCGAGATCAAGGCCAAATTCGACGAGATCGTTGCGTTCGCTGAAGTGGAAAAATTTTTGGATACACCGGTCAAACGTTACAGTAGCGGTATGTATGTGCGGCTGGCTTTCGCGGTGGCCGCGCACTTGGAGCCGGAAATATTGATTGTGGACGAAGTGTTGGCGGTCGGTGATACCGAATTTCAGAAGAAGTGCTTGGGCAAGATGGAAGATGTGAGCCATGCCGGGCGAACGATCATTTTTGTCAGCCACAATATGGCAGCCATCACATCACTTACCAAAACCTCTGCTCTAATACAGGCTGGCAACTGCGTTTTCTTTGGCGAAACCCAGGAGGCGGTTGGAAAATACCTGAGCTCAATGCAATCTCAGGAAGCGCGTCACGAAGCGTCGCCAATTGTCGGCAAGCCGTCGATCACCAGAGTCGAAGTGTTCTGTTCACAGCCAGGCTCCGTTCATGAAAGTGGCGCGCCGATGAGAATTGAGTTTGATTTTTACTATCCGGAGCCAATTCCCGGAGCCTGCCTCTCATTTCAAATAGTTAACCAGGCCCAGGTTCCTGTGCTTCATTTTTGCGCTTTCGACCGTCCTATCGAAATTTGCAAGGGTTCAGGCGCGACAACGGTAGTATGCCGTATACCAAGACTGAATCTAAATGTTGGCCAGTATAGCTTAACGGTGTATTTCGCCGACCCACCTGGAGGGCAACGTTATCAACATTTGGAAGGGATCTGTCAGTTTCGCGTCATCATCTTGAATAAGACAACCCCGTTTGGGTGGCGCCCTGAAAATTGCACTTACCATGAAGAAGCAGAATGGATAGCTTTCTCGAACTAGAAAACATGAAAGTTCTCAGCCCGCTGACTCGCGCGCAAAGCGTCACTCTCGAAGAAATGCTGGACTCTAAGAGAATAGTTGCCCAATACAAAGCCGAGTATGCTTTCGACGCAAGCGTCTACTTTAAGAACGTTGATAGTGTTGCTCTCTATCGATGTAATGAAACGGGATACCGTTTTTTTTACCCGCCGAGAATCGCCGGAGATAGCGAGCTGTACGAACATTTGCAGAAACAACGTCCGGGGTACTATGCATCGTGGAGATGGGAGCATGACCTAGCAGATAAGTACATCACAGAGAGGGATTACGTTTTGGACGTAGGATGTGGATCTGGCCGGTTTCTCCAGAAATTGCTTGACCGGAACGTCCGTTGTGCAGGGCTTGAGTTTAGCCCGCGGGCAGTGGAAACCGCGGCAAGCAACGGTTTGCAGGTTTATCCGGAGACGATAAACGATCATGCAAGGAACAACCCGGGCAAATACAGTGTTGTTTGTGCGTTTCAGGTTCTCGAGCATATTGAGGCTGCTGGGGACTTTATCGCGGATTGTTTGAAAGCGATCAAGCCGTACGGAAAACTTATCATCGGCGTGCCAAACAATAATCCCTTCTTGTTCAAGCACGATAAATACCACACGTTGAACCTACCTCCCCACCACATGGGTTTATGGAACAAGAAATCGCTAAAGAACCTCGAGAAGATTTTTCCTCTGCGGGCTTGTTTAGTCAGAATAGAACCTTTGTTTGATCGTGGATCGTATTTCAGAGCTCAGCTGGAGTATTTAAGTTCAAAATCTCCCTGGCTTGGCAAGCTTGCGGATCGAATCTTTCGGCCATACCATAAACCCCTCATGAAAGTGATTGCCAGATTCGTCGAGGGCAGAAATATTTTGGCGATTTACACCAAACTGCCGGATAATGACCGCCCGGAGACGAGCCAGGATTCATCTAGCCCTACTTCAGCGGCTAGAAGAGTTTCTTTGTATCCTCCTGAATCTCGCTAGATCTATGTCCCTTAGAAGCCCACTACCGTCCGGATACGTCGCGATGGAGTTTGCGCGACCTTGAACGTCGCGGGGCGAATATTTTGTATCGCCAAAACCCGGCTTCCCCAGCTCAGGAAGCATCATTCGTTGCGGGATCGAGTAATCGCGCCCTTTTCAAGACTAGTCCCGAGGGGCGACCAGTGAACAACCGGAGCGACTGAAACGCTATCGAGGGTTGAGGGAGCAGGCCAGACACGTTGCGGCGCAAGGGTTCAGGCGCGACAACAGTAGTATGCCAGATGTTGGCCAGTATAGCTTAACCGCATATTTCTCCGACCCCCCGGGAGGGCAACTTTATCAATGTTTGGAAGGAATCCGGCAATTTCGCCTTTTGATTATGAATAAAACAACCCTATTTGGTTGGCGTCCTGAAGCTTGCATTTACCATGAGGAGGCAGAATGGATAGCGCTGTCGAAGTAAACAGCAACAAGCTCTCACAGGTGCTGGAAGCGGACGGTTACTTGAGGCCGCGGCTATCCCCACACCCAAGTAGTTCTGCTTATTTGCACCTGGTCGACCTGCGCGAAGCACTTGATCTCCATAAAACCTCGAAAAAAATCAACATCTTCGACTATGGTTGTGGAGGCTCTCCCTACCGCAGCCTTTTTCCCAATAGCAACTACGTTCGGGCGGATTTTACGCCCTGCGACGGTCTGGATTTTCTGTTGCCGGCAGACTCTTCGGTCCCTGCGCCCGATAGTTCCTTTGACATGGTTCTTTCGACGCAGGTTCTGGAACATGTACCGGAGCCTGCCAATTATGTCGCAGAGTGTTTTCGTGTTTTAAAGCCGGGCGGTTTTCTCGTTCTCACCACGCATGGCCTTTTCGAGGATCACGGGTGTCCTTACGATTTCCAGAGATGGACGGCGGATGGCTTGCGTTTGTTGTTGGAGCGCGCCGGCTTCCAGATAAAGGGAGCGAAGAAGTTGACTTGTGGCCCACGGGCGCTTTGCTTCTTTGTCAACCAATGGATCTGGCAGTTACGAGTGCCAAAGTCGTCCCTGTTTGGGTTTGCATTGTGGGGTTTTCGCGGACTGTGGCGCTTCGATCACTGCTGGCTGAATCGCTGCGCTGATAAATATTTCAAGGGATACGGCATCGTGGATGCAGGAGTGCCCGATAATAAAATGTATATCGCACTTTTGATGCACGCGGAACGTCCGAGTGCTTGAGTAACGCCTTCTCGTATCACGAAATCAGGATCGTTGAATTGGTTAGGCCATACACGCTCACAAGCGAAGAGCGAATAGCCGAGCACGAATTGAATCTTTGTCTACATAGGGTCGAGTACACATGCAGGGTAGCGATCCGAACCGCCTATGCCCCTGACGGAAAGTAGGCCGATGCTCTTGCCTCAGTTATCGGATCAGTGATTACCGCTTACCAAACACCAGTCATCGCGGCAGGCACCTGAGCGTGGAGGACCAGGCCGCCCAGTTTGGTTGCTGTGCTAAGGGAGAGTCGGCACAATTGAGATAAATCAAAAGCGAAAGGTTGAAGCGTGTCATCGATGAGGATCGGAATTATTTCGACAATGAGTGGAGCCGCCTGGGGCGGCAGCGAAGAACTTTGGTCGGAAACCGCTTTCAAGGCGTTACAGGTCGGACATGAGGTCTTCGTTTCCGTCGTTGGATGGGCTAATAAGGCGCCGAAACTGCGCGAGCTTGAGCGTCGCGGAGCGAAGATTTTGCGTCGGTATAACCGCGATTTCCCGGCTCAGGGAGGATCATTCGTTGCGGCATCGAGTTATCGTGATCTTTTCAAGATGAATCCCGATGTGCTCGTCATTAATCAAGCATCGAGTTTCGAAGTTATTGAGCGCCCAGACCTGCTGGAGTTGCTCTACGTTACACCAATCCCTTTTGTTCTAATCTGCCATTGGAATCAGAATTCACCCATCCTGGCGGACGATTGCCGTCGCGAGCACGCTTCCAACATTTTTTCACGGGCCTTCCGCGTGCTCTTCGTGTCGAACCAAAACCGAATTGAAGCCGAACGACAGCTGGCAATGAAGATTTCAAATTCCGATCTTGTACTAAACCCGGTCAATCTTTCTGATCGTTCGTATTTTCCGTGGCCTGACTCGAGAACTGCCCGTTTGGCCAGTGTCGCCCGTTTAACAACGTGGTCCAAAGGACAAGACATCCTCATCGAAGCGCTCAGCGCAGATCAATGGAAGGAACGAGATTGGCATTTGACGATCTACGGATCCGGTCCTGACGAATCCTATTTGCGCTCGCTTGTCGAATTTTTAGGGTTGCAGGGGCGAATAACGTTCGCCGGTCACCAAAACGATGTACGGGCGATTTGGGCTGAGGAACAGGTTCTCGTGATGTTCTCTCGCGCTGAGGGTACCCCTATGGCACTGGTGGAGGCCATGCTCTGTGGCCGGCCGGCGATCGTCTCGGATGTAGGGGGCAATCGAGAATGGGTTACTGAAGCGCAGACTGGATTTGTGGCCGAAGCTCCGGTGATCGGACTGGCCCGAGCCGCACTGGAGCGGGCCTGGTCCGCACGCCAAAGCTGGAACGCGATGGGCATGCAGGCCCACAAATTTGCGACCGCTAGAATAAGAGGCTCAAGTATTCCAGGTTTACTTGACGTACTATTGGAAGCTTGGCGACACAAGAGACCTGCCGGCGCGGCGACCAGTGAGGAACCGGAGCGACTGAAACTGTATCGCCGGTTGTTGAAGCCTACAATCGGGAGACAGGCCAAGCGCATTGCTAAGGCGGGAGCCCTCCCTCTGAAGAACATTCTGGCCCGTTGGCGGGCTGCGCGCGAGAGGTCATTGCTACAGCTCGCGAAGCCGAGGAAACCATACTAGCCCGCAAAAATCACGCAAAGCCGAGTCGGCAAGCTCATTGCGGGCTAGAACGCTTGCTGCGAAGCAGAATGCGTTCGGTTTGGAGGCGCACCTCCATTTACTTCAACGGCTCAAGGCCCGCGCGAAACATTTTACCAGCTCAATGAAAGGTCTTCCAAGTTGGTTTATGGCACTCTGGTGTGTTCTGATGCCGCTTACATCATTTTTGCTTATCCCTTCCGCGCAAGGGACCATACCCGCATATATGCTGGCATTTGTTTCAACCTTCTTTGTGATAGTAGGTCGCGATTCCGGGCAAGCAAACATCCAACGAAGGCTCTATTTCACAGTGGCCCTGCTTGTGGCGGGGATTTGGCTGTTGCTATTATGCGGGAGCCAGCTGGGACACTTCCTCTCGGATAGGCGCGACTTTGGCGAGATGTTTCTGAATAACCCCAGCGACACACGTGTTGTGTTTCGGTCGGTGCTTTTTACGCAGACTCTGTACCTGGCTGCTTGTGTTTGCATCGCCTTGTTTTTTCGATTCTTCTTTCGGGCCGAGTGGATGCGTTATGTCCTGTGGGGAGCGTGGTTTCTTGCTATCTACGGGATCTATGAATGGCTTTTCTTTTTAATATTCCAGCAGCCGGGGGATTTTCTTGCCAATCGAACCTATGGGGAGAATTTCCAAACGGCAAGTTGGTCACAGGCAATCCAGGTGGGACCTCTCAACTTGTTACGGATAAAATCCACGTTTGGGGAGCCATCCTTTTTTTCGGCAGCGGTTATCCCTTATCTATTTCTTGCTCTGGAATACAAGCGGAAATTGCTCTCTGCCGCGCTTCTCTTTTGTATCGTTTTCTCCACCTCCACCTCGGCTTTTATCGGATTCCCTTTTGCTTTAATTATTTATAGCCTCTTTCAAAGAAGATTGAGCCTATCAATTGCTATTATTATTCTTTTGTTCGCTGGAGCGTTTGCAACCCTCTATTTTGCTTTTCCAGACACGTATGACTCAATGTTCACCGCCAAGCTGAGCGGCGCGAGCGACTCCGGCGAAATTCATCAGGCAACCGCGGAAGCGGCGAACGACACCATAGCAACGTTCACAGTCATGAACCGCCTTTTCGGGATAGGGTTTGGCTACTATTATGGATCGGTGTTTTCTGCTGTTCTGATTAATACCGGCTGGATCGGCGTCATAGTCTACTTTTACGCGTTTCTCAAGCCGACAATTTTGTTACAATCAGACAGTGGAGGTCTTGCTCTTAAGGTAGGAGTCGCGACGCTTTTCTTCCTATACTTCATTAATGTGTCAGAGCTTTTTTTGCCAACCACATGGATGTTTCTGGGCTTGGCTTACTGGCGACTTGATCAGCAAAAGCAGGAGAAAGAGGCTATGGAATTTGGCCGAATCGGAACTCCCGTCGATGGTGACGTCCTCCACGCGGGCAAGACCTGACGCCGGCCATTTGCTAGCCAGTCGGATTATGACGTTGGAACCGTGTGTTAACCTACGTACGCTCGGACAGTGTACCACGGGCGTTCAGAGGTATCTGCTGAGCTTGCTACCTTACATGCCGGCAAGGTTGAATTCAGTAAAACCGTCACACGCATTACACGGGATAAAAGGGCACCTTTGGGAGCAGTTTTATCTTCCTACTCAGCTCAAACGCCGCCTACTTTGGAGCCCTGGTAATACCGGTCCCCTTGGGGTAAGCCGGCAAGTACTGACCGTCCACGATGCTGCGACTCTCGATCATCCCGAATGGTTTGAGCGGAAGTTTGCTCTGTGGTATGGCGCTATGTTGCCGCGTCTTATTCGCAAAGTGCGGGCCGTCATTACCGTTTCCCAATTTTCAAAGGAACGAATCGTGCGGCTGACAGGGGTAGAACCGGAGAGCGTTCACGTGATACTCAACGGAGTCGATCCGTGCTTTCGAAGGGTCGGCCCAGATAAGGTGAAACAGACAGGAATGGATTTGGACTTAACCCATCCTTATATCCTGTTCGTTGGTTCGCTCGAGCCTCGCAAGAACCTAAAAACCCTCCTGGAAGCGTGGCGGTTGGGTAGTTTTGACGGAGCAACGTTAGCGCTAGTGGGAGCGAGCAGTAACCTTTTTCAGAAATTGCAGTTCGATTCCATACCCAAAGGGGTCCGCCTGCTGGGCCGGGTAGAAGACAACCTGCTGCCGGTTCTGTATTCTGGTGCCGCGGGATTTGTCTATCCATCTGTCTACGAAGGATTCGGCCTGCCTCCGCTCGAAGCCTTGGCTTGCGGCTGTCCGGTTGCAGTCTCTGATATTCCCGCATTGCGAGAGGTATGTGGTAAAACGGCTGTCTATTTTGATCCGTTCAGTCCGGAAGATCTTTTGAGCAAGTTAGAATGGCTCTTGCAGCTTCATGGCGGGCAACGAGCCTCTCTGGCAAAACAAGGATTGCAGCGTGCAGCTTACTATCGCTGGGAGACCGCTGCGTCGGAGACCTGGCTCATACTTGAGCGCGCCGCCAATGCATAAGTCGATCGCTAATTTTGTCCGGGTATCTGCTCTCGGTGTGAACTGTCTGTTTGTCGTCACGACGGGCGCAGAGGCTCAAGCAATTCCTGAGAGCCTCGTACGAGACGACCGGATCGGTGTGTGCACACATTTTTCCCAGAATTGGTCGGTAGAGCAAATCATGCCCCTGATTGCGAGGTCCGGCGCAGGCTGGATCCGGGATGATCTCGGTTGGGGTGGCATGGAGCCGAAACCCGGACTCTATCAAATCCCGTCCAAAACTAAAAGTTGGATTCATGCCGCCCGACGGGCGGGTCTGAAAATTGACCTCATCCTGGCCTACGGCAATCCCGCCTATGCCGACCATTACGATACCGCCGCATACGCGAAGGCAGCGGGTTGGCTCGCCCGCGAAGTCGCCAATGATGTTCAGGCCATCGAGATTCTCAACGAGCCGAACAATTTCGGATTCCGGGATATCTATGGAGGACAGTGGAATGGGAATGAGCGCAATGGTTCCGTCTCACCTTATCTGCAGAAATATGTGCAACTCCTGAACGCGGCGGCCAAAGAGATCAAACTCGCTAATCCGAATATGACGGTGATTGGCTTAGGTGCCCCGGCGCCGGCCAGTTTCCGGATGCTCGCGCTCGGTTTGGCTCCGCAGGTCGATGGTCTGACGGATCATCCCTACGGTGTGCAAATGCCTGAACTCGTCCCGTACGCTGCTACCCCAGATATCCTCCAACGCGACGGGATCGCCACCGCTGATGCTAAAGGGACCTTCGCTTCCCAGGTCTCAATGTTCCGCGCACAAGCAAGAAAATGGGGCGCCACTGAGAAGCTATGGCACACCGAATGGGGTTACTCGACGGTGCGCGCTAAGCCTGACAAGCACCAACAAGGTACGTCCGAGGAAACTCAGGCGGTTTACATTCTCCGGCGCATTCTGGAAAGCAATGCGATCGGCGTTGAGCATACTTTCATTTACAATTTTAAGAACGACGGAGTTGATCCGTACTCGGACTACGAAAACTTTGGACTGGTCAAGAACGATCTTTCGCCGAAGCGGTCTTATTTCGCTTTGCAAAGAGTTATCCGCTTTCTCGCGGGAATGGGAACAGCCCCTCCTGCCAAACAGGCCTCGATTGTAAACGATCCCACCGTCGAAAAGGACGGACTGGGTCACCAATGCTATACATTCTCCAGCCCCGATGAACAAAGGACTGTGGTCGCTTTTTGGGAAGCCAAACCGTGGGATCCGAGTGCGACAACCGCAAACAGCGTGATAACTTTGCCGCTGGCCCACGAACCTCGTCATGTCTTGCTGTACGATCTTTTGTCCGGAAACCAGATCGAGATCCCGTGGAAGCGGTCGGAAGACGTGTCCGAAGAAGCTCCTCCGATGTCTCAAAGTAAAGACAGGGCGCGGGCGAAGTCGGACAATCGCATTTCGATCAAAGTCTCGATCTCCGGCGCTCCCAAATTGCTTATTGCCCGTTCGTAGAATCCTCGTCACACGAGAAGGACGCAACTCGAGCACGTGTCAGGGGAACATTTTGAATGCTCGGAGTAGCTTGGCCGGCGATTTGAAGCTCCAGTCTTCTTCAAGCCCTGATTCGATGACCTCCGATCGGCCCGCCTAACATGTTTCACTGTACGTCATTGTCTCTGCCGCCGGAAGCGGCCATCAAACGGGAGAGCACACGTCCGGTTGAGTTCCGACAACCCGGATTCGACGAAGCTTTCGACGCATCCACACTTTTCTATGACTTGATCTTGTCTCGCAATAAGCGCGGGAACAATTTGATCTTTATTGGTCCACCGTTCTTAAATTTATTCCCGTCCTTTTACGGAGGGCGGATCGGCGGCCGACCCTTAGCAGCAACTATTTCGAATTATTATCTTCGAGATCTATGCTCTGAGGTTTGGATACCGAATTGGGATAGCGACGCTGTACACCTTGAACTTGATTTCGGGTCATACCGGCTTACGCCTCAGAGTACTGCGACCCATCTATATCAGGGAAGGCGCGTACTTTATACCCATTCCAGGGACAATGAAATAACCTGGATTGTGGATTGGGTGCAGTTTCATGCTCGTAATCACGGCGCGAATGCGGTTTTGATATACGATAACGCTTCTACAAAGTATGCAGGCGAAGATTTGGAGAGGTCGCTCAAGGAAGCGGTTCCCGACATGGAAATCAACGTGGTTCATTGGCCATATAAATTCGGGCCGCAGGGGTTCAAGGGCGATTGGTGGGACTCACATTTCTGTCAGGCGGCTGCCTTCCAGGACGCTCGCTTCCGCTTCCTGGATTCGGCCTCCAGCGTGCTAAACTGTGACATCGATGAGTTGGTTGTTTCCGAAAAGGGGGAAAGCATTTTTGACATAACTGAAAAGAGCAGAAACGGTTGTACGGTTTTTAATGGCAGGTGGATTTCCAACGTCACCGTCGGGACGCACCCCGACCTCAATTCCCCGTCGGATTTCAGGCACGGCGATTTCAGGTATTTAAAGCGAACTGAGCCCACATCTCCAAAGAAATGGTGTGTTGTCCCTGGGCGGTGTAAGTTGGAGGAATACTGGGGAAATCACACTGTGAGCGGGATGGATCTGGCATCGTCTTACTCAGATTCGTTTTCCTATCGCCACTTCCAAAGCATATCCACAAATTGGAAGTACCAACGAGTCCGGCCCGTGGTGTTTGATCCGAAGTTGCATCAATTCGACGAATTGCTTGATGAAGCTCTTGTGCGTGCGGAAATCGCCCGTCCCGAGCCTAGGGCGCCTAGATCGCTATTAGGAATCGTTCGAGAGCGCTGCGATAGGATAAAGTCTCTCGGAACGAGATGGAAAAGGCGCCTGGGAAATGTAGCTCATCACCTACGGTGGCTCGTCTCCCAACTGAATCCTTGATACATGGCGCATACTTCAGGTCGCCACGAATGGCTGAACGACGAATGTTCGATAGGGGGGACGAAATGAGAACTCTCGCCGAAACGCAGATTGACGCGACTATTCCGTATTCAGCTGCTTTGGACACTGCTCCCGCTCAGCCGACCGCGCTAACCACGCAGCTGAACGACATGCGAGTAGCGATAGTTCATCATTGGTTAATCTCTCGTGCTGGTGGCGAACGAGTCTTCGACGCCATCGCAAGTATGTTTCCAACCGCGGATGTATTTACTCTCTTCCTCGACAAGCAGAAATTTTCTCCGGCGCTACGCAAACACAAAATAACAACATCCTTTCTAGATAAAATTCCGATTGCCCAAAAAGCACATCGCCACTTATTGCCATTCTACCCTCTCGCGGTGGAAATGTTAGATCTGAGCGGCTATGATCTTGTTATCACCTCCGATAGCGGACCAATGAAAGGAGTACTTACAGATCCCCATTCGACTCACATTTGCTATTGCCACTCCCCTATGCGTTACCTTTGGGACGGATATTCCGCATATCATCGCAGCATGTCCCCCCTGGCCCAAACAATCTTTGGGATCACCTCTCACTATGTTCGAAACTGGGACTATTCTGCAGCGCAGAGAGTGGATCACTTTATCGCAAATTCTCACTACGTAGCCGGGCGTATTCGCAAGTATTACCGCCGCGAAAGCACAATCATTCATCCGCCGGTCAATACGTCACAAAGCTACCTGGCCTATAAACATGAAAATTACTATTTAGCCGTGGGGCGGCTAGTTGCGTATAAGCGCACAGAGATTTTAATAAATGCTTGTAACAAGCTGGGAAGGAAACTGGTGATTGTAGGCGATGGACCGGAGCGGAAGAAACTCGAAAGACATTCGCCAAAGAATGTCGAATTTCTCGGAGAACTTCACGATTCGGAATTAGGAAAGGTCTATGCCCAATGCCGCGCTCTCCTATTTGCCGCTGACGAAGATTTTGGCATGGTTCCCCTAGAAGCACAATCGTACGGTCGTCCGGTGATCGCATTCGGAAAAGGAGGATCTCTTGAAACCGTCGTAGGGACTTATACCCCGATTGGTGGACAGAGAGCTGACGAGGACACTCCGAGGACCGGTGTCTTTTTCGAAGAACAAACAGCCGATTCTCTAGCAAAAGCAATTCTTTCCTTCGAATCATCCGAGGAGACATTCCTACCGCACCGTATCCAGTCACATGCCCGCAGGTTCGACACATCTATTTTTCTCGATCGCATGCGGGACTATATAAATAGTGTTTTGCCGAAACCCTCTCATTCCTAAGGGCAATTCCGGATGATGAGCATGGGAACCTGCTCAAATTAGGCGCTCGGCGCGAGAATTCCATGAGCAACAGTTTATTCGATCTATCATTATTGATTTGTACCCGCAATCGCGCTGCCCAGCTCGCGCAGACTCTGAAAAGGGTTGCAGCGATACAATCACAATTAAAGTGGGAGCTGGTTCTCGTAGACAATGGATCGACGGATAGGACAAGTGCCGTTCTAGGGGAATTTGCCGCAACCTTTGATCACCCTGTGCAAATGATTAATCAACAGGGTCGGGGAGTGGCCATCGCGAAAAATGCCGGTTGGCGAGCGACCCGATCCGGCATCGTCGTGTGTATAGACGATGACTGCTATCCGGAAGAGGATCATCTCGATGCAATATTCGAGTGCTTCGCAAAAGATCCAAAACTTGGTTTTGTGGGAGGGCGGATTCTGTTGCATGATCCGAGGGATCGCAGAATAACAATACAGGAATCTTTGGAGCCTCTTTTTTTTCCGGCGGGGGGCTTTATCAGAGCGGGTTCTATTCAAGGTGCAAACGTCGCGTATCGGCGGGCGGCGGTTAGCGGGGTCGGTGGCTTCGATCCATGGTTTGGAGCTGGAGCATTCTATAGCGGCGATGAAGCGGAATTGATAGCGAGGATCTCGGCCGCGGGGTGGAATGGTGCATACGATCCCAAACCAGTTGTCTACCACCATCACGGACGAAGAACCGCAAAGGATGAGTGGCGTCTTACGCGTTGGTATGTTCGCGGTCGTGGAGCCTACTATGCAAAGTGCATGCTTGATCGACGAATGCGGAGTGTCTATTTTAAGAACTGGCTTCTCACATGGCAGCACCAGTCAAAGAGAACGACGGCCCGGGAGATTGTGGCGGGTCTGGATTACATTGCTCGGGCTTGTATGGCCGGCCGCTCACTGAACGGCTAGGGATGGAGTCGTTCCACCAGGGGTTGGCTTCGCGCCCTTCCAGCCGCCCATTTTGAACACAACGACATCTCTATTATATGCGAGACGGTGCAGGCGCCGGAGGCGAAACGGACTTGATTCAGCGGTCTAAGAAACCCTTATGACTTCGCTGCGTATTGGTATAGATGGGGACGCCTTGCGCGCTCCGCTTTCTGGCGTCGGCTCCTATGTCTTCAACCTGTGCCGCGAGCTTGATGCGCTACTGCCCGAGGCTTTGTTCATCGCCTACTCCCGGCTGCCGGCTGCAGCAGTCCTGTTGCCTTCATCGCGTTGGCGACTGCGCAGCGAACCTGTGATTGCGTTGCGACGACTTCCTTCGTTTGTTTGGCTCAAGACGCGCGGTCGCTCCATGTGCGCATCGGACAGGGTCGACGTCTTCTGGGCTGGGCGCACACTGCATCCAAGGCTTGACGGCGGCGTGCATACCGTGTCCAGCGTGCATGACCTGAACTACCTAATCGTTCCGGAAACAATGCAGTTTCAATCTCGGTGGTCGAGTCGACTTTGGTTTCGCGGCGACATTCTGACCGCTGACTGCGTGCTAGCCAATTCATACGGTACGGCCGAACGCATTCGCAGGATGATCGGCGCAGAGGTAAGCGACGTCGTCCTGCCCGGTGTGACGCCACAGTTTCACCTTTCACAATCGGCACGTGAAATGGAGATTCCGGAGAGTTTGGGGCGCCTGGGAGTGAAACAGCCTTATCTGTTGTCAGTAGCAACACCAGAGCCTCGAAAGAATCTGGACGCTGTGCTTCGCGCATACATCGATTTGAAGAGGGCTGGGAAGTTGAGCGGGCATCAGTTGGTGCTCGCGGGTCCCACTGGTTGGAAGAACCGAGCCTTGAAGCAAAGGGTCGGCGAGGCGCTTGCACACGGTCTGGTGCTGGCGGGCTATGTGCCGGACGAGTTGATGCCCATTTTATACACCCAAGCCGATGCGCTTGTCTTTCCATCGCGCTATGAAGGTTTTGGAATGCCTGTTCTTGAGGCGCGAGTCTGTGGCACCCGGGTGGTCACCAGCGATTTCCCGGAACTGAGGGAGGCCGGGGATGAGTATGTGATCTACATACAACCCACTCTTGATGGGATTAAGGAGGGAATTCAGCGAGCAATCGGCTTGCCCAAACCGCCTCCCGCAGTCGGCCGCACCTGGAAGGAGTCCGCACGTATTCTGGCGCGAGCATTGTGTATAGGAAGGGAGTCTCGAGTACCCCGGTCAGTTAGTGGTATGCCGTCCCCCAAGAAGGCATACTAATTCCGACAACTCTTTCGAATCGGTAACAAAGAATGCGACTTTTGTTAGATTGTTCGTTGTCGTTGATCAACCGTACGGGTGCTCACTACATTTGCGAGGACCTTGCTGCCGCCTTCGGTGGCAAGGCGATCCTGAGAAGGTGGCGCCTGTTGAAGCAGCAACTTCCCACCGGCATCGCTCGGAAGATATTCGGACGTTTAATGTTGCGGGAGATCACGCTGCTTGGCACATCAAGCAGGTTTCTCTGGCCAGAGCCGAAAGCGGTAAAACTCAAGAGGCTCTTTCTGGATCCACTTTATGTCAGTCGTTCGAGGCTGGAGTCCTCGGACATCGTTCTGTGTCACGATATCGGCCCGGTGAGCCACCCCCAGATTTATGACAGCGGAACCGTCGACGCATACGAAAAGGCCTACACCAAGATTGCGGAGGCACAGCCCGGTATTGTTTTTGTCAGCAACGCGTCACGACTCGCTTTTGCGGCGAGATTTGGCGCGGACTTCCGTTTCTTAAAAGCAATTCCTTTGTACGTGCGAACCGGCACCCTTGCTGGCGATTCCGAACCTATCCCTGGGATACAACGGCCGTTCTTCCTGACGGTCGGAGCGCTGGAGACAAGGAAGAACCAGCGTACGGCAATCGAGGCGTTCGGGCGATACGGATTCGCTAGACGTGGTGTAACCTACATACTTTGCGGTACGACAGGCGCAGGTGCGGAGGAGATCATGGCGGTTGCTGCGCGTACGCCGGGGGTGAAGGTGCTGGGTTACGTGTCCGATGGACAGTTGCGCTGGCTATACAGGCAGGCGAGTGCGTTCGTACTACCGAGCTTGCTCGAAGGCTTCGGGATGCCGGCGCTGGAAGCTGCTCTCCACGGGCTAGTTCCTATCGTCTCCCGAAATAGCGCTCTGGCCGAGGCTGTGAATGGCGGAGCGATACAGGTAGACCCGCATTCCGTCTCGGAGATTGGCGAAGCAATGGCATCTGTTCTCGCGCTCGATGGAGGAAGGCTTAAAGAATTGAAGAACGCACTTATAGTTCACGCCCAGAGCGCCACTCGCGAGAAATTCCTCGCAGAGTGGGACCGTTTGATCAGCTCGGAGCTGCAATAATGGACTTTTCAAACACCCACCTACATTTGAAAAAGGACCCGCTTGTTTCAATCGTGATTTGCAGTCATAACCGTAGCGCCGACGTTTTGGAATGTCTCGGCGCGCTCATTCCTCAGATCGGCGACCAGGCCGAAGTCATTCTCGTCGACAGCGCCTCAGACCCGGAAAATAAGGCCGCAATGGCGAGGCTGGCAGTCCTCTATCCGGCTGTGAAGTTGACACGAGTGGACCAGCCTGGCCATTCGCGCGCCCGCAATTGCGGCGTGCACTTGGCCACTGCCGACTGGGTGGTCTTCCTGGACGACGACGCCGTCCCATTTCCCGACTGGCTGGGAAAGTTATTAGCCACGATTTCCGCCGCGTCTCCGACTCAAGCCGTCATCGGCGGGGGAATATATCCACGATGGCCGGACGGCATGAACGGCGAGCACCTCAGCAAGCGCTGGAAAATGTTCCTTTCTCTGGCGGAAGCCGACAAACCAGGATCAGTGACGGACGGCTACGCTGTGAACGGCGCCAACTACGCTATTCGTCGACGCGTCTTACTAGACATTGGCGGATTTTCAGAAAGGCTTGGACGCGTCGGCGGCCGCCTTATAAGTGGTGACGAATCTCACGTCACGAAAAGGGTTCTGGATACGGGTTTGGGCGCCGGTTTTGATCCAACCTTCAAGGTTTACCACAAAATTAGCCGGGAAAGACTAAAGATTTCATGGATTCTAAGGCGAACATTCTGGGAAGGGGTAGGTGAAATTCGGACTTTTCGGTGTCGTGATCTGCCTCTTCCAGCGCATCTGAGGCCCATCAAACTAATTGCATCCGTTCCTATTCTTTTATTTCTCTCGATTGTCCATTTTAAAAACCATGACTGGAAAATTCGACTGGCGATGTGCCTGGGCGCCTGTATGAGCCTTTTCACAGCAAGAGACGACCACACTTGAATTGATTGAGGAAACTTTTGGACATTTATTATTCTGCCTGGTTGTTGCCTCACAAAGCACGCTCTTTGGCCGGCCGCCGAACCAGCCACAGAAAATAGCGAAAGACAAAATAAATGGAGTCCATTGTTTCGAATATAGTGGGTACCTCGATAAGTGTAGTGATCGCTTCCAAAGGCCGCCCCGATTTTGTGCGAGAAACAATCGACAGCCTCCAACGCCAAACGCTCAAACCAAGAGAAATCATAGTTGTCGTCCCCTCAATCGAAGACTTGCCCCCGAAACAATGGGGAGATGACGTACAGTACATCGTTGGGCCGCTTGGACTAACTTTGCAGAGAAACAAGGGTATCAGGGCAATACCAATCACGGTGCCATATGTCGGATGTTTCGATGACGATTTTGAAATGAAAGCAGACTATTTGGAACAGGCCGTCGCGTTTATGAATGCGAATGTCTCGATCATGGGGATCTCTGGCCTTCTAATTGGAAGAAGAGGCATTAGCCGGGAGGAAGCCAAGAAGTTGATCGCCAGTTATCAACCTGGAGAAAACCCGAAAGGAACGTTCTTCAGCCAGGGGAAGCATCATATTCTTTTCGGCTGCAATATGATCATCCGAC
>Ga0209647_1002012_pt1 | contig 16746 bp, 15 predicted proteins | sample GraSoi_2013_60cm_FD_185827 | JGI IMG/M metagenome (GOLD analysis project Ga0209647, IMG submission 185827) | Grasslands soil microbial communities from the Angelo Coastal Reserve, California, USA - Sample 9_17_2013_60cm (SPAdes) (version 2) | ecosystem: Environmental > Terrestrial > Soil >...
CAGGTGGCGCTGCACTCCCATCCACTCCACGTCGCGCCAGAACGCGGCGAAATCGCCGGGAACCGGCAGGCGCGCCCGGCGCGCCTTCTCCCAGTACCGCACGGTCTCGTCGATGACCCGCTCCTCCTCCCAGCTCACGTAGGCGTCGCGGAGCAGGCACGCGATGTCGTAGCTGATCGGCCCGCGCACCGCGTCCTGGAAATCGAGCACCCCCGGGTTGGAATCGCACACCATGAGGTTGCGCGGCATGAAGTCGCGGTGGACGAAGACGCGCGCCTCGGCGAGGTTGTGCGCGAGGACCGCGGCGAAGACCCCCTCGAGTTCCTCGCGCTGGCGCGCCGTGAGCTCGACCCCGAGGTGCCGCCCGACGTACCAATCGGGAAAGAGGTCGATCTCGCGACGCAGGAGGACCTCGTCGTATTCGGGCAGGACGCCCTCGCGCGTGGCGAGTTGCCACTTCACCAGTGCGCTCGTGGCGTCGCCAAACAGCCGCGCCGCATTCTCCTCGCGTAGCGCCGCGAGGTAAGGGACGGTCCCGAGATCGCTCACCAGCAGGTAGCCGCGATCCAGGTCCTGCGCCAGGATCTGCGGGGCGTTGAGCCCCGCCTCGCGCAGGAGTCCCGCCACGTGCACGAAGGCGTGCGAGTTCTCGCGCTCGGGGGGCGCGTCCATGGCGATCAAGGTGCCCTCGCCGGCGAAGACCCGGAAATAGCGCCGGAAGCTCGCGTCGGTCGAGGCGCGCTCGACTCGCGAGGGTGATTCGCGCAACTCGGCGCGCAGCCACGCATCGAGGGCGCGGAATCGTTCGTCCATGGACCTAAAGCGAAGCGGGGGAGCGAAGCGAGGCGGGGATTTTGCGTTATCCTTCGCCATTGATTCTAGCATTCGTTCGCGCCGATCCTTGATCCGTAGCAGCACACGCACGCTGGCCGTCGCGCTCGCCTGTGCGCTCGCCGCGCCCGGCGCGGGCGCGCAGATTTCCGAGGGCCTGAGGCTCAGGATCGAGAAACAGCTGAAGCTGGCACCTCAGCGGCCGGAACGCGACAGCGCCAAGTTCATCGAGGCCGACCACATCCAGGGCGAGCAGGACCGCAGCATCGTCGCCACCGGCAACGTCGTGCTGCGCCAGCACGGAGCCACCATCCGTGCCGACCGGGTCGAATACTTCGTCGACGACCAGAAGGCGGTGGCGATCGGCAACGTGCGCCTCGATCGCGACGGCGACGCGGCGACCGGTCCGATCCTCACCTATCACCTCGACAACGACACCGGCGAGATGGAGTCGCCGGTGTTCGAGTTTCCCAAGAAGGTCGACCGTCGCACCGCAACGCGCGGGCTCGCCTCGCGAGCGGTGCTCGAGCCGGAACAGAAGAGCCGCCTCTTCAATGCCGAGTACACCTCCTGCGTGGCGCCGCGCGACGACTGGTTCATCCGCGTGCGCGAGCTCGACATCGACGGCTCGCGCAACGTCGGCAATGCCTACAACACCACCGTGTTCTTCCTCGGGATGCCGATCCTGTACTCCCCGTACATCTCCTTTCCGCTCGACAACAAGCGCAAGAGCGGATTTCTCGCGCCGACCTTCGGCACCTCCGGCAAGAGCGGCTTCGAGGCTTCGCTGCAGTACTACTGGAACATCGCCGAGAACCTGGACGCGACGCTCACGCCCAAGATCTTCACCAAGCGCGGCGAGCAGCTCGGAGCCGAGTTCCGCTATCTCGAGCCGAAGTTTTCGGGCCAGCTCGAGGGCGAGTTCCTGCCCACCGACCGGATCGCCGAGCGCGATCGCTATTTCCTCGGCCTGCACCACCAGCAGAAGCTTTGGGATGGATGGTCGGCGCGCGTGAACGCGCAGAAGGTCTCCGACGACGGCTACTTCCGCGACCTCACGACCAAGATCGCGCTCACCTCCCAGACCAACCTTCCGCGCGACGCCGCGATCGCCTACGACAGCGACTCCTGGTCGCTCTCGGCGCGCGCCCTCGGCTACCAGACGCTGCAGGATCCGCTCGGAGCTCCGGTGCCGATTCCCTACACCATCCTGCCGCAGGTGATCGTCAACGGCACGCGCCCGGACGTCGGCGGATTCGACCTGCTGCTCTCCGGAGAGGTCTCGGGCTTCCGCCATCCCGTGCTGGTGACCGGCGAGCGGCTAATCCTCTATCCGTCGGTCTCCTACCCGCTGCGCCGCAGCTACGGCTACATCACGCCGAAGCTCGGCTACCACTACACTCGCTACCACCTCCAGGAGAACTCCGCCGCGTTCGATGGCGAGAGCCGCGCCCTGCCCATCGCGAGCCTCGACGCGGGCCTGTTCTTCGAGCGCCCGATGACGTGGGGCGACCGCGCGTTCCTGCAGACGCTCGAGCCGCGGCTCTATTACCTCAATGTGCCTTACCGCGACCAGTCGCGGCTGCCGAATTTCACCACCGCCGAATCCGACTTCAACTTCCAGCAGCTCTTCACCGAGAACCGCTTCGTCGGCGGCGATCGCATCGGCGACGCCAACCAGCTGACGATGGCGCTCTCGTCGCGCCTGATCGAGTCGGCGACCGGCCTCGAGCGATTCAAGGCGGCGCTCGGGCAGGTGTATTACTTCCGGCCACCGCGCGTGACGCTGGGCGACGCGCTGGGCGACCTCAAGTCCTCGGATGTCCTCATCGCGGCTTCGAGCCAGATGTCGCCGTCGGTGGCGCTCGACGCCGGCTGGCAGTACACGCCCAATCTCGGGCGCTCGGAGAAGATCACCTTCGGCGCGCACTACACGCCGCAGCCGGGCAGCATCGTAAACGCGGCGTATCGCTACGTGCGCGGCTCGCCCGGAGCCACCGATCCGTCGCTGCAGGGCATCCAGCAGGTGGACCTCTCGACGCAATGGCCGGTCACCCGCAATATCAGCGCCCTGGGCCGCTGGAACTGGAGCACGAAGGACCGCAAGCTCGTCGAGGGACTCGCGGGCTTCGAGTATAATGCGGGCTGCTGGCAGGTCCGCGCGGTGGCCCACCGGTTCATCACGGCCACGCAGCAATACTCGACGTCGTTCCAGATCCAGCTCGAGCTCTCCGGCCTCTCCAGGATCGGCATCAACCCGCTGGAAACCATTCGACAGAACATCGCCGGCTACCGCCGCTCCGACGAGATCGCGCCATGAAGTCCGCCTCGCTCACCTTTCGCACCATCGCCCTCGCCCTCGGCGCGGTTGCCTGCGCGGCGTTCGCGCAGGCCCTGGCCCCGCCGGCCGCGGCGCGAGTGCTGCCGGTCGATCGCATCGTGGCGATCGTCAACGACGAGGTCATCACCCAGAACGACCTGAACGAGCGCGTGAACCTCGTGATCCGCCAGCTGCAGCGCCAGGGCAACCAGGTGCCCTCGTCCGACGTCCTCTCGCGCCAGATCCTCGAGCGCATGATCACCGACATGCTGCAGACGCAGCTCGCCAAGGAAACGGGCATCAAGGTCGACGACGTCACGCTCGACAAGACGATCGAGCGCATCGCCCAGGACAACAACCTCGCGATGCCGGACTTCCGCAACGCCCTCGACAAGGACGGCATCAAGTACCCGCGATTCCGCGAGGACATCCGCCAGGAGATGGTGCTCGCGCGGCTGCGCGAGCGCGAGGTCGAGAACACCATCGTCGTCACCGACGCCGAGGTCGACACCGAGCTCCTGCGCGAGGCGCGCGCCTCCACGACGGATTCCGAGTACCTGCTGTCGCACATCCTCGTCCTCGTGCCGCCGCAGGCGAACGCCGAGCAGATCGAGTCTCGGCGCCGGCGCGCCGTGCAGGCGCTCTCGGAGCTGCGCCGCGGCGCCAATTTCGCGCAGATCGCCGCGAGCTACTCGGACGCGCCCGATTCCACGCAGGGCGGCAACCTGGGATGGCGTGCCGCAGCGCGCCTGCCCGGGATCTTCCTCGAGACCATCGAGCGCCTGCAGCCGGGCGAGGTGAGCGACATCCTGCGCAGCCCGAACGGATTCCACATCATAAAGCTCGCCGAAAAGCGCGGCAAGGCCGCCGCCGCGCCGGGCGTGCAGCAGACGCATGTGCGCCACATCCTCGTGCGCGCGCGCGAGGGCTTGCCGGATGCCGAGGCGCGCGAGCGCCTGCGGCGGCTGCGCGAGCGCATCGCGGGCGGAGCGGACTTCAGCGACGTCGCGAAACAGAACTCCGAGGATGCGAGCGCCCCCAAGGGCGGCGACCTGGGGTGGGTGGCGGCCGGCGACACGGTGCCCGAGTTCGAGCGCGCCATGAACGCGCTGCGCCCGGGCGAGGTGAGCCAGCCGGTGCAGACGCCCTTCGGATGGCACCTCGTGCAGGTGATCGAGCGCCGCTCGGAGGAGCTCTCCGACGACCGCAAGAGAGTCGCGGCGAAGCAGGCGATTCGCGCGCGCAAGGCCGACGAGGCCTACCAGGACTGGCTGCGCCAGTCGCGCGACCGGGCCTTCGTCGAGAACCGCTACGACGAGCGCTAGCGCACCGCTCGTCGCGCTGACCGCGGGCGAGCCCGCGGGCATCGGGCCCGACCTCTGCGCGCTGATCGCGCGCGATGCTTTTCCCGGAAGGCTGGTGATCCTCGGCGATCGCTCGGTGATCGCCGAGCGCGCGCGCATGCGCTCGATCGCCTTCGATGTTCCCGACTATCGAGGACGCGACTCGGCGCCGGCCTTCTCGCTGCTGGCCCTTCCCGTGGCGAAGGCCGTCACGCCGGGCCGGCTCGACACGGCCAATGCCCGCCACGTCCTCGCCCTGCTCGATCGCGCCCTCGACGGCTGCCGCGCGCGCGAGTTCGATGCGATGGTGACCGCCCCGGTGCAAAAGAGCGTGCTCAACGACGCCGGCATCGCCTTCACCGGCCACACGGAGTATCTCGCCCAGCGCACCGGCACGCCCCTCGTGGCGATGCTGCTCGTCGGCGGCGGGCTGCGGGTCGCGCTCGCCACGACCCACCTAGCGCTCGCAGACGTGCCGCGCGCCATCACGCGGGAGCTGATCGAATCGATCTTGCGCCTCTTGGACGCGAGCCTGCGCCAGCGCTTCGGCATCGCGCGTCCGCGAATCCTCGTCGCCGGGCTCAATCCGCACGCCGGCGAGTCCGGCTATCTCGGGCGCGAGGAAATCGAGATGATCTCCCCGGCGATTGCCGCCCTCGCGAAGGAAGGCCTCGCCGTCTCAGGCCCCTTTCCCGCCGATACCCTCTTTACGCCGCGGGTGCTCGCCGGGGGCGACGTCGCCCTGGCGATGTTCCATGACCAGGGACTGCCGGTGCTCAAGCACGCCGCCTTCGGGCACGCGGTGAACGTGACGCTCGGGCTGCCCTTCATCCGCACTTCGGTCGACCACGGCACCGCGCTCGATCGCGCCGGCGCGGGCGAGGCCGATGCGGGCAGCCTGCGCGAGGCGATCGCGCTCGCCTTCGAGATGGCGGCGCAGGGCCGCTGAGCGAGCCGTGCTTCCCCGCCCCAGGAAGCGCTTCGGCCAGCATTTCCTCACCGATCGCCACTACCTCGAGCGGATCGCGGCGGCGATCGATGCGCAGGGCACCGACTCGATGGTCGAGATCGGCCCGGGCACCGGCGCCCTGACCGCGGCGCTCCTCCCCGCGCTCGCGAAGCTGCACGCGGTCGAAATCGATCGCGACCTCGCGGCTGAGCTCAGGCGCCGCTTTCCCGCCGAGCGCCTCGTCGTCCACGAGGCCGATGCGCTCGACTTCGACTTCAGCGTTCTTCCCGCGCCGCTTCGCGTCGTCGGCAACCTTCCCTACAACGTTTCCACGCCGATCCTGTTTCGCATGGCGGCGATCGCGGAGCGCCTGCGCGATTGCGTCTTCATGCTGCAGCAGGAGGTCGTGGACCGCATGGTGGCGCGCGCCGGCACGCCGGAGTACGGGCGCCTGTCGGTGATGCTGCAGTATCGCTTCGCGATGGCGCGCCTGCTCCGCGTTCCTCCCGGAGCCTTCACGCCGCCGCCGAAAGTGGATTCGGCCGTGGTGCGCATGCTGCCGCTCGGCAGCGATCGATTGCGCGCACGCGACGAGGCGCGGTTCGCGGCCGTGGTCGCCGCCGCCTTCTCGCAGCGGCGCAAGACGCTGCGCAACGCGGTGAAAGCCCTGGTGGATGTGGGCGCCTTCGAAAGCGCGGGCATCGATCCGACGCGACGCGGAGAGACGCTGGGCGTCGCCGAGTTCGTCGCGCTGGCCGACGCCGGCGAAGCCTAGCCTCCAACCTCACGCGCGCTGGATGAACTCGATCTTGTAGCCGTCGGGATCCTCGACGAAGGCGATCACGCTACCGCCGAACTTCATCGGCCCGGCTTCGCGGGTCACCTTGCCGCCGCGGTCCTTCACCGCCTGGCACGCCTTGTAGGCGTCGGCGACGGCGACCGCGATGTGGCCGAAACCGTTGCCGAGCTCGTAGGACTTGGTGTCCCAGTTGTGGGTGAGCTCGATCACCGCATGCTCGCTCTCGTCGCCGTAGCCGACAAAGGCGAGCGTGAAGCGGCCGTCCGGATAGTCCTTGCGGCGCAGCAGCCGCATGCCGAGCACGTCCGTGTAGAAGCCGATCGAGCGGTCGAGGTCGCCGACGCGGATCATCGTGTGCAGCACTCTCATGGGCGCCTCCTGGAGGGAACGCTAGAAAGAACGATAAAGATGGTCGGTGGCGAGGAGCTCCCCGCGCAGCCGCCGGTAGCCGGGGCAAAGGCGCTCGACCTCGGACCAGAACGCGCGCGAGTGGTTCATCTGGCGCAGATGCGCGAGCTCGTGGCACACGACGTAATCGACGAGATGCGCCGGCGCCTTCACCAGGCGCCACGCAAGGCGTATCTCGCGCCGGGAGTTGCAGCTTCCCCAGCGGGAGCGCGCCGCGGAGATGGCGACTCGCGGCGGCGCGATGCCGCCCCCGCGCGCGAGCTCGGCCACGCGCGCCTCGAGATGCTCGCGAGCGGCGCCCTTGTACCACGCCACCACTGCGCGGCGCACGCTTGCGGCCGTCGCCTCGCGTAGGCGCACGTGAAGCTCGACTCCGATGCGTTCGGCGAACGTTCGACGCCCCGCGGCGAGCCGCAGGGTGAGCGGGTGACCCAGGTACGGCAACTGCGCGCCCTCCTCCCATCGAACTTCAGGCGCACGCCGGGCGCTCCACTCGGCGATCTTGCGCAGGACCCAGCGCTCGCTCTCGCGCAGGAACGCCTCGATCCGCGCGAGCGGCATCGTCACCGGGGCGTTCACGGTAAGCCCCATGGCGTCGACCTTGAGGCCCACGCCGCGGCGCCCGCGCCGGCGCACCAGCACGTAATCGACTTCATCCGGACCCAGCCGGGTGCGTCGTAGGTCGCGCGAGATCGTCTCACGCGGATGCATGTCGCTCCGGCGAGATCACGCGCATCTGCCCCTCGATCCAGCTCTCGACCTCGTTGTGGACGCTCATGACGTCGCGCCCCGCGGTGGGAATGAGCGGGCCGATGACCACCTTGACGACGCCGGGCTTCTTCTTGAAAGCGTAGCGCCCCCAGAACTCACCCGCGTTGTGGGCAATCGGCAGGATCGGCGTTCCGGTGCGCGTGGCGAGCGTGGCGCCGCCGATGCCGTAGCGTCCCCGCTTGCCGGGAGGCACGCGCGTGCCCTCGGGAAAGATCGTTACCCACAAGCCCTCGCGCAGGCGCTGCGCGCCCTGCTCGACGATCTGCTCGCGCGCCGTGTGCCCGCTCGAGCGATCGATCGCGATGCAGCGAATCGCCACCAGGCTCCAGCCGACGAAGGGCAGCCACAGCAGCTCCTTCTTCACGATCCAGCTTTGCGGCGGGAAGCGGGCCTCGATGAAGATCGTCTCCCACGCCGACTGGTGCTTAGACATGATGACCGCGGGTTCCCTCGGCACCTGCTCCCAGCCGCTCACCTCGCAAGTGATGCCCAGGCTCAGCTCGATCCAACGCAGCATGACCACGGTGTAGGCGCGCGCGGCGTGGAAGGCGCCGTGGCGACCGAAGAGGCGCCCCGCGGGGACTATGAGGCCGAACGGCACGGTGATGGTGAGCGCGCCGACCAGAAACAGGATGGAGCGCAGCGTGATCATGCCGGCGCGATGAGGTGGCGGCTCGCCTCCGCGAGGTCGTCGAAGACGAGCGTCTTGCGCGGCATTCCGCCGTCCGCGCGCGTCTTCGTGCCCTTGCCGGTGAGCACCAGGATCGGCTGCGCGCCGACCGCCTCGGCCGCCTGCAGGTCCTTGAGGCTGTCGCCGATCGCCGGCACGCCCTTGAGCTCGGTGTGGAACCGCGCAGCGATCTCCTCGAGCATGCCGGTGCGCGGCTTGCGGCAGGCGCATTCCTCGGCGGCCGTGTGCGGGCAGAAGAACAGCGCGTCGATGCGCCCGCCCTGGCGAAACATCATCTCCATCATCTTGTCGTTGATGGCGTTGAGCGTGGCCATGTCGAAGAGCCCGCGCCCGATCCCGGACTGGTTGGTGGCGACCGCGATGCGAAAGCCGTTCTGGTTCAGGCGCGCGATCGCCTCGATCGAGCCCGGGATCGGCCGCCACTCGGCCGGCGACTTGATATAGTGCTCGCTGTCGAAATTGATCACGCCGTCGCGGTCAAGGATGGCGAGCTTCATGAAGCCAGCTTGGAGATGTCCGCGACGCGGTTCATCTCGAACTCGAGCTCGTAGAGCAGGTTCAGCCGCTTGCGGCGCACGTGCGGATCGTCGGCCATCACCATGACCTTGTCGAAGAACACGTCGACCGGCGCCTTGAGGACCGCGAAGCTCTTGAGGTAGTCGGTGTAGTTGCCTTTCTCGAACTGGGGGACCGCCTTCGCCGAGGCGTGGCGCAGCGCGTGATACAGGTCGCGGTCGGGCTGCTCCGGAAAATTGTCGCTGTCGACGAACCCGGGCGTCTCGCCTTTCTGGTGCGCCTGCTTGAGGAGGTTGGCGATGCGCTTGTTCGCGCTAGCGAGACTCGCCGACTCCGGAAGCGTCGCAAATTCGCGCACCGCCTCGAGCTTCCTGGGCAGCAAGTCGAGGCGGTCGGGTTTCGACTCGCTGCTCTCGATCTCCATGACCGCCGCCACCTGGTTGGCGCTGTAGCCGCGCTCGCGCATGAGGTTGGCCGCGCGCTCTCGAACGAAATCGCGCACGGAGGCGATCAGCGAGTCGACCTTGTCCGCAGGAACGTGCAGCACTTCGGCCGCCTTCTTCAGCAGGGGCTTCAATTCCATCCCGAGCGCGGGCTGCGTCTCCATGAGGATGCGCACGACGCCGAGCGCCGCACGGCGCAGCGCGAACGGATCCTTGTCTCCGGTCGGCACGACGCCGATCGAGAACATCCCGACGAGCGCATCCAGGCGATCGGCCAACGCGACCGCGATGCTCGCGTCGCCAACGGGGAGCGCGTCGCCCGAAAAGCGCGGCCAGTAGTGCTGCTCAATCGCCCGCGCCACCGAGGGCTGCTCGCCGTCGGCCTCGGCGTAATAGCGTCCGATCGTGCCTTGCAGCTCGGGGAACTCCCCGACCATGAGCGTCACGAGGTCCGCCTTGGCGAGGTGCGCGGCGCGCGCCGCCCATTCCTTGCCCGCCTTGCCGCGTGGAAGGCCCTCCTGGATCGCCTGGGCGAGCTTCACCAGGCGCTCCACCCGCTCGAGCTGCGTGCCGAGCTTGTGGTGGTAGATGATCGCGGCGAGCTGCGCCACGCGGTCGGCGAGCCTCGTCTTCTTGTCGGTCTCGAAGAAGAAGCGCGCATCGGCGAGCCGCGGGCGGACCACGCGCTCGTTGCCGCGCACGACGTTGCCCGGATCGGCGAGCTCGAGGTTCGAGACGATGAGGAAGCGCGAAAGGAGCTTGCCCTCGGGCGACTTGAGCGCGAAGTACTTCTGGTTCTGCTGCATGGTGAGGATGAGGCACTCCTGCGGCACCGCGAGGAATTCCTCGTCGAAACCGCCCGCATACACCGCGGGCCACTCGACCAGCGCGGCGACCTCGTCGAGGAGCGCCTCGGGAGGCTCGAACTTCGAGGTGTGCGCAGCGGCCGACTTAGCGAGCAGCTCCGCGATGCGCGCGCGCCGCTGGTCGAAGTCGGCGATGACGTGGCCTTCGGCTTCGAGCTGCCGCTCGTAATCGCCGGCGGAATTGAGCACGATGTCGCGCTTGCCCTGGAAGCGGTGACCCTGCGTGCGGTTGCGCGCTTCGAGCCCCAGCGCCCTCACCGGCACGACCGCGGCATCGAGCATGGCGACGAGCGAGTGCGCCGGCCGCGCGAACTGCACGGTCGTCTCGCCGTCGGCGAGCTGGTAGGTCATGACCTTCGGGATCGGCAGCGCGGCGAGCGCCTCGTCGAGCGCGGCCTGCAATCCCTGCTCTAGCGGAACCGCCGGGCTGGTCGCTTTTGCGTAGAGCATCTCCGTCTTGCCGTCCAGGCGCCGCGTGAGCCCGGCCGGATCGAGGCCCCCCAGGCCGGCGGCATCGAGCTTCTTGGCGAGCGCGGGCGTCGGCTGCCCCGAGGCATCGAGGCCGACCGATGCCGGCATGAGCTTCACCTCGACCTCGCGCGCGCTGGTGGACCGCTTCACGTCGGTGATCGACGCCGCGAGGCGCCGTGGGGTCGCGAATGCGCGCGCGACGCTCGAGGGCGAGAGAAGGTCGCGCTTGGCGAGCCCTTTCTTCAGGCCCTCGGCGAACGCCTCGCCCAGGCGCTTGAGCGCCTTCGGCGGAAGCTCCTCGCACAAGAGCTCGACGAGGAGGGTCGCGCTCATGCCGCCCGGTTCGCGAGCATCGGGAAGCCGAGCCGCTCGCGGGACTCGTAGTAACTCTGCGCGACTTCCCTCGCCAACGCCGCGATCCGCTTGATGTACGCGACGCGTTCGGTGACCGAGATCGCACCGCGCGCATCGAGCAGGTTGAACGCGTGGGCGGCCTTCAGCACCTGCTCGTAGGCGGGCAGCGCGAGCTGCGCTTGCATCAGCCGCTTCGCCGCGCCTTCGTGGTCCGTGAAGTGGCGCAAGAGCGTCTGCGCGTCGGAATGCTCGAAGTTGTACGTCGACTGCTCGACCTCGTTCTGGTGGAACACGTCGCGGTAGGTGAGGCGGTGCTTGCGCCCCGACGGATCGGTCCAGCCGGTCCACTCGAGGTCGAACACGTTCTCGACACCCTGCAGGTACATCGCCAGCCGCTCGAGGCCGTAGGTGATCTCGCCCGTGATCGGCTTGCAGTCGAGGCCCCCGACCTGCTGGAAATAGGTGAACTGCGTGATCTCCATGCCGTTCAGCCAGACCTCCCAGCCCAGGCCCCACGCGCCGAGCGTCGGGTTCTCCCAGTCGTCCTCCACGAAGCGCACGTCGTTCTTCGCCAGGTCGAGGCCGACTGCGGCGAGCGAGCCGAGGTAGAGGTCGAGGATCTCCGGCGGCGAAGGCTTGAGGACGACCTGGAATTGGTAGTAGTGCTGCAGCCGGTTGGGGTTTTCCGCGTATCGCCCGTCCTTGGGGCGGCGGGAAGGCTGCACATAGGCGGCGCGCCACGGCTCCGGGCCGAGCGCGCGCAGGAAGGTCGCGGTGTGCGACGTGCCGGCGCCCACTTCCATGTCGTAGGGCTGGAGAAGGGCACAGCCCTTCTGGTCCCAGTAGTCCTGGAGCTTCAGGACCAGATGCTGGAAGGTCGACATCGGCGCGGAATCGAAGCGGCGGAAAGCTCCAATCTTAGCGGGTCTTGGAATGCGTCGTGGCCTCGCGCTCCAGGTCGGCCTGGCGCGCGCTTGCGAACGCCGCGGCGAAATGGCGCTCGTTGTACGCCGGGATCAGCACCGAGGCGAGCGCTCGCGCCGTCATCGCGGCTTGCTGAAGGACCGCGCTCGCATCGCGAGAAACGGCGCTCGAAGCGCGAGGATGATCGCCGCGGCGACGAGTGCCAGGGCCGGCCAGTTCCCTGTCCGGACATAGGGAGTGGCGCCGGCGCGCGGCACGATCTCGACGGTGAGGGTGCCCGCCGTGAAGGCCGGCAGGCGCGAGACCACGCGGCCGCCTTCGTCGATCGCCGCCGTGATACCGGTGTTGGTCGAGCGCACCATCCAGCGCCCCGTCTCGAGCGCTCGCATCTGCGAAGCCTGCAGGTGCTGCTCGGCGGCGAAGGACTCCCCGAACCACGCGTCGTTGCTCACGTTGAGGAGGACCTGCGCCTGCGGCAGGGCGTCGATCACCTCTTCGCCGAAGACGTCCTCGTAGCAAATCGCGACCGCGAAGCTCGCGCCGCCGGCTTCGAGCGGCGGCTGCCCTTGCGCTCCGCGGTCGAAGTCGCTCAGGGGAACCTTCAGCACCGCGAGCACCCAATGAAAGCCGTACGGGATGAACTCGCCGAAGGGCACGAGATGGCGTTTCCGGTACGACTGCGGCTGCGCGCCCGCGAGGCTCACCACGCTGTTGTAGTAGTCGAAGGTGCCGCCGCGAAAGTTGCGCTCGACTGCGCCGAGCATGACGTCCTTGCCCTCGCGCTTCGATTCCTGTCGCAGGTTGGCGAGATAGTCCGGCGGCAACTGGTCGAGGAAGGCAGGCAGCGCCGTTTCCGGAAGCACTATGACTCGCGCCTTTGCCTCGCGCACCATGCGTCGGTAGTCGGCGAGCGTGAGCGCCCGGATGTCGTCGCGCCACTTGAGCATCTGCGGCACGTTGCCCTGCAACAGGGCGATGCTCAGGGGCACGCCGGTGGGCGCGGTCCAGTCGACGACCCGCGCGAGGCCGCCGGCCGCAAACAGCGCAACGCCCGCAAGCGCGCAGGCGATTCGGTGCCGCGATGTCGCGGATCCCGCCGCCAACGCGGCGAACAGCGCGGCGACGGCCGCGACCGCGAGCGAGGTTCCATAGGCGCCGGTGAGCGGCGCGAATCCCGCGAGCGGGCTCCCGGGGACCTGCGAAGTGCCGACGGTGAGCCACGGAAAGCCCGTGAAGAGCGTGCCGCGGAGCCATTCACCGGCGACGAAGAGGGGCGCCGCGAGCGCAAGCCTGCGGGCCGGCGCCGCGCCCGCGAGGCGCACCGCGATCCAGCCGGCCGCCGCGGGAAAAACCGCGAGGTAGGCGCAGAACAGGAACGTCGCGATCGCGGCCAGCACCACCGGCATCGAGCCGAACTCGTGCAGGCTCACGAAGACCCACGAGACGCCGGCGAGGAAGTATCCCAGGCCGAAGGCGTATCCCGACAACGCGGCCTGCAATGGCGAGCCGCTTCGCTGCCAGACCGCGAAGAGAAGCGCGAGCGCGGCGAGCGGCGCGGGCCAGAAATAGAACGGGGCGAAGCCGAGCACGGCGACCGCGCCCGCCGCGAGCGGCAGCAACAGTCCGAACGCGAGAAGCCGCCCCGCCTGGCCCGCCGCCGGCGAGGCGCCGCCCGCGAAGCTCACTTCGGCGGCTCCTTCGGCTTGGGCTTGTCGACCAGCAGCGCGTGGATCTTGCGGCTGTCGGCGCGCAGCACCTGGAAGGTGAAGCCTTCGATGGTGATCGATTCGCCGCGCCTGGGCACGCGGCCGAAGCGTCCCACCACCAGGCCGCCGATGGTGTCGAAGTCCTGGTCGGAAAAGGTGGTGTTGAAGTGGTTGTTGAAGTCGGCGATCTCGGTGCCGGCCTTCACGCGGAAGCGCCCGCTGCGATCGACGAGGATGTTGTCCTCGGTCTCGTCGAAGTCGTATTCGTCCTCGATGTCGCCCACGATCTGCTCGATCACGTCCTCGATGGTGACCAGGCCCGCGACGCCGCCGTACTCGTCGACCACGATCGCGATGTGGTTGCGGTTGGCGCGGAACTCCTTGAGCAGCACGTTGAGCCGCTTCGCCTCGGGGACGAACACGGCCGGGCGCAGCATCTCGCGCACGTTGTAGTCCTCCTCGGCATAGAAGCGCAGCAGGTCCTTGGCGAGCAGGATGCCGATCACGTTGTCGCGGTTCTCCTCGAACACCGGAAAACGCGAGTGCGCCTTCTCGATCACGAACGGGATGAACTTGTCCGGGCTCTCGGCGACGTCGATCGCGTCCATCTGCGAGCGCGGGATCATCACGTCGCGCACCTGGGTCTCCGAGACCTGCAGGACGCCTTCGATCATCGACAGCGCCTCGGCGTCGAGCAGGCGGTGCTCGTAGGCCGAGTGCAGCAGCGTCACCAGCTGCTCGCGGTCTTCGGGCTCGCGCAGCAGCATCGACGAAAGACGCTCGAGCAGGCTCGGCTTGGGGGTGTCGGTCATTCGGGGGGCGCTGGAACGGAGGAATACTCTATCAAATCGGTCGGTATGGGTCCGGAAACCCGAGGCGCCCGAGAATCGCGCGCTCGCGCCGCTCCATGCGCAGCCGCTCCGAGGCGCGCACGTGGTCGTGGCCCGCCACGTGCAGCAAGCCGTGGACCAGCAGGTGCGCGTGGTGGGCGCGCACGTCCTTGCGCTGCTCGCGCGCCTCGCGCGCCACCACTGGCGCGCAGATGACCACGTCACCGGCCGGCGGGCGCGTGCCGTAGACGAAGCTCAGCACGTTGGTGGCGTAGTCGCGACCGCGAAACTCGCGATTGAGCCGGCGGCCCTCTGCGGCGGCCACATAGCGCACCGTGACACGCGCGCCCGCCGCGAGCGTCGCCCGCGCCCAGCGGCGCAGCAGCCGGTCGGACGGGATGTGCGCAGCGCGCGAGGCACGCTGGATCGCGAGCGCCGGCGCCTTGCCCTTCACGATTTGCGCTTCGTGCGCCGGTCGTAGGCGTCGACGATCGCCTGCACCAGCGGGTGGCGCACCACGTCGTCGGATTGGAACTCGGTCACCGCGATGCCGCGCACGCCCTCGAGCACCAGGCGCGCGTCGATGAGCCCCGAGGTCTGGCCTTTGGGGAGGTCGGTCTGCGTCACGTCGCCCGTGACCACCGCCTTCGAGCCGAAGCCGATGCGCGTGAGGAACATCTTCATCTGCTCGGGCGTGGTGTTCTGCGCCTCGTCGAGGATCACGAACGAATGGTTGAGCGTGCGCCCGCGCATGAACGCGAGCGGCGCGATCTCGATCGCCCCGCGCTCGAAAGCGCGGTTCACCTTGTCGTAACCCATGAGGTCATAGAGCGCGTCGTAGAGGGGGCGCAGGTACGGGTCGACCTTCGCCGCGAGGTCGCCCGGGAGGAATCCCAGTTTCTCGCCCGCCTCGACGGCGGGCCGCGTGAGCACGATGCGCTTCACCGCGTCGCGCTCGAGCGCGTCGACCGCCGCCGCGACCGCGAGGAACGTCTTGCCGGTGCCCGCCGGACCGACGCAGAAGGTGATGTCGAAGCTACGCATGTGCTGCAGGTACTGGGCCTGCCGCGGCGTGCGCGCGGTGAGCTCGCTGCGACGCGGCAGCACCAGCGCCGGCGCAGCGCCCTCCGCATCCCTCCTCGCGTGCGAAATCTCGACCAGGCCGAGCTGGATGTCCTCGACGCTCAGGTCGCGCTGGGCGTGGTCGTAGAAGCGATGCAGGGCCTGCGCGGCCTGCGCCGCCTTCTCGCGCGGACCCGAGACGGAGAAGCGCTCGCCGCGGCGCCGGATCGTCACGTCGAGCGCGGTCTCGATCTGCCGCAGGTTCGCGTCGAGCGGCCCGCAGAGATTCGCGAGGCGCGCGTTGTCCACCGGCCTGAAGGTGATTTCCTCCGCAGGCTTGGGCCGGGCGCTCAACGCGGCTCCACAGCGCTCACGCGCTCGGTCGTCGCCACGCGTCCGCGCAGGCTATGCGGCAACGCCGCCGTGATCTCGACCTCGGCGAACTGGCCGGAGAGCCGCGGGTGCCCAGCGAAATTGACCACGCGATTGTTCTCGGTGCGCCCGCCGAGCTCCTGGGCATCCTTCTTCGAGCGCCCTTCGACCAGCACGCGCTGCCGCGTCCCCACCATCGCCTGCGAATACTCTTGCGAGAGCTCCTGCAGGCGCTTCTGCAGGCGCTGCAAACGCGCGAGCTTCTCGGCCTGCGGCGTCGGGTCGGCCAGGCTGGCGGCCGGTGTCCCCGGACGAGCACTGTAGATAAAAGTGAACGAGCCGTCGAAGCGCACGTCCTCCACGAGCCTCATCGTCTGCTCGAAGTCCGCGTCGGTCTCGCCCGGGAAACCGACGATGAAATCGCTCGAAATCGAAATGCCGGGGCGCGCCGCGCGCAGCCGCCGGATGATCGAGCGATATTCCATCGCGGTGTAATTGCGCTTCATCGCGGCGAGCACGCGATCGGAACCCGACTGCACCGGCAGGTGCACCTGGGAAACGAGCTTCGGGATCTTGCCGTGGGCGTCGATGAGGCGCTGGGTGAACTCGAGCGGGTGCGACGTGGTGTAGCGGATGCGCTCGAGCGGCTCGGCCTTCGCAAGGTGCGCGAGCAGCAGCGCGAAGTCTGCGATCTCGCCATCGGCCATTTCGCCGCGGTACGCATTCACGTTCTGGCCGAGGAGCGTCACCTCCTTCACGCCGGATGCGGTGAGGTGGCGAACTTCCCTCAACACATCGTCGAACGGACGCGACATCTCCTCGCCGCGCGTATAAGGGACGACGCAGAACGAGCAGTACTTGCTGCAGCCTTCCATGATCGAGACAAAGGCCGACGCGCCCTCGACCCGCGCGGGCGGCAGGTTGTCGAACTTCTCGATCTCCGGGAACGAGATGTCCACCTGTGGCGTGCCGGTCGCGCGGCGCTCGGCCAGGAGCTCAGGCAGGCGGTGCAGCGTCTGCGGACCGAAGACCACGTCGACATAAGGCGCGCGGCGCACGATCTCGGCGCCCTCCTGGCTCGCCACGCAAC
>Ga0209647_1002013_pt1 | contig 16746 bp, 11 predicted proteins | sample GraSoi_2013_60cm_FD_185827 | JGI IMG/M metagenome (GOLD analysis project Ga0209647, IMG submission 185827) | Grasslands soil microbial communities from the Angelo Coastal Reserve, California, USA - Sample 9_17_2013_60cm (SPAdes) (version 2) | ecosystem: Environmental > Terrestrial > Soil >...
AATTCCAAGTCATCGGAAACCACCTAACCCCATCTCCGGCGAATCTGTCATTTGTCATTTGTCATAACCTGAGGTACGCCTCTCCGATCGATTGTCCCCGTAGTTCAACGGATAGAACGGAGGTTTCCATCTGGGCTATCGAATAAACTCCCCTGGATTCGGCAAGCCTTATCTGGACTTGATCCAGACGCACCTGGACTTGACGAGACCCTTGTGGATTCGTAACACTATCGGTAGACACTTTTTTCCTCAAACGATGTATCTCTACCGACGAACCGGTTCGACCGGCACCACCAGCAAATATTGGAGCGTTAAATACCGCGGCCCGGATGGCCGCTACGTGATCAAGACAACGCGACGGGAAAGCAAAGAGGAAGCCCGCACCGTCGGCCAAGCCTGGGAACGCGCTGCTCAGTTAGCCCGAGCAGGCGAATTCACCCAATCGACCGCCGCGACACTATTCAACGAGATCCTTGCTGTGACCGGCCAGGCGTTCAATGCGCCTCGGATCTGTTCCTATCTGGATCGATGGATCGAGGGAAAGAAGATCTTGGAGAAAGCGCCCGCGACCATTAACCGATACGAAGCAGTCGTTATCGCATTCAAGAAGAGCCTGCCAGAAACACGACAACACGGACTGCTGGGCAGTCTCACCGCTTTGGAGATCGAGCATTTTCGCAATCTCGAAAAGCAATCGGGCAAAACTGCGGTGACAACAAACTTTGGATTAAAGGTAATACGTGCCGCTCTTTCCGATGCACGGCGCAAAGGATTGCTACCAATCAATGTCGCAGAAGCGGTCGAACTCCTTCCCGAACATGGCGAACAACGGCATCCCTTCAGTGACGACGAAGTGCGTAAGCTACTGCAAGCGGCTAAGACCGATGAGGAGTGGACCGGGATGATTTTGCTCGGCTATCACTGCGGTTTGAGATTAGGCGATGCCGCCAACCTGAGCTGGGACAATATCGATCTCTTGAATCACACGCTCACTTTCAAGCCACAAAAAACCTCGCGACGCACCGATAAGCCCTTGGTGCTCGTGCTGCATGCCGATTTAACGGACTATCTCGAAAAGCTACCAACCGGCGATCGAGTTGGACAGCCACTCTTTCCCAGCTTGGTCGGTAAGCCTTCGGGCTCGCACGGCGGACTCTCCAACGCGTTCGCACGATTGATGGAACGAGCCGGATTGCGCACCGCACTAGGAGAAGCCAAGAGTGGCAAAGGTCGACGCTTTCGTCCCCAGACTTTTCATAGTCTGCGACATTCGTTCGTCAGCAGATTGGCTCATGCGGGAATCAACGCAGACCTAAGAAAAGAACTGGTCGGACATTCCGATTCCAGCGACGAAATTCATCGCCGATACACTCACCTGGATCTGTCGCTTCAACGTCAAGCGATCGAATCACTCCCTAGCATCACCCTCAATTAGATGCTGGCTGATCGCTACGCCGATTCGCCGCCACCCGCGGAGGAATGGAATTTCGCAGATCTTTGTCCGCAACAGGAACGCGGCATCTGCTACGACTGGGAGACGTGGCGAGAGCTAGTCTTAAATGATCGCGCCCCCGGTCTGCTGGACTGGGCATTAGCACTGCGACAGAAGTACCGACGCCGTACAGTCACGCAAACAGCCGAAGCGCTCCGTTCAAGTGATGAACTCGGACAAGCCGAATGGCACTGGCGCATGCTGGTAGGCTGCCATCAATGGCCGACTGAACCCTATCTATCGATCAACCCGGACAAGCGAATTCAACAGCTAGAGCTCTTACTGCCCGAGCTATTCGATCCTTTCCCCACCTATCTTGCGATGGATACGTTGCCTTATCGCTTGGCACCTGACTGGGCGAGCAAACTACAAGCTATGCAACGGGCGGGCAAAGTTCCCAAGCTGTGGATCGCAGCCCTTTCGCTGCTTGATTATGATACGAAATTGCGCACCGGCTCAACCGGCCAGAGAAGAGGGCACAAATATCTACTGGTGCCATTTCTAATCGATCCAGCTTGGACGAAGAAAGAATTCACCTCGCGTGCGCAAGCGCTCTGGCACGCAGTGGTTCAACCACGAAAGAAGCAGAGAACCTCTTGGACGACGGAAATCTTGAAGCTTCTGAACCATCTGGGCGCCTACCGACTGGTCAAAGACTTCCGAATGTCTTACGAGCAGGCAATCGAGTTTACCGCGGACAATCGCGGAGCGGGGCGTCCGCTCTACCGAACCGCCATCACTTTCCGGCGCGCAGTATATACATACACAAAATATTTGAGTGTTCATGCTTCAAATTCGCGCTAGCCGATTGGCTTAAATACAGGCTTCGCCGATGAAATGGCACTTGGGAAGGGGTACCTTCCCGGGTAGTAGACAGCTTTTGCTCGAGGGCGAACTTCGTTGCGTGACCAGATTATTAGACCTGCGGGAAGTTTCTCCCACTGTCCCTGCCGTTGAACCGGTGACCGGTTGGCCACCCTACTTGGCGGCCAAGGATTTTTTGGCGAGCCACTTGTGGCCGTCGAGTCGAGCAACCCTATTCATCGCATTGAAGGAAAGGAAATTTCACTCCTTTCTTCTGGTTGATGGCAAAACGCGTGCAAAAAGCCGCATCATCGATGTGCGAAGCGCGCTGCAGTATTTAGCGAAGCTAAGCGAAGCGGCCAAGGGCCAAGGCACTAGCCCACTCGACGAACCAATTTCGGGAAAAATAACAAGGCCCGTTCAAGCCAACCCTGCCCAACCAAAAAAGCAGATCAAACGGCCCGTCACGAAGTCCGCGAAGCATTAAGATCGCCATGATTGTCTCGATCGATCGGCAAGAACGGCTCACGGCCTATCTCGGAGGAGTCGACATTGAGACGCTACCCACGATTGCACAGGACCTCCGCTACTCGTGCTGCAGACTGGAAGACCTACTCGAGGCACTGCCCCCCAAGAAAGGAGAAGATGCCGAATCCGAATTGGTGTCCGTCGCTGAAGAGGTTGCTTGGCAACTGGAGGAGCGCGCAACAGAGCTCGAGGAGCTTGTCGACCAAAACACCATCAGCTAACCCGCTGAGCGATGGCTTTGTACCGATCCAAACGTGAGCCCTCTCCGCTGCGCGATCTTCACCGGTGGGACCGCACGGCCTACAATTCATGACGACAAACACCCCCTAGAAACGAAAAACGCCGAGTTCGTTGCTCGACGTCTCCCGCCCAATCGTATGGTAAGAATATTCGCCAAAAAATTCCACACTTCGGTTACTAGCGCAATCAGGCGACATCAAGCTGCTCCTTGCTTTGGTGCAGCGAACTGCAAGGTAATCCGAGGTGCGCTGTGAGAGCCTTCCCGCCTTGTCCTCATCATGGCGTCCATCAATGGCTACCAAGCGCTGCACGGTGGCTCCGGTGCACTGGCCATACCGCAGAAGAAACCTTTGCCGAATTACGTGTATCGATCGATGCAGTCGGACGCAGCGATGTCCCTGATCGCGAAATCTGGGACGCTACCCACCTCGTCTACGACACGCCAGTTAAGAGCGATGGCTCAAACTCGCCTCCTACACCGAAACCGACCTTTGAGAAAACATATCTCGAGCAATTCGTTGCACCGTTAGCAACCACCATCATTGACGCAGCGTATTTGGAGGCACGCAGCGAATTCAGCTGCCATAACCGCTCGCCAGCGGGGTTTCTGCACAAGATTTTCAAACCCAGAGAACATGTCTACCTCACCACCGATGATAAAAGTCTCGAGGGCGAGATCTGGACCCATGAGGGATACCCTCAAAATCTCGCTGAGCTCAATCATCTCTCTACCGGACATGTCGGTGTCTGGTATCTCTCTAACCCGATCGACGGAGAGTTACATCAGATCCCCCGACTACGGACTAAGCAGAATCCAGAGGGACTCAGTTATCGGCCATTGGAAGCTATCACTTCGTTTCGCCATCTGGTGCTGGAAACCGATGAAGAAGCTTTCGCTGAGCTCTGGCTCAAGGCTCTAGTGTTGTTACCGTTATCGATTGTCGCCATCTATCACTCCGGCAAACGCGGGCCGCACGCATTGGTTAACCTCAACACGACCGGATTGGAAGACTGGAAAGCCAAAGTTGAGGTGCTGCGTCCAGGATTGATCCGGCGCGGTGCTTGTGCGGGCAGCATGACTCCGCACAGGCTCACACGGCTACCGAATTGTATCCGCGGCGAGACCAAGCAACTCCAACAGCTTCTTTATCTCACGCCGTCTGCAGACGGCACACCGATTTTTGAAAGGAGAGAACGCACCTATGGCTGTACGCAAGGCCAATCCGACCAAGGATCCGCCACCTCCGAAGAATAGCGGTCATTCCGGAACTAATAACGAACGTGAACATCAACGCGAAGGACCACATCCAACTGACACTGACCAGACCGAAGATACCGAGGTCACAGTTCCCGAGCAGATGAATACGCCAACTCGAAGCGGAAGGAGGGCTAATCAATGAGTGATATTACCATCCAGCCTGAGGATACTCCTCCTTGGATCAGGGAGCACCGAAAGCCCTCGAAGGCAGAGCTTGACGACTGGCTCTGCAAGGGTTGGAGCGTCGAACCGGAAGCGCTGGAACTGCCGCGACCGAAACTCAAAGATGAACTTCCTCGTTCTGAACCCGAGTGCGATCCACCAGCTGTTGTGCCGAAACCCGAATCGTCTTCGCAGCAGTCGCATGAACCTTTAGAAGACGGGCCCGTTTCCGACCTTTTAAAGATTCTCGACAGGGCCGAAGCAGGGGTACCGGCTAATGCCAATAGCAACAATGATGAACTAGGTAGGAGCAAACCGCGGCTGGACTTAATCGAAGCAGTAATCCGCGAGGAGCCATTGTGTCCCTATCCGCCGGTTGACTGGAACGCGATAGCACAACGGTCGGCGAGATCTGGTGAGAAGTTTGTTCAGCGGGCAATTTACCCAGAGGATTCCATTCTAGCCTCGTATATGGACGCGAGCCGGCAAATTTGCGAAGGTGCAAGCTGTTGGTCGCTTGGCGCTATTCTTCCGGTGGTTGCCGCCATGTTGAAGCGCCGAGTCTTTTATCCGCGAGGCGACAAAAGAGTTTACCTGAATTTATTTAATTTTCTGGTTGGACGGCCGGGCCACCGAAAGACCACTGCTCTCAAATTGGCTGAGCAGGTAGCCTACGTCTGTCTGCCGGCCGCTGCATTCTTGCCTGAACGATGCTCGGTGGAAGCGCTCTTCGATGAATACTGCCAAGAAGCAGGGGGCCGGCCGGACAAGCTGTGGATGGTCGAAGAAGCCAACGTCGTCATGACGACCTGGGCTAAATCAGCCTATGGTGAGTGTGTCGCCGCGGAAATGCTTCGGCTCCACGACTGCTGCAAACTCCAAGAGGCGTTCAAGCGCAATAAGAAGGAGAAAACCTCTTCCAAAGGCCGCCGGGTTATCCCCGAGACATCTACTTCTGCCGTGTTCGCTGGAACCTTTAGCGCCGCCGCGGTCCCGGTGGCTCGGGTCAAGGAAGGTTTGTCCAGACGATTCCGCTTCTACGTCGGCGAGGCGCAAGAGCGCACGATTATCTGGCCCGACAGCTCGCTGCTCAAAGAGATCATCGAGTCCTTTGAACCGCTGTTGCACTTGTCGGGCCCAATCGGATTCCTCGATGATAAGGCGACGATGGCGTTCTGGGAAGACTACCAGCGAAAGAATCGGAAGCTGCTCGATGAAGTCGGACTCGACGATGACACTCTCGGCGCTAGACTCAGTACCGCACCGGATAATTTGCTGAAGGTGGCTGGACTATTCGAGGCATGCCGGAGTGTGGCCGCGCACAGGGCTTCGTTCAGCCGTGTTCCTTTAGAATGCTTCGAACTGGCAGCCGTCCACGTTGAAGAGAATCTCCGAGCGGGGGCATTTCTGGATAAATACAGCAAACGCAAGACTGTCCAGGAACGGGCCGAAGTCGTCTTGGCGGTCATCCGAAAAGACTTCCCGGTCCAGCATCCAGATACGTCTTATCTCTCCCGCACGGAGTTAACCCGGAAATTCTGCCTGCACACAGGTCGCCTGGGTGCGCTCACGCCGGAGGATTTATATCTCTACATCATCCCTGAGCTTGTGGGGCAGGGTGAGGCGGTGCTCGCGTGCAAGCGAGGCAAGCTCGAAGTTTATGCATTCCGACGAGATGACAAAGCCGAAGGCGACGACACGTCTTCAGGCTAATGGTGGCGGCGAAAATGGTGAAATTGGAGAAATTGGACGATAGGATTACCTCTGATTCACATAACTTCTCCAACTTCTCCGGTACCATTTACAAAGGACTTCTACCATTCACTCCTCGAGGAATGGGAAGGCGACTGAGATTCATTCGATCGGCGTTTCGTTCATCTACCGGCAACTCCCCACTTTCCTCATTTTGAATTTTACAGGATGCCATGAATCTAGGGTCCGTGGCTTCGATCTAAGTCAGGGGGCCGCGCTGCCATTCTTGCGTCGCCACAACCAGCGTTGCCAGCCAAAGTGGACCACTGAAGAACTCAAACACAAACTCAAGGATGCTGACTAAGCTTCAACTCTAAGCGCCTTTTCTTAACGACATCGGATTGATAAAAACTTTTGGGGGTACTGCGATGCTTCGAGGCATGCCGGAGTGTGGCCGCGCACAGGGCTTTCGATCGGGAGGCCGGTTTGCGGCGTTGCGCGTAATCGGGAACCTCGCCCCACCGTTCGATTGGAGTAGCGCGAAGATTAAATCGACAGAATGTCCCAATAGGTGACTTGCCCCTTTTGATTTCCCACGAATCGCACGCTACCATCTTGCGATACCACTGTGACCATGCACTCGGGATGGTCCCGAACCAGCCGGTAGGCGGAACGGTGCCGAGTGCCGGCATTGTCCGCGCGTTCCGGTACTGCCTGCTGAGCCTCGATATCCAGCGCCCGGTAAACTATTTCGTTTTCCTGCGTTGGCACATGTATCTCCGCGCCGAAGCCAATGATATCTCGGGCGGCGGTCAAGACGAGCGCACCGTCGACTGCCATGAGATCCGCCAGTAGATGGGCGCATTCAAAAATTGACTCATCAATGTCGGCCAAGCGATCATCTCTGATTTCCTGGTACTGTTTCCAGTCGACCGTCTGAAAGCCGCGTTGGCTCCCGACTTCGGAAAGTGTCCGAACCGCCGCAAAAATCAGTTCGCGGTAGCGCCGCCGTGCCTTGGTGTCTTCAATCCAGTACTTTGGGCAAATCGGCCCGTCCGAACGGACAAGTTTGTCCCAGTTCGGGCTCGCTACGATGATCAGCATGCCGCCGTGGCGCGCCCGTCTGACTTGGCTAATGACTCGCCTCATCACATTTTGGGCAAGCATACGGGTGAAATCTAGCTCTACCGTTGCGCCCGAGTGGCGGTCCCCTTTGAAACATTCGTGAAGCACCCACTTCGCAAATCTCTCCTGAAGGCTGGCCAGCCAACTTGCTTCGTAGATATTGAACCCATGGCCCTGGAGTTTGCCATTGAGCAGAGTGGCGACGCGTTTTTCGCCTTTAAGCGCGATCAAACTACCCGGTCCGCGGATGTGAATGATCAAGCGATTTGGAATGATCGGACTGCGCAGGCGTCCGCCGTCAGTCTGGTTAATCCAGCGCGAACCGGAATTGATAACTCCCCAGAGTACAAAACCTTTACCAGCGTCCCAGCGCACTCCGATCAGCGAGCGAAAAAAAGTTGCGGTCGGGCTTAAGCGTCTGATCTCCTCCTCATGCATCGGCCGCTCTTCTCGGAACTTTAACACGTGTAATCCGTTCGGCGGCCCCACTTCGTCACTAAGTTCAATCGGATCGATGAGGATTACGCGACAGATAACGGATCGGTCCTCCTCCCGAAGTAAACTTGCCTGGTACGCTTCACTCAAAAGGGAAGCGAGCGCTTCTTCCGGCGGGAGCGTATCGAATGCATCCGAAGGAGGTCCCCATCGAGAAACGATCTGCTTCGCCAATTCCTTTGGATAGCTGTGGAAGAAATAGTCCATCGAGTGCCGACTCGTGACTCTGGCGACCAGCGTAATGCGCTTGGCATCGGTTTTACCAGAACATTCATACGAGCAAATGACCGAGGCAATCGGGGTTTTGTTCGTCTCGTGATAGTTGAAACAGAAAGTAGCTATCGACTGAGTTGTAATCGATCCGTCCCATAGACGGAACGGACGAAGAAGATCTCGTCCTCCAATTTAAATTGCACTGCTCGTTATCTCTAGGCTTAGCATACCGGTTCTGATATACTTATTTCTTTGCAGGTGTTCCTCTCTCTCCTCGTCCCTCTTTCTTATGAAAGCCTCTTTCCCTCGTACTCTCTTGTTTGGCGTTCTAGTGTTGCTGCTTTGGCCCAAAACGATGTTATGTCTAGATTCCGCAAAGAAATCTGTCTATCCGGAATCCGAATCGAAGTCACTCGATCCAGGTTGGCCTCGCGAAGTTGATCGGAGCGGCGTCCGCTTTGTCTATTACCAGCCGCAAGTTGATGAATGGAAAAATCTCCGAGAGTTACGAGCACGTGTTGCCTTCACGCTTACTCCCAAAGGAGGAAAACCGGCGGTCGGAATCGAGGAGTTAAAAGGCGATACGGTTGCCGACCTCGAGAAACGCACTGTTCTGATCAATAACATTGAGATCGTTGCCGTTCGTTTCCCTTCTTTGTCTGACGACGAAGCGGCCAAAATGGAAACGCTGCTCAAATCGAATTTTCCAGGTAAGCCGCTCACTGTCTCGCTTGATCGCTTGGTCGCTAGTCTGCAATCTGGCCAGGAAAATGTGAAGCCGGTGCCAGTCAAAACGGATCCGCCGGTGATTTTTGTGACCACGCAACCTGCTATCCTGTTATCGGTGGAGGGTAAACCGGTTCTGGCTCCAATTAAGGGTTCGAAACTTCAGTTTGTTTTAAACACTGGGTGGGATCTTTTTTTCGAGCCGTCGCAATCTCAATATTATCTACTGGTCGACCAAACCTGGTTAACCGCGAAATCCCTGGATGGAACGTGGGGCGCGGCCGGAAAGTTGCCCGAGGATTTCTCTAAACTTGCTGCCGCATACGGTTGGGAGCACGTGCAGAAAGCAGCTACCTCCAAGACGGCCAAAACTTCAAAAGTGCCCAAAGTCTTTTTCACCGATCAACCAGCCGAGTTGATAGCCTTTGCCGGCGAACCGGTGTACAAGAACATCCAAGGGGCGCAGCTCAGCTACGCGACGAACACAGGTAGTTGGGTATTCAAGGATCCGACCGACGGACAGTTCTACTATCTCATTACGGGGCGCTGGTTTCGCGCTTCGAAGTTGGAAGGTCCCTGGACGTATGCCAGCAATGACTTACCGCAGGATTTTTCGAAGATCCCGCCTGGCAGCGAAGTGTCCGAAGTCCTAGCCTCGGTTCCCGGCACCGACGAATCGAAAGACGCGGTGCTTCTTGCCCAGGTTCCCACGGTTGCCGTGGTTAAGCGGACTGAGGCAGAGAGTAAGGCAAAAGTGGAATACACTGGCGAACCTGAATTCGTTCCGATTCCCGGCACCGACTTAAGCTATGCGACGAATGCCGATGCCGATGTAATCCGGTTAGCCGACCAATATTATCTTTGTTTGAACGCAGTCTGGTTTGTCTCGAGTTCACCCCAGGGTCCATGGAAGATCGTGACCGACGTGCCCGAGCCGATTTATTCGATTCCACCCAGTAGCCCGGTCTATCATGTAACCTATGTGAAAGTGGAGAAATCAAACCAGGACGAGGTCATCTGCAGCTATACTGCCGGTTACTCCGGTGCCTATATCGCTGGAGTTGCCACTGGAGCGGCGCTGGTCTGGGGGACCGGCTACTATTATCCTCCCTACATATACACGGGACCGGTACCCATTTGTCGCCCTTATTACGCGACTTACGGTGTGTCGGCGGTCTACTACCCGAATGCCGGCACTTACGCGGTGGGCGGATATGCCTACGGTCCCTACAGTGCGGCCGGGCGCGCGGCTTGGTACAATCCGTCGACCGGCGCATATGGCCGGGCCTATACGCAACAATATCCCTATGGAGGAAGAACGAGCGCATGGGGTTACAATCCTACCACCGACACCTCATGGACGACCCAGCAAGGGCACGGCTATTACGCGCAGTGGGGAACATCAACAGTAACGCGCGGCGACCAAACGGTTCAAGCGGGTCACGTGGTGACGAACTACGGCAGCACCGGTGTGGTGAAAGGACAAGACAACCTCTATGCGGGACATGATGGAAATGTTTATAAACGGGACGATAGCGGCGATTGGTCGAAGTGGGATAATGGTCAGTGGAATCCGGTGAATCCGCCCAGCGGGAACAAAGGGGCAAATCAGTCCGGACAAAACAATCTCTCCAGTCAAAACCAGCGAACCAATCTCCAAAATCGGAACGCAAATGGCGCGTCTACGCCCCAGCAAACCAATCGCAAGGGCCGGGACGCCAACGGGGCATCAACGCCGGGCCAACAAACCAATCGCCGAGATGCCAACGGCGCGTCTACGCCGGGAACTGCCCGGAATAAACCTTCACCGGGGAACGCACGAGGTCAGGCGGCAAGGACAGGAAACGCAGATAAGACAAAACAATCCTCTGACGATCTGACTAACAGCCTTAACCGCGAAGCTTCTGGGCGCCAACGTGGTGCACAAAACGCCAATGCCCAACAACGTTACCAGCAAAAACGAACGAGTGGCTCGGTCTCAAGCGGCGAAAGGTCGGCCCGCGGGGGAAATGGCAGAACTCGTCGCCGCGATTAACGCTGGCGGCCACTTTTCAATCTCCGGTTTCTGCGAGCTTCGCTGTTTCTCTCTTGAGCTCAACCTCGCGAGATCATTAGGATGCGTGCCTCGCCCAAGGTCCGGAAGTCTGATTCAACGCGCGACTTATGAAATGGCTGCCCCAACTGGAGGGACTACTTTCTCTTCGAACCACAGCGAAGGGAATCCGGCACTTGAATACACAGAGCCTATCCATTTTTCGAAGGAGGCTGCGCTCTTTGATCTCTGCGCGCAGTCTTGCCCGACTAAGTGCAGCGGTGGTGCTTTTCTCGGCTTGTTCAAAGCCATCTACTAACGCAGTTCTGGATAAGCCGCAGGAAGTGTTGGTTATGGAAGTGGCTCAGCAGGATGTGCCGGTGGTTAGGGAATGGATTGGATCCCTGGATGGCTCAGTCAATGCCGATATTCGAGCCCGGGTTTCTGGCCATCTGATTTCGAAAGATTACAAGGAAGGCGCGGTGGTGCAGAAGGGCGATCTCCTCTTTCAAATTGATCCGAGCACCTATCAAGCGGCGTTGGAGCAGGCGAAGTCGTCGCTAGCCCAAGCCCAGGCCAATCAGCTGCAAACCGAACAAACCGAGCAGCGCGAAACCGAGCTCTTCGAGAAAAAGGTAGAGAGCCAGCAGAGTCGCGACAACGCGATTCAATCGAATGCCGCCGCTAAAGCCGAAGTAAAAGCTCAGGAGGCGACGGTCCGTCAGGCAGAGTTGAATCTGCAATTCACCAGAATCACTGCGCCGATTACCGGTGTCGCCGGAATCGCTAACCCCGGAATTGGAGATCTGATTGGTCCTAGTGATGCCCAGCCGCTAATGACCATGTCAACGGTCGATCCAATTAAGGCGTACTTCCAAATCAGCGAGCAAGACTATCTGAAGCTTGCACGAAAAATTGAGAGCGCACATGCGACTGGCGAAGTGGCTCCGCCCGTTGAAATCATTTTGGCGGACGGCTCGCTTTACCCGATTCAAGGTAAATTTGCTACCATTGATCGACAGGTCGACCAACAGACCGGTACGATCCGAATTGAAGCGCTGTTTGCGAACCCGAACAACATTTTGCGTCCGGGCCAGTTTGTCCGTGTTCGGGTGGCCGTCCGAAATACTCAGGGCGCACTCCTCGTGCCTCAACGTGCCGTAAATGAGCTGCAAACCAGTTATGAGGTAGGCGTTGTCGATGGAGCAAATCGAGTGCAGATCCGGCAAGTAAAGGTGGGCGAAAAGGTAGGTTCGCTCTGGATTATTGAAGATGGGCTTAAGGCTGGGGACCAGGTTGTGGTAGAAGGGTTGCAAAGAATTCGCGACGGCCAAACGGTCAAACCCGTAGCGTGGAGCACGCCGCCGCCAGGGCGCTAGCAATGTCGGCCTTCTTTATTCGGCGTCCGATTCTGGCGATCGTCATCTCGCTCATTACTGTCATCATTGGTGTTGTCGCTCTGACTTTTGTTCCGGTCTCACTTTTTCCCAATATTACGCCGCCTGAAATTGTAGTTTCGGCTACGGACCCTGGCTCCGACGCCCTTACTGTCGAGCAGTCTGTGGCAACACCGATTGAACAGCAGATCAGTGGTGTCGATAAAATGAATTATATGTATTCGCTCAACGCGAATACGGGACAGATGAAGCTCAGGGTGAACTTTGACGAGACCAGTGATCCGAAAACCGATCAGATACTGACACAGATGCGGCAAGCTCAGGCGAGTGCTCAACTTCCACCCGAAGTTGTTGCACAGGGTGTCAGCGTCCAAAAATCTTTTGCTGCTCCGCTGATGTTGATTGCACTTCGCTCGCTCGATGGGCGCTATAGTTCTGAATTCCTTACTAACTATGCTTACATCAATCTCAATGATCAGTTAACACGCGTTCCTGGAATTTCGAACGTGCAAGTCTTTGGGTCCGGCCAGTATGCGATCCGCATTTGGCTAAGCCCTGATCAACTGGCTCGATTCAACATCAGTGTGCCGGAAGTTATCAGCGCCGTTCAACAGCAGAATACGGTTAACCCAGTTGGTATGGCCGGCGGCGAACCGGTGCCACCGGGTCAAGAATTTACCTACATGGCGGTGGCTCGTGGATCATTGCTCACTCCGGAACAGTTCGGTCAGATCGTGGTTCGAGAGAGTTCAACCGGTGCCACCGTCCGACTCAAGGATTTAGCCAGATTGGAACTCGGTTCCCAAGTCTATTCGACACGTGCGCGCATGAACGGACAACCGAGTTCAATCATTGCACTCTATCAATTGCCCGGCACGAACTCGCTGGTGGCAGCTGAGGGTGTGAAGAGATTGCTAATCGAACTGAAGCAGCGATTTCCTCAAGGGCTTGAATACGTGATCGCTCTCGATACGACGCGGCCAGTGACCGCAGGTATTGACGAGATGATCAAAACACTGGTGGAAGCTTTAGCCCTGGTGGCCGTCGCGGTTTTCCTCTTTTTGCAGAGCTGGCGAGCAACGTTAATCCCGCTGTTGGCCGTGCCGGTTTCGTTGATCGGTACCTTCGTCTTCTTCCCTTTGCTTGGATTTTCGATCAACACGCTTTCTCTTTTTGGGTTGGTTCTAGCGATCGGATTGGTTGTTGATGACGCAATCGTGGTGGTGGAAGCGGTCGAACGCCACATTCACGACGGCTTGCCGCCGCGGGAAGCAACTCTCAAGGCCATGAAAGAGATTACCAGTCCAGTCATCGGGGTGGCCTTGGTTCTGGCGGCTGTTTTTGTGCCGACTGCTTTTGTTCCGGGAATTACCGGCCGCCTTTATCAGCAATTCGCTGTTACCATAGCCGTCTCGGTATTGCTTTCTGCTTTCAACGCGCTCACGCTAAGCCCAGCCTTATGCGCCCTTTTGCTGCGACCCCGAAAGCAAAGTCACGGATTGATCGCCCGATTCTTCAGCGCCTTTAATCGCCTGTTCGCCTGGATTACCGACCGATACGTTCATGCCGCCGCAATTTTTACTCGGCGCACCGGCTTCGCGCTGGCATTTCTGGTGCTCTTTAGCGCCGTAACATTGTTCTTCGGGCAGAAGCTGCCCACGAGTTTTTTGCCGGACGAAGATCAAGGATTCTTCTATATCAACTTGCAGCTTCCCAATGCCGCCTCGATTCAACGCACGGATGAAATTTGCCGAAAGATAGAAGCCATTCTAGCCCAGACCCCAGGCGTGGAATACACTACAGCCGTTGCCGGCTTCAGCTTGCTCAGCGGCGTTCAAAGCAGTTACAGCGGGTTCTTTTTCGTGGCACTCAATCCGTGGGAGAAGAGAAAAAAATTTACCGAGCAATACCAGCTTCTGAAGGGACGTTTGAACCTTCAGTTAATCACTCTATCTGAAGGCACCGTCTTTGCCTTTTCGCCACCAGCTATTCCTGGTCTTGGGGTCGCGGGCGGAGTCTCGTTTGTTCTGGAAGATCGCGCAGATCGTGGCACTGACTACCTCGCTCGAAATGTTGACACCTTCCTGACCGCCGCGAGCCACCGACCGGAACTAGCGCGTGTCACTACCACACTGCTACCCAGTGTCCCGCAAGTTTACCTGGATGTAGATCGCGATAAGCTTCTCAAGCAGGGCGTGGCGCTTAAAGATGTTTACAACACTCTGCAGACCTTCCTGGGAGGAACTTTTGTTAACTACTTCACACGCTTTGGCCGGCAATGGCAGGTCTACGTGCAAGCCGACGGTGATAGTCGAGTCAATGCCGATCAGATCCGCTCATTCTACGTTAGGAACGGCAATGGCCAGGCCGTCCCGCTGGCGGGTCTGGTTCGCATTGAACGGCGCTTTAGTCCCGAGTTTACGCTGCGATACAACCTGTACCGGAGCGCCCAGATTCAAGCCATTCCTGCACCGGGTTTTAGTTCAGCGCAGACCATGCGTGCTTTGGAGAATGTCTTCGCTCAAACGATGCCGGCCGATCTCGGGTACGACTATCTCGGGATGTCTTTTCAGGAGAAGAGAGCACAACAAGGTGCTCCTCCAGTCCTTATCTTCGGATTTTCGCTGTTATTTGTATTCCTGATTCTCGCTGCGCTTTATGAAAGTTGGTCCCTTCCAGTTAGCGTCTTACTTAGCACACCGATCGCGGTCTTTGGAACACTGGGTTTGCTCTACCTGCGACGAACCGTCGCTGCCGCTCTTCTGCCGCCGATCCTGGTGCAGACCGAGAATAATGTCTATGCCCAGATTGGGCTGGTGATGATTATTGGTTTGGTCGCGAAAAACGCGATCTTAATCGTAGAATTCGCCGAGGCGGAAAGGAAAAGGGGAAACACCTTGGTGGCCGCCGCTTTGGCTGGTGCAAAGCTTCGCTTCCGGCCGATCTTGATGACGTCGCTCGCTTTCATTGCCGGCTGCGTGCCGCTCGCTTTCGCTTCGGGATCCGGAGCGGTCGCCCGTCAAGTGATGGGGACAGCCGTGATCGGTGGAATGCTCGCCGCCTGTCTGATCGCGAGCTTCTTTATTCCAGCGGGATTCTGCGTGGTGGAAGGGTTGGCCGACTCGGTCCGCAGCCGCATCAAGAGACGTTGGCCGAGCAAGAGCGCAAGCGCGAGCGGAACCGATCTCACGAGGGGGAGCTAGTTGAACCAGGATGTCCACTTTCTTCATTAACCGCCCAATTCTGGCCATAGTCATCTCGTTGGTGACACTGATTGTAGGTGCTCTGGCCACGCTGGTTCTCCCGGTTTCGCTGTTCCCGGAAATTGTTCCACCGGAGATAGTAGTTTCTGCTTCTTATGTCGGAGCCGATGCCCGAACTATCGAGCAATCGGTTGCTACGCCCATCGAGCAGCAGATGAGCGGGGTCGATAACATGAACTACATGTATTCGGTCAGCGCGAATAGCGGTCAGATGGTGTTGACGGTCAACTTTGACCTGAACACCGATCCGAATACGGATCAGATTCTCGTACAAATGCGACAGACGCAGTCTGCGTCCCAGCTGCCAAGTGCGGTCACCGATCTCGGGGTTACAGTGCAGAAATCGTTTGCCGCTCCTCTGATGGTAATAGCTCTCCGTTCACCGGACGACAGCAGAGACGCTCTTTTCCTATCTAATTATGCCTACATCAATCTAAACGATGCGCTTACCAGGGTACGTGGCATTTCTAGCGTGCAAATTTCCGGCGCCGGCGAATACGCAATGCGCTTGTGGTTGAAGCCGGACAAGTTGGCTAGCTTTGGCCTCACGGTTCCGGACGTCGTGAGCGCCGTCCAGACACAGAACGCAGTCAATTCCGCCGGCCAAATCGGAGGTGAGCCGGTGCCGCGTGGACAAGAGTACACCTATACTGCTCGTTCGCAGGGCCATCTCGTTAAGCCTGAGGAATTCGGAGAAATTATCATTCGAGAACAACCGGATGGAAGCGCGGTGAGGCTGAAGGATGTTTCGCGAGTAGAGCTGGGGGCCCAGGTCTACAACACGCGCGGTCGCTTCAATGGCAAGCCGGCAGCAGTCATCTCGGTCTATCAACTTCCGGGGACTAATGCGCTAGCCGCGGCGCAGGGGGTGAAAAGGTTGATGGAAACCTTGAAGCAGCGTTTCCCTCGCGGAGTGGACTATGTGATTTCGCTCGATACGACGGAGCCGGTGACTGCGGGTGTTCACGAGATTGTTGCTACACTCGTAGAGGCGATCGCGCTGGTGATCCTGGTTGTTTATCTCTTCCTGCAAAGTTGGCGGGCCACGTTGGTTCCGCTTTTCGCGGTGCCGGTTTCGCTGGTCGGTACGTTCATCTTCTTTCCTCTGCTCGGATTTTCGATCAATACGCTCTCCCTATTTGGGTTGGTCTTGGCCATTGGCTTGGTCGTCGATGACGCGATCGTAGTTGTCGAAGCGGTCGAACGGCATATTCATGATGGACTTTCGCCCAAAGAGGCGACCAAGAGGGCGATGAAGGAGATCACTGGTCCAGTAATCGGTGTGGCTCTCGTGCTGGCATCCGTTTTCGTACCTACAG
>Ga0209647_1002014_pt1 | contig 16744 bp, 19 predicted proteins | sample GraSoi_2013_60cm_FD_185827 | JGI IMG/M metagenome (GOLD analysis project Ga0209647, IMG submission 185827) | Grasslands soil microbial communities from the Angelo Coastal Reserve, California, USA - Sample 9_17_2013_60cm (SPAdes) (version 2) | ecosystem: Environmental > Terrestrial > Soil >...
CCGCCACACTCAGCGCGCCGGCGATCACAGCAAGCACAACGGGGGTCGCAATATGAATCCAGTGCTCAGCAAGCATCTTCCCGCCGACGAAAACCAGCACCAGCGACACTCCGTGGCCTAGGTAACGGAAATACGGCAGTACGCCTGCCAGCAAGAAATAAAATGCGCGCAGGCCCAAGATCGCGCACACGTTAGAGCTGAAGACGATAAACGGCTCGCGAGTAATGGCAAAGATTGCCGGGATGGAATCGAGCGCGAAAGCCAGGTCCGTCGTCTCCACAACCAGCAGGACGAGAAACAAAGGCGTCGCGCGCCATACGCCCTCCTTGCGCACGAAAATCCTTTGTCCCTCGTAGTTCTTCGTCATCGGCAGGAATTTCCGCGTCCAGCGAAACACTAGATTCCGCTCCGGATGAACCTCCTCGCTTTCTTGGAACATCATTCTTGCGCCGGCATAGACCAAGAAAGCTCCAAATACATATAAGATCCACTCGAACCTTGAAATCAGGGCGACACCCATTCCGATCAGAACTCCGCGCATAATCAGCGCGCCCAGAACGCCCCAGTACAGCACGCGATGCTGGTAACGAGATTCGACTGCGAAATATCGGAAGAGCAAGACGAAGACGAACAGGTTATCTACGCTCAAGGATTTTTCGATGACGTATCCGGCGAAGAAGTCCAGTGCCGCAGTACGCCCCGAAAAGCGCAGTAGGAAGAAGTTAAACGCAAGCGAGACGACTACCCAGATCGCACTCCACACAGCCGCGTCGCGCAGTGAGATGGTGCGCGCCTGCCGGTGAAAGACGCCCAGGTCAACCGCCAGCGCCAGTAACACGAACGCGATGAACGCAGTCCAAAGAATCGGTGAAAATGTAGAGAACACTTTGTTGTGCCTAACGCGAACCCAAAGGCTCTTTTGGATCACTCCCTCTCGAAAACAGAGATGCCCAGCTTGATTGCCTGCTCGTTGAGCCCCTTCAACAGGCGCCGTGCCCAAATAAACTCGGCGGCCAAAACCACGAGGCCGAGACCGATAGTCAGCCACCCAGGGCCGGGGAGGACAAGCATTGCTGCCCCTATTACGAGAAGGGTGAAACCGAGGACGATCTTGAGAAGTCGCTTGGTTTTCTGCATCGCCTTCGGTCCAGTCGAAGCTTGAGCACCGAGATTGAAGTCGTCGTCGTGCATGAGCAGTCCAATCCTTTTCCCGCCGCGCAGTCGTACTGGTGGCTTAGAGAACCGGTCCGTCCGGCTGGTGGCGGTCTGGAACCACAGGCTGGAGATACACAAGTGAGCGCCACAAGCCTGCTGCAACCAATAAATGGGGAAAGTGGGCTATTTCTTCTGAAGCGAGAGCAGGTTCAGGAGGTCCCGTCCGGCTCTGACAGGAGTCAGGAGGAGAGGCAAAGGGGAGAAGCTTGGAGCGGCAAGACGGAACAACCTGGCGTGTGAGGATTCAACCGGCCCTTTGGTGCAAGGAGGTGCTACGCTAACGCAAAGCACTGCCTCATCATTGTCGCCAAGGGCGTCATCGAAAGTTTCGATTTCCTGCACCGCGAACAGTGTGAATCCAAGGACCAGGGCAAACGCAACAATGTGGAGCTTTCGGTTCAAGATTGTTCCAAGCGAACAAATGCTACTGCATTCTACTTCAACTTTGGTACGAAGTAGACGACGAAAAGGTTCCGATGTGGCGCCCGGTTTGATCCCAGCGGGCCTTGATGTCTAGGCAGACGTTGTGTTTCTCTGGGCAAATAACTCCCACACTAGGGCCTGGTGTTCGGAGCCGACTGCCATTTTGCTGTGCATCTATCTCGTTCTCGTCGCAAGCTATCTCCCATAGCGTTTCGCGCATCGAAGGAACAGGAGCTAACGCCTCTGCGGCCTTGGTCGATCGAACGCAATATGACCTCGGACAGAATCTGGGAATGAGTTTGACTGCAAGCAACACACTTTCCCTTCAATGGGCCGGCTACAAGGATATGAGCGTCCAAATCATGGCATGTTTGCTGTGCCTGATGATTGTTGGGGGATCCCTTGACAGGCTACCCGATCCACCTGCAGTTAAGCCGCACGCCAATCAGAACAACCTCGTGTCCCGGCTTGATTACCATGTAGCTGTTGCAGCAAATCATGCATCGGATTGTCCGGCCGCGGCTCCTCATTTTCAGGACAGCTTGTTTTTGTTTCGCCAGATTTTTGAAAGTACAGGTTCTTCCCATAAGCTGACTTTTGTTCGTCAAGCGACCGACACCTCGCCTCCTTGTTTTTCCTAAGACGACTTTCCGCAGCTCGCGAAATCCCTAACCGACCGATATTGCTTTGAACGAGAATCGGTGACCCTGCGGTCCCTGCCGCCGAGCTTGCAACCAAACAATTCACTCACAGACCGTGCGTTTTGCGTGCGGACGGAAAGGACCATCGCCGGTGCACACCTCTCAAATTTTTCAAGCATGGGGCAAGATCCTCAAGGGTGAACAGCCGTCGCTCTCGATAGAAATCACCCGTGAATGTCCCTTGAAATGTCCGGGCTGTTACGCGTATCACGACGCGCACCTGGGCGGCGGGCGGACATTGCGGAACCTGAACGATCGAAGGGGGCAATCCCTGGTAGACGGAGTTCTCGAAGTCGTCGATCGGCTGAAGCCGTTGCACTTGTCTATTGTCGGGGGTGACCCGCTGGTCCGGTATCGCGAACTGGAGTTGCTAATTCCCCAGCTATTGGCGCGAGGAATCCACGTGCAGATTGTGACCAGCGCCTTCCGAACGATGGGTTCGACCTGGGCGAGTCTGGCGCGTCTGCATGTTGTCGTATCCATTGATGGGTTGCAACCAGAACACGATGTCCGGCGAGCGCCGGCAACCTACGATCGCATTCTAAAAAACATCGTGGGGCAGAGGATCACGATCCATTGCACCGTCACAAGGCAAATGATGAAGAGACCAGGATACTTAGCCGAATTCCTGGAATTCTGGACGCCACGCCCAGAGATCAAAAAGGTATGGTTCAGCCTGTTCACTCCTCAGGTTGGAGATCAACTGCCAGAAATCCTGAGTTCGGAGGAGCGGGGGCGGGCCATTGCGGACATGGTGCAATTGCGAAGGCAATATCCGAAACTGGACATGCGCGAGGGGGTGATTCGGCAGTTCGCTTCGCCGCCACAGAGGCCCCAAGACTGTGTTTTTGCGCTCACGACCGGGACGTTGTCGGCAGACCTGGCGACAAAGATCACTCCATGCCTTTTTGGCGGGAATCCTGATTGCGCCTCATGTGGATGCATCGCATCCATGGGTTTGGCCTCCATTGCTGCGCACAAATTGGGAGGAATACTTCGCGTCGGGACCATTTTCAAAGCCTCCCTCAAGATTGGCCGGAACCGAGCGAGGTTCCGAGCGAAGCATCAAGCCAAAGAGGCATTACCGATATTGCAAGGATAAAGGGAAGGGTGCGGCAACCGGGAAGAAAGGAGGAATTAGTTTGTGAAGAATTCAGCCCAAGCAAAACTTTTGGCCACACGGGAGGAAAGGGAGTTCATGTCCCTTCGCGACTTGTCCGCGAGAGTTGGCGCCGATCCGCTTCTGGTGCAAGCCAGTAATGGGAACACTTCCATAAAACTTAGCGGAATTTTATGGATCAAAGCATCCGGTAAATGGCTGGCTCATGCAATGCAAGAAGAGATGCTTGTGCCGCTGGAATTGGCGGAAGTCCAAGAGTCTGTACAGAAGGGAACGAACATTGCGTCGCAGTATGCCCAGAACAACGACCTGTATCCATCGATTGAAACAGCCATGCACGCCGTTCTTCGGCATCGTGTTGTCCTTCACGTGCATTCCATCAACGCGATTGCCTGGGCTATACGTCTAGATGGACCCGACCAACTAAAAGAGCGACTGGCCGGCCTGCACTGGCGATGGATTCCGTACGCAGCGTCCGGCATGCCACTAGCCCGAGAAATCGAAAAGGCAGTGGCCCCTGCACCAGAGACGGATGTGCTCATACTTGGAAACCACGGGCTGGTCGTCTGTGGGCCTGACTGCTATACCGCTGAAACACTTCTGTGGGACGTCGAACGACGGCTTGCGATTATTCCCCGACGATTCCCAGAGCCCGACGCCACAGTGCTGGGGAGGATTGCGCGTTTCTCGAGATGGCAATTTCCCGATGTCGATTCGTTGCATGCGCTTGGCACAGATGCAGTGTCCCGGAAGATTCTAAAAGGCGGCGTTCTGTATCCATGCCAGGCCATTTTCCTGGGCACGACGATGCCTCTCTTGCCGCCTGCGCTTGTCCTTTCGAAATTCATGAAGCGTTTGAACGGCAGCGACAGAACTCCCCCGTTTGTAGCGGTGGAAAGAAGCGGAGTCATGCTCAGGGAAAAGATGACCAGAGCGGAGCGCGCCACCTTGTTTGGTCTTGTCCAAGTGACGCAGCGAACCGAGGAATCCGTGGCACTTCGGTATCTGAAAGAGGCGGAAATAACGGACCTTCTAGGCAAGGATGCTCATGGTTATAAAGAAGTGGTTGTTATGAAGCAAAAGGCGAATTCTCCGACGCGGGGCATCACCGAGGGAGTGGTAGCTCGTTAATTGCTTCTCGAACGGATCATTCCTCTGGGTTCGCGGAACTTGGTGCTTAGGGCTTCTTCTTAACCATGAGCCCTCGACGCTCGTAATATCAATAAACATCTACGATACGTTAGGAGGGGGAGGCGGATTTGGTTCGGGGGTGCCCGTTGGAAAGCGTGGCTACAATTAGGGTAAGGCCCGGTGTGGAACTTATTTCCAGCTGGCCACCGAACTGGCGAAGACGTTCGCGCATACCGCGCATTCCAACTCCGGTTTTCCCCGCGCACCCCATCTCCGACTGCTTCTCTGGAGGAAGTATTTGCAATGCGGACCACGGCGGTGGAACCGCCGGAATGCCGATGCACATTCGTAAGGCATTCCTGCACGATGCGAAAAACGGCAGTTTCTATTTCGGGAGGTAAGCGCTCGAAATCGCCGGGCAGTTCAAGGCTGACCTGAATCTTACTGCGCTCTGCAAAGCCCTCGACATACCACTGCAGCGCGGAAGCCAGGCCAACCTCATCGAGGAGCGGCGGATGCAACAGATGGGATATTGTCCGAATCTGGCGAGAGAGTTCCTGCACCATCGAGGAATTCTCGGTGACCGCGTGAGCGGCTTTCGAGCTAAGATGGTCGCGCTCGCGTTCGACCTCAGCGAGATTGATGCTCATCGCAGCAATGAGTTGACCCACGCTGTCATGTAATTCGCGTGCGATTCGGCGGCGTTCCTCATCTTGCATTTGCAGGAGCCGTCCGGAAAGCTCCCGCACGACTTCAGCTTGATTGATTAGCTCATCGTTCTTTTGCTGAAGCTGACTGGTGCGCTCCGCAACGCGCAGTTCTAATTCACAATGAGACCGGCCAAGCTCCTCGCTAGCTTGTCGCAATTTCCCTGTGGTGACGGCCAGTTTGGCCATGGCACGTCGACTGGTTTCGGCAAAAATGATGATGGTAAAACAAACAAAGAAGTAGACCAGCGTTCCAGTGCGCTCTGCTGCACCAACAATTCGTAGTGAATGGACCGGTGGAATGAACCAATACTGCTCGCCTAGGAAGGCAAGAAGCGTTACGAGGAGGGTCGGCCCCCACCCGCAACACCTGGCAGCGAAGAGCACTGCGGGAAGAACCGCGAGATACGGGATGTAGCCGCCAATTGCTGGGTCGAGAACACCGCGCAGGACAAGAACCAGGCCGGTCGCGAGGAGCGCGAGACCGTAGCGGCTCGCTCTGCTCCAAGGCCACGGCTCGGTCCACCTGGTCATTACCCCTTGTACTCCCTTCATTTCGATCCGGGAAAAGGTGGCTGGATGGACTGGAAGGAAATGGTAAAGCCGGGAAAGGCGAGGGTCAATGTAATAGCGGGCGCCAACCGTGCGCGAGGACCCCGTTTTGGGCAACCACTTGTGCAAACTCATGTTTTCAGGCAAATACCGAGGTGGCTTTAATGACTCCATTCATCTTCTCTGTGGAAGAAGGGTTCCTCTAAGCAGTCCAATGTTGCAAGTTCCGGGGATTGCATACACCGGTTGCGTTTAGCTGCCACTGCTGGATGACAATGTAGCGAGTCCTGCCGGCAAACCGGATTTCTTTGATGTTGTTGCCATCCAGGACCACGTGGGTGACAAATTCCTTCTTGCCGCCATCCTTCCACTGGACCGGGGCGTCGGCAACGATTTTGCCGGACTGCTTTAGCATGACTTTCGACGAATTGGCCACGAGTGAATAGATCCCAGGCTGTAGTTCTTTTCCGGACAGCGTTACCGCGTGGAAGAAGTGGAGACTAGTCTCGACGGCAGACTCGGCAGGCTCTGTATTTGCGGAGCGGGTAAGTGCCAGCAGAAGAAGAATGGCCATAACCACCTGCGCTGCCAGGAAGCGAAACAGGCGCCACCGAGACACAGTTACGTCTCCTTTCGGGTTGGCCCGAATACGGGCCGTCGACTTTGAGAAAAAACCTTGTGATTTTCGATGTTCAGCTTAGCTGATGAGGAGAGAGGTTCTATCCCACCCAGGAGGTATTTGAGGGCAGAACTTTCGGTAGTCGCTAGAAAGGGAAGGGGAATATTGAGTCGTGCGCTACTCGTGTTCATCGTCCTGTTTTGAACCGCTGTATGTTCGGTTGCGCGTCGCTAACGAACAGACCCTCTCTTTGTCTTTGTCCGAAAAAGGCGTCCAGTAAGACGCGGTGCTTATTCGGATCTCAGGTCCGACTTTCAAGTCGATTGCTTCCGAGCAGGGGACAGCGGGGCGCTGTAAGTGATGCCAGAAACTGTTGCAGAGTGAGACGCTGACGCGGACGTGGCTCGGCAGCTAACGCCGAGGCTTATATGGCGCCACAGGTGTCCGTTTCCGAGTATGGCTCCGGTTTCTGGCGATCAGTGATTTGGTGGCAGTCGACTGGCTTCGGCGAGTTGGCTCGACCCCGTTGGAGAGTTTCATGGAACCGATTCGCAACCGGGCCGAGTCCGTCGAACTCACTTTTGGGAGACGACGATATGGCAAAGCAGCCTGGCAAGCGAAAGAAGGATGGAGCAAAAGCAGATGCAACCGAGGGACTTCCACCGCTGAACCTGCATGCAGCGGGGATTGACGTAGGAAGTGCAGAACACTACGTGGCGGTACCGCCGGACCGGGATGCAGAGCCGGTGAGAAAGGTCGGTAGTTTCACAGCAGACCTCCATCGGATGGCGCACTAGCAATCACAACTCTCCTTGTCAGCACATTATCGGGGGCCGGCATAGGATGTTCCAAACATCCAAACGACGAAACGATTGCAAAGGATGTTCCAAGCAAGGTGGCAGCGGACCCTGTCGCGAGGGACTCCGCTGTTAGCGTGGCCGCTAAAGACGGCAAGGTCACGTTGAAAGGGACGGTTAAGGACCCCGCCACGCAACAGAGAGTGGAGCAGATCGCGCGCGAAGAGCCGGGAGCCACAGGCGTGGACGATGAGACTGCTGTACTGCCAGAGCCCGTCCCCGCGCCTGAACAAGCTGCCAATATGTCAGCGCCAGCACCTGCTCCACCTGCGGAGAAGCCTAAACCTCAGCCCATCATTGTGCCTGCCGGCACTGCGCTTACTGTCACGGTAGACCAGGCTTTGGGTTCCAAGACCAGCCGGGCCGGCCAAACCTTTCTGGCTACTTTGGCACAGCCGGTGACGGTGCACGGAAAGACGGCGATACCTAAGGGATCAAGCGTCACGGGCACGGTGGTTACAGCCAAGCAGAAAGGCAAAATAAAGGGAGAGGGCGAGTTGGCCCTTTCACTCACGAGCATTACGATCCACGGGAAGAACCATCCGATCCAGACTGGCACGCTGGACAGAACGGTGAAAGGGAAAGCTAAGAGGACAGCTGCAACGACCGGGGGGCGGGGCCGCGGGAGGTGCACTGATTGGAGGGTTAGCCGGTGGAGGAAAAGGAGCCGGGATTGGCGCACTGGTGGGTGCTGCTGGAGGTTTGGTCGGAGGCGCCTTGACTGGGAATAAGCAGGTGGAGATCCCGGCAGAGTCGGCGCTGACTTTCACGTTGTCTGAGCCGCTGACCCTCCCGCCTCGCGCGAAATAATTCCATCTTTGATTCGAGGAATTGTTTAGACGGGTTAAGAGTTAGTGAGCCGGCTATGGACGTGCGAGCAGGCCAGCTGTTCTGTCAAGGCCCTGAGCGACTCGGGTTCAGCCTCAGGCTGAATGCCCAGTTGCGTACATCGTGGAATATCATCTCAACTTTTTCGGTTTGGCAAAATTAACGCCGAGAGCCGTAATTTGCTGGCCATTCAACCGAAACGGTTCGTCGTGACTACGAATTCGAGACATAACTGCGAGGTGTACTTGAACTTAGCAGGCCGCATGCGGCTGACGGAATCAACCAGCTCTGTGTGGCAGACATCACCTACGTTCGCTTGAAAGGTGACTTTGTCTACCTAGCGGTGATCCTCGATAGTTACGGCACCTTTTCGCTGCGACTACTTCATGAAGTCGCGGACGAGCTGCGCAATCTGACCCGCTGCGGTATCGAGCGCGAAATGCCCGCCATCGACGATGTGCACTTCGGCCTTCGGCACGTCGCGGCGATAGGCTTCCGGCTCCGATGGGTCGAATGACAACTCATACTTACCCCAGATCACCAGCAGGCGCGGCTGCGTCTCTCGCATCCATGCTTGCCATCTCGGGTAGGAGTCCACATTCGTTCGATAATCGTAGAACAAATCGCTTTGAATCTCGGCTTGGCCGGGCTGGTTCAGAAAGTAAAATTCATCGGTCCACAAATCCGGGTCGTACCGTTCTACGTTGGGATCGTCCCCGAGATGGCGCGTGCGCGTCGTCGCGAGGGACAGCAGGTTTGTGCGCAGCGCGCTTTCGTTCGCGGCGCGATCCGCCCAAAAGGCCCGGCGCGTCTTCCAATTCGCCCCCAGCCCTTCGTTGTGCGCAACTGCATCCTGAATGATGAGAGCCTCGATACGATCTGGATGCGCCAAGACCATGCGAAAGCCCACCGGGCCGCCGTAATCCTGCATGTAAAGCGTGTAGCGTGACAACCCAAGCGCTTCGGCGAAGTGATTCATGATCTCGGCAATGTGATCGAATGTATACGAGAATTTCTTCGCGTCCGGCCAGTCGCTGTGGCCGAAGCCCGGATAATCGGGCGCGACAAGGTGATAGCGATCGGCGAGCCGGGCGAAGAGCGGCTCGAACATTCGCGACGAAGAGGGAAGTCCGTGCAACAGGAGAAGCGTCGGCGCGTTTTTTGGGCCGGCCTCTCTGTAAAAGATCGTCAGCCCGTCGATCTGTACCGTGCGATACGAAGTGGGGTTTTGCACGTGACGCTCTCTTCCTTGATCTTGGGAGTTCCGTGCCAGCAATTGAGAAGATGTAAGCACAAGAGAAAGCACCAAGATCATGCGCAAAAGCTGTAAGCATCGGGCCGAACCGGGCAGGCGGAAAAGACGCATCGTTTCACGGTCCTGGAGCGCACACTTTGAGCAGCTAACCGTTGTCCTGGTCCACATCCGAGACGGGCGCCCGCACAACCTTGAGTTTCATGTTCACGATCTTTACTCCACCTCGAAAATGAGCTCTACCTCGACCGGCGTGCCGAGCGGAAGGCTGGCCACGCCATACACCAAACGACTCGGGTTCTTCTGTTTTCCGAAGACGTCTTGCAGCAGCTCGGAAGCTCCGTCAGCGACCTTCGGTTGATTGCGGACGTCTCCCGAAGTTGCTACCAACACGCCCAGCCGCACGATCCGCCTGACTTTATCGAGTGACCCCAAATGCTCACGCGCGACAGCGAGGCCGTTGAGCGCCGCCAGCCGCGCCGCCGCATGCCCCGCTTCCGCGTCCAGCTCCGCGCCGACGCGCCCAATGAATTTAGCCTCGCGACCTTCCGTGGGAAGCATACCGGTCAGAAACAACAAATTCCCGGTTTGCACCGCCTCCGCATAGATTCCGAATGGCTCGGGCGGCTTTGGGAGTTTGATGCCAAGTTCTTCCAACCGCTGCTCAGCCCTATCCGATCGCGAATTTGGACTCATGTCTCCCTCCTACCAACGCCCGGCGTGAGCACCGCCATCTACGTGCAGGACCTCCCCGGTTACTTGGTCTGCATGTGCCAAATAGAGAACGGCATCGACGATGTCTTTTACCGTGACGATCTTGCCCATGGGCTGCAGGCTCCTAAGCTGCTCCTTCGGAGCGTCCTTGTGCAGAGGCGTGTCGACGGTACCGGGAGCCACCGCGTTGAAGCGGATGCCTTCCTTTGCATACTCGATGGCGAGGCTTCGCGTCACCGTATTTAGGCCCCCCTTCGTAATCATCGATACCGAGGCATTGATACCCGCAATGGGGTTATCCGCCAGCGCGCCGGTAATGGTCACAACGTTCCCCGACTTCTGCTTCAGCATCTGTTTCACAGTCAGCTGGGTGATGTAGAGGAATCCCAGCAGGTTGGTTGAGGCCAAGGCGTTGAAGTCATCGGCAGTAAACTCCGTGAAAGGTTTCACGTAGAAGATTCCTGCGTTGTTCACCAAAACATCTATGGTTCCGAAGCGCGTGATCGCTGCTTCCACCGCTTTGGCAGAAGTCTCCGGTTTCCCGATATCACCGTCGATGAGAGCCAGAGTAGGTGACGCGGTCAACGATGCAGTGGCATGAAGAGAGGTTCCGACAACGTTATAGCCCTGCCTCAGGAACTCCTCCACCAAACCCGCACCAATACCCTGTTGTGCTCCCGTGACGATCGCTGTTTTCTTGCCTGACATAGTACTCCTTCGGTGATGCCAAGTATCTTCCACGCCGCTCGATTTTTGTCTTACGCCGAGAAAAGCGTATCCGCCCCGATCTCCTGCTGCGTGTCTCCAGGGCCACGCATGGTCGACATCACCAAGCTTCCACACTACGTCACAAATTTGCGGTAGCCCCGTTCCTGTAGCACCCAGCCGTTGCCATCCGGATCGGAGAAGTTGGCGAAGCTGGCATAGTCTCCGCGCGCGGGGTCGAGCCCGGGTGCGAAACCTCCGTCCCAGCCTCCAATGGGCGTCTTGTGCCGGATCTCACCGACCTCGACCCCACCTTCGAGCAGGCGGCTCCGCGCCGCTTCGAGGTCCGTGACGACGAGATAGACGTTGCGGAGTGAACCGACGGGCGCCTCGGTGAGTCCGTTACCGATCTGGATCGAGCAGCTGGAGCCCAGCGGAGTGAGCTGCACGACGCGGAACGCGTTGTTCGGCGAATAGTCGACGTCGAGCGTGAAGCCGACCTGATCGATATAGAACCGCAGCGCTCGCTCGACATCGCTCACCGGCAGCGTGATCACTTCGACTGAAAAAGTTGGCGTTCTCACGGTTACGTCTCCTCTGCGCATGCTACCCGGAAGGTCGGCTATGCTGATTGCGTTTGTAGGGCCACGCCTCGGCTTCGGTCTGATATGCGGCGCTCTGATCCTACACTTGCGACCAGAAGTCCCCGGCAGTCGGCCGTGACGGTCCTTGAGCCAAAGATCGAATCTCGATCAGTGTTCACAAATCAATGGCGACGTCGCAAATGGGTTGTGAGCAGCAAACGAGAACATTGCCATCGGCCGGCTTGTCGAGTGGCTCCGGTCCGTAGACGACCGCCCCCGAAACCAAACCGCTCTCACAGCTGTGACAAACACCGGTCCTGCACGACCAACGGACCGGGACGCCACACGCCTCGGCCAGCTCCAAAATGCTCTGGTAGGCCGACGCCTTCCAGTGTGCGGCGATGCCACTGCGCGCGAACGAGACCAGCGGACCGGTATCGGCCTCGTCTTTGGGAAGGTGCGGAGCTCGCGTTGTTACGCCGACGACACCAGGGGTCATCGACTCGCTGCCGCTGAAGAGTTCGACGTGAATGCGATCTAGCGATACGCCCAAGGTTGAGAGCGGCTCTTTCATGTCCGCCATGAAGCGAGTCGGCCCGCAGAGGTAGACATCCGCATCCCGGGAGACTCGGATCTGATCGAAAATCGATCGCGACAGGTGACCGGTAGCGTCGAAATCCTCACCCATCTTGTCGCCCGAGCCCGGCCTGCTGTAACAAACATAGCTGCGACCGTGCGTGAGCGCGAGCATGAGGCGGCGAACTTCTGCGGCAAAGGGATGATGCTGCCGATCGCTAGCCGCGTGCAGCCACAAGACCTGCCGTGTCGAGCGGGCCGCCGCCAGCGCGTGCAGCATCGCCAGAACAGGCGTCGCCCCGATTCCCGCGCTGAGCAGCACCACCGGCCGCTCTCCGGACTGCAGAATGAAGCTTCCGCGCGGCGAGCTGACGTCGATAGCATCGCCTACTCGAACATGCTCCCGCAGATAGGTTGCAGCCGCTCCATTCGGCTCGATCTTCACGCTGATTCGATATCGCTCCGTCGAAAGGGGACCCGAGAGTGAGTAGCTGCGAAAAAGTGGAGCGCCGCCGGCGGTCCGCTGAAGACGTAGGACCACGTACTGGCCTGGCAGAGCAGTTGGGAGCTGATGACCGTCGGGGCTCTGCATCGTCAACGAGAGGACGTCCGCGGACTCGGGATTGATCTCCGTCACCGCGACGGGCCGAAATCCTGGTGCAACCGGATGCGCAGCTGCTGCCGGCGCGAGCCCCGCGTTTCCACTCTCGGCGCCAGTCGTTTGGCTCTCCAGCAACGCCTCAAACGAAGACCGCCATCCGGGCGAAAGCGCTTCGATCCGCAACGCGCGCTCCAGTCGATTGCGTGTGTGATTGGGCGAATAGAGAAGCCCGTTGATCTCTGCAACGGTCATGCGCGCTCCCGCCTCTCCCACTTTCACGATTTCATCGCCCGCACCTACTTCGCCTTCACGCGGGACGCGCAAGTAGAAGCCTGGCCGACCACTGGACGTCAGCAATGCGGGCATCCTGGGTTCGTTCATGCGAATACCGACGCGATAGCAGGTAACGCGAGGTTGAGTGACCTCGAACAATGCGGTGCCGATCTGATAACGGTCACCGATGCAAACGGCATCGTCGGGCAATCCTTCGACCGTGAAGTTCTCGCCGAACTGTCCTTGGACGAAGTCAGTCCTCTTCAGCTGCTCCTGCCAATAGCGATACGATTCGATCTGATACACGAAAACGGCTCGCTGCTCACCACCGTGCCCGGCCAAGTCCCCTTGACCATCTCCCTCGAGATTCAGCCGACCGACGCGACACCGACCACGCAAGGGATTCTTCCAGATCCCGGTGTGTACAGTGCGTCCCTTCCACACGATGTCGCGCGGAAGCCCGACGTTCACCGATAGCAGTCGAGCCATACCGTTAGGAATTCCTCCCGCATGAATCTTCTTATCGCCGAGCGGACGCCTCGGCGACGGTGAGTTCGCGATCAGGGCCGTGCGGGATTACCGCCTGACCCGGCTCAAGACGGATCTGCGTGCCATCAAGTTGCACCGAAATTATATCCGGCTCGAACGATACTAGGCCGGAGATGCGGCCAACTTCAGGATAGGCCTCACGATACGACCATCCCGCCAGGCGTGCGTCACCGATGTCGTAGTAGCTGCACAGCCCTTTGTACGGGCAGAAAGTTTGATGTTCCACGAAGGTCAGCCCGGACTCATCGATGTCGGCGCGCAGAACGTACCAGCGCGGCGCAAAGCCGGACTCGTACAGGACGATCGGCCGCTTGGTATCGGCGACGACGCGGTCATGATGACGAACCACGAGGTTGCGTGAAGCCTGGCGGATGTCGATGCGGTGGTAGCTGTCGGCGGCATGGCCCAGGATCCGTTCGTCTTCTTCGTAGAAAGCATCCATGGCCGGCCAGGCGAACGCGATCCGCCCTCGTAGCTCGCTCGCGTAGGTGGGCAGCTCGATGTGCTGCCACGCCCCTCGCGGCGCGCTCTTATCGCCCGCCCGGACGGCGTACCAGCACGTAGGCCCGAGGTCTGGGTGCCGGGTGGCGTACTCGGTGCGTTGTAGAGTGTCCGAAGAGACGTCGGTCTCCGGGAAGTACGCCATGGGATAGCGGCCGGGTTCGAAGAGCAGGAGGACGTGCTCGCTATCGGCGATCCATTTCCCGCCGAAGCGCACGCGCATGCGCCGACGTAACGGCTCGGCGTACAAAAGTCTCTTGGGCAGCGGTTCCGGCACGAGGAACCGGCCGATCGCTCCCGGTGAGAGCGGACCTTGTTGCCACGACAATCCCATTGATCACCTCACGATAGTTTCTGGCTCGCGCTGTGGCGGTGAAGCAAGGAACCTTGCCAACGTCCTCACTACCAACCCCTGGAAGTTCGGGCTGCAGATAAACCAGCAAAGCGCAGCAGATCAATCCAAAGCCCAGCGAGGGAGACTTTAGCGACACCAGCATCGCAACAATAAAGGTTCCCAATGTCACTGACGAACGCGCTTTTGCGAATCGTCGCGTGCGGGCCGAAATCTCCTCCACTGAAGCCGAAGCCAACGCGTGCCACTCGAATGGGATGTACGCCAGGTTGACGAGTACGAAAACCGCCGCGTAAACGAACACGGGAACCGCTGCCAATTTGGTGTCCGCGACCCACGCCGTCGAGAACGGCACTAGCGACACCATAAACAGGTGTACGAAGTTTATCCAAATGAGGCGCGGCGTCACATGCGGGAAGAACCTGAACAGGTGATGGTGATTCAGCCAGACAATCGCAATAAAGTAGTAGCTCACGACGTAGCTCAGCGCCGTCGGCCAGAGCGGCAGAAGGGCCGCAAAGTTCGGATGTTCGGGCGGCTTCAGCTCAAGCACCATGATTGTGATAGCCACAGTAAACACCCCGTCTGAAAACGCGCCTAACCGCTCCGTGGTTGCTCTTCGCTCAGGCACACATCCTCCAACTCATCGTGAGACCGTTGGTGTGCAGAGGAGCAATGAGAGGTGCCACCATGTAGTTGCTGTGGAAAACCAAAAGCGCGATTGCACCCATAGCCCACAACTCCATCGTGTCCCCCTCTCCTCCAGGAATTATGAAACCGTGTCCTAGTGATTTTCCGATGCCTCTGTCGGTCTTAGCGCCGCGGCTCCGAAATTCACGCTGAACCGTTTGCACCATATGGACACTGCGCGGTATTTCGCCAAGTCCAAGTCGCTACCAAGCGTGTAGTTTTGGTCGCCCACGTTACCTTTGATGACTCCCAGATCGACGAACCCGGCCTGTTGCACCGTTGCTACGTCCTTCGCATCGTCGGCGGCAACCATGTAGACATGCACATCAGGACCATTTGATGTGCTGAAACTCGTGAGGCGAAGAACACGAGTGCCATCCCCCAGCTGGTAGATGGTTGCGGTGCCTGCCGTCGGGTGCAAAATGCTGTAGAACTGTCCCGAGACAAGAGGCTGCGGCAACGAGCCGGATTGTGCGGTGGGCAATGCTTCGGCAACACGTCGATTGACCACAAGCCGCTCTGGCCGAAATGCATACCAGGCGACGAAAGCCGCGACCGCGGCAACAGGAATTGCAACTTTTATCCACTTTTTCATTTCCGTATCTCCTTGAGTTCAGGCATCTGGGCTGGTCCTTTTCGAAATGTGCAGCACCAGCAAATCGGCGTTTGCTCTCTTAGGCAGAAAGGTACTATTTGACGAGAACAGCGGTGTCCTCAGGATTCTCGTCCCGGAAAAAGTGGCCGCCCTTCATTGGCTGTCCTTGCGCCCGCGGAGCCCATTGCCGCCAAATGCCGAGCGGACCACCGTCTTTTGCGTAGAGAGTATCGAGCGGGCCACCCTCGGCCCATAGATGCAGCATCGGGCATTCGATTCGCCTGGCCGCTTCCTTGTCGGCGCGATCGTGTTCGGAATCAATCGTGTACGCGGGAAGCCACGCAGTAGCAGAATGGCCGGTCCCTTTCCATAGCGACGCAGGAATATCGTGTTGTCTGACACCTCGACTTGAGAAGTCTCGAAAGAAATTTGATCAGCCAAGGTCGCGCCAGCTTGTGCCGTGTTTTGCGCTCTCGCAAACTCAGTGAAAATGCCCTCCGACAGTACACCTAGAGATGCGCCGGTGAGCGCACCAAGAAAGCTGCGGCGTTCCAACATTTCCTCCTCGCTCCGACTCCTAGTTGCGACTTCCATTCATTCCCTCAGGGCATGAAGCTAAACTCCGAGTCCAGGTCCTGTCGTCGGCGAAGGCGCTACGGCGATAGGGTTTCGCGCGCCGCCTGCAACATCACCTCGATCACAAGGTTCGGCTCCGAGTACATCGGAGTGTGGTCCACATCGTGCGACCGGACCTTCGCGCCCATCCGATCCGCCATGAAGCGCTGCGTCTTCGGGTTGATCATGCGGTCCTCTTCCGCCAGCAAGAACTATGAGGGCCTTGTTTTCCACGCCGGCACCGGAGCCGATTCTTGAATACACGCAAGTGCGATCGGTCGTTGCACGGCGGCCATAATGCTTGTTTGGTCCGTCGACGCCTGATGCGCAACCGCGCGGCGAAACCCATCTACGGCCATCCATATGAAGCCATTCGTATCCGGGGCTAACTTAGGTGCCTCCGAATGCGGTTCGTCGCGATAGAACACTTTTGCCACGGTCTCGCCGTGATCAGGAGCGAGCGCCGCGACGTAAACCAGCGACTTAACTCGTTTGTTGGTTGCCCCTGCGATCACAGCGCCTGCATAAGCGTGCCCCGCTAGAACTACAGGACCGCCGGTTCGGTCCAGTGCTTGATTCAAGGC
>Ga0209647_1002016_pt1 | contig 16732 bp, 15 predicted proteins | sample GraSoi_2013_60cm_FD_185827 | JGI IMG/M metagenome (GOLD analysis project Ga0209647, IMG submission 185827) | Grasslands soil microbial communities from the Angelo Coastal Reserve, California, USA - Sample 9_17_2013_60cm (SPAdes) (version 2) | ecosystem: Environmental > Terrestrial > Soil >...
CAAAATGCCGAGCTCGCTTTCCAGGAAATGAAGCCGAAAGCGGTGATCCTCTCCGGCGGACCTGCGTCGGTGCTCGATAAAGACGCGCCACTCGCTCCAAAATCAATTTACGACTCCGGCGTGCCGGTGCTCGGAATTTGTTACGGCGAGCAGGCGATGGCCGCCCAGCTCGGCGGCAAGGTTGAGGGTGGCCATCATCGCGAATTTGGCCGCGCGGAAGTTACGGTCATCGAAGACACGCCACTGTTCGATGGTGTGTGGCGCAAGGGCGAAAAATACCCCGTGTGGATGAGCCACGGTGACCGCGTGACAAAATTGCCGGATGGCTTCCGCGTGCTCGGCACTTCACCCAATGCGCCAATCGCCATCATCGGCGACGACCAACGTAAATTCTACGCCACGCAATTCCATCTCGAAGTGATGCACACGCCGCACGGTGCGGCGCTGCTGCGCAATTTCGTGCGCAAGATCGCCGGCCTTTCCGGCGATTGGACCATGCGTGCTTTCAAGGACGAAGCGATCGAGAAAATCCGCAAACAGGTCGGCAAGGGCCGTGTGATTTGCGGGTTGTCCGGCGGCGTCGATAGCGCGGTGGCGGCTGTGCTGATTCATGAGGCGATCGGCGAACAATTGACCTGCGTCCTTGTCGACCATGGCCTGATGCGGCTCGCCGAGGCGCAGAAGGTCATCACCATGTTCCGCGACAGCTATAACATTCCGTTGGTGCACGTGGATGCGTCCGACATGTTTCTCAACGCGCTTGCCGGCGTTGAGGATCCCGAACAGAAGCGCAAAACCATCGGCAAACTGTTCATCGACGTGTTCGAAGCCGAGGCGAAGAAAGTTGGTGGCGCAGAATTTCTCGCGCAAGGCACGCTTTATCCGGACGTCATTGAAAGCGTGTCGTTCACTGGCGGGCCTTCGGTCACCATCAAGTCGCACCACAATGTCGGCGGCCTGCCCGAACGCATGCATATGAAGCTGGTCGAGCCGCTGCGCGAATTGTTCAAGGATGAGGTGAGGGCGCTCGGCCGCGAACTGGGCTTGCCGGAAGCTTTCGTTGGCCGCCACCCGTTCCCGGGGCCGGGTCTCGCGATCCGTGTACCCGGCGCGATCACGCGTGAGAAGCTCGACATCCTGCGGCTCGCCGACGAGATTTACATCGAGGAGATCCGCCGCAGCGGCCAGTATGACGACATCTGGCAGGCGTTCGCGGTGTTGTTGCCGGTGAAGACGGTCGGCGTCATGGGCGACGGCCGCACCTATGATTATGTCATCGGCCTGCGCGCGGTGACTTCCACCGACGGCATGACGGCCGATTTTTATCCCTTCGACATGAAGTTCCTGGGCGCGGTGGCAACACGCATCATCAATGAGGTGAAGGGCGTCAACCGTGTCGTCTACGACGTGACATCGAAACCGCCGGGCACGATCGAGTGGGAGTGAGGGGGAGTATTGTGGAATAGAGTAGTGACTCCAATCTATTCGAATCGGCGCTGCCCGTGTCAGCGGATTTTCACGCGTCGTGTTCTCCTGTCATCACTGTGAATTCGGGTTTTGTTGGCGGCGTTCGAGCGGCTCTTTACGTGATCGATGAAGGCTCGCAGTTTCGGCATCATTTGATGGCGGCCGGGATAGTAGAGAAATACACCCGGCGCCATTGGCGCGAACGGCTTCAGGACGTGTACGAGTTTTCCCGCTTTTGTCGGTCCAACAGCGATCGGCTCAGGCACTTGCGCAAGGCCCATACCTTCGATGGCCGCACCAAGCATGGTGGGAAAGTCGTTGGCAATCAGCGGCCCCGAGACGATCGCTTCGACTGTCTTGTTGCCATCGACAAAGGACCAGGGCGCGATCGATCCGTTCGAGCGGCGTATGCGTAGGCAGGCGTGCTGACGCAGATCGTCGATGCGCTCTGGCCGTTTGCATCGGCGTAGATACTCGGGGCTGCTGACCACTACGAACGGGAACGGCGGCGTCAGCCGCACCGCGACCATGTCGGCGGCGATGAATTGGCCTAGTCGGATGCCGGCGTCAAAGCCTCCGGCCGCGAGGTCGACCAGCTCCTCGCTTGCGGCGATCTCCACCTCGACCTTGGGATAGGCTTGGCAGAAGGAAGCGATCAGCGGCTCCAGCAGGATCGGCACCACCGCCCGAGGCACTGTGAGGCGCAACAACCCGGTCGGCCGCTGCCCAAGATCGCGCGCAACCTCGCTTGCGGCGATCAGCTCCTCGAACGCGGGCTTTGCACGCGAAAGGAACCGCGCGCCGGCTTCGCTCAGGCCGACACTGCGCGTTGTGCGTATGAAGAGCGCTGCGCCGACACGCGCCTCAAGAGTACGCACTGCCTGGCTGATCGCCGACGGAGTTACCCCGAGGTCTGCGGCCGCTTTGCGGAAATTGCGGTGCTGGGCAACGCTCAGGAACGCCTCCACACCGTCGAGCGCGCCTTGCCTGACTGTGAAGTTCTGCTTCATGGCCCGTCAACATTATAGCGAATAGTCGCTCGCGGAAAGCCGTCCTACATCTGAGTTGCAAATCAGGAGTGCCACCGATGTCGAACCCCAACATTCGCGACATCATGGGCTATCTCAAAGAACAAAGGGGACCGCCGTGATCGGAGAAACGAGACCGATGAAAGCAATCCGTAACGTCGTCTTGGCACTCACCCTAACTCTGATAGGCGCTACTTGCATGATCCATCCATCCGTTGCCCAAGCGCAAGCCATCTCACCCACAACCACTGGGGTGATGGTCATCCTTACTGTGAAGACGGGCGTCACACGCGAACAAGTCATGGCCGTCATGCCAGCTGAAATCCGGCAGACCGTGCAGCTCTATCTCAGTGGGAGGATTCGTGAATGGTATTCGCGGGGCGATGGGCGCGGAGTCATCTTCCTAATGGATTCCAGGGATGTCGCAGAGGCGCGGACGATTATGGAGGGCCTACCGTTGGCCAAGCAAAATCTTATGGACCACGAATACATCGCAGTTGGTCCGCTTTTGCCGCTCCGCTTGCTCATGGCCAATCCCTGAGCGCCCGCAATAAGGACACGCCTCACAAAGAGGACCGCCGATGACCACCGATGCTGTTCGCGCTGCCATCGTCCCGCCGCGTCCCGCTTGGCGTAGCCTGCTTTGGACCGTCCCATTCACGGTACTGTGGACGTGTTTGATCTACTGGCTCCCGGTGCTTCCGGAGAGCGGCCTTCCGGCCCTGGCCGTTCGGCTGATGGTCCATGGGCTCATCGCGGTCGGCTTGTGGCACGGCCTTGAACGCACCGACCTGACTCCGGGCCAGCGTCGCACGACTTGGCTTGCGATCATGGTCCCGTTCACGCTGTGGGCCGCCGTCGCCTGGACAGCGGCCATCAATGGTGTCTTCCGCACGGGCGTCTCCCCCTTACCGTTGCTGCCATCGGCGATCTTCCTGCCGGTGATCATCGGCGCTCCGCTGTTGCTGTTGTCGAAGCGGGTGGGACAGTTGCTCGATGCGATGCCGCCGACGTGGCTCGTCGCTCTTCAGCTTTACCGCGTCTTCGGCAGCCAATGGCTCGCTTACTGGCTGCGTGCGCTGCTGCCCGGCCTATGGGCGGTGCCGGCAGGAACTGGCGATGTGCTGACCGGCCTGTTCGCCGCGCCGGCGGCGATCGCCTTGGCGACCGGCACAGCTGAGGGGCGGAAAGCGGCGATCCTCTGGAACATCTTCGGCTTCGCGGACCTCGCCGTCGCGATCATCTTGGGAATGATCATCTCGCCCGGCCCGTTCCAGTTGATCGTCCCGAATGGCCCGAGCATCGGCCTAGACGGTTATCCCAATGTGCTGACCCCTGCTTTCGTGGTGCCAGGCTCGATCCTGCTGCATGTGCTGTCGCTGCGCCAACTGCGCCGCCGTAGTCGGACGGAGGCTCTTGGGCGCTAGACGCGCACCACTTCCCGCGAGATCGCCGAAGCCGGACGGCCGAGTTCCGCCGCGATCCCGCGACGGCTGCGACCGCCCGGCTCGGCGTCCTGAGTGCGGTGTGCGAGGCCGCGTGAACCAACTGCTGATAGGAGGCCAAATGCCCACGGAAATCCTGTTCCAAACCCATCTTGTTCTAGGCTATGTCGCGTGGCTGCTTTGCTTCGGCACTTACATCCTGCCGTGGCTCAAGTCGATGGATCGGATCGCAGCGCAACGCGCCATCGCCACTCTGCACAGCTTCCGCTTCTTCGGGCTCGTCTTCGTCCTTCCGGGCATCGTAAGCCCCAATCTGCCCGCCAACTTCGCCGTGTTCGCCGCCTACGGCGACTTCGCAACCGGGGTGCTGGCCATGCTGGCGCTTCTCACGGTGAGGATACGCCCGCTCTTCTGGCTGTTCGTCGTCGCCTTCAATCTCGTAGGGACGGTCGACCTCATCGTCGACTATTACCACGCCATCCAGGTCGGCCTTCCCGCGCACGCGGAGTGGCTGAGCGCCACCTACGCGATCCCGATCATCTACGTACCGCTGCTGATGATCACGCACATCGCCGCATTCTATTTGCTACGTCCTCAGTCCAAGGCGGCTCAGGCCCTCGTCGGCGATGCGGCCGTATCTTAGATTGCTCTGCCATCGCTGACGTCCATCGTCGCCGCGATGGCAGATCGTTGCCGAAGAGACATCAATCGCGATCGGGAGACGGTTCTTCATCATGCGCGGAAAAATTGTCTCCGTGAGATCAACGCATTATGATCGCTCAAAACAATCGAGTGGGAGGGACCATGGCCATCGCCATTTACGGAATCAAAAACTGCGACACCATGAAGAAGGCGCGTGCCTGGCTCGACAAGCACAAAGTCGATTACGCCTTTCATGACTACAAGGCCGCTGGAATCGAGCGGGAGCGCCTGGAGCGCTGGGCCAAGAAAGTGGGTTGGGAAACGCTGCTCAACCGCGCGGGAACGACCTTCAAAAAATTGCCCGACAAGGATAAGGCCGGTGTCACGGAGGCGAAAGCTATTGCGCTAATGCTCAAGCAGCCGTCGATGATCAAACGGCCGGTGCTCGACACGGGCGGCGGTAAGTTGCTGGTGGGCTTCAAACCGGAACAATACGCCGCACTCTTTGGCTAGCTGGGCCCGCCCTTGATCCGGTGGCTTTTACCTGCCACATGCGCCCCATGAATAAGCCTTTGGCCAACGCCGATTCTACGCCGCAGGCGCCGCTCGCTGCAGAAGTCGACCGGCGGCGGACATTCGCGATTATTTCCCACCCCGACGCCGGCAAAACCACGCTGACGGAAAAGCTTTTGCTGTTCGGCGGTGCGATCAATCTGGCCGGTCAGGTGAAGGCCAAGCGCGATCGCCGCTCAACTCGCTCGGACTGGATGGCGATCGAGCGCGAACGCGGCATTTCAGTCGTCACTTCGGTGATGACTTTCGATTACGACGGGCGTGTCTTCAACCTGCTTGATACCCCGGGCCACGAGGACTTCTCGGAGGACACATATCGTACGCTCACCGCGGTCGACTCGGCGGTGATGGTGATCGATGCGGCCAAGGGCATTGAAGCGCGCACGCGCAAGCTGTTCGAGGTCTGTCGACTGCGGGATATTCCGATCGTCACTTTCATCAACAAGATGGATCGTGAAAGCCGAGATCCGTTCGAGCTGCTTGATGAGATCGAAAAAACACTGGCGCTCGATACTGCGCCAATGACGTGGCCAATCGGGCGCGGCCGAGACTTTGCGGGAACCTACGATCTTGCGACTGGCGAAATGCGGCTTGTCGGCGAGGACGGAATGACCGTCGAACCGCAACCGCTCGATCTGGCCGCGCTCGCCGCAAAAAATACGATGCTCGACGCGAAGGCGGCTGCGGATGAATTGGCGCTCGTGAAGGATGCATGCCGAACCTTCGATTTCAAATCCTTCCGCGAAGGCCATCTGACACCCGTTTTCTTTGGCTCGGCGCTGAAAAATTTCGGTGTGAAGGATTTGCTCGATGCGTTGGCGGTGTTCGCGCCGGCTCCGCGTGCGCAGGTTTCCAACACGCGCACGGTCGATGCGCACGAAAATGCGATGACTGCGTTCGTCTTCAAGATCCAGGCGAACATGGATCCGAACCATCGAGATCGTATTGCCTTCGCGCGCTTGTGTTCTGGCAAGCTGCGGCGCGGCATGAAGGCGAAACTTACGCGTACCGCTAAACCGATAACGCTATCGACCCCCCAATTCTTCTTTGCACAGGACCGTGCGCTGGCCGAAGAAGCTTATGCCGGCGACGTGGTCGGTATCCCCAATCACGGCACTCTTCGAATCGGCGATACGCTGACGGAAGGCGAGGACATCGCTTTTCTCGGGGTTCCGAACTTCGCACCGGAAATCCTGCGGCGGGTCAAGCTTGGCGATCCGATGAAGGCCAAGAAACTGAAGGAAGCGCTTCAGCAGATGGCGGAAGAGGGTGTTGTTCAGGTTTTCCGTCCGCTCGATGGCGCGCCGGCGCTCGTCGGCGTGGTCGGGCCGTTGCAACTCGACGTGCTGAAGGTGCGGCTGTCGGAGGAATACGGCCTCGACATTGGGTTTGAACAGCCGGAATTCCAGTTGGCGCGATGGATTACCGCGACCGACACAAAAAAGCTCGATGATTTCGTGCAAGCCAACTATTCGAGCTGTGCCGCGGATCTCGACGGCGACAAAGTGTTCATGGCCCGCAATCAGTTCATCCTCGACTATACCCGCGAGCGGGCACCGGGCATGTCCTTCACGGACATCAAGGACGTCAAGAACCGGCCTAATTAATCCGGATATCGGCAGCGATGATGACGGGCGCCCACCGCGCCATCTCTCTGTCAATTTGTGCGCGGAATTCTTGGGGCGAGGAACCGACCGGTTGCATGAGCTGGCTCGCCAGCTTCTCGCGCACCGAGGGCCGTTTTATTATTTCGGCCACATCCCGGCTGATCTGCGCGACGATCTGCTCTGGCGTTGTACCCGGTGCAATCAAGCCGTTCCAGGCGTCAGCTTCGACATCGACGCCGGATTCTTTCAGCGTCGGAACGTTAGGCAGGTATGGCGATCGCTCGGCAGTCGATACCGCGAGAATTTTAACTTTGCCCGATGCCGCCTGCGGAGTGACCGAAATCGCCGGCAGGCATGCGATCTGCGCGTCGTTGCGGATGACCGCGGTGATTGCCTGCGGAGAACTCGTATAGGGGACGTGGACCATTTTGACTCCCGCCTTGATAGAAATCGCCTCCATAGCGAGGTGAGATAACGATCCGATTCCAATCGACGCGTAATTGTATTTTCCGGGGTTTTGTTTCAGGAGTGCAATCAACTCCGCGACAGAATTAACTCCGAGGCCAGGATTGACGGCGAGTATGCTCGGTTGCGTGACCAATTGCGTGACGGATGCAATGTCGGTGCGTGGATCATAGGGCAGTCTTAAAAACAGCAAGGTATTGATAGCGAGTGGGCCGCCGATGCTCACGCCGAGTGTCGAACCGTCTGGCGTGGCCCTGGCGACGACATCGGTGCCGAGATTGCCGCTCGCGCCGGGCTTATTCTCAACGAGAAAGGTGCTCTTGGGATATTTTTGGAGGAGTCCGTCGGCGACCAAGCGCGCAACGATATCGGGCGTCGATCCGGGGCCGAACGGGACCACGATCCGCACGGTCTTCGTCGGCCAGTCTTGTGCCAGTGCCGGCAACGCTGGCCAGAGCAGGAAAAGCGAGAATGCAATGCGTTTGAGCATGGAAGTGTCTCGAAAGGGCGTCATAGGCGACATTCACTGAGAGAGTTCAGCTTGCAATGGCGGACGCTATCCTCTACTGCGGCGGCATTCTGATGAGAGTGTAACATGGGTTTGGCGGTTCTTGTTCTAGGGCTGGCCGTGTTCATCGGGGCTCACACTTTCGTGACCTTTCGCGACGCGCGCGCGCGTGCGATCGCGCGTCTTGGCCATGGGTATCGCGCGCTATTTGCAGTCACAGCGCTCGCCGGCCTCGCGCTGATTATTTGGGGTTACGGCCAATATCGTGCGCATGAATGGATTCAAGTGTGGTCGCCGCCGACATTTATGCGGCACATCACCATCGGCCTGATGCTGTTCGCGGTGATCTTTGTTACCGCGGCCTTTATTCCGAGCCACATCAAAACCAGACTCAAACATCCGATGCTGGCTGGTATCAAAATCTGGGCACTCGCGCATTTGCTTTCCAATGGCGACCTCGGCTCGATCCTGCTGTTCGGAGCGTTCCTGGCGTGGGGCGTGTATGCCCGTATCGCCGCCAAACGCCGCGGCGACCTCGGGCCCAAAACCGCGCCCACGGGCTGGACCAATGATGCAATCGTCGTCGCACTCGGCGTCGTGGTTTATCTTGCATTGGGTTACGCATTTCATCCGGCCGTGATCGGCGTGCCGGTGTTCGGGAAATAGCCATGTCGGTCCAGGATGAAATCCGGCGGCTCACCGCACCCGACATTCGCGCGCGCAAAGGCGGCGAGCCGATCGTCTGCCTGACCTCGTATCACGCGCACACCGCGCGCATCGTCGACGCGCATTGCGACGTGATTCTCGTTGGTGACTCGCTCGGCATGGTGATGCACGGGCTTGAGACCACCGTTCCCGTCACGCTCGATATGATGATCCTGCAAGGCCACGCTGTGATGCGCGGTTCCAAGAAGGCGCTCGTCGTTGTCGACATGCCGTTCGGCACCTACGAAGCCTCGAAAGAACAGGCGTTCATGAATGCGGCGCGCGTGCTGAAGGAAACCGGCTGCGGTGCGATCAAGGTCGAAGGCGGCAAACGCCTGGCGGAAACGATCGGCTTTCTTGCTGAGCGCGGCGTGCCGGTCATGGCGCATGTCGGCCTGACCCCGCAGGCCATTAATACGATTGGTTCGTTTCGCGCTCAGGGCCGTGACGAAGCCGATTGGGCACGTATTGAGGAAGACATCGTCGCCGTTTCGCAGGCAGGCGCCTTTTCAGTCGTGATCGAGGCAGTCGCAGAGCCGCTCGCGCGCAAGCTGACAGTTGCGGTTCCGATCCCCACCATCGGCATCGGCGCGAGCGTGGCCTGCGATGGACAAATTCTGGTTCTGGAAGACATGCTCGGCTTGTCGCCGCGGGTTCCGAAATTCGTCAAACGCTACGGATCGCTCGGCCCCGGCATCGAACGTGCGATCGCAGACTACGCCGCAGATGTGCGGTCGCGCACTTTCCCCGGTCCGGAACACGTCTATCCGATGAAAAACAAGAAGGGCTAAGGCCCTGAAATATTAACGTTTGTCGGCTTTGGCTTTGCCTTAGGCGCGCCACATCGTTAGGTTACCGCGCAACTCGGCCCGGGGGTGGGCTGTGGGCGGGTCTGGAGCCGTTTGTGGCTGACATTTTCCATGAAGTAGACGAAGAAGTCCGGCGTGAGCGGCTCAAGAAGCTGTGGGATCGCTACAGCGTCCATTTAATCGCGCTTGCGGTACTGATCGTTGCTGCCATAGGGGCCTGGCGCGGCTACGAATACTGGGTCGCCAAAAAAGCTGCTGCCGCCGGTGCTGCCTTCGAAGCGGCAATGACCTTGAGCGAACAGGCCAAATACAGCGAAGCGGAGGCTGCCTTCGACAAAGTGGCGGCCGAAGCGCCGGAGGGCTACCGGGTCTTGGCGCGCATTCGCGCGGCTGGCGCGCTTGCGCAGGTGAAACCGGCCGACGCGATAAAAGCATACGACGAACTTTCCGCCGACCCCTCGCTGGGCGCGGCCCTACAGGATCTCGCCGGCGTCCGCGCCGGCATGCTGCTCGTGGACACAGCACCCCTGGCGGATATGCGACGCCGGCTCGATCCGCTCACCGAGCCGGCGCGCAGCTTCCGTCACACGGCGCGCGAGCTTCTTGCGCTGTCGGCCTGGCGCAATCACGATCTTGCCGCGGCCCGACGCTATGTCGATATGATCGTGTCCGACGCCGACACCCCGGCAGGAACGCGCGCACGCGCGGAGGTGTTGTCGGCGCTGATCGCCGCCGACGGAAAGAGCTGAGGAACGGCATGCGAGCAGTCCGTCGCATTGTGATGCTGGCTGTCCTCGCGACATTTACGTCGGCGTTGGCGGCATGTTCAGACTTTGATACCGACAAGCTCGACGTATTCGGCCTCAATGAGAAGAAAAAGCTTCCGGGCGAACGTAAGGAGCTGTTCCCCGGTGGCGTTCCGGGCGTTACGCAAGGCATTCCGCCTGAATTTGTAAAGGGCAATCAGCCGCCGCCGGATACAGCTCAAGCGCTGCCGTCTGATGCGGCCGCTGCCGAAGCAGACAAGAAGACCGCCGCAGTCGAGCCCGAGCAAAAGCCCAAACCGAAACGCGCGCCAAAGCCGCAGACCGCTTCGCGGCCGCCGACGCAAATTACCGTGCCGCGGGCGCCTCAGGACGCCGCACAACAGCAACAAACGCCGTGGCCGCAGCAAGATCAGCAGCCGGCGCCGCAGCAGGGTCAATCCCCTTGGCCGGCACAGGGGCAGACGAACGCCACGGCGCCCTGGCCATCATCGCCGCAGCCGGGAACCTTCTCGCGCTGACGACCCGCGTCATGTGCGGGCTTGACCGGCACATGCATCTGGCGAAGACATTCTTCGGATTTCTTTTAATGGATTGGCGGGCTTGGCCCGGCACTGACACCTGATGAGCTTCACCATTGCCATTGTTGGCCGGCCGAATGTCGGGAAGTCGACATTATTCAATCGCCTCGTCGGCCGGCGCCTGGCTTTGGTCGATAACCGCCCTGGCGTAACTCGCGACCGCCGCGAAGGCGAGGGGAGGCTCGGCGATATTGCCTTTACGGTCATCGATACGGCGGGCATGCGTGTTCAGACTGAAGCGGCAATCGAACAGGCCGATGCAATATTCTTCATGATCGACGCGCGGGCAGGTGCGATTCCTACCGACCACGCATTCGCTGATGTCGCGCGTAAGTCCGGCAAGCCCATTGTGCTTATCGCCAACAAAAGTGAAGGCACGGCGGGCGAATCGGGACGGCTGGACGCCTATGCGCTTGGTCTCGGCGAACCCGTGGCCATTTCAGCGGAACATGACGAGGGCTTATCCGACCTCTATGACGCGCTGCGTACCGCGCTGCCTGAAAAAACCGCAGAGCAAGCGGCCGAAGCTTCAGCGGATGAGGGCCATCCGATCCGCGTTGCCATTGTCGGTCGGCCCAATGCTGGCAAGTCTACGCTGATCAATCGGTTGATTGGCGAAGATAGGCTGCTCACCGGGCCGGAGGCCGGCATTACCAGAGACGCCATTGCGGTGGAGCACGAGTGGCAAAACCAAAAATTTCGGATCTTTGACACTGCCGGACTACGCCGCCGCTCGCGCGTGGACGAAAAGTTGGAAAAGCTGTCGGTCGCCGACGCACTAAACGCCGTCCGCTTTGCCGAGGTCGTCGTGGTGTTGTTGGACGCGGACAATGCCTTCGAGGAACAGGATCAGCGCATCGCCGACCTGGTCGAGCAAGAAGGCCGCGCGATTGTCATTGCGGTCAACAAATGGGATTTGAAGGAAAAGACCGGAGGCGCCATCGGCAAGCTGCGCGAGCAAGCCGAGGAAAAATTGACTCAGCTTAAGGGTGTGCCGTTGGTGGCGGTTTCGGGCCTCACCGGCGAAGGGCTTGACCGCCTGATGCAGGCTATCGTCGACGCCTATGGAGTTTGGAACAAACGCATTCCCACCAGCGGACTGAATCGCTGGTTCGAGCACGCCGTCAGTGCTCACCCGCCGCCGGCAGTATCGGGACGTTCATTGCGCCTCAACTACATTACGCAGCCTAAAAGTCGGCCGCCGAGCTTTGTTGTATTCTGTACGCGCGCCGACGCCGTGCCAGACGCCTACAAGCGTTACTTATTGAATTCGCTCCGCGAAACATTCGACCTGCCGGGAACCCCGATTCGTCTGGCCCTCCGTGAGAAAAACAATCCCTTCAAGGGGCGCGCGAAGCGAAAACACTAGTCGCGTCCGATTGGCCGATCCTGTCAGTAGCCCGTGTCTGGTTTTGGTCGGGCAACTCAACCGATCACGAAGGCGGATGGAATTCCAGAAACCTGCCGTCCCGGAAATTGTAAATTTTGCCGTTCTCGGCACACTCCGCCGAGCACATCGGCACAATTGTCTTGGCGATTTCGTCCGGGGTCGGCAGCGTGAGCGGATCGATGCCTGGAAAAGCGCTGGCGTACATGCGCGTGCGCGTGGGTCCCGGCGCAAAAAGATTGATGCGAACGGACGTGGTCGCGCATTCGGCCGCGTAAGTGCGCGCCAGGATCTCCAGCGCCGCCTTCGAAGCGGCATAGGGTCCCCAATAAGCTCGCCCCATGTGGGCGACGCCTGACGTGAGAAATACCGCACGTCCGGCCAGCGAACGCTTCAGCAATGCATCCATGCAGCGAATGAGTTGATAATTGGCGGTGATGTTGACCGCAATCAGATTGTCCCAGTCTTTCGGCTCGACATGGACAAGCGGGGAGAGCGGGCCGAGGATGCCGGCATTGCCGATCAGCACGTCGAGTCGCTGATATCGTTCGTTGAGGGCAAGAGCGAGCCTTGCGATGCCCTCGCTGTCCTTGACGTCCAGCGGGACCAGCGTGGCCGAGCCGCCGGCTGCCTTGATCTTGTCGTCGAGCTCCTCCAGTCCGCCGACTGTGCGCGCGACTGCCACCACATGCGCGCCGGCTTGCGCGAGTTCGAGCGCAACGGCAGCGCCAATGCCGCGCGAGGCGCCGGTGACCAGCGCGACACGATCGGAAAGGGGTCTGGGTGTGTCGGCCATTCGTGCTGTTATGGCCGGGTTTGTCCCGGCCATCCACGTGTCTCTTCCCTGTGCTGGCGTGCGTTTAAAAGAGGTGGATGCCCGGCACAAGGCCGGGCATGGCGGAATAAACGGCTTGGCTAGATGGCTTCCGCGAGCAACGACAATTGTCTTGGGCTCGCTTCTTGCGCGGCGAGGTCTGTCAGCGGAGTTGGATAGTCGCCGGTGAAGCAGTGGTCGGTGAACTGGGGCCGTGCCGGATCGCGGCCGGGCAGGCCCATGGCGCGGTAAATACCGTCGACGGACAGGAAGGCGAGCGAATCCGCGCCGATGAATTTACGCATGCCTTCGAGATCGTGGGTGGCGGCGAGCAGCTTGTCGCGCTCGGGCGTATCGATTCCGTAATAGTCGGGATGCTTGATCGCCGGCGAGGCGATGCGGAAATGAACTTCCTTGGCGCCGGCATCGCGCATCATTTGCACGATTTTTCGCGAAGTTGTGCCACGCACGATCGAGTCATCGACGAGCACGATGCGTTTGCCGGCGACCACCGCGCGGTTGGCGGAGTGCTTCATGCGAACACCTTGATCGCGGATCGACTGCGTCGGTTGGATAAAGGTGCGGCCGACGTAGTGATTGCGGATGATGCCAAGTTCGTACGGGATGCCCGACTCCTGCGCAAAGCCGATCGCGGCCGGCACGCCGGAATCCGGCACCGGAACAATCACATCCGCTTTCGTCGGCGCTTCGCGCGCCAGTTCTGCGCCCATGGTTTTGCGCACGTCGTAAACGTTTCGGCCGCCGACAATCGAGTCCGGCCGCGAGAAATAAACGTATTCGAAGATGCAGGGCCGCGCCGCCATCGGCGGGAATGGTTTGTGGGATTGCGCGCCGTCTTCGTCGAAGATAACCACTTCGCCGTTTTCCACGTCGCGCACATATTGCGCGCCGATAATGTCGAGCGCGCAGGTTTCGGAGGCCAGGATCGGGCAGCCGTCGAGCTTGCCAATCACCAGCGGACGGATGCCGAGCGGGTCGCGCGCACCGACGAGTTTCTTGTTGGTAAGCCCGACGAAAGCATAGGCGCCTTCGAGCTGACGCAAGCCCTCGATGAAGCGATCGACGAAGCGGTTGCGGCGGGCACGCGCGACCAAATGCAGGATCATTTCGGTGTCGGTGGTCGACTGCATCATGGCGCCTTCATGAACGAGGTCGCGCCGCAGCTTGATGCCATTGGTAAGATTGCCGTTGTGACCGATGGCGAAGCCGCCACCTTCGAGCTCCGCGAAGAGCGGTTGCACGTTGCGCAGCACAGTTTCGCCCGTGGTCGAATAGCGCACATGCCCGATCGCGGAATTACCGGGCAAGCGATCGATCACCTCGCGCCTTGCGAAGGCGTCGCCGACCAGGCCGAGGCGGCGTTCGGAATGAAAGCGTTTGCCGTCGAAGGAGACGATGCCCGCCGCTTCCTGGCCGCGATGCTGAAGTGCGTGCAGACCGAGCGCGGTGATGGCTGCCGCATCAGGGTGACCAAAGATGCCGAACACACCGCATTCCTCGCGCAGGCGGTCGGCGTCGGGATCGAACTCCGCATCGGCCATGGGCGCCACGTCCTGCGGGAGGTTGTCCATCGTTATCGCGTTTCGCTTGCGTTAAGTTGCGTCAACGGCAGTTCCGAGCGTCGGTCAGGAGTGGTATCGGGCGTATCCTGATCGTCCGGCTTCGGCTTCTTCAGCCTCTTTAAGATGGTGCTTTCAGGGTCGTCCGGCAACATCGACATCAGCCATTGTCCCGTATTTTGGAGCACCACTCTCGATTTGGCGCCGCGCACCCATTCTGGCTGGCTCCGGTCAGGCACGAGCCAGGCGAAGAACAGGAAGGCGACTACGACGATGACGAGCCCGCGGCCGAGCCCGAAAAGGAAGCCGAGCGTGCGATCGAGCGCGCCGACCCGGCTGTCGAGCACCATGTCGGAAACACGTGCGGTGATGATCGATACGATCAGCAGGGTGCCGAGGAAGACGCCGCCGGCTGAAACTCCGGTCGCGACCATGTCGCTGTTGAAATATTGCTTCGCGATTGGGAGCAGGCGCCCATACGAATAGAGCGTCACCAGCGCGGCGACACCCCAGGCGCCAATCGAGAGGATTTCGCGCATGAAGCCGCGGATCATGGCCAGCAGGCCTGAAATCAACATGACCGCCAAAAGAATGATGTCGAGCAGCGTGATCGGCATCAGAGACTCATGTGCTCCGTAAGTTTCCGGCGATCAAAGATGCGCCTGACGGTCGGCCAGCGCGCCGAATCTGCCGCAGCCATAGCGGCTCCGGACAAGGGCGGCAATGGCGACCTTAAGTGCTTAATATTAAGCCCATTTCTGCGCTAGCGACCGTAAGCCGAATGGGCCGCTGAAGGGGTGCCGACGCGCCCCGTATATAGCGGGACGTCACGGCCCCGTCACCGGTCTTGTCCACTGATTTTGGCGGAAGCGCCCGCTTTACCTCGGGCGGCGATGTCAGCGACCAGATTGGCGAGGTTTGCGACATCGGTCACCTTAAGCCCGGGCTCGGTCGATTCAGCGCGCGCGGATTCCGGAACGACGGCGCGGTTGAAGCCGAGCTTTGCGGCTTCCTTGAGACGGGAGGCCGCCTGCGCAACAGGCCGCACCGCTCCCGAAAGCGATACCTCGCCGAAATAGACCGCGTCTGCCGGCAGCGGCGCGCGCGCGAGCGAAGAAACAAGTGCTGCGGCCGCTGCGAGATCCGCCGCAGGCTCCTGGATGCGCATGCCACCCGCGACGTTAAGGTAAACATCATGACCGCCGAGACGCACACCGCAGTGCGCCTCCAACACGGCAAGCACCATCGAAAGCCGGCTTGGATCCCAGCCAACGACGGCACGCCGGGGTGTCCCAAGCGACGTCGGGGCGACCAGCGCCTGGATTTCCACCAGCAGCGGCCGCGTGCCTTCGATTCCGGCAAACACCGCAGTGCCAGGTTGGCCAAGATCGCGTTCCGATAAAAACAGCTCCGACGGATTGGCGACTTCGTGCAGGCCCGCGCCGGTCATCTCGAATACGCCGATCTCATCGGTCGGGCCGAACCGGTTTTTCACCGCGCGCAGAATGCGAAACTGGTGCGAGCCTTCACCTTCGAACGAGAGCACCGCATCGACCATATGCTCAACCACACGGGGACCGGCGATCTGCCCATCCTTGGTGACGTGCCCGACCAGGATAATGGCTGCGCCGGATTTTTTGGCAAAGCGGATCAGCGCCTGCGCGCTTCCGCGCACTTGAGTCACTGTACCAGGCGCGGATTCGACCATGTCGGTCCACATGGTCTGGATCGAGTCGATAACGATAAGACGCGGCGTTTTGCCTTCCGACAGAGTGGCGATGATGTCTTCGACGGCGGTTTCTGCCGCGAGTTCAACCGGTGTATCGCGCAAGCCCAGTCGTTCAGCGCGCAACCGTACCTGCGCCACCGCTTCCTCGCCCGAGATATAAACTGCGCGGTGGCCCGCGCGGGCAAGCGCCGCAGTGGCTTGAATGAGCAGCGTCGATTTGCCGATGCCGGGATCGCCGCCGACCAGCAGCACCGAGCCACGCACAAACCCGCCGCCGGTAACGCGATCCAGTTCGGCAATGCCAGAAGGCAGGCGTGGGGCATCATGGGCTTCGCCGGCGAGCGGCTCGAGGGCGAACAAACGGCCTTTACCCGGCTTCCGTCCTGGCCCAGCCGGACGATCGGCGCCTTCCTCGCTCAATGTGTTCCATTCGCCGCAAGCCTCACACTTGCCCTGCCATCGGCTGAATGCGGCCCCGCAGTTCTGGCAAATGAAGGTCAGATTGCGCTTCGACATCGGGAATCTCTGCGAATTGACGTTTTGGGACGCTAAAGTGGCCATGAGAACAATACAAGAACATTTTTTAATAAATCCCTTATTTTAGGGGCGGGTAGGGTCTGAAGTTTTT